>Ga0209755_10001552_pt1 | contig 35065 bp, 31 predicted proteins | sample TergutCo191P1_FD_187301 | JGI IMG/M metagenome (GOLD analysis project Ga0209755, IMG submission 187301) | Cornitermes sp. P1 segment gut microbial communities from Petit-Saut dam, French Guiana - Co191P1 (SPAdes) (version 2) | ecosystem: Host-associated > Arthropoda: Insects > Digestive system... | reverse complement strand
AATTATCTTGATGTAAGCGAATTAAAGAGCAATACTCAGATTGCCAGAGATGTCGCAAGAGAAATGGCAATCCCTTATTTATCAAGCACTCTTGTAGACACGATTGTGTGTATGGAAAGAATGGAAGTTGTAGGCGCCTACCTTGCGCAGGAACTCAATCAGGACGGAACGTCTGTTATGAATACAGGAAGCAGCATTCATGTTGTGTCTCCCATGACTAACGCGTACGGAAAACTGGTTTTTGCGGACAGCGCAGTAAAATGGATAAACGGGAAAAATGTCCTGCTTATTATTTCTACGGTGTCGTCAGGGCGCGTTTTGAATATCACTCTTGAATGTATAAATTACTACGGCGGAATACTTGCAGGCGTGTCTGCTTTATACCGCGCGTCGGAAATAAAAATACCGCAGATGGTTAATTGTTTGTTCACAGCGGAAGATATTCCCGGATACAAGCTTTACGATACAAATACTTGCGAACTTTGCAAGGGAGGCCAGAAACTTGACGCGATAATTTCAAGCGAAGGCTACACAAAACTGGAATAGAAAAAATTATTTAACATAAAAAGGAGAAGTTTATGTCGTTGTTGGATAGCATCATTCAGAGTTTAGGTTTTTTAAAATTAACGCTAGGGCAGGGGATAATGATTCTGCTTGCGTTATTTTTTATGTATTTGTCGATAGTAAAAAAGTTCGAACCCCTTTTACTTTTACCGCTTGCGTTCGGAATAATGCTTGCGAACCTTCCGATTGTCGGTCTTGGCGCTTATGATTATAATCCAAACGGCTTTAATGAACTTGTAGGACAGCCTCTGCCCGAAGGCGCGACTTGTAACGCGCATAAACCCGGGGAACCCTGTAATCATACATCGTTTCTTCAAAACCTTATGAACTTCCTTTACACCGGTATTCGTATGGTTATATATCCGCCTCTGATATTCCTTTGCATAGGAACCATGACGGATTTCGGTCCTCTTATCGCGTCTCCAAGGAGCGCGCTTATTGGTCTTGGCGGACAGTTAGGTATTTTTATAGCAATGGCGGTTTCATACTTTGTAGGCAACGCCCTTGCTCCCTTATTCCCCTTATTTGACGGATTTACATTAAGAGAGGCTGCGGCTATCGGAATAATAGGAAGTTCCGACGGTCCAACGTCGATTTTTACGGCGACGCGCCTTGCGCCTGACTTACTGCCTGCGATTGCGATTGCGGCTTTCTCCTATATGGCGCTGGTTCCATTTATCCAGCCGCCAATTATGAGGCTTTTAACAACGGATAAAGAACGCGTAATTGTAATGCCGGAACCCAAAAGAGTAACCCAGAAACAGAAAGTTCTTTTCCCGATTATTCTTGCTCTCGTTGTTCTTCTTCTCGTCCCCGCGGCAGGCGCTCTTGTCGCCATGTTGTGTCTTGGCAATTTAATAAGAGAATCCGGCGTTGCGGATCGTTATGTACGCGCTTTCCAGAATGACTTTTTAAGTATATTAACATTCCTTGTAGCGTTAAGTATCGGATCTTCCGCAACAGCGGCAAGGTTCCTTACTCCTCAGACTTTAATAATCCTCGCGAGCGGTTTATTGGCGTTCGCCTTCGGCACTGTAGGCGGCGTTCTTGTAGCGAAGCTTCTTTGCGTTGTAACCGGAGGAAAGGTAAATCCGTTAATTGGTAACTCAGGCGTTTCGGCGATGCCGATGGCAGCGCGCATTTCTCAGAAGCTCGGACAAAAGTACAACTCGGACAACCACCTGTTAATGCATGCCATGGGTCCGATAGTATCAAGTACAATAGGCTCGGCGATTATAGCAGGTATATTTATTTCCTACTTCGCGAAGTAGTACGCTCAGTTCTAACGGAGAACAGACACGGAGCACGCAAAGAAAAACCTTTGCTTCTCCGTGTTTTTTTATGTCCTCTGTGCTCTTTGTGTGATTTTCTTGTAAATAATTTATCTTTCAGATTTTTTTTCGAAGTGGGAGAATTCCAAACTAAAACTTGCCCTTCCCTGAGAGACGCTTCTTAAACTTGTCATGAAACCGAACATCTTTTCCATCGGAGCCTGCGCTTTTATTTCGTCCATATCGGTTTTAGAGTTCATGCTTAAAATCTGTCCGCCTCTTTGGGTTACAAGGCTCATTACCTCGCCTACAAAGTCGTGTGGCGAGATTAAATCTACAGCCATGATGGGTTCAAGAAGGATGGGAGACGCGTTTCTTGCCGCCTCGTCAAAAGCCATACTCGCGCAGGCTTCGAAGGCAAACTCTGTGCCTGTTTGTTCGGAGTATTGAAGGTTTGTAACAGTCGCCGTTATATCGATACAGGGGTAACCCATTACAATACCAGAGGAAAAAGCTCCGTTTACTCCGCGTTCAATCGCTTCAAGTATTTCCGCCGGAATCTCGTTTCTTCCGCCCGGTTTCGCGGCGTAAACATACTTGTTGCCTGAGCCTCTTTTCGCAGGTTCAACTTTAAGCGTAATACCTGCGGCGTTTTCCTTGCCTGCGACAATTTTCGAAAAGTTTTCAGTGTGTTCATTTTGACTGCTTATTGATTCACGGTAGGTTACCTGAGGGTTTCCGGCTTTCGCGCCGATTTTAAATTCTTTTAAAATGCGCGTAACAAGAACGTCAAGGTGAAGCTCTCCCATGCCGGAAATTATTAATTGTCCTGTTTCATCATTCTCCCTGATTGTGAAAGTAGGGTCTTCTCTGGAAAGAATCGCAAGCACGTCTTTTAATTTATCCTGATCCGAAATTGTTTTAGGTTCTATGGAAACGGAAATTACAGGCTCAGGGAACTGCATTTTTTCAAGCACTACAGGCCAGCCTTCGCTGCCGATTGTGTCCCCTGTCTGTGCGAGCTTCATGCCGATTATAACTCCGATGTCGCCTGCGTTAAGGCTGTCTAAGGGGTCTGATTTATTGGAATGCATTCGTAAAATTCTGTTTGCTCTTTCGCGTTTTTTCTTTCCTATGTTATAAACGGAAGTGCCGGATTTAAAAGAACCTGAGTACATTCTTACATAGCAAAGCGAGCCTGCTTCTCTGTCATTTTGAATTTTAAATACAAGACCTAAAGGCTGACCCGAAGTATCACAGGGAATGTTTATATCTTCTTCTTTTTTTAAATTGTGCCCGACAGCGGGTAAAGTCTCATCAGGAGCGGGAAGGTAGTCGACAATAGCGTCGATTACAGGCTGGACGCCGATATTACGCCTTGAAGCGCCCGCGAACATTGGAAGTATTTCACGTTTAATCACCGCTTTTCTAAGTTCGCTTTTTATCAGAGCGGGCGCGATTTCTTCGCCTGCAAGATATTTTTCTGTAATTGAATCAGAAGCCCCTGAAAGAGCATCTATCAATTTTTCGCGCCATTCTTTTGCCGTTTTTTCATACTGTGATGAAATATCAGTTATTATTAAATCGTCGCTGTCGCGGGGAAAACGAATCTCTTTCATTTCAACTAAATCGATAACGCCTTCAAAGGTACTTTCCTTTCCAACAGGTATCTGCAGCGCGGCAGTTTTTATTTTAAGTTTATTACTGACATCTTCCAAAACAAAGTAAAAATCCGCGCCCGCTCTATCCATCTTGTTTACAAAGCCGACACAGGGCACATTGTAACGGCGAGCCTGCCGCCATACGGTTTCCGTCTGAGGCTCAACGCCGTGAACCGCGTCAAAAATCGCAATAGCGCCGTCTAAAACGCGAAGAGACCTTTCAACCTCGGCTGTAAAATCCACATGCCCCGGAGTGTCGATAATATTAATCTGATACCCTTTCCAGTAAGTAGTAGTGGCGGCGCTTTGAATCGTAATGCCGCGTTCCTGCTCCTGTTCCATCCAGTCCATTATCGCCTCACCGTCATCGACTTCGCCTATACGGTGGCTTTTACCTGTGTAAAAGAGTATTCTTTCTGTTGTTGTCGTTTTACCTGCATCAATGTGCGCCATGATGCCGATATTACGCATTTTTCCAAGCATAATTCATTTTAGACAAGTTAATAAAAAAGTTCAACTTCATATACGCGGTGATTGATATCATTTACCAATTAAGGTAAAATAATATTATATGAGTATAGGTTTATCTTACGTTCTTGTGACTCCTTATACAGTTGCAAAAAGCAGGACGGGAGGGGTTCTTTCCCGTCTTTTAATGAGAACAGATCTTGAACTTGTCGGCGCGCAGATATTTGCCCCTGATCAGGAATTTGCCGAAAAATACGCGAACTCGCTCAGAGAGCGCGCGCCTCAGAATCAACTTGTTCTTTTGGCTGATTATGTAAAAAGCTATCTCGGTCCTTCAGGCGGAAGACCGCACAGAACTCTTATGCTTTTATTCAGAGGTGAAAACCCCTGCGATAAACTGCTTACAGCCTGCGGGCATTTATATACGCAGCATGTTGAAGTGGACGCTCTCGCGGGAGAGACAATACGCGATACATATTCTGACCTTATTTTTTCCGCCGAAGATCAAAATGAAGTGCGCTATTTTGAACCTGCGGTTTTAACTCCGAGGAGTCAGGATGAAGCGAATAAAGATTTATTAATGTTCGCGAGCTTCCTTGAAGGTATAGAAAATATCGTGCAGAATGTTGTCTATCCGGATCCATCTAAAATTGAAAGAACGCTTGTTATAATAAAACCCGATAACTGGAAACATAATTCTTCGCGTCCCGGCGCAATTATCGATATGTTCTCGCGCACCGGTCTTAGAATAATCGGTTTAAAGGTTCATCGTTTTACGCTAAGACAAGCTCTTGATTTTTACGGTCCAGTAGAACCGATATTAAAAGAAAAACTTTCCGACAGTTTCGGAGAAAGAGCTCTGGAATTATTGGAGAAAGAATTTAAATTTAAAATCAGCAATGAATCCGCCGAGGTTTTAGGCAAATGTTTCGGAACGGAATGCGCCAAAGACCAGTTTCATCAGATTGTTGAATTTATGTCCGGTAAACGTCCCGGTGACAGTTCGCCTGAGGATTTAGATTACAAGGGAAATGTCAAATGCATGATCATTGTTTATGAAGGCGAGAACGCGGTACAAAAAATTCGCGATGTATTAGGTTCCACCGATCCTACAAAAGCGGCGGAAGGAACTGTACGCAAAGAGTTCGGCAGCAATGTAATGGTTAACACGGCGCACGCCTCCGATTCCGCGGAAAATTATGAACGAGAGTCAAAAATAATAAGGATAGATCATAATTCCCTGTCAACGATAATCCGTGAGCATATAAGCTGATTTTTAACCTTAGATTGACATTCAAAATATAAATTGATATATTAATTTTAATCTCTAGGCCCCTTCGTCTATCGGTTAGGACATGAGATTCTCAATCTTAAAAGAGGGGTTCGATTCCCCTAGGGGCTATTACTCGCTTTGGTAATCGATCAATGTTGTAACGGGCGTAGGATCAAGTATTTTTTTGTAATTTAAAAAAGGTAAGCCGACAATTCCGAAGATGCCGGGAACTTCCGTGCCGCCTTCAATCATAAGGGCGCGGGCTGCGTTTAAAGTGCCGCCTGTCGCGATAAGATCGTCCAATAAAAGAACTCTTTTACCTCTTGGGATATCGGAGCTGTGAACTTCGATCTCAGCCTGCGCGTATTCAAGGTCGTATTTTTTGGATAAGGTAACGCCGGGGAGTTTTCCTTTTTTTCGGATGGGAATTACAGGAATACTAAGTTCATAAGCAAAGGGAGCCGCGAACAGAAAACCTCTTGCTTCGATGGCGGCGACAGCATCTATATTTTGGTCTTTGTAAATTTCAACCATTTTTTTAATGCAGTATCTGAAAGCGACCGGAGCGCAAAGTATGCTTGTAATGTCATAAAAAAGTATGCCTTTTTTCGGGAAATCGGGAACCTTTCTGATATAATCGTCCAGATTTATCTCGGTCAATTTATTATAAAAGTCCTTTTATCCATTTCTTGATATCAGCTTCCTGATAACCGCCGTCCAATGATAAAAGCGTATCGCCTAAAGATGCTTCACTGTCTTTTATTATACCGGAAAGCCATTTAAGGGTTTTTTCGCAAGTGGAGAAAACCGCGCATTTTCTGGAGGCAAGGTTGATGTGAGCAAACATTTCTTCGAGATAGGAAAAAGAAGCCGGTTTTGGTTTCTCGGCGCCGATGAAGAAAATATCGGCGGCAAGAAGATCATTTCCTGTAAACTTGTCCGCGCTGCATACGCAAACAGAAAAACCGGATAGAGCCGATTTTATCGGCTGTGCAAGCGTTTCAACAGATTTTGTTCCGTCAGTAATAATTAATGCTTTTCTGCTCACAATAACATCCTATATCAAAAAATTGCTGCTGTCAATCAATTACTCTCAGTGCCCATGCCCATGACTGTGTAATTTACAATAGACCAGATATTATCCCTTTTTTCAAGGAAATATGTGTAGTGTCTTAATTCGGTATAGTTAAACATTCTGTATCTTTGAAGAACAACAACAGAGCCTTCATTGTTGGTATACTCGGTTCTCAATATATCAAAGGTAGTCGGAGTTGTAATTATATTGTCGTATGTCGCGCCTGTTACAAAGGGATCGCCTGAAACCTGAAGATTTTTCCTGAATTCATTGACCATGCGCCTGCGTCCTTCCTCATTCTCAGCGTTATATTTTCTGCCCTGAAAGGGATCGCGTCTTAACATGGATTCTATATCAAGGTAAAGGAAAAATCTTTCCCAATGCGACTGCTGGCGGGCGAGGAGCATATAGGTGACAACTTCATCCGGGGGCAGAGCCTGGCGTACCAGAACTGCGCCTGTAGCAATATCCATTTCCACAGGCAAGCCGTCCTGACCGTTAATAAGAGCTGGTCTGAGATTTAAGCTCAAATAATTGGATTCGATTGCGGCGTTAAGAGGAGCTTTTAGAAGTTCGGGGTATACCTTGGCGCGTATTCTGTATGAGCCGCTTTGGGCGAAGGAAACATAATCTCTTATATCTTCAACAAATGAAAATGATTCGCCGCTTTCTATCGCGATTTCGCGGAAAAATATCTGGTTATTAGAAGTCCTTTTTCTTAAGAGGGAATCCGCCATAGGAAGCTGGCGGTTCGACATAGACCTGATGTCAAAATCTACGGAAAACGCGCGATCATCGGCAAGTTTAAAACGATACGGAGACGGACTGTTATTTGTAATTGTGACTTGGATGAAAATAGGATCAGATTCTACATAGTAAATTCTGCGATCAAAAAAACGAATATTAAATTCGACAGTTCCTAATGCTGTTTCCGCCGAATAAAGAAAAGGTATGCACGCGAAAGCCAGCAGTATAAACGCTGAAAAACGGTATAAATTTTTCATTTTCACTCCCTCTGTGGGTGTTCAAAATAAACACATTTCTATAGTATAGTAATCGGTAGAATTCTATGAATACCTTATCATTTCCTGAAATTTTGCAGAAAATTTGCGCTTGTAAGCCTTTATCTGCCCTTTTTACCGCCGTAAATAACGCGAAATTTCCCATCGATATCGAAGGAAGCGAAGGTTCTCTCAATGCTTTAATTATAACACAAATTTACAGAATTACGGGCGATAAGGTCTTTGTAATTGTCCCTCACGAAGACGCGGCAGACAGCCTGATGCTGGATCTGGCTTGCTCAGGAGTCTCATGCGTTAAGTTCCCGTGGTGGGGAAGCACCCTGTACAGAGAGTTGACTCCTCAAGCGGCTGTTTTCGGCGAAAGGGTCAAATCCTTAAGCGCCTTAGAAACGCATAAGGGTATAGTGATAATTACGCAAAGAGGTCTTTTATCGCCGATACCGCCCATAGATTATCTAAAATCGCTTTTTATTTCGATAAAACCGGGCGGGAAGATCGATACAATATCTCTTTCTAAAACGCTGGTTTCTTACGGTTATACCCGCGTTCCGCGAGTAACGGTACACGGCGAATTCGCTCTTCGCGGAGAAGTTTTAGACCTATTCATGGGCGGCGACGAGCAGGCGCAAAGGGTTCTTTTCGATTTTGATACGGTAGAAAATATAAAATATTTTGATCCTGTTATGCAAAATACCGGAAGCGAAAAACTAAGAGAACTGCTTATACGCCCCATGAAGGAAGTTGTCTGGACTGATGAAAGGATTGATGTATTGGAAAAAAAACTTTCTCAGTGTAAGGAATTTAAAAACGGCGGCTCAAAAATTATCGAAGATTTATATTTAAACCGCTGCGTTAAAGGCGAAGAGATGTTTTTCCCGCTTGCCTTCGAAAAGCAGGGTAGCCTGATCGATTACGCGCTTTTATCGCCTGCCTCCGTATTATTTCTGCTTGACAGAGAAAGACTTGATAACACTCATGAAAATCTTATGCGTGAAAACTCAGGGCTTTATTCGCGCGCGCTAAGGGATAAATGCGAATATCCTCTGCCTGAGCGTCTTCTTTTAAATTTCAATGATCTGATAAACGGCTACTCGAAAGTTTCACAGCGAATAATTTCCATGAGGTCAATTAAAACAACCGCAAAAGAAGGCGTAAATCATTTTGAATTACCGAGCGAACCTGCGCGCAGTTTCTTTGGAAACATTAATTATTTAAAAGAAGAGTTCTCGTCTCTGCTTGCGGCAGGCTGGAGTATAACAGTCGCCGCGGAATCACAGGTGCAGGCGGAAAGAATAAAAACGGTTCTGGAATCGGACATTGATGGTTCATCTTCGGTTATAAAAAAGCAGCTTTCAATAACAGCCAATCCCTTGACGGCAGGTTTTTCGCTTCCCGATATCAAGTTTATGCTTGTACAGGAAAATGAAATTTTCGGCAGGCGAAAAAGAATTCCACACTCGCTTAAAACAGTAAGATCAAGACCAATAGACACCTTTGTTGAAATAACACCCGGAGATTTTATTGTTCATGTAAATCACGGGATAGGTTTATTTAAAGGGATTGAACGCCTTAAGGCAATGGATAACGAAAGAGACTACATCAAGATTGAATATGCGGGCGAAGAAACTGTTTTTGTTCCTGTTGAACAGTTAAATCTTGTGCAAAGATACATAGGAAATGAAGGACTGCCCCCGCGTCTTGATACCCTTGGCTCAAAGAGCTGGGAAAACAGAAAAGGAAAAGTAAAAAAATCGGTAGAGGATATAGCAGAGAAATTAATAGAACTGTATTCAAAAAGAAAACAGGCTCAAGGCTACGCATTTCCCAAGGACACGGAATGGCAGACCATGTTCGAAGCGGCTTTCCCATTCGAAGAAACAGAGGATCAGCTGAATTGCATACAGGAAATAAAAAACGATATGGAAAGCGTGTCGCCCATGGATCGATTGATCTGCGGTGATGTCGGTTACGGTAAAACGGAAGTCGCTCTGAGAGCCTGTTTTAAAGCCGTGATGGGCGGAAAGCAGGCTGCCTTCCTTGCTCCGACAACAATTCTTGCCGAACAGCATTACGAAAATTTTATCGAAAGGTTTTCGCGTTTTCCCGTTAATGTGGCTATGCTTTCGCGTTTTGTTGAGAAAAGAAAAATTAAGATTATATTGGAGCAGCTGAAAAAAGGCGAGATCGATCTTTTAATAGGAACCCATCGCATTATTCAAAAAGACGTTATCTATAAAAATTTAGGACTCATTGTTATAGATGAAGAGCAGCGTTTCGGCGTAAAAGACAAGGAGCGTTTAAAAGAATTAAAAACCAACGTGGACTGCCTTACGCTCTCCGCGACACCTATTCCGCGCACTTTGCACATGAGCCTTGTTAAAATTCGAGACATGAGCCTTCTTGCTACGGCTCCGCCGGGAAGGCATCCGATAGAAACTTATGTAGACGAATACGATGATTTTCTTATCGCGCAGGTTATAAGGCGCGAAGCGGAAAGAGGCGGACAGGTGTTTTTTCTTCATAACAGAATTGAAACACTGCGCGATACAAGATTAAAACTGGAAAAACTTGTGCCTGAGCTTTTAATAGAAACGGCTCACGGGCAGATGGATGCAGGCGAACTTGAAGATGTTATGCGCCGTTTTATTCACGGCGGTTTTCAGGTTCTGGTTTCCACAACGATAATAGAAAACGGCATTGACATTCCGAATGTTAATACGATAATAATCGATCGCGCTGATATGTACGGCGTTTCACAGTTATACCAGTTAAGAGGCAGGGTAGGAAGATCGGATCGCGTAGCTTACGCCTATCTTTTTTATCCCGGACAAAAAGCTCTTTCAGAAATTGCGATGAAAAGGCTTCAAACAATATCGGATTTTACGGAACTTGGTTCCGGTTTTAAAATAGCAATGAAGGATATGGAAATCAGAGGAGCCGGGAATCTTCTTGGAAGAGAGCAGTCAGGAGATATTTATTCGGTTGGTTTTGATCTTTATATTAAATTGCTTGAAGACGCGGTAAAACGGCTTGAAGATTCAAATTATGAAGCGGAAACCGAACCTTTATTGGAGCTGGAATATTCAGGCTTTGTGCCCGATTCCTACATTGATTCCGCTCAGGAAAAAATGGAAGTCTATAAAATGATAGCGGCTATCCGCGAAAAAGATGATCTGGAAAAAGTTTACAGCGAATTAATAGACAGATTCGGACCTCTTCCCGATGAAGCCGCATCTTTGCTTGCGCTTGCCGAGATCAGAATAATTTGCAGGGTTCTTTCCGTGTCTTCGCTTAAGGAAAGACAGGGCATGGTGCGCGTAGAGTTTGCCAAGGTAGCGCGGGTAAAAGTTGAAAAACTTATAAGAATGATGCAGGAATCATCCGGTAAGGTTAAACTTGATCCAAAAAAACCGAATGTAATTCTTCTTGCTACAGGAAGCATAGGACTAAAAGAAAAGAGCGAGTTTATAAGGGAAAAATTATCAACTTTAGCGTAAAAAAAAAGACCGGCAGCCTGCCGGTCTTTTTTAACTTTACTGATGTTTAATACGCGTAACCTACGCAGAAAGATAATCTGATATTGTATGGAATTGTTAAACCTAAAAATGCAGCCATATCAAGATTATACTGGAAACCTAAATTGGCATAAAGACCGGGTACATAGGATGTGGTAATTTTCACTCCAACTTGACCTAATAAAGATATTCCAAAAAGCATAGTTTGAATTCCGGCTCCAGTACTGTTATAATAATCACTATTACTTAATGCCATATAATTTGTATAACCGGCGCCTAATTTAATATAAGGAACAATACCGAAATCGCCTTTTACAACAGGAATATTCAAGCAATATCCTAATCCTACAGCCCAGAACACATCAGGCGCGAGATAGAAATTAAAGAATAAGCTGGAGAACTCAATATTTGCATAAAGCATAATAGACGCTTGCTTTGTAAAAGTTGTTGCAATTCCGGCTTCAATAAGGAAATCGTAATCCGTGCGAAGATTTTCAGAGACTTTCTTTTCTTTATCTCTTTTTTGAATAAGAGAATGATCGCCTGACGCTACAGTGCCGAAACTTTTAATACGCCATGTGCCGTATTCTCTAATCCAGACAGATGAAACGTCTTTATTATTAACGGAAAATATTACTGTATATTCTTCGCCTTCTCCGTTTATTTCTTTTATTTCTGCTCTGATTGCGCCTGAGCCTCTTATGCTGGTTTCTATAGTCCATGCAACAGCAAGCCCCATCGCGCCTATTATGTTTTCACGGCTCTGTTCGATAAATGTGCGTATAACGGATCTAGGCGCCTTATTGCGCATTTCTTCAAAGGCGTATTCAATGTTTTCGCCGACGCATGCGGAAGAAAGGAATTTATTAATGTGGGGGAAGACAGCCTGATTGACTGTAAGCCCGTCTGTAAACTTTTTAAGTCTTTCATCGAGAGCGGCTCTGTATGTCGCAGGATTCGGATTTAAAGCGCTGCTGATAAAAGGCTGAAGAACCGAAATGGGAACAGCGTAGTTTGCCGCCTGTCTTCTTGTGCCGCTTAAGGTATTAACGCCTGCTACAGCATAACCCGAAGGCGCTGTTCTAAGAGCAATTAAAAGAGGACCGCCTGAGTTTCCGTCGTCAACCTGCGCTGTGTGCTGGATATAAGGACCCATTATAGTCTCATCGTTTAAACTTCTTGGAAATCTTACGGAAGCATTGGAAATAACTCCGTTTCCGAACTGCCATATTGGAGTCATGCCTAAGCCGGGGAAACCGGCGGAGTAGGCGGTTTCGCCTTCTTCAACTGTTCTTGGAAGAAAGGCAAGCCCCTGTGTTACAAGAGGTCTTTGCCCCTGCGGAAAAGCCAGAATGGCAAGGTCTTTATCTTCGTCAGTCGCGATCATTCTGAGGTTATCTATCTTTGTCTTTGTTTCATCCGAGCGTTCAAATGTTATGGAAACAGTATGAGCCTGAGCTACAACATGATGATTTGTAATTATATAAAAATTGCCGCGATCAACATAAAGAAAACCGGATCCAAACGCTCCTTTAAGAAGAAGATCAATTGCTTTAACGCTGTCTGTCTCTCCCTGTTTATCATATTCTTTTTTAACATTCTCAAAATAAGCAACCATACCGGGATGATAACTTTGATTTATTAAGCCGACATAATCGCGTAAAGCGGAAGCGCCTTGCTGGGCGAAAATGCCGAAAGGAAGCGCCGTAAGCACGGCAAAAAATAAAATAATTGCGCGTTTCATATAATACTCCTAATCCGAGATTATTATTAGAATACCTCAAATATTAAGTTCGTGTCTATTGCTTTAGCAAATGTTTTTATGCTAATATGTCGCAAATGTCAAACAATCGGGAACAAGCGGACTTTTTTGACCGTATTCAATTAGCTACTGAGCGATTTTTAACATACAGGGCAAGATCCAAGCAATTAAAGAAAGATAAGCGTAAAACAAAACATCCGCTTGTAGATTGGCTTGACGCTTTTTTATGGGCGGTTTGCATGGTATTGCTCGCAAATCAATATTTAGTTCAGGCATACAGGATTCCTTCCGGTTCCATGATAGATTCCTTAAATATAGGAGACCATATTCTTGTTAATAAAATTATATACGGTCCGGAAATTTTACCAGGGTTGTTAAAAATACCCAGTCCTATTAAACCAAAACGAAACGATATTATAATTTTTGAAAATCCCTCGTATATTTCCAAAGGAACTGTATTTGATGTTGCTCAAAGAATTATTTACATGGCAACCTTAACCTTAATAGACATCGATAAGGATGAATCAGGAGATCCAAGGATACATTTTTTAATAAAAAGAGCAATCGGAACAGGCGGAGATCATTTTGTTATGGAAAACGGAGATATGAAAATTCGTTTTGCCGGTGATACTCAATGGATAAACGAAAACGAGCTCATAAACGCAAAAGGATATAATCATAATATAAACAGATTGATGAGTCAGGAACAGTATCCTGTACTGAAAGCGGCGGCGCAGGCGGCAGGCTGGATGGATATGGGCTTCACTCCTTCTTCAAAATTGATGGAAACAGCGTCAAGCATAAAAGATATTCGCTTCCCTGATTATCTTACGCATGAAAAAATAAGACTGGAAACATTAAGAAGAGCTTTTCCTCACGACAGCCGTTACGCGGCTCTTTACGCCAAGCAGAATCTTGGCTGGTATGTAAGCGAAGGAAGGGTTTTCCCTTTAGGAGACAACCGCGACAATTCAAGGGACGGACGTTATTTCGGTCCTGTAAAAGTAACAAAGGTTCTCGGGAAAGGAATGATTGTCTATTGGCCATTAACCAGAATCGGGAAGATCAAGTAGGAAATTATGTTTGATAAATGGACGCAGTATTCATACGCGGAACAAAAAAAGCAGCGCCACAGGCTGTTGAAATTTATTTTTATGTTCTTAGTTATTTATATTGTATTCAACTGTTTTAATGTTTTTTTCTTTTCTTCATGGGTTGTGGATAACAATACAATGCAGCCAGGTCTTAACGCAAGAGACAGATTAATATTTACATCTTTCACAATCCCTTGGTCAAAGCGCGATAATAACGAAAAAAACCAGCTGTTCAAACGCGGAAGCATTGTGTTAGTTGATATGGGACATCAGAAGGATAAAAAAGTCCTTCTTAAAATACTTGACGGCGTTGTAAGATTTTTCACGCTGCAGAGCGTAAGTATTTTTTCTTCAGATGAACAGTATTACATAAAAAGGGTGATAGGTCTTCCCGGCGATGAAATTTCCATGAGTAATTATGTTTTTAAGGTTAGAACGCAGGGGAGTTCATACAGTCTTACAGAATACGAACTGTCCGATAAACCATATCATCCTTTAATCCCCCAGACAACCGAATTATGGAATGAACAGCTTCCGTTTTCGGGAAGCATGGATCCTATATTGCTTGGACCGGGTGAATGTTTTGTAGTTTCGGATGATCGCAGCAATACCAACGATTCACGCACATGGGGAAGCGTGCAGGTATCGGCAATTACGGCAAGAGCCGTTTTAAGATACTGGCCCTTATTAAAAATAGAATTTTTCTGAAATTAAAGTGGATTCGGAATTTTCCCTTTACATTCATATTCCCTTTTGCAGTTCATTCTGCGATTATTGTGATTTCTATTCTGTAAAAACGGAAAATATCAGCGATGAATATATCGATAATTATCTTTGCGCTATTATAAATGACATTAAAAATCAGATAAAACATTTTTCCGCAGAAAATATTGTAACAGCATACATAGGAGGCGGCACTCCTTCAGTTCTCGAAAAAAAAATCGGTTTTCTTATCAAAGAACTAAATAAAATCCCATGTTTTAAACCTGAAGAATTTACGATAGAGGCAAACCCTGAATCGCTTACAGAAGATTTCCTGCGTATATGCAGAGAAAACGGAGTAAACAGATTGAGTCTTGGCGTACAGACCTTTCATGAACCATCGCGAAAACAGGTAAACAGAAAAGGTGATATAAATATTATTAATAAAAATATATCTCTTGCGTCCGAATATTATAAAAATGCTGTTTCTTTTGATCTTATTACAGGTCTTCCTTATCAGAACGAAGATATAATCAAAAATGACATTAATAAAATACTCGCGTTCAATCCCTGTCATGTATCGCTTTACAGCCTGACAATCGAAGATGATACGCTTTTAAAAGAAAAAATTAATAAAAAATTAACAGAACTTCCTGCAGGCGATAAAGCCGATTCACTCTGGATTTTTGGAAGAAATATTTTAATTGAAAACGGTTTTAAAAATTATGAAATATCAAATTTCGCGAAAGAGGGAAGCGAATGCAAGCACAATCTGCGTTATTGGAATATGGAATCATGGCTTGCTGCGGGAGCCGCGTCCTGCGCAACCATAATTAATAATAAAAAACCTTGCGCTTCTCGCTTTACGCGCGCAAATGATATAGACGCGTATATAAAAAACCACTCATTGGATGCCGCTATTTTCGAAGAAATAAACAGAGATACATTGTTAAAAGAATCATTGTTAATGGGTTTTCGCTGTAAAGAGCAGCCTTTCAGAAATATTTTTAAAGAACGTTTTGGCATAACAATAGAGGATTGCATTCCGGACACTCTTTTAAAATATTCAAACGCGGATATTATGCTTTTTTTAAACAGTTTTATAGCAGACGCTTTTAAAGAACTCGATAGTAAAAAATTATGAGTTTAATTCAGCGTCGCTTTTCCTTAAATATTGAGGTCCTGAAAATAAAAATTGCGAGTTGTCTTTTTCAAAAACATTTTTTTCAAGAGCGATAGAAATTAAATCTTTTGCGTAACCTTCGTTTACATTTTTTATAATAAAAATATCTTTATTACATTGAGGTGCTGCTTCGTAAAATAATGAAGATCCGGGACCTGTTAATATTATTTTTTCATCATGTTTTTTATATATATTAATATCCTTTTCTATCTGCGGATAATCGCCGTCTGCGTCGGGACACAGGCGTTTTTCATTATTAAAAAACGCATAGAACCATGCGTTTTTTCTTGCGTTAATAAGAGTTAAAATCGTGTCTTTGTTTTTTAATGAATGAGCTATGCATTCGCTTGTAGGAATTGCGGCAAAAGGAATGGAAAGTGAAAGCGATAGCCCCTTACAGGCGCTGTAAGCAATACGAAGCCCCGTAAAAGAGCCGGGACCCTCCATGCAAAGAACGCCGTTAAGACAGGATGGCGTAATTTCCGCCTGTTTAAAAAGATCGTCTGTTAAATCCATCAGCCGCTCTGAATGCTTAAGTCCGTCTTCATGCGCAGAAAAAAAAGACTCTCCGTTTAAAAGCGCGACAGATAATCGCTCGCTGAATGAATCTATCGCAAGAAGTGTCATAAAGCGTCAAGTCCTGTAACAGTAATTTCCCTCGATTCGCTTCCCGTAATATTAATGGAAATTGCAATTGCGCTTTGAGGAAGAGATTTTTTTATATTTCCCGCCCATTCAATAAGACAGATACTGCCGGAATTTATTATTTCATCGCCGCCTATATCTTCGAATTCTTTTTCGCTGTTTAATCTGTAAGCGTCAATATGAAAAAAAGTAAGATCATTTTCATAAGCTGAGTATTCGTTAATGATGGTGTATGTCGGGCTTGTTATATTTTCTTTTATTCCCAAAGCCGCGCCGATTCCTTTCGCAAGGCAGGTTTTTCCGCTGCCGAGTTCTCCTTCAAGAGATACAACAGACCCGCATGAAAGAAAGGAGCCGATTCGCTTTCCAAAACAAAATGTTTCTTCAGGCGAACAGGAGAGGATTTTAAGAGGGCATTCCGCCCGCTGAGTCAAGTTCATTAATATATTGTTTTAATTCCTTTAAAACAGGAACCAAAGGATAATCTATAGCGTCAATAAAATTAACATTTATTTCTTTCTGACCTGTCGGTTTAATTTCTATGGAAAAATCAATGCGAAAGTCGCAAGGACCCTTGCCGAAATCTATGCATGCAACGCCGGTATAAAGTAATCTGTAGTAAATCGGAACATCTTTTCTAATCATGTCTTTAATTGTAATTATTTTCATCCTTCAATCCTTTTACATTATTCCCTTGCATATTCATAAACAAATGAATTTATCGTATTCATCGAATTCTGCGACAGTTTCAAGAACTTGATGTGCATAATCGTATTCGCACCGGTGCGGTTTGTTCTTAAAACCTGACCCAAAGCAGCTACGCTTGAATCTCCTACCATGCACTCAATCTTGAACCTTGCGCCAACCTGCACAGGCGACATCATTTTTACAGAGCAGCCGCCGACCGAAATATCAGCGATGTTTCCTTTATTCTGGCGTTTATCGACAATAAGCCGCTGCTTTTTTCCGCTTCCTTCGACAAGCACAAGATTCAATGTAGCAGGAATAACTGCCTGTCTTCTGCGGTAACGCCTTTGCGAAAGAAACCTTAAGTGATTGGAATGGGAAAGCTGCATGACAGGGCGCCCATCCTTGCTTGTATAGCCGATAACTCTGGTTTCAAAGGAAAACCCTTTGTTGTTCTTGTTAAAAAATAATACGCTTAACTTTGTACCTCTTTGCAGTTTAATCTGGCTTCCAAGAACAGTCTTGGGCGCTTCCACCAAAAGATTTTCCCCTTTGGCGGATATCACATTTATATTTATTTTATCCTTACCTGAAACAATTGTAAAGACTGTTTCATCTCTAATTTGGGTGGTAGACGTTAAAGCTCCGAAAACGCTGTTTTCAAGCACATTTCTGGCAGAGAAAAGAACCGCGATTTTACGTTGTTTATCGCTGCCTGATTGCGTTTGCTCAAAGTACCGGTACGCTCTGCGAAAATGCCTGTCTAAAAGAGCAGGGTTAGCTATGGACTTTTCCGGGTCCTGAACAGCGTCAATCCTGAAAGCGAAATCCAGCATTTTAGTCTGTTCACTGTTAAGACCAATATTTCTTGCGATATTGCGTATTTTAAACGTATTAAAAATGCTTGAACTGCCGACGACGGCGCTTGAAGAGCCTCCTTTACCGGATTTTTTACCTCCCGGAACGCCGCCTTTTCTGGAATTAAGAATGACAAGAACGACAACAATTGCTGCCATAACACCAATACCTATAACAAGATCGCGCGGGGAAACTGTCGAATCCATGTTAAAGTCAGTGACGGATACCTGTAAAGGATAAAGTATTGAAAGGTTCATAAGCCTGAACCCTGTTTTGTATTGCCGTTTTTTTCTGCTTCTTTGCAATTCTTTAAAATGCCGTAATACAATTCCTTTAAGCGCGGAGCGGCTTCGTACTCGGATAAATCCCCGACAATGACAGTATCATGTCTTTCATAGGCGTCAAGAAGTTCCTTTAAAATATTTTTAAATTCGGAAAAACCCTGAGCCAGAGTTTTAATTTCTTCTTCTTTTTGAAAATACCCCTGAGAGTTAAGCTGATAGAAAATGCGTATGATTTTTTCAGTAACGGCAGAAAAAAGCTGCAGGGTTTGGGAAGCTCTAAGATCCTTACCTGTTTGAATATCAAGCGGGAGGTCTGTAAGACGCGCGCATATTTCGTTTAAAACAGGCTCTACTTTGGTAAACTCCAAAAGAGGATCGTTTACTTCACGCTGTATTTCTTCCGTGATGGAGCGAAGAGTCTGCGCCGAAATATCGCCGGATGAAAATGTGTTTAAAAAATATGAATAAAGGTCAGGCATCTGCTCGTAAATAAAAACAGCGGACGCGCTTTCTTTCCAGTTTTCAAAAAATTTTGTTTTTTCTTCGAAAGGTGTTTTTTCGTATTCATCAACGTCGCGTAACAGGTTTTCAATGCATGAAGATGTAAGTTCCGCGATCACATTGGTATAAATATCAAGGGTTTTAACGCCTGTAATTTCCTTTTTAAAAGTCTCTTCAAGCATGGAAGCTGTAATGGTTTCACCGTCTGCCTGAACCTGCGTTATGCGATGGTTTGAATTTAAAAGCCATTGTTCGATTCCGGCGAATACCTCGCCGAGCGTTTTCTCGCCGTCAAGGGCGAATTCAAGCTCTCTGTCGTTTATTCTTATAATCATTATCTTCCGCCACGGTTTTGCTGACTGAAATTATCCAGTGAATTTGACATCTGTTCCATACGCGCGTAAGCGGATTCCATTCTCGCGTATTGAATGCGCAGGTCCTGTTCTTTCGCGGCAAGCTGGCGATCGAGGGTCGCGATCCGCCTTTCATCACGATTCATTTTTGAATCAATAGTTCCGGTTTTTAAGGATATTATTCCTCCAAGTTCAACAAAAGGTCTTACAAGCGTTTCAACATTGAAAGCGATTCCGGTATCCGCGATCATGTCACCTGATGTATCGTTTCCGAATAATTCCTTGATTGCGGGGATTTTTGTTTCCAATGCCGCGTCTAATACTTTTTCGTCGATTTCAAGATAGCCGCGAAGGCGCGAAGGATCGTATCCTGTGTTTCTTGCCGCGTTGGAACTGACTCCAATCTGCGCGAGTAAAGTTAAATCCCTTTCAAGGCTGGTGGGGTAGGGCGCGGTAATAGTTCTTTGAAGATTACTTTTTAAGGTATTTAATGTGGAATCACCGCTGAAAGCGCCGAGTCTCTTTTTCATTTCTTCGGCTTCATCTTTTGAAAGGTATGTTAATTCATCAACAATACGCTCGTCTCCCCGGATATTGGGCGCTTTTAAATCAGGAGTAACGTTACCCCTTGCGCTTATTAAAATATTTATTTCAGCCATCAATCTGTTGTAGTTTCCAACAAAAGAAATGATAGCTTCTTTTACAGCTTCCTTGTTGCCTGTTATTCTTAATTCTACAGGTTTATCTGAAACGCCGCGAAGGTTCAGAGTAACGCCCGGAACAAGATCGTTTATGTTGTTTGTGGGGCGGGTAATTTCTATGCCTTCCATCGAGATAATGGCGTCTCGCGATGTTGAAACCGCATTCAAGGGTTTTAATCCGCCTGAGGATGTCGGGTCGAGTATTTCAATCTTGCCCAATTGTATTTCCCTGTGCGTATTTGTATTTTCAACATTTAAAGAAGTAAGCGTTCTTCCACCCGCGAGCTCGGCTAGATTGTACTGCCTTGCGGTCATCTGGCTTGAATCGCTTATCGCGGGAAGTTTTTGGCTTGTGCCGTCCGAGAAAACAAGATTTAAAACAACCATTTCATCATGGCGCACCGGAGCTACAGGAGGAGAAAATTCAGGGAGAGGAGCCGATGAAGGCGCGTTTTCAATTGTTATGCCGCCGTAAGTTACAGAACTTGAAGGAACGCTCGGTCCCGGCGGCGGCTGAGGTATGGAAAAAGAATCATCGTTTCCAACCTTTGTCTGGGTTTGAAGACGCAGAACAAGAGGAGAATCTGAATCTATCTGCATATTGACGGGAAGCGATGCCGTTGAAAGCGGAGCGACCTGCAATACGCCGTTATTTATGGCAACATTAGCGGCATTCTGTCCGCTCTTGTTTACCGTGTTTACATCTATATTTTTTAAAGTATCATTGCTTTTTTCCATCATGCCGAACTGAACTGCCATGCTGCCCGCATCGCCTGAGAAACTGAGCCTGTTGGCTTCTCCTGTCAGTTTGGATTCGATTAAAAGTGAAAGGGTTCCTGTTTGTACCGCTATTAATGAAGCGGCTATTTTATCGCGTCCGCGGTTATTTATTGTTTCCACAAAATTTCTGATAGTGCCGCCGCGGTAATTGATTGATATTTCATCATTGCCTACGTTGAAGGTATAAGTTCCGGCTTCTATTCTGGTTTTTTCATCAAGAGGACGGGAGAGAAAACGATCAGCCTGAGCTGTCTGCTTTACGATAAATTTAAACATCGACTCGTTAGCTTCTCTCGTCGCGGAGGCGGTAATTACGGATTCATCAGAACTGACTCCAGATCTTTCATTAAAAGGATTTTGAAAAGAGTAGAGCATACGGGCGCTGTCACGAAGAGAAGTAATACGCCTTCCCACTTCCTGCCAAAGACCTTTTTGAACTTGAAGAGAATCGATATTTGTTTGAACTCTGTCTCTGGGAATGCGTTCAAGTCTCATCAGTTCATCCACCATTGATTCGGTGTTGAACCTGCTTTTTACTCCCGGTATATAAACATCGGACATAAACCCGATTCCCCCCTAACAGGTTTTAACCGTAAGTTATACATACGGTTTGTAATTCAGACCATCTCGTTGAATAAAAGACCTATCGCTTCCCTTAGGTTGCTGTGCAGTCTCTGTAATTCTTCAGGCGGAAGCTCTTTAATGACCCTATCGGTTTCTTTATCAATTACCTTGACAATTACTTGATTAGAATCGTGTTTTACTTCAAACTGCAGTTTCTTGTTAAAAGCAAGACCTATTTTCTCCAAATCTGCCGTTGTAGATTGAATCACCTGAGGTTTTACTTTTTTTTCCGGTTGAGTAAGCTGTTGCCTTGCCGCTTGTGCCATTTCGGCAGTGGGCATTGGCGAGACGTGAAATCCCACACTTGCTACAGACATGATATACCTCCATGTATAGACCCGGACAATAGCGTCCGGATCATTTCCCCGCCAATCCCTGGCAGAGAAAATTAGAACAGTGAAGGCGCGAACTCCACTGTTCTTACGAAAAAAAGACGACGTCCAGAAGTCTCTTTGTTCGCTATTTTTAAATAATTGAAAACTATGAAAGCAGCTGCAAGACCGATTGGGTGCGAAGATTGGCCTGTGCCAACATCGCGGTTCCGGTCTGGGTCAGGATGGAATCCCTTGTGTAGTCAACCATCTTTGACGCCATGTTTGTATCCCTGATGCGGGATTCTGCTGCCTGCAGGTTTTCCGCTGCAATGGCTACGCCATGAGCAGCGATTTCAAAACGGTTCTGATAAGCGCCCAGATCTGCACGCTGTTTTGATACAACTTTTAAAGCCGAATCAATAGTGCCGATAGCAAGGTTTGCTTCAGCAGGGTCGACAATCGAAAGTTTGCCTTCGTTTCCCTGTGAATCTGTCAAACCAAGAGCAGTAGCAGTCATGCTGTTTACATAAACTCTTGAATTCTGATCCATGTTGGCTCCAATTTGAAGCTGCATGATCCTGCCTGAAGGTGAGTTTTGTGCAAACGCACCTGTCAGCATGTTCATGCCGTTAAATTGGGCATGGCTTGCAATTCGGTTAACTTCGTCTACCAGCTGGGAAACTTCGACCTGGATCTGCATACGATCTTCGTCCGAATAAATTCCGTTGGCTGACTGTACCGATAATTCCCTAAGGCGGTGAAGAATATCCTGGGTTTCCTGAAGGTAGCCTTCAGTAGCCTGAATAAAGGACACGCCGTTTTGGATATTGCGTTCGGCCTGATGCAAACCGCGAATCTGGCTTCTCATTTTTTCAGAGACCGCCAAACCGGAAGCATCATCACCAGCTCTGTTAATCCTCATACCGGAGCTTAATTTCTCCATGTTTTTGGATAACGTTTCCTGGGTTACGCCGAGCTGACGATCGGCGTAAAGGGCGCTCATGTTGTGATTAATAATCATTTTATACCCTCCATGTTTTTGCTTAACCTCGGCAATCCTTGCCAAGGTCGTTCCGCGGGAGCGGTAAAGGTGACAGTTTCGCGCCGCCGCCCCTGTTATCCGCAAACGGAACGAAACGTTTATTGACATAACGGTTTTTAGACACCAAACCCCGCTTTGAAAAAGCGGGTTATGAAAATAATCGTTTCGAAACGTCCCGCGCATGTTTGATTGTTTTTTTAACCGCCAAACACGGCTGGAGAGATTTTGTCAAATATCGCTGTACGGTGTATATCTTATATACGCCGACTCTCTCAATCCAGAGGAGGGGAGCCTGAATATCTTTTCCACGGTAAGACTTTCGTCTTAAGACGTATCAGGATCCCCTACAAGGCACCGGATTATTAGTCCGATACCTTGTATTGTAACACATTATTGCAATAAAGACAATACCGATGTTGCTCTCTGGTTAGCCTGCGCAAGCATGGCTGTGCCTGATTGGTTCAGAATCTGGTCTCTGACATAGTGAACCATCTGGTTAGCCATGTTAGTGTCCCTTATTCTTGATTCTGAAGCCTGCATGTTCTCGGATCCGATATCGAGACCGCGGACAGCGTGTTCCAAACGGTTCTGATAAGCGCCGAGGTCTGCTCTTTGCTTGTTGATGATTTTAAGCGCTGCATCGCAAAGACCGATTGTCCTGTTTGCATCGTCCGGGGTTTCCAGAGAAACAAACGAGTCGTCCATCATGCGGATTCCAAGACCCTTGCTTGTCATTGTGCCGATGAAAACCTGTTCTCTCTGGTCCATGTTCGCGCCGATATGAAGCCACATTGAAGCTGTAACCACATTTTCGCCTGAAAGACGTGCAAAACGTCCTGTCAGCATGTTCATGCCGTTAAATTGGGCATGGCTGGCAATGCGATCTACTTCGTCTACGAGCTGTGATACTTCGACTTGAATGTACATTCTGTCTTCGTCGCTGTAAATGCCGTTGGCGGCCTGGACTGACAGTTCTCTGAGGCGCTGCATGATGTCCTGTGATTCCTGGAGATAGCCTTCAGCTACCTGTATGAAGGAAATACCGTTCAAGGCGTTGGTTGAAGCCTGGTTCAAACCACGAATCTGGCTTCTTAATTTCTCTGAAACAGCAAGGCCTGATGCGTCGTCGCCGGCTCTGTTGATCCTGAGACCCGAGGAGAGTTTCTCCATGTTTTTGTTAAGATAATCCTGAGTTACCTTGAGGGACCTGTCCGCAAACATTGCGCTTAGGTTGTGATTGATGATCATATAGATCCTCCTTGAATATTTACAGAAGCATCCATGCTTCCGGTTTGAATTTTCTCTTAACCGAATCCGCGGAAACCCGGTATGGATCAATTCAATGTAAATTTTCGGCAAAAGAGATCAGGAACTTTAACGAATTTTTTAAAATTTATTTGGGGAAAACAATTAGGGGGCGGCGGTGTCCTGTCTGCTGCAGGGCGGAACCTTCAGGAAGGCTCATATCCTGCTGCTGAACCGTGGGCGCTTTTTCAGGGATTGGAATTTCTATTTTTTGAGGTTTTACGGTTTTTGGAGCGGCAATGGGTTTCGATACAGTTTTATTTACGGATTTTGCCAAAGAAACCGATTTTTTTGCAGTCGGTTTCGCAGGCGCTTTCTTCGCCGCAGGCTTGGCGGTTTTAACAGTTTTTTTTGCCGCCGGTTTTGCCTTTACCGGTGCTTTTGATTTTGCCGCCGGTTTAGAGGTTGTTTTCTTTGCGGCAGGTTTTGTTGTTTTTTTACCAGTATTTGTACTTTTCATTGGATAAATCCTCTTCTGTTAATTAAATAACACAACTATTGAAATAATTATAACATAAAAATCTTAGCTTGTGAATAAAATTTTACACTTTTTTTGGGATATTTACATTTGCTTTTAAACAAATGGATTTCCATCGCCATAAAATCGCACCCTTTGTAATCCTGAGGCGGATTGCGTTTTCTACTTCTTTAAAATCATTTGAGGAAAGCTCTTTGGAAATGAAAGCTCCCCAGCGCGACTGTTCCGTATTAAACCATGTGTTAAGGTCTTTTTCGCTGATCAGGCGTTCTTCTTTTTGCTCGATTAAACTGACAGTTACTGAAAAACCGTTTTCCTCAAAGGCGCTTATGTATTTATTTTCGTCCCATATTTCCGCAATCGAATTTTTATAATCATTAAAAAAGGAGACTTCGGCTTTTTCCAGTTTTGACGCAAGGTCGTTTTGTCCGCATTCGAAAGAAAGAATGCGTGAAATGCGCTCGCCGAGGTTTACAGGAGAGCAAAACAGGATAAGGTTTCCGTTTTTTGAAAGGATGGATTTTGCGCCGAGAGAAAGAGAATGAGGGTCGGTTTTTAATTTCTGGGTTTTTATCAGGATATGATCAAACTCACTGCATGAAAACCAATTTTCGCATTGTTCGCCGGAGGGGAGAGCTTCATCATAAACTTCTATCAGCGGTTTCTCGGTTTCGTTTAAAACGCCGGCATACTGCAACAAAGCGTCTTTTGCCGTTTCGCTGTTTACAAGAGCCGCTGTAAGTCCTTCAGGGCTTCGCCTGAGGCTTTCCCAAAGTAAAAGACCGTCGTTAGCGAAGGGTATTAAAACGCGTGATTGCCGCTTTGTGCTGGCGTTTTCAAAGATTGTATTTCTGATATTTAAAAGCGATTTACTTCTCCCGGATTCAAGGCGTTTAAACCAGCCTTCGCGTCCTTTGGAAGAAGCGGACCATGATAAAAATTCAGACTCAACCTGTTCTTCTGCAAGAACGATAGCTGCCTGCAGTTCGCGTTTTCTTAAAACATCTTCGCGTATTTTTCCTTCGTATCCGATTTCGGACGGAATGTAAAAAGTTCTTCCGCGTAATGTAGACGGAAGATACTGCTGCGCAGCCCAATGATCCCTGTAAGCGTGAGGATAAATATATCCTTCACCGTGACCGAAACTTTCAGCGTCCCTGCTTGCGTCGCGCAAATGATTCGGAACTTCCGCGTCTTCACGTTCTACTTCCTTAAGCGCGTCAAAGTACGCCATTGCGGTGTTTGATTTCGGCGCTGTCGCAAGATACAGACATGCCTGCGAAAGAGGGAAGTTGCCTTCAGGAAAACCTATGCGCTCGAATGCCTGCGCGCAGGAGATTACAACAGAAAGAGCCATCGGGTCTGCAAGCCCCACGTCTTCGCTGGCGAGGATTATCATGCGGCGGAAGATAAATTTCGGATCTTCTCCTGCGCGAACCATTTTCGCAAGCCAGTAGAGAGCCGCGTCAGGGTCGCTTCCGCGAACGCTTTTAATAAAAGCGCTGATAGTGTCAAAGTGATAATCGCCGTCACGATCGTATAACAGAGCCCTTCGCTGTATGCTTTCCTCTGCGGCTTCCATCGAGATATGGATTTTTTCGCCGTCTGCGGGAGGCCATGGCGTATAACTTGTTTCAACGGCAAGTTCTATGGCGTTTAACAGGCTTCTTGCGTCACCTCCCGACACTTCAACAAGATGTTCAAGAGCGCCGTCTTCAAAACCGACATCCCATTTTCCGTAGCCTCGCTCTTTATCCGCGATTGTACGGCGCGCTGTTTCCAGCAGCCCTTCTCCGTCCAGCGGTATTAATTGAAATATGCGGCTTCTGCTGACTAAAGCGCGGTTTACCTCGAAAAACGGGTTTTCTGTTGTAGCTCCCACAAGAATTACAGTTCCGTTTTCCACCCAGGGCAGAAGCGCGTCCTGCTGGGCTTTGTTCCAGCGGTGGACTTCATCTACAAATAAAATGGTTCTTTTGCCGTAAAGACGGAAACGGTCGTCCGAGCGATCTATTACTTCGCGGATATCTTTAACCCCGGACAAAACCGCGTTTAACTTTTCAAAGGCGGCTCTTGTTGTGTTCGCGATAACGGCGGCAAGTGATGTTTTCCCGGTTCCGGGCGGTCCGTATAAAATAATCGACGAAAGTCTGTCCGCCTGAATCGCGCGGCGAAGGAGCCTTCCCTTGCCGACAATGTGATCCTGACCTACAATATCTTCAAGAGTGCGCGGACGCATCCTGTCCGCAAGAGGGCTTAAAGCGAGGGATTTTTCGTTTTTCGCGCTGAATAAGTCCGACATTATTCAATTTTATTCTTCTGCGTTCCAAATCCACAGGTTGTCGCTGCCTTTACGATAAGACCAGACGCCTCCGCCATGAGTGGAAGCAAAAAGCGTCCTTTTAGTGTCTATATTGAACGGCGTTTGGATAATATGGTTTACAACTTTTGTTCCCATTGTCGTATTGTATTTTGCTTTATTATCAACACTGGAAGGGCTGTTATCACCCGGATCGCTGAAAGAAGTTGCTGCCGGATTTCCGTTTGTATCAAGCGGCAGTTCCATGTATCCGTTTGTATAACCTGTACTTACTGTGCTTTTGTCCTGTCTGCCTACCAATAGAATTTTACCGGGATTTACAGCTGTTTCTGGATCAACCCAGACAGTAAGCGCGCCTGTCGCCCAATGACTGCTGAATGACGCAATGGAGCTCGCATCGCTCATGTCGCTTGTGATTTCATAAAGAGCGCCGCCGCGTGTTATAGCCGCAACCTTTGTATCATTCAGGTTAATAATGCCGTAAAAATTTTTATCGGAACCTGTTATAAATGTTGATGTCGATGATAAAAGAGAATTATTTATTGTGTAGATGCCGCTGCTTGTACAAAGATAATATACCGAAGAACTTTTTGCGACTCCGCGTAAATAATTCATATTGTATGTTACAGGCGCGCCTGACACGGAAATTAAAGCAGCTGTTGTTGCAGAACCGTCAAGATAAAAACATGATATGACGCTGCCGTCAGCGTTATGCGTAACATTCGCGTTTAAAAATAAAACATTATCAATTGTATAAATAAATTGTACGTTAACACTTGAAACAACAGAGGGGAAGGTTATATCTTCGCCTGCGGATGAATCTAACCCTGTATTAGAATGAGTATAGCGTTTAACGTTAGGGTTCCCTAAAAAACTTATATAAATAAATCTGTTTATTGAACCGTCATCAACTGCGGCAATATCCGCAATTACATTGTTGAATGTATGCGAGCTCCAGCCATTGGCTTCATTGTACCACCATATTTTTTTACCTGAAGCCACCCATAAAAAATCGTTTGTAACGGCGATTTTTGTGGGAGTGCCGTCGATCTTTGGATCGTTTTTCTTGATTTCCTCGCTGACCATAAAGAAGATAGGCTCATTGCAGGAAGCAAAGTAAAAAATCATTAAAGTAAAAATAACTAAAATAAATTGTAATTTTTTCATTTATTGCACCACACTTTAAAAATGGTAACGCGCGCAAAGAAGAAGATCAATGAAATGACCGTCTACATTTTTAGACGGATCATTTTTGATCCATTGCGGGTACCAGCAGTAATTGGTTGATAATCCAAACGACCATTCATGAGTCGCTCTGAAAAATGCCGAAGCGCCGGCTTTCATGTAAAAGCCGAAATATCCTTTTTCACTGTCGAGGGCGGAATGAGTTTGAATTGTAATGCCAAGCGTCGCGGAAATGGGAAACTCGAATCGCCCTAATACAAACTGCGTGCCCGTTCTTACTCCTATTGACGTTATATAGACTACATGATCTCCGAGAGTGGGAAGGAAGAGAAGACTTACCTCTCCGCCGAGGAAAAACAGAGAGCTGAAATAATAGCTGTAAGAAAGAGCTCCCGTTCCGCCTATGGGAGGTTCGACTTTATTGGGTCTGAGATCGCCCGCTCTCCATGAGGTGATTCCGTCGGATCCTGCATGTGTGCTTACGAAAGCTAAAGGGAAACCGATTCCAAGCGAGATAATGAAAGTTTGATCTCCTCTTGTATATAAATCAGTATTATATCCATCCCATATATCAATATCAGGGTCACTGTCTTCCTGCGCAAAAAGCAGACAAGGTAAACCCAAAAGCAGCAATAGTAGAAAGGCGCCTGCCTTATGCATAGATTCTCCTTAAATTTACGGATTCCAGTATCAGATTACTTTATTTCCTTTCTTTATTCAACAACGAAAAGAGGAAGGGGTTACGGTTTCAATTATTCGTCTTTGTTATGTTCCATTCTCAGATAATCGAGCAAAATAGGATATTTTGTAAGCATATCACCGTATCTTTCGAGTTCTTCGAAGCGTAACTGCGTTAGGATATGGTTTTCAGCCATTCTTCCAAAGGAAGATGAAACAAAATTACGTTGACTGGCAAGGAATTCTTCGTATAATTGGCGAATTTGCCTGTATAAAACGAAATCAGGGAACTTGGCGGAGTTAATATGCAGTGTAAAATCAGTAATTTCAGGGAATTTTAAGGATATTTCCTGTACAAACTGTAAATCTGTGCCTTCCAGCATTAAATTTTCGAGTCTTGTTGTATCAGTTTCCAGAGAAGACATTTGCTTTAACACGATACCTTCGATATTTACGAATAAACCTTTCAAATAAGCATCCAGTTCTTCCTGATTTGAGATATTATTCAAGGTAACGGTATGTACAAGATGATTGGGATTAAGGCTGAAACTCATTTCTCCCTGTAAATTCCATGTAAAATCAACATTTGTAAGCCCTGTAAATGAAGCGTATGTATTTCCCGAAGGGAGGGTGCTGTTAAAATCTATAGGATATCGTTTCTGATCAAGACTGAAGACATTAATATTAACGTTTGTAGGTATCAATTTATACCAAATCCACCTGAATTCGCCCGATACTACGGGTACAGGATCGATCCCATGAGTTTTTGAACTGACAACGCCGTATTTTCCCGGCGGAACGGAAAACTGAACCCAGCCGAAAACGAATGCAACTGTCGATATGATTATAAGGACTAATAGAGTTATAAAAAATTTTCTCATATAATATATTATATGGGGTAAATCGTTGTTTTATCAACATAATAATAAGGGATGGAAATGAAAAACGACAGAAGATCAAAAAAACCTGTTATTGCTCTTTTGGCGGCAAGTTTGGCTGTATCATTAATGTCATTTTTTCTGTATATTTCAGATCCTAACTTTTCCGATGAAACCTTGTTTTTATTATTGAATATTATGCAGTATTCATCATTCATGGTCTGCGTTTGTTCTATTTATAAATTGCTGGAAAGCGGTTATTATATTGCGACAAGACCGGCAAGAGCGCGGCATATTAAAGTCGCTCCCTATATTATTTTTATTATTTACGGTCTTATTACGATTTTAATGGAAGCGTTTATTGTCGCGATTTCAGGAGGAAACGCATGAAGAAATTATACGCATTGCGCGGAGCTGTTCAATGTGAAAACACCGAGAAAGGTATAATCAGGGAAGTTGCTCTGATGTATGAGGAATTATTAAAATTAAACGGACTTATTGAAGATAATATTGTTTCGATAATTTTTTCCGTTACAAATGACATTAACGCAATAAGCCCCTGTACCGCTCTCAGAAAATCGAATTTCGCGGGAGGCGGTACGGCTCTTTTCGCCACTCAGGAGCCTGAAACAAAAAATTCTCTTGAAAGAACAATACGCGTAATAATTCATTGTTATCTTGAAGAAGACTCAAAACCTGTTCATGTTTACATGAACGGAGCTGAAGTATTAAGACCCGATCGCGTTATAAAAATCTGAGCTGGAATAATCCTCATTCAATCTTTAAAATATCCCATACCTTTGGCGTTTCCTGACCTATGCGCCAGAAACCTATGGCTTTTATTTTCATGGATTTATAAAGTTCCATACGGGCTGAGAATGAATATTCATCTTCAAAATAAACTCTGACTGTGACATCGGGTTTATAGCTGAAAGTGGGGATTCCGTTTTCACGCTTAACATCTTTTACATGATGGGTTTCCATCAATTTCGCGGTTGTCGGATAAATCAGCGCGCGGGAATGATTTTGATCTTCCCATGCGCGTCCGTAGAAAGGAATGCCCATCACAAGTTTATCCGCACCTATTACCCGCATTGAATATTCGGCTACGCTTCTGCACCAGCGGAGCGTTGAGACAGGACCCGGTTTACTTCCGCTCCAGTGTTCGTCATAAGCCATTATAAAAATCTTGTCTGCCAAGGGAGCGATTTTTTCATAATCGTAAACATCGTTTGCAAGCTGTCTTGTTCTTCCGTAAAGCGCGATGGAAAATATTTTATCTTTTGGAAGACCGTTTTTTAATTCCCTTAAAAAAGAAAGGAAGGCTTCGCCTGATCTCGCAGGTATATTTTCAAAATCGATATTTAAACCGTCGTAGTTCGCGGTAGCGGATATTAAATCGGATATAAGAGCGCTTCGCTGAGGGCTTCCCGGAAGCAGGGTAAAGTAGGTAAGAGCCTGACTGCCGCAGGTAACTGCCAGATGAACCTTTCCCGTGAAAGCGGCGAGATTCTGTCTTCTGGGAACTGCGCTTAACTTTCCGTAAACATCAACCTCTGCGCCGAAATAGCAGACATCCGTAAGAGGCAGACCAGGCTTCAAGGCGGCTTCCTGTCCTGTTACAACATAACCCCAGGTTTCTTTAAATGCTGTTACAGGTAATTTATCGCCTGTTTCATGTATAAATTCTTCAAGAGCCGCGTCGGATTCCTGATCCTCACTGACAGTATCTGTTTGCTTTGTCGCGCAGCTTGAAAATAAAAATACAGCCATGGAAATAAGACAGAGGAAATGTTTCATTAATCAGATTATCGGTAAAATCTAACAGGAATCGAAGCGCTTCTTTTCAGCCCATAAACCGAGCGCGGGGTTAGGAACATAAAAAATCTTTTCACCGTCTGCAAGGGTATTCCAACCTGAAGACAGCTTTTTTGTATCGTAGCGCGCCTGCATTTCCTTTAAATCACCCCATTTAAAACCAACAGATTCGATTTCTTGCTTTGATACCTTGTCTCCGGGACAGTATCGAATAGTGAAGCGGTTTTCGCTGGAGCCGTGAATCAGGTGAGCTGCCGCGCTGAGATTTCCGCCAAGTTCCGCGTCTTGGGCTGCCTTGGAGAGAATCTCTTTACCGGGTCTGTATCCGTGTTTTCGTATGAGCGAATCTATTCCCGAATCTTCGCCGAACCTTTCAAGCGCCGGAGCTAGTATTACAAGTTCTCCGCCGTCCGCGATTACCATTCGGGTACGGTAAATTGCCTTATTTCCAAGCCATGTTGTTCTGTATTCCTCAGGTTCAAGATAAACGACTGCTTTGTTAACTGGTTCATTCATGAGGTTAACGTTAACTTCTCTCGATAGAGCCGAGGCTTTCTCAAAACATTCTCTGCCAAAACCTATGTATAAACCTCTGACGGCAAGAGAGCCCTTCTCCTTACCCAAAGATGCAGCTTCAGCATCTGAACGGGCTGAGATAACGGTTAACACCCATAAAATCGAGGGTAACACATTACTGAAACGTTTAAGACCTTCGTCAAAAAGAGCGCGAACAGGAGTATCGGCTCTGCCCATGATTTTTTCCATTCCGTAAGCTGCGCCTGCAAAATGGCTTTTATCGATTGCTTCTTTGCCGCCGGTGCCGACAAAAATATTTTTCGCGTGATTTGCCATCCCGGCGACTTCGTGGGGTACTACTTGTCCTATGCTTAAGGCGAGAGAATAATCTCCAACGCCCGCGCCGTTGTTTTTTAATATTTTATTAACCTGAACAGGCCAGTCATAACGCACCGCGCCTTCCGTCGCCTTTTCCACCCATGAGGCTTCTATGCGTCCAAGTTCGCAGACATCGTTGCGCCAATCGTGAACAAGAAATTTGTAAAGAGGAGTAGTTCCGAACATTCTCATTAATTCGCTGTCGTTCATAGCCATGTGAGTGCCTAGGGCAGGGAGAACTGCGCTAAGTCTTCCCGCAAGCATACGAGAAGCGGCTTCGGTAAAAAAGCCAGCTCTGGAATGAAACCTTGTTATATCGGGCGGCAGAATAATAACTTTCCCCGCGTCATTTACATCTACAAGAGCCTGAGAAAGAGCGGTCAGAAAGAGTTCTTCAAGTTCCTGATCATCCAAATCCCTGTCTTTCGCGCCTATTGATACATACGTTTTATCCATTAGACATACTCCTTAATTTTATGATAACATGAATAAAAAGAAAAAAGAATCTCACATAAAATTATTATACGTGAGTTTGATTTATGATAAGGAGAGAGAATATGGGTAATTCTGATATCGGTTTAATCGGTCTTGCGGTAATGGGTGAAAATCTTGTTCTTAATTTGGAAAGTAAAGGATTTTCAGTTGCTGTTTATAACAGGACAACTTCTAAAGTTGACGAGTTTGTAAACGGGCGCGGCGCAGGTAAAAAGATTAAAGGCTGTCATGACTTAAAAGAATTCTCGGCTTCTCTTTCTTTGCCGCGCAAAGCCATGATCATGGTGAAAGCTGGTCAGGCTGTTGACGACACCATAGAACAGCTTTTAGGCGTTTTTGAAAAAGGCGATATTATCATAGACGGCGGGAATTCCAATTATCAGGATACAATAAGACGCACCGCATACGTTGAATCAAAGGGACTTTTATACATTGGCACAGGCGTATCAGGCGGAGAGGAAGGCGCGTTAAAAGGACCTTCTATCATGCCCGGAGGATCAAGCGCAGCATGGTCTTCCGTTAAACCCATGCTTCAGGCAATTTGCGCAAAGGTGGAAAACGGAGAAGTTCCCTGCTGCGACTGGGTGGGTGAAAACGGCGCAGGGCACTTTGTAAAGATGGTGCATAACGGAATTGAATACGGTGATATGCAGTTAATCTGCGAAGCTTACGACCTTATGAAAAATGTACTTGGTCTTAACTGCGATGAAATGGGTGATATTTTTGAGGAATGGAATAACGGCTCCCTTGGAAGTTATTTAATCGAAATTACACGCGACATTCTGCGCTACAAAGACAAAGACGGCAAACCTCTCACGGAAAAAATTCTTGACACTGCGGGACAGAAGGGAACGGGAAAATGGACGGGAATCGCCGCTCTTGAATTCGGGGTGCCTCTTACTTTAATAGGAGAAGCTGTTTTTGGAAGATGTCTTTCCGCCGCGAAGGACGAAAGAGTAAGAGCCGCCAAGGTTTTTTCATCGCCCAAGATTTCGGCTCCTTCGGACAAAACGGCTTTCGTTAAGGATTTGGAAAAAGCCCTTTACGCTTCAAAAATCGTTTCATACGCGCAGGGTTATCTTTTAATGAGAGAGGCGGCGAAGGAATACAAGTGGAATCTTAATTACGGCGGAATTGCGCTTATGTGGAGGGGCGGCTGCATTATTCGCTCAGTGTTTCTCGGAAAAATAAAAGACGCTTTCGATAAAAAACCTGATTTGGAAAATCTGTTACTCGATCCTTTTTTCGCGAAAATAATTGAAGATGCTCAGGCATCATGGAGAAGGGTAGTATCCGCCGCTGTGCAAAACGGCATTGCGGCTCCCGCGTTCGCCAGCGCTCTTTCTTACTTTGACGGCTACAGGAGCGAAAGACTTCCTGCGAATCTTTTGCAGGCGCAAAGAGATTATTTCGGAGCGCACACTTACGAACGCTTAGACAAACCGCGCGGCGAATTCTTCCATACCAACTGGACCGGACACGGAGGAACCACAAGCGCCTCTACTTATGTTGTCTAAATTTTCCGTGTCCGAGGACACCGGAGGGACTACAAGCGCTTCAACTTATGTTGTTTAAATTCTCCTTTGAATATAATTTTGTGAGTTAAATGAAATTTATATGTGTGGAGTTATGTGCCATTATAATTTGAAGTGTATTATATTAAAAATTGGTTGACATTTTAGTATAAATTATCAATAATTGTGTAAGAAAATTATGAATCGAAAATTAATACTTTATATGAAAGTCATAGGATTTAACGCAAGCCCAAGAAAAAACGGTAATACAGCATGGGTAATAAATAAAATTCTAGAAAAATCAAACATTGAAACAAAATTTTTTAATTTTGCTGACCTGAATATTAAACCCTGTCAAGGCTGTTTAGGTTGTCATAAAGACGGTAATAATGGCTGTGTTATAAATGATGATATGCAAAAACTTTATAAAGAATTAGCTAACGCTGATACCCTTATTCTTGGATCTCCAATTTACATGGGACAAATGACAGCACAAGCAAAAACATTTATAGACAGATTATTTGCGCATATCTCTCCACGTTTTTCACCCCATTATAAAGAAAAAGAAAAGAAAACAAAATTAATACTTGTATTTACACAAGGTAATCCTGATAAAAGTAAATTTCAAGTATACATTGAATATACAAAACAAATGTTTCAATTATTGGAATTTGATGTTAAGGAAATTGTTATTGTAACTGGTACTCGAACAACAGCGGCAAGTGAACAAGAAGAATTACAAAAATATTTAGATAATATGGATTTATCATTTTAGATTATGAAAAATGATTAAAGCATAAAAAAAGCCTAGAAGGCATCATACAGCATAATTGACAAATATGATAATTTTATTAAAATAGCTCTAATGTTTGAAAAATATAGTTTTTTATTTGGTTTTATATATTCGATAGGTTTTTATCGTATTTTTTTCTCAATAAACCGCCCAAATACGAAGCGGCAGTCTACCGCTTTAATTTTGATATGTTTATTTTTTATGCCTGCTTTTTACTTTTGGAAGGATTTCTGCATGAGGTTTGGTTCATTACCAAGCCATTACTTTTTAATTTCATTATTTTTTGAAATACTCGCTTTGCTTGCCATTGTTTTATTAAGCGTTCATC
>Ga0209755_10001551_pt1 | contig 35080 bp, 24 predicted proteins | sample TergutCo191P1_FD_187301 | JGI IMG/M metagenome (GOLD analysis project Ga0209755, IMG submission 187301) | Cornitermes sp. P1 segment gut microbial communities from Petit-Saut dam, French Guiana - Co191P1 (SPAdes) (version 2) | ecosystem: Host-associated > Arthropoda: Insects > Digestive system... | reverse complement strand
GGGGGCTGGCTGCGTGCGGGTAAAACTTTTGGCAGAATCTGCCTGTGAGCCTTGGTGTTTTGTCTTATTTGGTTTCAAAATATCAAATATGCGTTAATTCTTTATGTTATAAAGAATTAACTTAACATTACCTTCCATCATTTGAATAAGACAAAACACCTGTCTCTCCGGCAGGGAACGCCAAAGATAGTTTTGCCCGCTCGCAGTCTGCTCCCGCCTGTATATATAAATGTATTAATTAACATTAATTAAAAAAAGGTTAGATTAATGATTGTCACTTAAAAAAATAAATTAAATGCAGACTGAATAAAGCAGAGAATAGATGTGAATTTAACGGTATTTATCGGAATGGTAAATGTAAAGGACTTGCATATAGTGTAATAAAAAGCGCCATCGAATTTTGTGAAAAATCGATTTGAAATTGACTTATATCTATACCAGATTTAATATTTTAAAAGGTAGGAAGCCTTGTGAGGGTGCAGTTTGTAGCTTCGGCTTCAGAACTGTAAAACCGCCTGACGGCAACGAAAGGAAGTTGGTGCTCAAGGCACTCCTACCTGATTTTTTTCATTAAAAAGTGACAGTCACCTGCACCACTAATAGCGCATCATTGCACCTAACGCCACCGCATATAGCATAGGTGACTGTCACCCCCCACCAACCAACCCAACCAATTTTCGTGTGATAATCTTAACGGTTTTAAATAATTTTATATCTGCAGACAGGGAAAGCTGCCATACGAAAAAACATTTTTGGGCATCTCCGCTGAAGAGACATAATAGTTTTTCTATAGTATTAAAATTGTATGTTTCTATTATACGTAAATAATGTGACTCGTAAGCGGGTTCTCCCAAAGTTTTTTCGGACGGCAGCTTTCACTGTCTGTACTTAACTAATTTATTAATAAATATACTATTGCCCGTAATAGGCAGACTCTGCCAAAAGTTTTGCCTGCGCGCAGACTGTCCCGCCTATGGGTATAAAAAAACTTCTAATCAAACAAGTTTCTTCGGACGGCAGCTTTCCCTGTCTGTATATAATCTAAATTTAAATACACAAAGAAAAGTGATTATCACTTTTTACCGGTAAGGCTGCCGAGCACTCCGCGCATAATGCTGTTGCCCATTGTACGCGCGGCGGATTTGGCGGCGGTCTGAACAAGGCCGTCTTTTTTTCCGCCCCTTGGGCCTGTCGAGCCGAAAACAAAATCTTTCATTTCCTGCCCTATTCCTTTTTGCGTATTCGCAGAATTCTGCGCAGTTTTTGCCGGTGCGGTTTTAGCTGCGGCGGTAGTATTTGCCGAGCCTGCTTTTTCAGCCCGGTTTTTCAATATCTCGTACGCGGACTCCCTGTCAACCGCTCTTTCGTATCTTCCGTAGAATATCGATTGTTTTATCAGATTATCCTGCTCGGCAGGTGTGACAGGTCCAAGTCTTGATCCGGGGGCTATCACGGAACTTTTTTGCACGATTGACGGGCTGCCTTTTTCGTCAAGGAAAGAAATCAGCGCTTCGCCTGTGCCGAGCTCCTGAATCGCCTTTTCTGTGTCAAAGGCGGGGTTGGCTCTCATTGTCTGCGCCGCGGTTTTTACGGCTTTTTGATCCTTCGGCGTAAAAGCGCGCAGCGCGTGCTGCACGCGGTTTCCAAGCTGACCCAGAACTTTGTCGGGAATATCAAGGGGATTTTGCGTAACAAAATAAATGCCGACTCCTTTGGATCGAATCAGGCGCACAACTCTTTCGATCCGTTCAAGCAGCACGGGCGGAGCGTCCGCGAAAAGAAGATGCGCTTCGTCGAAAAAGAACACAAGTTTCGGCTTCGGCATATCGCCGATTTCCGGCATTGCTTCAAAAAGTTCAGATAACATCCACAAAAGCGTTATTGAATATAACTTTGGCATATTAAAAAGTTTGTCCGCGGCAAGAACATTTACAACTCCTTTTCCTGAAGAATCCGTCCTGATAAAATCCATAATATCGAGCATCGGCTCGCCGAAAAAGTTTGACGCGCCCTGTTCGTCAAGCGTGAGCAGCCCGCGCTGTATCGATCCAATCGAAGCTGTCGTAACATTTCCGTACTCTGTTTTAAAACTGCCTGCGTGATCGCCCACATATTGCGTCATCGCGCGCAGATCTTTCATGTCGAGTAACAGCATATCGTTATCATCCGCGATTTTAAAAATAATCTGTAAAACGCCTGTCTGCGCGTCGCTCAGATTTAAAAGGCGGGACAAAAGCAGCGGCCCCATGTCGGAAATTGTAGCGCGTATAGGGTGTCCCTTCTCGCCGAAAACATCCCAGAAAACAGCAGGGTTCGCGCGCGGCTCCCAGTCCGTCACTTTTATTTTTTCAAGCCTTGCGTTAAGTTTATCGCCGGGAACCGCTGCCGCGCACACGCCCGACAGATCGCCTTTAACATCAGCCACAAACACAGGTATTCCCGCCGACGAAAAAGCTTCCGCCATTTTCTGAAGGGTTACGGTTTTCCCCGTTCCTGTAGCGCCTGTAATAAGACCGTGACGGTTCAGCATTTCAGGCAGTATTGCCACATCTTCCAGTTCTGTATTTTTAGCGATACAAATGGGCGCGCTCATAAAAACTCCTTTAAATTTGTAAATTCATTTTATAATACCATAATAATTAAGGCTTTTGGTTATTATTTTGCTTTATATATCCATTTATGATACAATGGATCAAAGTATGACCAAAAAGAAAAGCATTGATTTTATTTCAATCTCTGTAGCTACGGGCATTATTCTCTTCGCGAGTTTTCTGGTTTACATGGTATCGCCGAAGAATCAAATTGAGCTGACCGCTTTCCAGATGCAGGGGTTGATAAACTCGATAAAAAACACTCATTTTTCTCAATACCCGGATTTTAATGAGCTGTATTTTTCAGGCGGCAAAGGGTACGAAATTAAAAACAATTCTTCAGACAAACTGATCATTTACATGGGTCCGTCCAGCTGGGGCTCCGCGATAGAAAGAAAGTGGAGCGGCAAGTTAATTGACGTTTTTTTAACCGGCGGCGAATTGTTTGAAAAATATTCTTTCTTTATTCCGGAAAAATTTGACAGGGAAATCGGCGCGTTATACGGGCTGGATGTAAATGAAAGACAGCGGTACACGGTGGAAAATCTGGCGGAAAATTATTACAGCGTTATATCAGAATATCTGTCAATTAATAATTATAAATCGGTAATTATTTACGGCGCGGAAGAAGGCGCTTTCCTGCTGCCGTTATTGTATTCGCGCCTTAACAGTTTTAATATTACGGCGCTTGTCTCGGATTCAGGCGGCGGCGGGCTTACATATTTTGAACAGCAGCAGGTACTGCTGGATAAATTGTCAAGGAACGAAAAATCATTCGCGTCACAGCCGTTATCAAGAGACGACAAGGCGAATCTTCAAAACTTTTATGAAACATGGATACGGACTTTCCAGACTCAGCGTCCGGAATCCGCCGATTTTTTTATGAGCAGCCCGATGACATATAAATGGTATACGGGCATTGCGCATCTAAAGCTTTCTGAATATTACGAAAAAATAAACATTCCGGTTTTATTCATACACGGCAATCTGGATACTGTCGTACCGGTAGAATCAACTCAACAAATGGAAAACAATTATAAAAACAAACCTTTCGATTTTTATTATTACGCGGATATGACTCATAACCAGATAAAACAACAGACATATCTCCCCCAGGATGATATTACAAAATGGATACTAAAGATCGATCAATAAGAAAGCTGTATTTGACATTTTTTGACCTGTTTTATAAAATGAATGACACAAATTAATTTATTTAGGAGCCCTTCATGGCACAGCACCAATTTCAAACAGAAGTCAGCCGTCTTTTGCACCTTATCATTCATTCCCTGTATTCAAACCGGGAAATCTTTCTCAGAGAACTTGTTTCCAACGCGTCGGACGCGCTGGACAAGCTGAAGTACCTGACTGTCGCGGATGAAGCGTACAAGTCTGTAAATTTTGATCCGCGGATCGATATAAGTTTTAATAAAGACGCGAAAACTTTAACAATATCAGATAACGGAATCGGCATGAACGAAGCGGATTTAATCGACTCGCTTGGAACCATCGCGCGATCCGGCACAAAGGCGTTTTTGGAAAAGCTCGCCGAAGACGCGAAAAAAGATTCCAATTTAATCGGGCAGTTCGGCGTAGGTTTTTATTCGGCTTTTATGGTCGCGGAAAAGATCGATGTTATAAGCCGCAAGGCCGCGGAAGGCACAGCATGGAAATGGGTAAGCGACGGCAAGGAAGGCTTTGAAATAGAAAGCGCAGCCCGCGACTGCCAGGGCACAACCGTGATTTTATACCTGACTGACGAAGGAACAGAATACGCAAACCGCTGGTCAATCGAAGATATTATCAAGCGTTATTCCAATCATGTGGCGTTTCCGATTTACCTTACATACGATGAAAAAGAATGGGACGATAAAGGCAAGGAAAAAGGCAGCGTAACAAAAACCGACAGGATAAACTCGGGAACAGCGCTCTGGCGGCGGTCAAAAAATGAACTGAAAGACGAAGATTACAATGAGTTTTACAAACAACTGGGACATGACAGCGACGCGCCGTTACACCACATTCACACAAAAGCCGAAGGCACGCTTGAATACTCAACATTATTTTACATTCCCAAAAAAGCTCCGTTTGATTTATACAATGTCGATTACAAGCCAGGCGTTAAGCTTTATGTAAAGCGCGTCTTCATTACCGACGACGACAAGGAACTGATGCCGACATATCTTCGCTTTGTAAAGGGCGTTATCGATTCTGAAGACCTGCCGTTAAATGTAAGCCGCGAAATTCTTCAGCAGAATAAAATTCTTTTAAACATAAAAAACGCTTCCGTAAAAAAACTGCTTGCCGAATTCAAACAGATGGCGGATAACGCTGTTTCAGGCGGTGATGAAGCATCGGAGAAATGGAACACGTTTATCGAGCAATTTAATCGCCCGCTAAAAGAAGGGCTTTATCAGGATTTCGCCAACCGCGACGCGATTCAGGAGCTTGTGCGTTTTAAAAGCACTGCGTTAAATGAAAGCCCGGACGGCAAGGCCGCCTGGACAAGTTTCGCGGATTATGTAAGCCGCATGAAAAGCGATCAAAAAAATATTTATTATATTACAGGCGGCGACGAAAAAACGCTGCGCGCATCCCCGTTACTGGAAGCTTACCGCGCGAAAGAAATTGAAGTTCTTATAATGGACGATGACATCGACGAAATAATAATTCCAAGCCTTCATAATTACCGCAAAGAAACAATCGGAACGGACGGCAAAACAGAAAGCCAGAGCTGGGAACTCAAGGCAGTTAACCGCGCCGGCGCGGATGAAGAGCTGGGCGAAAAAAAAGACAAAACCGCCGAAAAGGAAGCGAAACCTGTTATTGAAAAAATTAAAAAAGCCCTGGGCGACCGCGTAAAAGACGTAAAACTTTCGCGCCGGCTTCATGATTCGCCTTCATGCATCGTCGCCGACGAAAACGATCCGTCGATGCAGATGGCGCAGATGCTCAAAGCGATGGGACAGGCCCCGATGACTGACATCAAACCGATCCTGGAAGTAAACGGCGATCACCCGATTGTCACCGGCCTTAAAGAAATTGACGACGAAGCGCGAATCGCCGATGTCGCCGGCGTACTGCTCGATCAGGCGCTTTTAGTTGAAGGCATCAAACTGAAAGACCCTTCAGACTTCGTCAAGAGGATGAATCGTCTGCTTGCAAAATAAGCGGACGAAGTCTGGCGACTTTGTAAAGAGACTGAATCGGCTGCTTGCGGGGCAAGCGTTTATAGCCACAAGGACGCAATTGGAACGGCGAGCAGATTTTCCTCAAAGCGGATAGTTCTGTCGCCGGAATACAAAATAATTCCAGTATAAGGGGTTTTGTTTTTAATAATATTTTCACGAAACCATATTTGCGTTTTAAATTCATCCTTGGAGACTCCATGACCTGCTTTTACTTCTATTCCCACGAGCGCGCCGTCATCGCGTTCTATAAGAAAATCAATTTCTCTTTTAAGCCGGTCGCGGTATTGAAAAAGGCTGTACCTGCTTTCTAAATCAAGCTGGGCGGACAATTCCTGAAAAACAAATGTTTCCATCAGTTTGCCTGATCGGTCATTATTAATAATTGTATCATTAAAATTCCAGCCAAGAATCGAAGTCATTAAACCTGTATCGGCGGCATAAAATTTTGAACGCTTTCCAATCCGCTCATAATCTGTTTTAAGCCATGGTGATACTTTTTCAAATATATACATATAAACAAATGTGTTAATATAACTGTCCAGTGTAATTTTATTTATGGAAAGATTCGCTGTAATTTGCGATAATTCCATAAATTTGGCAGACCATGAAGCCAGAATACCGACAAGATTTATTAAATCATCCTGCCTGCGAATATTTGCGATGTCCTTTAAATCGCGGTGAAGAATTGTGTTAATATAATCGTTATGCCATTCTTTTCTATGTTGCGGATTATTAATGGCAGCAGCTTCGGGATAACCGCCGCGAAAAGCAAGATTAAAAATCGCTTCTTTATTGTATCCGCTTATCATATCAGGAAAATCTTTATTAAAAGCCCGTTTATAAAAACATGGTTTCTTCCCAAGAATTTCCGCAGCCGCAAGCGGACGCAGACGTATATATTTTACACGCCCCGCAAGACTGTCGCTGATAATAGGAAGAGTAAGAATATTGGCTGAACCTGTTAATAAATACTGCCCTGGCCGGCTTACCCTATCAACAACAAGTTTTATTTCTGGAATAAGTTTCGGCGCTTTTTGGATTTCATCAATCACCATAGTGCCGGAATTGTTATTAATAAAGCCTTTTGGATCTGAAAGAGCGTAATCCAGCAGGAAGCTGTCATCAAGCGAACGGTAATTTTCTGTATCTTTAATAACCTGCTGAGAAAGAGTTGTTTTACCTGTCTGCCTTGCGCCGGATATAACAACTATGCGTCTTCTTGATAACGCTTCTCTTACAGCTTCTGTCTGCCAGCGTAAATGTTCTGTTATCATAAAAACCCCTATGCGAAAAGTATAGTAGAACTGGTGCGAAAAGTATAGTAGAACTGATGCGAAAAGTATAATAGAAAATAATTTTTTCCTTTTTTTTTAAAGAATTCCCTTGACAATAGTTTTCTAGTGTACTAGTATAATAGTACACATATGGAGGTATTATATGCCGTCATGGGAAGAATGGAGAATGGCGTTTGATGACCGGAGCCCTATTTACCGCCAAATTATTCTCCAGTTCAGTCAGGCGTTCTCGCGGGGAGATATAAAACCGGGAGAGCGTATTCCATCCATCCGTGAAATATCGGCGCTGTTAAAGGTAAACACAAATACGATACAGCGCGCATATCAGGAAATGGAAAGGACCGGACTGATAAACAGTAAAAGGGGCACCGGATATTTCTTTACGGAGGAGCTGGATATGATTAACAAAATGCGCCGTGAGCTTGCGGTTAATTCACAGAACCGTTTTACGGAAGAAATGCGGGCATTGGGTTTCGCTGACAAGGAAATCCTGAAAGAACTCGATTTATTTTTATTTAAAGGAGGAACGAAGAATGGAAGCAATTGATAAACCGTCAGATGACAGACAGACTGTACAGACGGTTATGCAAATCACCGGGCTTGAAAAAAATTTCGGAAGCTGTGAAGCGCTGCGCGGCGTGGACATGAGCATCGCGTCAGGGCAGATTGCGGGGCTTTTAGGGCCTAACGCGTCCGGAAAAACTACACTGCTTAAAGCAATGGCGGGACTGCTTCAGCCGACAGCAGGTAAAATTGAATATTACCAAAACGCGGAAAAAGGGCCGGAAGCGAGAAAGACAATCTGCTTTTGCCCTGACGCGCTTGTATTTCCGCAATGGATGCGCGTACGCGACGCGTTTATTTTTTACCGCGCTATGTACGGCGATTACATGCAATCACGCGCCGATGAAACAATACGGATTCTGGAATTACAGACAGTGCAGAACACGTACATCAGCAAATTGTCAAAGGGGATGAAGGAACGCCTTATGCTTGGCTTGTGTTTTTCGCGCGAAACGCAGCTGTATCTGCTTGACGAACCGCTTGACGGAATAGACCCTGTCGGAAAAATGCGCGTAATAGACGCGATACTCGCGCTGAAGCCAAAGGACGCGTCCGTGCTTGTATCGACGCATTTGGTAAAAGACATAGAGCGCATATTCGATAGTGTGTTTTTTCTGTCCAGGGGAAAAATTGTTTATTGCGGCAGCTGTGATGAAATACGCGAAGAAAAAGGTAAAACTGTTGAACAGGCTTATCTGGAAGTATTTTCTTCCGGTAATTATCAGCTGCCGGAAGATTCCGAAAATAAAGGTCTAAGGAGTAAATAAATGAAAGCTCAATTTAAATACGCATTTCTTGCAGGACTCTATTTTAGAGGCCCGGCATTCGCGGTAATCTTTATAATGAACGCTGTATTTACAATACTTGGATCTCTGGGCGCGCTTCCTATACCCGCGCAGATTACGGCAGTGTCGCTCGGCGGCGTCGCGATAGCTGTAATGCTGGCAGGATGCATCATAGGCGATATCTCCATAGGACGCAGGATGTTCAACGCGCAGGAAGCGTATCTTCACGCGCTGACGCCTGTTCCGCGCTGGAAGACGCTGCTTGCAAGCATCATAACGATGGCGGTGCTGGATTTGGGAACAATGTTTTTTGTTATCTTTTCTGAAGTGTGGCTTTCGTTAAACCTTGCGAATTCATTTTCAAATGTATGGGGAATGATGGCTGCGGCAGCAGGAGAAAACCCGGAAATAACAGCACACATTATTTTACTTTGCGTACTGTTCGCCGCGGTTTATATTTTAATCCTGACTGTAATCATGTTCAGCGTTACGGCAAAAAAATCTTTTCTGTTTAAAATGCCGGCGTCCGGTCTTCTCGCGTTTCTTACAGCCTGCGGATGTTTTTACATCGCGACATTGCTGCAGCTTTTAATTGCGCCTTTCAGCCATGTAGAACGTTATCTGTTTATGATAATCATTACGCCGAATGTTACGGGAATAGCGCTGCCGTTTTTAATTGTACTAACGCTGCTTGAAACCGCGGGTTTGTTTGTATTAACATCGAAACTTTTGGAAAGGAGAATCAATTTATGAAAATAAAATCAATTTTTTACCTGCTTGTAATTTCCGCCGCAATGTTATTTACTGGCTGTGTTCTTGTGAATATCGGCGATTTATCCACCGCAAGTACAATACAGGCGAAGGGCGAAAGGGAAATTTATAATATCAAAACAGGGAATTTTAATAAAATAAAAATTGAAGGAATCTGCGAAGTCCGGTATTACGCAGGCAGTTCCGACACTGTAAAGTTTGAAGTTCCGCCAAATGTGCGCGAACAATACGAAGTGTTAGTTGAAAACGGAGAGCTTATAATACGTTCGGCAAACAGGATATCGTATAACAATAAAAATTCCCCGATACTGACTGTTAATGTATCCGCGCTGGAATCGGTGACACTGGAAGGCGCGGGTGAATTTATCGCGTATGATAAAATTACCGCGGATAATTTGTCTTTAATAACTCTCGGCGCGGGCAGCGTAAAAGCGGAACTTGACGTAAACAGTCTTTCCATAAATTTATCCGGCGCAAGCGACATGAAGCTGTCAGGCAGAGCGGATACAGCCTCTTTGAATCTGACAGGCGCGGGCGATATCAGCGCCTTGTCTTTGCAGACAAATACCGCGGAAATATTCATGTCAGGAGCCGGCTCCATAAAAATCAGCTGCGCGCAGACGCTTAATATTAACGCAAGCGGCGCAGGCTCAATTGAGTACAGCGGTTCTCCAAGAATCAGCCAGAACACAGGCGGATTCGTCAGCATTAAGCAGATTAAATAATTATTCAAAAAAAATGACTTCGGGGGATTTAAGTATCCCCTGAGGCCATAATTTGTATTCGTACGACCATGCCGCTCCTGTTGTGCGCCATGAAGCAGGCCCCCACCAGAAAGCCGGATCGCGTTCGACGCAATGCAGCTGGCCGAAAGTGTTAATCCTGCTGCCAAAAAAAACAATATCGATCTTGTGTTTCCCCTTCCCTATGCCTTTAATTTCTTTTTCATACGGCGAGTAAACAAGGTGTCCGCAGTCTTTTCCGTCAGCTTTTATTCTTAAAAGATGGCCCCGGTAATTTGTTATGCGAATTATCATGCTGTCCTTCAGCATATCAACATCAAGATGATAAACAAGATTCCCGCCATAAAAAGGCAGTCCCTGTCCTGTAATGTCGCCGAAATTCAAAGCGCGCACAGGTTTTGTTATAACGCAGGATCTTCCAGATACTCTAACGCCGAAATCGCCGAGAATGTACATTGCCTCGACATCGGTTTTGCGCCCGTACGGAAAACTGACTTCAAGAACATTGGCGCCTTTCAAAATTTCAGGAAGATTAACTTTACCAATGCACTTGTCAACATACCAGCCGTCAGCGCCTGCCGCTTTTTTTCCGTTCAGCGTAACGCTTGCAATGCCCGCGTTTTCAAGCGCAAGCTGCGCTCCCATAACCTGAATGTCGCTTTCAAACGTAAAGCGCAGTTTTAAAACATGCGGCGCGCTTGCATCTGTTTCGACCCAGGGCTGCGCGACAGCATCACAGCGGTTAGGCCAATTTAGTTCGCTTCTTAAAATGTTATCCAGCCTTAGTATTTCTTCTTCTTCAGGTCTGTAAGGCTGCGAATCAAGGGCGTACTGCGCGATGTCCAAAAGCAAAACATTGGGTTCTTCCAGCGTTACAGGCACAGCGTTAAACCGGACCGGTTTTTCGGTGTTAAACGAAACCGCGGAGATTTTTCTGCCGGCGTCAGCTGACATTCCGGTCTGTCCCGCTGTAACAGGCTCCAGTTTGACAAGCATGCTGTCATGCTCATAAAAGACACGCTCGATAACTGTCCAGCCGTTTTTTAGATTAACTGAAAGCCCGGAGACGCCGCCTGTAATTGTGTCGTATAACACTGCGTTCCATCCGCCGCGGACGCGTATTTTTATTTTTTCGCCGCGCGGAAGATCAGGATTCCCGGGATTATAGGCGTGCGCGATAAAAAGCCAGCGGCAGCCGTCCGCTTCTTCGCGGAGCTGGTAAAAAAGATCATTTGCAGGCGATCCGCGGCCGGTACGAATGTCAATTTCACGAATGTCAGCTAATGCGTCCAGAACGCGGATTCTTTCAAAGCCCGTATGCTCGCAAAGATCGAATAACTTTTTCGCTTCAGCGTCCGGGATCGCGTCGACAAATTCCGGCGCGTTTCCAAGAAAAATGATTCTTCCGCCCGCGTTTTTAAACGCTTTCAGCCTGTCTAATGTTGTTTTTCTTATTGTTTCAATGCCGGGAACAATTATAACTTCGTACTTCATGTCGCCGACAGGGAAACCGCCCGCGTTTACATTTATATCTTCCATTTTACAGTACTCCGGCAGCGTCGATTCGCAGATATAATCAAAATCGATAAGGCCGCGAAGGAGCCAGCCGCAAAGCCCCGAAAATTTTTCGTCCATTTCTTCGCGGATTGCCGCGGTTTTTTCACGCGGACCCCAATGCAGCCAGTAACTTTCGATCGGATGAATCACGGCGGCGCGGCAGACTGCTTTGCCTCTTGTCATCGCGCTGGCGGTGCGGGCGAAGTGATCTTCAACATAAGAATACTGTTCATACCACGGCGACTGATAATTAAAAGTAGAAGGATAATCCCTTTTTGCGTTTCCGTTCATGGAAACCCACGAAAGGTGCGGAACCCTTACAGTGACACCTAACGCAGCCTGCCAGTCGCCCTGCAGCTTGTGTCCGCGGAAATCAAAGTTCCAGTTTGTAACCCCGTAAAGTTCCGACAGCGTACCGGGGATGCCGCCCTGCCTTGCCGCGGACTGGGCCTGCTTGGCGGTTGTAAACTCGCGGTGATCGCATAACATATCAATACCGGGAAGCTGAAATGACCGGTACGCGCGCATCGCCTCGCCGGTTGTAAAAGTCTGGCTTTCAAGCGTCTGTTCTCCGTTCATGTGTCCTGTCAGCATGATGCCGTTTTGCGCGCACCATCCGCCGCACTGATCGGCGAATGCCCTTGTGAAGCGTTCTGTTATGTGATCATGAAAGCGGTACCGCGCTTTGGAAATTTTTCCGTCCGCCGGATTCCATAAAAGTTCCGGGATCGCGGCGGTAAGGCTTTCGCCGCCGTACGCGGCTTTAAATGTTTCTTCTATATCGTGCGTCCACGGAAGCGTTATGTCATTTTCGTCAAAAGCGAACGATAATGTTTCCTGCTGTGAAAACTGCGGCTCGTCGGTGAAAATCGCGGGAATCAATCCGCCGAAATCTTTTTTAAAATGTTTTTCGTACGCTCCGTATGTTACGCGAATAAATTCGCTCATGCTTTTGGGATCAAGGGTATTTATGTACGCCTGATTGTTAAACCACGGGTTATCGGGGGCTGTCTCCAGATACGCGTAAAGTTTTATTCCGGCGGCGTCCGCGTCTTTATCGATCGTTTTATAGCTTTCTATATCGCCGTCTGCGTTAAGCGCAACATCAAAGCAGGCGATAAGTTCGCCGTTGCCGCATCTTCCCGATGTCGCCCGCGATCGCACCGCCGCGGTTTCTTTTTCAATCCGCGTTCCGTAAGGCTTTCGCGTTAATAAAAGATGGCGCGTTCTGTAATCGGGGTTTCTTGTGACGATCCCGCCAGCCGCGCCTGACGGCCAGCGGTCTTCATCGTAAAGCCACGCGAGCATTTTTTCTTTTCCCGCTTTTTCAATGCACGCGCCGATTATGTTCATATATTCATCGCTGAGATATTCTGTCGCCATGCCTGTCCTGACGTGCATGTGAAAGCCGCCGAATCCCATTTTTTTTAACTGATCTATCTGCCAGACAAGTTCGTCTTTATCAAGTTTATTGTTCCATGCCCAAAAAGGCGCTCCCCTGTATTCGCTTGACGGATTCTTAAATTCTTCAGGCGTAAGTCTTTGTTCGCGTTTTGGATACAGCATCAAAATCTCCTGTAATTAATATTGACGACATTATAACACGCGCGCTGTTTACCTGTCCGAATAAAAAAGATAAAATGTTGTTATGACAACACTATCGGAATTCAGCGTCCGCACAGGCGGCAAAACCTGCTGGATCAACATTACAAGCGAAGTTCAAAAAGCGGTAACTTCATCCGCTGTGCTCGAAGGCGTCTGCGTGGTTTTTGTGCCGCATACAACCGCGGCGGTTACAGTAAACGAAAACGCCGACCCCGATGTTCCGCGCGATGTTGATCTCGCTTTAAACGCGATTTCACCTGACCGCCGCGAATTTCATCACAGCGAAGGCAATTCCGCGGCGCATACAAAAACAAGCCTTGTAGGTCCGTCGCTTACATTGATTGTAACAGGCGGCAGGCTTCTTCTTGGAACATGGCAGGGAATTTGGTTCAACGAGTACGACGGTCCGCGTACAAGAAAAGTTCATGTCCGCGTGATGGGCGAGTAAACTATATTTACAATTAATAAAAATTCCGTGTTAGAATAAAGGAACTTTTTTATATTATAATTTAAAGTTACGTTGATTGGAGAAAATCATGAAAAAAATTGTTTCAGTCCTGGCTGTTTTATTTATTATTCAGGGATTATCCGCGCCCGCTTTATTTGCGCAGGAAAGCGGAGACGGCGTCGCAGCGTCAAGCGAGATAGCCATGCAGGTTTCAGATATTCCTGAAATAAAACTTGGTTTCACTCAACGTTTTATATTTCCGTTTTTACAGGGCGATAATCCGCTTACGGCAGGCAATAATATCACCCTTGCGCTGACAGGCGAAGTGTCTCCGATTTCACTTTACGCGCTGGCTGAAGCTGTCTGGACACCCGTCGCTTTTATCGAACTTACCGCGGGCGCAAGAATTGTATCGGGCTGGCAGCTTGAAATTTTCGGCATAAAAGGTTTGAACGGAAACGGCTTAAACCTTGTCGGCGAAAACAATGAATCCGTATACGAAGGCAGTCCGTTTGACTCTGTTATCTGGAGATTGAAAGCAGGCGGAGCTTTCCAGTTTGATCTTGCGGCAGTATTTCCCGGCGACTGGAATCATGTCGTTTTTAAAACGTATCACGAAATTAATTACCAGGCGAATTCGCGCGCAAAGAAAAACCAGTCATGGTTTATTGAATCTGACGGCGGCGAAAACATGAACGGATTTAACTATTACGGAAATTTTTTGCTTGCGTACCAGATGCCGCTCTTTTTAAACATGGCAGGCGTTATCGCGGAAATGAATTTAAACCTTTATGATGCGCCCGGCCGCAGCGTCTGGGGAGACGATTTAATACGCTGGACTTTTTCAGGCGTTCTGGGTTTTGAATTCGCGAAACACTGGAACATAATGATACTCGCGCAGTTCATGACAGACAGAAACTACAAGGAATCAAACTGGAAGGATCTGCATTACACAAAAAGAACTTTCGACTCTTTGTATGTTAGATATAAAAGAGTCGCCGCTGTGGTTACATTCAGGTTTTAACAGCGTCATCAGAACCGGATGACAGCTCTCCGCGCTCACGAAGATCGGAAAGTATCTGCGCATGAAATTTCGCGTCGATTTTAAATTTCATCCTGTAAAGAATATAACTTACTACGATACAAAGCATCGGCAGAATCAGCATGGCGATTTTCATCAGCAGGATGCCTTCGCCAGTAATATCATCCGCGGAAGCGGCGGTATTGATGCCGGAAATAATCGCGACAGCTGCGACAATTCCAGAGCCGACAGCGCCGCCCATTTTATTAATCAAAGGCTGGATCGAAAAAGAAATGCTATCGTTCCGCTTGCCGAGTTTCCAGTGCCCGTAATCGACAGAGTCGGCAAGGAACATCAGCATCAGAAGCTGAATAAAGGACTGTCCGAAAAATATCAGCACTCCCGCGATGCCGATAAAAATCATCGTAGTAACGGGCGCGGCGAAAAATATTATGTATCCCAAAACAATCGACGCGATCGCTCCGGTGTAAAGAGTTTTACGGTTAAACTTCCTGCTGAATAGCGGAAAAACAGACAGCGCCGTCAGCTGCGACACGCCCAGAATCGCGGCAAAAACCGGATACATTCCTTCATCGCCGTATATGTATTTAAAAAAATAAACACCGAAAGAAGTTGTCGTCATGTAACCAATCATAAAAAGCGACATCGCGATCGCTGTAATAAACAATTGATCGTTTTTATATATGATGCTGAAAAGTTCGCGTATCGGGGTGCTTTGTTTTTTTTGAATGACAACTCCAGTTTCCTTAACGCCGAATATTGTTACGCATAACCCCATCGCCATGAAAACTGAAATTAAAATAGCAAAAGTAAAATATCCTTTTTGATGCGAGCCGAACCGGTCTCCGAAAAATTCCGTCATATCAAGTATCGCGACAACGACAAAAAAAAGTCCGATATTCGCGAAGATGCGCGCAAGGGCTCCGATTTTTTCGCGCTCTTTTTGATTGACGCTTAAAACAGGAAGCATTGACCAGTAGGAAATATCGTGCAGTGTATAACTTACTCCCCACATAAAATAAAAAACCGCGAACGTAACAATAAACGCGCCGCCCTGAAGGCCAAAGTCGGTAAAAAGCAAAATTGTAAAAACAGGCGAAAGAACCGCGCCCGCCGTAAGCCACGGTTTAAATTTTCCCCAGCGCGTGTTTGTATTGTCTACTATAAAACCCATCAATGGATCCGTCAGCGCGTCAAATACGCGGGCGGCGAAAATGATTCCCGTTATCCACCACATTGCGCTGTCGGAGAGATCCATTACTTCGGTAAGATACACAATTAAAAACATGCTGACGATGGCGTAAACCATGTCCCTGCCGATAGTGCCAAGCCCGAATGTTATCCGGTTTCTAACAGACGCGTTTTCCATAAAAAATTATATCACGCGCGGCGCGGCTTGTCACGCGAACGCGTTTTATAATTTTTATTATTACAGGTAAATTATCAGTACCTGTTGTCGAAAACTCTTGTTGATTTTTTTTCGCTGCGCGGAAGTTCGCCCATGCCGACCGCTTTCGCTTTCGGTATAAGGCCGATCCTTTCCTTGAATTCATGCTCGACAGTTTTTTCAAGATTATGAAGACCTTCACCCGGCGCTATTTTTGTTTCAAAGAAAAGCGTTAATATGTCCTTGCCGTTCAGGTGATCGATCATTATCTGATACTCGCTTGATACGCCGTCAATCGCGGAAAGAATTTCATCCACGCGGCTTGGATAAATGATCGCGCCGCGGACTTTTACCATATCGTCAGAACGCCCGATCAATGTCGCGATACGCGGGTAGTCAAGACCGCATTCGCATTTTCCGGGGACAATTTTTGTAAGATCGTGAGTGCGGTACCTTATAAGCGGCGCGCCTTCTTTTTTCAGAGTTGTAATGACAAGCTCGCCCGTATGCCCGTCCGGCACTACCTTGCCTGTTTTCGGATCGATGATTTCGCAGTACATATAATCTGTCCACATATGCATCGCGCTCTGGCACTGGCAGTTGATCCCGATCCCCGGGCCGTAAATTTCAGTCAGTCCGTAAATGTCGTATAACTCAACGCCAAGTTCGCCCGCGATGCGTTTCCGCATTTTATCGCCCCACCGCTCCGATCCGATAACGCCCTTTTTCAGATGAATCTTGTCGCGCACTCCGCGTTTTTCAATTTCTTCAGCTAACAAAAGCGCATAGGACGAAGTCGCGCATATAACAGTCGATTTTAAATCGATCATCATTTTGATCTGCTTGTCGGTATTGCCGGGCCCCATCGGAATCGCGAGCGCTCCGAGCAGCTCCGCGCCGGCCTGAAAACCGATTCCCGCCGTCCACAAACCGTATCCCGGCGTTATGTGAATACGATCCGCGTTTGTGCAGCCGGCAGTTTCGTAACACCGTTTAAACATGATCGCCCAGTCTTCCACGTCTTTTTTTGTGTAGGGAATAATTACAGGCGTGCCGGTTGTCCCTGACGACGAATGTACGCGCACGATTTTATCGTCGCTTACCGCCTGAAGCCCTAGCGGATACGCGTCACGCAGATCCTCCTTGTCGGTAAAAGGCAGCTTTCTGAAATCTTCTACAAAATTAATATCAGCCGGATTAATCTGCGCAAAATGTTTTTTGTAAAACGGGCTCTTCATCGCTTTTTGAATCGACTTGTTAATCTGTTCCAGCGGGAAATCATCAGCGTTCGCTTTGTCACTCATAATAAACTCCTATGCGTTATTTTCCGGGAATCAATGATCTCCCTGATTCAAAAGCTTTTATATTAATATCATGATAACGCACAGGAAGCGTTTCTATCAATATATCTTTTAATGTGTCTGCGTCAAAAGGAAAAATTCCGCTTTGCGCCGCCGCGCCTAAAAGACAAACGTTCAGCGTTTTTGGATTCTGATCTTTCAGTTTTGCACCGTTAATAATGACAAGACGCGGCGCGTTCGATTTAAGGCAGTCCATCATAACCGAAACTTCATACGCGCCGCCTGTTCCCGCAGGCTGCACTGCGCCGCCACACGAAATTACAATACCGTTTTTGGACAGATACGGAAGCTGCCGCACGGCTTCGGAAGGCTCAAACGCGATAATAGCGTCCGCCTTTCCCAAAGGCACAAGCGGCGAAAAAATATTATCGCCGATGCGGATATGCCCGAACACGCTGCCGCCGCGCTGCGCCATTCCGATTGTTTCAGTTGTGCGCGCATCAAAACCTTTTTTCATCGCGGCGGCGGCAATAAGTTTTGAAGCAAGCACAGTGCCCTGCCCGCCCACTCCGGCTATTATGCAGTTAAACGTCATTTTTCTATCTCCGCTTTTATAGCGCCAATAGGGCAAAGATCAACGCACAATCCACATCCCGTGCAAATCGAAGAATCAATTACAGTTTTCCTGCCGGAGAAACTCATCGCTGGGCATCCCAGTTTTCTCAGGCACAATTTGCAGCCGTTGCACTTTTCGGCGCTGACATCCGCGGGACACTGATCGCTGTCCGCGGCTCCCTTTATTTTTACGCACGGCGCTTCAAATAAAATTACGCGCACGCCTTTTAAATCCATAAGCCTCGCGGCAGCTTCTATCGACGCTTTTTGATCAAACGGATTTATTTTTACCAGTTCGGTTACACCTAACGCTCTGACGATTTTTTCGATGCTGATTTTTTCCACATGATTATTCATCATTGTGATTCCCATTCCGGGATGCGGCTGGTTGCCTGTCATCGCTGTTGTTGAGTTGTCAAGAATTACCGCGATTATATCAGTCTGGTTATAAACCGCGTTTATTATCCCTGTGATCCCGGAATGAAAAAATGTCGAGTCGCCGATAAACGCGAAGTGGGCGGCGTCAGGCTCAACTCGATGAAGACCCTGCGCGATTGTAATTCCCGCGCCCATGCAAAGGCATGTGTCCACCATGTTAAGCGGCGCGGCATTGCCTAGCGTATAACAGCCGATGTCCCCGGAAAAAACCGCCTTCCCCTGCGCGGGATTCTTCGCTTCGCTTTGTTTTAATTTTGAATACTGCTTTAGCTGCGCCGCTTCCTTGATCGCGAAAAAAGAAGCGCGGTGCGGACAGCCTGCGCACATAACAGGCGGACGGACAGGCAGCGAAGGAAGCGGAGAACGCAGCGCGGAATTTGCAATGTCAGATAACGGCGTCTGTGAATCAGAACCTGATAAAAAGCCGCTGACAGCTTTCATGACGCTGTCGGGGGTGTTTTCACCCGCGGTTTGAACGTGTCCGCTTCTTTTCCCAAGAATTTTTACATTAAGCTGATGCAATCCGCAAAGACGGACAAGCTCGTTTTCAATTACAGGATCAAGCTCTTCAATGACAAGGACTTCGCCAAGGTTTTCAAGAAATTTTAACGCCAGTTTTTCAGGAAACGGATATGCGGAAATTTTTAAAAGACTGTAGTCAATATTTTTTAAATCGTTTGCGTTTAACGCTTCTGCCGTGTAGGCGTAACTTACTCCGCCTGACGCGATTCCTTTACCTTGCATGGAGTTCAATCCGGCGCTTTGTTTTAAAACATTATTTTTATATTCAGAAAATTCACCGCTCATTTTGGCAAGATTTTCCAGTATTATAAATTTATTAGCGTAAGCAAGGCGCGGAAAGATCACCCAGCCGGGATCTTTTACAAACCCGCCCGGAATTTTTTTGGGAAGATTCTCAAGGATTTCTACAGAGGCGTAACTGTGGCACACGCGCGTTGTCGGGCGGAACAGTACAGGCTCGCCGTATTTTTCGGAAAAATTAAAAGCGTCCGCGATCATCGTGTACGCTTCTTCCGGCGTTGACGGATCGAATAACGCGAGCTTCGCGTGCTGCGAAAAATGGCGCGTATCCTGCTCTGTCTGCGAAGAAATCGGTCCGGGATCATCTGCGACAACTATTACCATGCCGCCTTTTACTCCAAGATAATTTAAGCTCATCAATGGATCGGAAGCTACATTAAGGCCGACCTGTTTCATCGTCACCATAACGCGCGCTCCTGAAAACGCAGCTCCTGCCGCGACTTCAAGCGCGGCTTTTTCATTAACAGACCACTCGATATAAATGCTGCCGTCATTGTATTTGGCGGCGGTCTCAAGCGCTTCTGTCGACGGGGTACCGGGGTATCCTGTTACAACTGACACTCCGGCTCGTATCGCGCCAAGGGCAATCGCTTCATTGCCCATTAAAAGGCGTTTCATTCACTGGAATCCTTTTCTCTTTTTGAATTAACGGCTTTCAGAATTATTATAAGAACGGCGCCGGCGGCGGCAAGGATTCCGAGTATCATGAATTTTGTTATCTGATTATCAATTCTGTTTATCACGACAGGGAATAAAAGTGCGGATAACATAAAACCGATCATTACAGCCCCGTAATTTGAACCGATGTTTTTCATGCCGAAATTTTCGGATGTCAGAACGGGATACAGCCCCGAATATCCGCCGTAACAGAAAGCGACAAACGCGATGATGACCAAAAGCAGCGCGCCCTGGGCAAAGCATAACCCGAATGCACCTAACGCTGTTACCGCAAGGATGATGATGTCCGCTCCTTCCCTGCCGATCTTGTCCGACATTAAAGGCGCGCCCAGCCTTCCAAGCGCGTTCGCGATGCCGACAAACATTACAAGGTATGTCGCGAATGATTCCATCCCCCTGTTTTTTGCGAGATCAATCAGATCGGGATTAATAATAAAAAATACCGATGTGCCGAACATAAGCGACAGCGCGATTAAATAAAAACGCGGCGTCCTGATCATTTCCAGCGTTGTGTATTGTCTGCCTTTCAGCGCAGGAGCCGCGGCGTTTGGAATTTGTTCGGGGGTTTTAATAAAACTGAACAGGATAAGCACAGCCGCGGCGAAAACGCCGGAAAGGATAAAAAAAGTATAATTGATGTTAGCTGCAAATATATTATTAAGCTTTGTCACCAATGGCGCGAAAATCACAGTGGAAAGCCCGAACGCGCATACAGCTACGCCTGTTGCAAATCCGCGGTTTTTCGGAAACCATTTCTGCGCGGCGGTGATTATCGCGTTATACGCAACGCCGACGCCGAAGCCGCCGATAATGCCGTAAAAAAGATAAATAAGATAAACAGAAGCCGCGGGCGCGCCGGAAGAAATCTTCTGCGGAATAAACGCTGTAGCGAGCATTCCCAGCGCGACCATGATCCCGCCCGCAAAAACCAGAGCGCGCACGCTGAACTTTGTCTGCGCTTTTCCGCCGGCAAGAATTCCGATAACAAAAAAACACAGCATAAAAGAAGCGGTAAGTCCGACATCCGCCGGAGCCCATCCGTAAAAAGAGCTTACAGGGCTTTTAAAAACGCTCCACACATAAATGATTCCCAGAAAAAGCTGAAGAAACGCGCCCGCGAATAAAACCTTTAACCCTTGTTTGTTTTCCGTGATAGTTGACATGGTATGTACTCCTTGCGTAGATAATACAAAAAACTAAGGGAAATGACTATATAAGAAATTGATCAGCCTTTTTCTATCCGGTTCATTTCTTTTATATCGTCAATAAAAGCTTTTTCAAGACCGGCAAGCGTTTCGGAAATTGCGGTTTTTCTGTCTTCCCTGTAACGCGGGAGCCGTTCTGTCAGATTGATTACGGGCGCTGTTTTAATTATCACCTTTCGCGGAAAGATGCTGATTCTGTTTGAATAAGCTCCGCCCATTGTTCGGCTGGTAAAATCGTAAAGGTTTTGAACATACTCAATTTTTTTATGAAGCGCCTTGTCGTCGGACGGAACCGGCGCTTTAAAATACCAGCTGATATCCGCAAGCTCATGATGGCGCGCGATATACCACGCCTGCCCCGCTTCATGATCGTTTATGCTGCGCTCTACGCGCGGCATGTTTTTAAAATTGGGAATATCCGGAAGAAAAATACGATCCCAGCAAAGCTGGCGCGTTTTATAAAGCCGCGCGAAAAAATCGCCTTCGCTTTTTAAACCGAGCATGCGTTCGGCAGTATCAAGCGCCGCGTCCGCGATTTTTTTTATGCGTTCTTCAAAAGACGGCAATACAGGATCATCGTATTTTATATTGTAGCGTTTTTCGTTTTTTTCAATTATATAGTCCCTGCATTTTTCAAGTCTGCGCTGAAACGAAATATTTTTCTTTTCGGATTTTTTAAATCCGCAGAAATTTTCAATTTTTCTTAAAAGCAGTTCCACGGTCGCTTTTCCCCATGAGCCGAATCTGAAATGTATCGATAACGGAAGAATTTCAACGGCGCTTTCAGGCTCATTTTTTTCCAAATGAAGCGCGGCGTTAAAACCAATCCGGATAACGCCTGGTTCAAGGCGCGGAATAGTATCGGTTGAATACGACACCTGCCCTTCAGGCGCGATGGCCACGGGAAACCTGCCGCTGTCTATCGCGCTGTAAATTCTTGCCATCGCCTTTTTGTCCATTTTTGAATGATAAATCGGCATGCCCCCGACATTCGGCAGAATGTAACGCGCAACCCAGCCGCCCCATCGGACAACATCATAGCCGTAAATGAACACGGCATGGGGCCAGCGCGGAAAACGAACGCCTTTTTTTAAAGCAAGCCATCTTAGTTTTGAAAGAAAAAACCATGTTAAAAGCTGCGGCTCACCCCCGTTCGGATGACGAAACGCGATTATCAATCTGCTTTTGCCTGCCAGCGCGCGGCTGAACGCTTTATAAAATTCGACGTCTTCATGTATAAATGTTTTTGATACTCCGTAATAAATAAAAAGATACAGCCTTAATAATGTTTTAAGAAGAAAGACGGTTATTAAACTGACCCGCGGCTCCGGAAGCCTGATGTCAGGCGACGCTTTTGTCACAGGTCTTTTAAAAGGTTTATACATAATTCGTAAAAATTATATTAATTATTTTTTTTTGTATCAAGTGAGTTATTAAAGCCGCTTGTTTAAAATCCGTTTTTATGGCTGTAATTAATTCGGAGGATTTATGAGCAGGCTGATTATTCCCGCCGGATATAAATCGCATTTGTCATTGTATGAAACGCAGACCGCGATAGGCGCGATAAAACAAATTTTTGAAAAACATTTAACAAAAGCTTTGAATATTAAACGGGTATCTGCGCCGCTTTTTGTCGAACCGCAGAGCGGCTTAAACGACGATCTTAACGGTATAGAACGCGCCGTGGAATTCGACATTAAAGAAACGGGAACCAGCGCGCAGATTGTTCATTCGCTTGCGAAATGGAAAAGGATGGCTCTGTGCAAGTACGGGTTTCCGCCTAATGAAGGGCTTTACACCGACATGAACGCGGTGCGCCGCGATGAAGAAATGGACAATCTTCATTCCATTTACGTTGATCAGTGGGACTGGGAAAAAGTCATCGCAGGGGAACAGCGCAATGAAGAATACTTGAAAAAAACCGTCACGGACATTACGGGCGCGATCTGCGCCGCGGCGGAAAAAATAAGGGAAATGTTTCCGGCTCTTAATATCAATTTATCGCCGGATGTAAAATTTATAACAACGCAGCAGCTTGAAGATTTATATCCTGAACTGACGCCGAAAGAAAGAGAAAATGTTTTTGTAAAAGAGCATAAAACCGTGTTCTTAATGCAAATCGGCGGTTTACTGAAATCTGGAATCAAGCATGACGGACGCGCGCCCGATTATGACGACTGGACGCTGAACGGCGACATCCTGTTCTGGAATGATGTTTTAGGCTGCGCTTTTGAAATTTCTTCGATGGGCATACGCGTTGACGAAAAATCGCTTGATTTGCAGCTAACAAAATCGGGCTGCGATCACAGGCGCAAATTCCCGTTTCATAAAACGCTGCTAGAAGGCGGTTATCCGCTTTCCATGGGCGGCGGAATAGGACAGTCAAGGCTTTGCATGCTGATGCTCGAGAAAGCGCATATCGGCGAAGTGCAGGTTTCTGTCTGGGACGAAGACACAATATCAGGATGCGCGGCAGCAGGGATTATTTTGCTATAAAACGTTTATTCTCATTCAAAATTAGCGTTTTTGACGCAAATTTTCAATTTAATTATTGACTATATTACAATTTTAAGCATAATTAGTTTATAGGAGTTTTATATAGTAATATGAAAATTCGAACCAAATTAGCCGGCGGTTTCGCCATTATCGCCATTATCGGCGCCCTTCTCGGAGCGGTGGGCCTTTTTAGTATCAATCAACTTACAAGCACAACTGAAGAAATAATATCCATATCAGAAACAGAAGCAAACGTCTCAAATATATTAAATTCGCATTATAACTGGAGACAGGCCCTGATGGAGACAGTGTACACAGGGGTGCCTTTTACAGGTTCCCTTGATTCTAAAACCTGCTCTTTAGGACGGTGGCTTAGCAGTGATGATGTAAGCAATGTGACAGATCCGGATTTGCTGGCGATTCTTCGCCATATAACCACTCCTCATGATTTTATCCATAACAAAGCGAGTGAAATTGTTAATCATCTAAACAACGGCAATCATGAAGATGCTGTCAGGATTTTAATCGGAGATGTTCTGCCGAACACCAATGAAGTTATTACCGATTTAACGGAAATATATAATGAGTACGGTGACATGCTTCATGAAAATGTAAAGCTTGTCCATGAATCCGGTCAGACTTTCGCGACAATAATAGTAGCGTTGATAGCTATCGCTTTTACCGCAAGCGTTGTTCTCGCGCTGCTGGTCACTACCAGCATAGTAAAACCGTTATTCAGCGTAATGCATACGCTGAAAGATATTTCGGAAGGCGAAGGAGACCTGACAAAGAGGGTATCCTATGTTTCAAAAGACGTAATAGGAGAACTTTCGCACTACTTTAACCTGACAATGGAAATTGTTAAAAACCTTGTTATCAGCATAAAAAGTGAAGCGGCAAAACTGCTGCAAATCGGAGACGATCTTGCGAGCAACATGAATCAGACGGCATCCGCGGTAAACGAAATTACAGCCAACATTCAAAGCATTAAAGGCCGCGTAATGAACCAAAGCGCCAGCGTCAGCGAAACCCACGCGACAATGGAACAGGTAACGGTTAATATCAACAAGCTTAACACGCATGTTGAAGAACAAAGCTCCCATATATCGCAGGCTTCAGCGGCAATTGAACAAATGGTAGCCAACATCGCATCTGTTACGGATACGCTTGTCAAAAACTCAGCCAATGTAAAAACGCTGCAGGACGCGTCGGAAGTCGGGCGCGGCGGGCTGCATGAAGTTTCGTCTGACATTCAGGAAATCGCGCGCGAATCAGAAGGCCTTTTAGAAATTAACTCGGTCATGCAGAACATCGCAAGCCAGACCAATCTGCTTTCGATGAATGCCGCAATCGAAGCCGCGCACGCGGGCGAAGCGGGCAAAGGCTTCGCGGTCGTCGCCGATGAAATCCGCAAACTCGCGGAAAACTCAAGCGCGCAGTCAAAAACAATCGGCACAGTGCTTAAGAAAATCAAGGAATCGATAGATAAAATCACCAAGTCCACAGAGCATGTTTTAACGCGGTTTGAAGATATAGACTCGAGCGTTAAAGTCGTCGCGCAGCAGGAAGACAATATCCGCCGCGCGATGGAAGAACAGGGCGAAGGCTCCAAGCAGATACTTGACGGAATCAGCAATGTAAATGTAATAACAAGACAGGTGCAGGCAGGCTCCCGCGAAATGCTTGACGGCGCGAAGGAAGTTATCCAGGAAAGCGAAAACCTTGAAAAGGCGACGCAGGAAATTACATCCGGCATGAACGAAATGTCTGTGGGCGCGGACGAAATCAATGTCGCTGTGGATCATGTTAACGGCATATCCGCGCAAAACCGCGACGGCATTGACATATTGATTAAAGAAGTGTCGCGCTTTAAAGTGGAATAATCGTACCCTGAGTATAAAATTTTTTAATGTTTATTAAATAAGGCTTTTCCAAAACTTCAGTTTTTGGAAAAGCTTCCTTAGATTTAAATGAAAAACCGTTTTTTAAGACGGTTTTTCTAAAGCCTTTTCCGAAACTAACCGAGTTTTGGAAAAGGCTCAAATTCATGTATTAAAAAGAGGATAGAACCATGTTCAATGATGAAGTTACAGCTGTGTCCAATCTCGCAAGAACCAAATATAATTTATTAACGTCGAATCCCGCAGGATATATAATCGCGTCCGTACTTGCAGGCATTTATGTCGGGTTTGGCGTACTTCTCGCTTTTACAGTCGGCAGTTTTTTTACCAGCTATACATTTACCAAGCTTCTTGTGGGCTGCACTTTCGGTATCGCCTTGAGCCTTGTTATCATCGCGGGAGCTGAGCTGTTTACCGGAAACAACTTTGTTATGGCGACCGGCGCGGTAAGAAAAACAACCGCGTTAAGCGGGCTTTTAAAAGTATGGGTTGTAAGTTATTCCGGCAACCTGCTTGGCTCGGTGCTTCTTGCGCTGGCGTTCACAGGGTGCGGGCTTGCCGCGGGAGCTGCCGGGGAATTCATATCGGACGCGGCCGCTGTAAAAATGTCGATACCGCCGCTCGCTATAATATGCCGCGGCATTCTTTGTAACATGCTTGTATGCCTTGCGGTATGGTCGTCCTTTCGCTGTAAATCAGAAGCGGCGAAATTAATAATTGTTTTCTGGTGCCTGCTTGCGTTCGTCACAACCGGTTTTGAACACAGCATTGCCAACATGACATTATTGACCATCAGCCTGATTTCGCCTGTTTCAAACGCGGCTGTTTCATTCGGCGGTTGGCTTTACAATATAAGTCTTGTGACTCTTGGAAATATAATCGGCGGGCTAATTATCGCGTTCTCCTACCTTGCGATATCAAGAAAGCCGGTTTAATTTTATCCGTATCGATTCTAAAACCGCTTGACAATTTTTTAAAATTTGTATAGAGTGATTACAGTAACAGCAAAGGCGCTGTGTCTGACCATTAAAGAAGTTTTAGTGGCCGGGCGCAGCGCCTTTTTTATTAGGCGGATTTATATGCCGCCTGATCTAAATCCGGTTTTTATTAAGGAGTTTAAGATGAAAGACATTACGAATTTATTCGGCAGCATGGTTTTTAATGACGCTGTCATGCAGACGCGGCTTCCAAAGGATATTTACAAAGCCATGAAGAAAACCATTTCCGAAGGTACGCATCTGGAGCAGGATGTCGCCAACGCGGTAGCGAACGCGATGAAGGAATGGGCGGTTGAAAAAGGCGCGACCCATTATACGCACTGGTTCCAGCCGATGACGGGAACCACGGCGGAAAAACATGACAGTTTTATTTCTCCGGCGGGCAACGGCAAAATAATTCTTGAATTTTCAGGAAAGGAACTTGTGCGCGGAGAGCCGGACGCGTCAAGTTTTCCTTCGGGCGGGCTGCGCGCCACATTTGAAGCAAGGGGTTACACAGTCTGGGATATTACGTCTTACGCGTTTATCAAAGACAGCACGCTTTGCATTCCTACGGCTTTCTGTTCGTACTCAGGCGAAGCGCTCGATAAAAAAACTCCGCTTCTGCGTTCGATGGAAGCAATCGACAAACAGGCGATGCGCATACTCAAGCTTTTCGGGAACACGAGCGCAAAGCGCGTAATCACGACAGTGGGCCCGGAGCAGGAATATTTTTTAATCGACAAAAATATGTTCCTTGCCCGCCCGGATTTAATTTACACAGGAAGAACTTTGTTCGGCGCGCGTCCGCCAAAGGGACAGGAACTTGAAGATCATTATTTCGGCTGCATCAAGCCGCGTGTTTCCGCGTTTATGAAAGAGCTTGATGAAGAACTCTGGAAGCTCGGCGTTTATGTCAAGACAAAGCATAACGAAGTAGCGCCGGCGCAGCACGAGCTTGCTCCTGTTTTTTCAACAACAAATATCGCCGCAGATCATAATCAGCTGACGATGGAATTAATGAAGACCATCGCGAACAAGCACGGAATGGCGTGCCTTCTTCACGAAAAACCGTTCGCGGGCGTTAACGGAAGCGGCAAGCACAACAACTGGTCAATCGGGACAGACACAGGGATCAATCTGCTGGAACCCGGCGACACTCCGCAGGATAACGCGCAGTTCCTTTTATTCCTTGTCGCGGTTATCAAAGCGATTGACGATTATCAGGACCTGATGCGGCTGTCAGCGGCAAGCGCGGCGAACGATCACCGCCTTGGCGCGAACGAAGCGCCTCCGGCGATCATCTCGATGTTCATAGGCGATGAATTAAAGGGAATCCTTGACGCTATCGAAGCGGGAACCGCGTACAAGGGAAAGGGAAAGTCAGAAATGGAAATCGGCGTGACTGTGCTTCCGCATTTTCCAAAGGATTCGACAGACCGCAACCGCACTTCCCCGTTCGCGTTTACGGGCAACAAGTTTGAATTCCGCATGCTCGGCTCGACCTTTTCAATTTCGGGGCCGAATATTGTGCTTAACACAATCACAGCGGAAATATTGAATCAGTTCGCCGACACCCTGGAAAAATCAAACGATTTTAACAGCGATATCGCTTCGATTGTAAAGAAAACATACAGCGAGCATAAAAGAATTATTTTTAACGGCAACAACTATTCCGGCGAATGGGTTATTGAAGCGCAGAAACGCGGGCTTTCAAATCTTAAAACAACAGTCGACGCGCTGCCCAAGTACCTGGAAAAGAAAAGCATCGATCTTTTTGTAAAACATCATGTTTTTACAGAAAGCGAAATTCATTCGCGTTACGAGATCATGATGGAAGCTTACTGCAAGACGCTTCATATCGAAGCGCTTACAATGATCGATATGGTAAAAGGCGAAATAATTCCCGCGTGCATGGATTATCAGAAAGAGCTTGTAGACCTTTTAAGAGACAAGAAAGCGTACGGCGGCAGCAACATTGACTGTTCGCTTGAAGAGCATTTCCTGAATAACATCGTCAAGCTGTCTTCGTGCATGCTTAAAAAACTGACAGCCCTTGAAAGCGCGGTTCTGGAAGCCTCGCAGGATATGGACATACTGGCGCAGGCCTCTTTCTACCGCGACAAAATTTTTACAACAATGTCGGAACTCAGGCTCATCGTTGACGAGCTTGAAACGCTGGTTGCCAAGAAGCACTGGCCAATCCCGACCTACGCGGAGATTCTGTACAGTGTTATATAGAAAAAAATGCGGAATAAGGAGTGCGGAATTAGAACGTTAATTTCACATTCTTAATTTGTAATTGTAAAACGGCGTTGCCGCTTCACACAAAGGCGTGTGTTTTTTGTAAGCGTTTTTAAACGTGAACACTTAGGTGTAAACGTTTTAGCGCAGGCGAAAAACACACGCCGTTTTTTTTGGAGGAAAAAATGGAAGGAGAAATTTTGGGAATGATCACGGATGGAGTATTCAGCGTGTGGTTCCTAGTGGGCGTTGCGTTGGTGTTTTTTATGCAATGCGGATTCGCGATGCTGGAAGCGGGCTTTACCCGCGCGAAAAACGCCGGCAATATCATCATGAAAAATCTGATGGACTTCGGCCTTGGAGCAATCGCTTTTATGCTGCTCGGTTACTGTCTGCTTGCTTCGGAAGATTATGTGTTCGGGCTAATCGGAATTCCGAATCTCGGCATCTTTACTGATTTTTCGTCATTTAACAGCGCGGATTTTATTTTCAATCTTGTATTCTGCGCGACAGCGGCGACAATCGTATCGGGCGCGATGGCGGAACGCACAAGATTCAGCGCGTACTGCATTTACAGCATTGTGATCAGCGCGGTAATATACCCAATCGAAGCGGGATGGGTATGGAACGGAAACGGCTGGCTTACCCAGCTGGGTTTTATTGATTTCGCGGGATCAGGGGCTATCCACATGGTCGGCGGCATCGCGGGCTTCGTAGGCGCGGCGTTTCTCGGTCCGCGCATCGGAAAATATTCCAAGGACGGAAAAGCCCGCGCGATTCCGGGACACAGCCTGACGCTTGGCGCGCTCGGCGTATTCATCCTTTGGTTCGGATGGTACGGCTTTAACGGCGCCGCCGCGGGAAACGCTTTGGAACTTGGCTCAATCTTTGTTACCACAACAATAGCCGCGACTTCGGCGGCTGTCGCTACGATGATCTTCACATGGATTAAAAACGGAAAGCCTGATGTGTCGATGTCACTTAACGGCGCGCTTGCGGGACTTGTCGGCATAACAGCGGGATGCGCCAATGTTGACGCTTTGGGCGCTCTTGTTATCGGCCTTATCGCGGGCGTTCTTGTTGTTCTTGCCGTTGAATTCATCGATATGAAATTAAAAGTCGATGATCCTGTGGGAGCGGTCGCGGTTCACGGAGTCTGCGGAATATGGGGAACAATCGCCGTCGGTTTATTCGCGGTGGAAGGCGGACTTTTTTACGGCGGCGGCGCGGCGCAGCTTGGCGTGCAGTCGTTAGGCGTCGTTACAATCGCGGCATGGACATTCGCCACTGTCGGATTAACATTTTTTATTATTAAAAAATTAAACGGCCTGCGCGTCGCAAGGCAGGAAGAAATTTCCGGTCTTGATATTTCAGAGCACGGACTTGTAAGCAGCTACGCGGACTTCATGGTCGCCGCGGCGGTTACAGAGCAGACGGAAGGCGGTGTTCCCGAAAGCGCGGCAATCCCTGTGATCAACAATTCAAAGCCGGGCTCAAAAATGACAAAAATCACCATCATTACAAAGCAGAATAAATTCGACGGGCTTAAAGCGGCTTTCGATAAAATCGGCATAACAGGCATGACTGTAACGCAGGTGCTCGGCTGCGGAATGCAGAAAGGCAAACGTGAATACTACCGCGGCATTCCGCTTGAATCCACGCTTCTGCCGAAGGTTAAGATCGAAGTTATTATCTGCAAAGTGCCGCTCAAACTTTTTATTGATACTGTCAAGAAAGCGCTTTATACTGGAAATATCGGCGACGGAAAAATCTTTGTCTACGATGTTGAAAATGTAATTAAGGTGCGCACAGGAGAAGAAGGTTACGACGCGCTTCAGGACGAAGCGTAGGAATTAAATGAAAGAATTTCACACGGGGGTTTTTTTCGTCCCTGTGTGAATTTTTTTGTAAATATTTTTAGGGAAATTATGAGTATTGATAAAAATGTAAGCGCGTCGAGAGTCTGCAGCACAGGATTGCCGGGGCTTGATCATGTAATAGACTGGCTTCGGCTCGGCGATAATGTTGTCTGGCAGGTTAATTCAATCGGCGATTACATAAAAGTCGCGCGTCCGTATATCGATCAGTCAATCAAGGACGGACGCAGGCTTGTTTATTTCCGTTTCGGAAATCATGAGCCTATAATGCAGGACAGCGAGCCTTCTGTCGTCTACAAGCTTGACGCGTCCGAAGGGTTTGAAAGTTTCGCGACTAAAGTTCATGAATTAATCGAAAAGGAAGGACTTAAAGCTTTTTATGTTTTTGACTGCTTAAGCGATCTTCTTGAATTCTGGTATTCGGATTTAATGATCGGAAACTTCTTTCGCGTAACGTGCCCCTTTCTGTACGTTCTTGATACAGTCGCATATTTCGCGCTTCTTCGCGGAGCTCACACACATTCCATAATCGCGCGCATCAGGGAGACTACGCAGCTCCTTTTGGATCTTTACTGCATAGATGAAAAAATTTACATACATCCGCTTAAGGTTTGGGAACGCTATTCGCCGACAATGTTTTTTCCGCATTTAATAGATTCAGAAAAAGCTGTTCCCATTACGTCAAGCGCAGACGCCGCTTCCCTTTTTTCAGGCATCGAACAAAAAACAAATGCCCGCGACTACTGGGACATAACGCTTGATAAAGCCCGCGATGCGTTAAACGAAAACGGCGGGAACTTTTCTTCGATCCAGTCCGCCGCAAGTGATCCGCAGAACGGCTCCGACGCGATGAAAAAACTTCTTATCAGCCTGATTATCGGAAGGGAACCGCGCATCTGCGAACTTGCGGAAAAATATTTTTCATTACGTGACATTCTGGATATCGCGTCACGCGAAATCGGATCGGGATTTATCGGCGGAAAAACCGCCGGTATGCTTCTTGGCAGAAAAATCGCGGAAAAAGACATGCTGGAAGCGGGTTCGGATGACGGCGGAAATTTATTCGCATACTGGGAGCCGCATGATTCATGGTATCTTGGCTCTGACCTTTTTTACACTTACATTGTGCAGAATGACTGGTGGGAACTGCGCTGCAAACAGAAAACGCCCGAAGGATATTTTAAGCTGGCTCTCGAATTAAAAGAAAAACTTTTAAAAGGAAAATTCCCTCATATTATCCGCGAGCAGTTTTATGAAATGATGGAATATTACGGATGGTCGCCGATCATCGTAAGATCAAGCTCCCTTCTGGAAGACAACTTCGGAAACGCTTTCGCCGGAAAATATGAAAGCGTTTTCTGCGCGAATCAGGGAACGCCTGAAGAACGCTATGAAGCTTTTATACAGGCGGTGCGGACTGTTTATGCAAGCGCGATGAACGAAGACGCGCTTGTTTACAGGCAGTCAAGGGGTCTTGCGGATAATGACGAACAGATGGCGATTCTTGTTCAGCGCGTTTCAGGAGATCAGTACGGTGAATTTTTCTTTCCGCATGTCGCGGGAGTCGGACATTCATTGAATCTTTACGTGTGGAACAAGGACATGTATCCAAAGGCAGGAATGCTGCGGCTTGTTTTCGGACTCGGCACGCGCGCTGTAGACCGCGTATCGGGCGATTACGCGCGTCTTGTTTCGCTCGATCAGCCGGAAAAGGGCCCGCCTGTTCATTACGGCGATGAACGGAAATTTTCCCAGCATAAGGTCGATATTTTAAATCTTAGGGAAAACAGCCTTGCAGAAATAAACGCTGACATTCTTTATAACCAGGATTTAAAAACAGACGCGGGTATTTTTTTCAGCGCCGATAACGCAATGCTTTCGCGCATGCGTGATTTGGGACGGCCTGTAAATTCAAAACCTGTGCTGCTTGATTTTAAAAAATTGTTAGCTGAAACCAAATTTCCCGCGTTCGCGAAAAAAGTTATGCAGTCAATCGAAAAAGCTTATAATTATCCTGTTGATATTGAATTTACAGCTAACTTTAACAGCGAAGGAATTTTTAGATTCAATCTTCTTCAGTGCCGTCCGCTTCAGACAAAAAGAACAGGCGGCGTTCCTGTTAATACATCGGCTGCAGGCAATATTGATATAAATATTTTAAAGCAGGAAAAGGAAACAATTTTCTTTTCTTCTTCAGGAAATTTTATGGGCGGCAATGTCCGCCTGTCGCTTGATTATGTAATTTTTGTCAAAGCGCAGGAATATCTCGCTCTTTCGGAACAGGACAAGTATCAGGTTGCGCGTAACATCGGAATGTTAAATCAGAAACTTAAGGACAGCGTCGTCATGCTTGCGGGGCCGGGACGATGGGGAACAACAACGCCGTCCCTTGGGGTTCCTGTTCACTTCAGCGAACTTTGCAATATGTCCGTAATGTGCGAAGTGTCGTACAGGCAGGGCGGACTTATGCCTGAACTTTCTTTCGGCAGCCACTTTTTTCAGGATATTGTCGAAGCCGGTATTTTCTACGCGGCGATTTTTGACGGCGAAGAGAACGTCATCTTTAACCCGGATATAATTCTTGGCAAAAAAAATATTTTTAATGAAATCCTGCCGCAGGAAAAAAATCTTAATGACGTTATACATTTATCAAAAATGAACGGTCTTACATTGTTATCTGACATTACAAGCCAGGACGTTATCTGCGCGGAGAAGTAAAAAGGTGCCCGGCATAAAAGTCATTGACCGCTTTGCGGAACAGCAGCCGAAAGCTTCTGAACCGGAAATGAAATTTACAGAAAATAATGTTATCGCTTATTTCCAGCCCATTCTCTGCGCCGCGACTAAAAAAATTTATTCGTATGAAATACTGGGGCGTTATATTGATTCAGCGGGAAAAATAAAATCGCTGGGCGGATTTTTTTCAGACGCCGGCACAACGCATGAAGAAGCTCTAAGGGTAGACCGGATTGTAAGAAGGAAAGCGCTGGAAAAATACGCGCAGGAAAAAAGAACTGAGTATCTGTTTATAAATATCAGGCTTGCGTGGCTTGATAATTTTACGGATAAGCCTGAAGAGATGCCGACAATACAGTGGATTAATGAACTTGGAATTGACGCGGGCAGAATTGTGATCGAAATTACAGAAGAAGAGTTTAACGCGGGCGACGAACATTCTAACATTTTATCTTTTTATAAAAACGCGGGATGCAGGATCGCTCTTGATGACTACGGAAAAAACGCCAGCAATATTGACAGGCTCGCGTGGCTTCAGCCTGATATAATAAAAATAAACATTGACTATGTTCACAAAAGCGAAAAATCATATCATTACCGTGAATATTTAAAATCGCTTGCGGCATTCGCCGAAGCTGTCGGAATAGAAGTTTTATATGAAGGAATCGAAACGCGGAAGCAGCTGGAAATTTGCATGTCATCAAGGGGAAGGCTTTTTCAGGGGTACCTGATCGCGTATCCGCAGGAATCCATGATTAACGCCGACGTTAATCACAATATTTTTTCTGTTTCAGCGGATGATTCTTACCACAAACAATATAAAAGTTTAATGCAGGCGGAATCGCAGAAAAAATATATAGACGCGAAGATAGAAAAATTCGTTACTGAAAATCCGGATTTTTATTTGTCAAATAAAGATATCGATACTTATCTTTTTGATTTATGCCGCGAACTGCCTGAAGTACTGCGGATATATCTTTGCGGCATACACGGCGAACAGATAACATGCAACTTTGAATGGAATTCCGAACGCTTGGAAAATAACGATTATCTTGGCAACAACTGGGCATGGAGGGGTTTTTTTAAGGAAGCGATGGAAATATTTATATCAGGAAGAAAAAGCGGCTTGTCATCCGCATACAGGGACTTTACAACGAAAGAAAGAATATATACATATTTTTACGCTTTAGATAATGATATTTTTTTATTCGCCGACATAAAAAGAAAGCGGATTGATTTCAGCCCGCAAGAATATAAATTGACATAAATAAAAAATAATATATAATATTATAAAATGAAAACTTTAACAGACAACGGCAAAAAAACGATCCGCGCCGCTTTTAATGTATTAACCGCGGTTTGCACCGCAACAGGACTGCTGCGTTTTATTTTAATGTCAAATATTGCGGTAACATTCGCGTACTTCACAATTCAAAGTAATTTTCTGTGCCTGATTATGTCCGTTATAACTTTGGTTCGCGTAATCAGGAACAGCAATCCCAAAGAAGGCAAATATATCTTTTTTAAGGGATTAACGCTTGTATCAATTCTTTTAACATTTGCAGTATATAATTTTGTATTAAAGCCGGCTATTAACATGGCGGAAACGCTTGAAAGCGCGCTGCTTCATATTGCCGTTCCGCTGATGATGTTAGCTGATTTTATTTTTTTTGAAGATAAAGAGTGTTTCAAAAAATGGCATCCTTTTGGCTGGGCTTTGTTTCCTGTTTTCTATGTAGCGTACACCGCTGTATACAAAGCCCTTGGCGGAACATACGGTTATTTTGAAAATACTGTAAGAAATTTCCCGT
>Ga0209755_10001549_pt1 | contig 35112 bp, 28 predicted proteins | sample TergutCo191P1_FD_187301 | JGI IMG/M metagenome (GOLD analysis project Ga0209755, IMG submission 187301) | Cornitermes sp. P1 segment gut microbial communities from Petit-Saut dam, French Guiana - Co191P1 (SPAdes) (version 2) | ecosystem: Host-associated > Arthropoda: Insects > Digestive system... | reverse complement strand
TACGACAGTCCTTCCAAATATATTTTGCAAATTTACAAATGGGTGGCCATGTCCCATTGCTTCTTTGGTGAAATTCATTCCGTTCTTGAACTCCGCAACTTCACCCAATTTTCGTTGAACCCAAGCGAAAATCCATACTTCTATTAAAGCCCTTGTCTATGCGTTAAACAGGCGATTTATCAGGTACTTTATAAAAATAGCCAGGAAATTGACCTTATAAGGTATTTCCCTGATAAGCTTCATTTTTAGTATATATCCCTTAGACTATAACTGGAGTGGTGCAGGGGTTAAATATTTGGGCTATTGCCGGGGAAATTGGCTTGACATGATTAACAAAATAAAATAGAATTAGAGAAAATACATTTAACAGACAAAGACGTCTGCATTTAACCGTAATTCGGCGGAATGCAGGCGTCTTTTTTTGTTTTTTTAGGCTTAAACAAGGAGGTAGATATGTTTTCGATGACTGCGGCTCATGAAATAAATAAGCTTATGACAAGATACGGCGTTAAATTCGGCATCTATAAAAACGGCGAGTTCATTGAACAACTCTTTCCTTACGATCCAATTCCACGGGTTATACCTCATGATGAATATGCTTTTTTAAGCAAAGGTCTTGTCCAAAGGGTTAACGCGTTAAATATTTTTTTACAGGATATTTATTCTAACGGGCGCATTGTCAAGGACAAGATTATACCCGAGGAATTTATTTATATTTCCAAGGGTTATTTGCCGCAATGCAATAACGCTTCTCCGCCCGGTAAAATTTACAGCCACATCTCGGGCATCGACCTTGTTCAGGCAAAATCGGGCTCGTGGTACATATTGGAAGACAACTTGCGCGTCCCTTCGGGCGCTTCATATCCGCTGATCGCAAGAGACCTAAGCCGCATTGCAGACCCTGACGCTTTCACAAGCAGCAATATAATCGACAACCGCAACTATTGCGATATGCTTCGCGAGACAATGGATTTTGTAAACTGCGGAGGATTGAATGTGATACTTACGCCGGGCAGATACAACGCCGCCTATTTTGAACATTCGTATTTTGCCGAGAGAACGGACTCCATGCTTGTTCAAAGCTCGGAACTTATTGTCGAAGATTCGGTGCTGTATATGAAAGACTACCTTGGCATTAAAACGCGGGTCGGCGCCGTGTACAGACGCATTTCCGACGAATACCTTGACTCGATGACTTTCCGCAGCGATTCCTTAATCGATGTGCCGCACATTATGGATGCATACCGCGCAGGAAACCTTGCGATTATAAACGCGCCGGGAAACGGCGTCGCCGATGACAAAGGCATTTATTATTTTGTGCCGAAGATGATCAAGTATTATCTTGACGAAGATCCCATTTTGGAAAACGCGCCGACTTATCTGCCGTTTTATAAAAACGATCTTGACTACACTCTGAAAAATATCCGCAAGCTTGTCATTAAGGATGTTTCTGAAGCCGGCGGCTATGGCGTTGTGTTTGGAAGCGAGCTTTCCGAAGAAAAGCTATCCGAGATTACGGCTTTGATCAAAAGTGAGCCAAGGCGTTTTATTGCGCAGGAAGTTATCGACTTTATCGATCTTGACATATTGAACGACGGCGGCGAATATATCAAACGCAAAGCCGACTTGAGGGCATTTGTGCTTTCAGGAAAAACAACTCGCGTATGGGCAAGCGGGCTTACCCGTTTTTCACGGATTGAAGGTTCGTTTATTGTCAATTCATCACAGGGAGGAGGGTTTAAAGACACATGGGTATTATCTCATTAAAAGACAGTTCATGTCTTTACTGGCTTGGAAGATACGCAGAGCGTGCATACACAACATTGGATTCGTTTTTCGATTATTACGATTCCACGCTGGACAAAGACAAAAACTCCTATCGTGATTTTTTAAAAAGACTTGACATCGACGACACGTTCGGCGATTACAAGAATTTTCTTCAGGCGTTCCTTTACGGGAAAGAAACGTTCAGCATAAGCTCGATGTTTCGTTTTACCTACGACAACGCGCTTGTATTAAAGAGCATGATAGGCAGCGAATCATTGGCGTATCTTGAACTTGCAAGCAATGTTTTCCATTCTCACAAGGAGACAAAAAATCTAAGGCTTGCGTTTATGCCCGTAATGGATTACCTGCTTGCCTATTGGGGCTGCATTGACGATCATCTCGCATTTGGAGAAGCCGCCACTATTACCAAGTGCGGAAAAATTGTCGAAAGGCTGGATTTGTATTTCAGGTTTGACTATGACAGCAATCTGATAAACAGGGAGTTTGACAAGCTGTGTCATCTTGTAGCCCGAGTGTCGCGTTCCAATAAAGGTTTCTGCAATACGACACAGTTGGCACAGCTTGTTGATGTGTTGGCTATAGAAAACAGTTACAAAGATCGTTTGGATGAAACACTGACAAGCCTTAATAAATTGTTCGAGGAGTTAGCGTCTTGAAAACTGTCAACTTTCAATATCAGACAAAATTGACTTTTTCTTCTCCTGTAACAGAGCATCGGTTTTCATTGAAAATTTTACCGCAGAGCGATGACAGACAACGCATCGAAGAACTTGTCGTGAATATTGAACCTGAAGGGGTAACATGGAATTCAACCGACGGTTTTGGAAACAGGCTTTTAAACGGGCACATTGAATTTCCGCATGAACATTTTTGCTTTGGCATAAAAGGAACTGCCAATATGGCGGACGTGCCCTATACAATGTGCAGTGAACCTGAACGTGTTTTATTTTATCCTACTGAACTTACAAGACCTGATAAAAAGCTGGTCGATTTGTACAAAGAGATAGAATTGTCCGCGCCTGAAAATTTTCTTGAGAGATTAAAATTTTACTCGCAAGAGGTTCACGCAAGAATGCGATACGAGCGCGGAGTTACTTCAGCGTCAACTACGGCAGAGGAAGCCCTTGCGGCGGGCGCGGGCGTTTGTCAGGATTACACCCACATACTTCTTTCGCTTCTGCGTCAGGATGGAATTTGCTGCAGGTATACGGCAGGGTTTGCGTCGGACTCTGGCGAGACTCACGCATGGGCGGAAGCGTGGATAAAAGACCGATATTACGGCATAGACCCTACGCGCAACAAATTGATAGATGAAAGTTATATCGCAATATCAAGAGGACGCGACTTTGAAGACGCTTCAATCGAAAGGGGAATATTCAAAGGTATGTGCAATGAAATTGTAAATGTGCAATTGAGTATGGAGATTTTACAATGATACAAACCGTTTGTACTGCGGCGCTTCCCGTTACGGAAAATCTGATTATTCAAAAAAACCGTATTGAAAATAATTCGGATAGTGTAAAAAAAAGAGTTTGCATAGTTACAGGCACGCATGGCGATGAACTTGAGGGACAGTATGTGTGCGCAAGGCTCGCCGAATTTTTAAGCGCGCATAAGGAAAAAATTTCCGGCATTGTGGATATTTACCCTGCCTTAAATCCGCTTGGAATAGATTCTGTCACAAGGGGATTCCCCCTTTTCGATCTTGACATGAACCGCATCTTCCCCGGCTCGCTCCGGGGCTCTCTTGCGGAAGCGACTGCTCATGAAATTGTGCGCGATATCGAAGGGGCGGATATTTGCATCGATATTCATTCCAGCAATATATTCCTGCGCGAGATACCGCAGATTCGCATAAGCGAACAAACAGAGGAATCTCTTTCCCCTTTTGCGCTTTTGCTTAATGTCGATCTTGTCTGGGTGCATCCCGCGGCAACGGTATTGGAATCTACGCTTGCGCACACGCTCAACGAAAGAGGCGTAAAAACCCTTGTTGTTGAAATGGGCGTAGGCATGCGCATTACAGAAAGCTACTGTGACCAGCTTGTAAACGGCATACTCAATCTTCTTAAATGCCTTGGCATGTATTCAGGCGATGTTCCAACCGTAAAGAAACCCGTTGTTTCAAAAGATCGCTGTGTAGGTTTTTTGAATTCGGACGCGGCAGGAATTTTCATTCCATGCGCGGCGCACGGCAGCCGAGTGAACACAGGAGACATAATTGGAAAAGTTATCGATCCGTTAACCGGTAATACGGTTGATAACGCGATGGCTCCCTGCAGCGGTCTTTTGTTTACGCTAAGGGAGTATCCTGTAGTGTACGGCGGCTCACTTCTTGCGCGGATCATGGGAGACATAAATGATTAAAAAAAATATTTTTTCGATCAAGTCCACCTACCGCCAAAGCATGGATATAACGGGTTTTATTTTCGGTTCGGGCGAACTTTCATGCTGCATAGTCGGAGCTCTTCGCGGAAACGAAATACAGCAGATGGCAATTTGCGCTCAGCTTGTAAATACGCTTAAGCTTTTGGAAGAGAAGGGAAAAATCGCAATCAACAAAAGCATAATGATAATACCGTGCGCGAATTATTATTCCATGAATATCGGAAAGCGTTTTTGGACAATGGACAATACCGACATTAACCGCATGTTCCCCGGTTACGATTTGGGCGAAACAACCCAGCGGATAGCGGACGGACTTTTTAAGGCGATAAAGGATTATAAATTGGGCATTCAAATGGCGAGTTTTTATCAGAAAGGCGAGTTTCTTCCGCATGTCAAAGTAATGAACACTTCCGTCGGAAATAAAAAATCCCTGGAACCTGCAATCAAAGAATCGCTTTTGCATTTTGGCTTGCCGTACGGCTTAATCAGAGAACCTATCCCTTATGATACCGCAACCTTAAACTACAACTGGCAAATATGGAATTGTCAGGCGTTCTCGTTGTTTGCCGCGTACACCGATCATATCGGAAGGCAATCGACACAGACAGCCGTGAACGCGGCTCTCCGTTTTTTGGAATCCAAAAAAATTATTAAATACGATTTAAATCAAATGAATCCCGGCTCTCATACAAGAATTTTAAAAGAAGACAGCATATTGCAGGTAAGCGTCCAAAAAGCGGGTATTCTAAAAAAACACGTCTCTGTCGGGGACGAGATAAAAAAAGGCTACTTGCTCTGCGAAATAATCCATCCGCTGGAAGGAAACGTAATAGACCAGATTGTTTCCGGGACCGACGGAACGGTTTTTTTCTCGTGCAGCGAACAGCTTGTAATGGAACATACCGATGTCTTTAATATCATCCCGCAGTAGGCCGTTTTTGGCAAAAATACCGATTAAAAAATATTTTTATATTTTTTATAAACCTCTTGACACAATTTAAATTTTTTGCTAAATTCGAACAAATACCATAAGGAGAACATTTTGAACAAGTTTGGTCTAAACAGCGTACTCGTCATTATTAACGTCATCATTATTGATGGCGGTTTGGCTGTGCGCTGATGAAGGACTGGAGTTTTTAAGGATACTCTAACCCGCAGCGCAGGCTGCGGGTTTTTTTATGATTATGCCTTATATTAATATGTCAGGTAGAATATTTAGGAGAATGCTATGCTTTTAACAGGAGCTCAGATTTTAATCGAAGAACTTGTCCGTAATAAAATTGACACCGTGTTCGGGTATCCCGGCGGAGCGGTGCTGGATATTTACGACGAGTTGTACAAAAACGAAGAGCGATTGCGTCATGTTATCTCCGCGCACGAACAAGGAGCGGTTCATGCCGCCGATGGTTATGCAAGGGTAAGCGGCAAGACAGGCGTTGTTATCGCTACAAGCGGACCGGGGGCTACAAACCTTGTAACAGGAATCGCAAACGCATACCTCGATTCTGTGCCGCTTGTAGTCATTACCGGAAATGTCGCGACAGCTTTGCTTGGAAAGGACAGCTTTCAGGAAGTTGACATAGTAGGAATCACGCAGCCAATTGTTAAACACAACCATATTGTCCGCGATGTAAACGATCTTGCAAATGAAATCGCAAGCGCTTTTAATGTCGCGTCCAGCGGCAGAAAGGGGCCTGTATTAATCGATATTCCAAAGGACATTCAACGCACGAAGTGCGAATATAAACCATGCACGCCTCCCATGAATGACAATCGGGTAATGGGAAATATAAACGAGGCAATCGAAGCTATCGAAAATTGCAAGAAGCCGTATATATATTCAGGCGGCGGTGTAATTGCAGCGAATGCAGAAAACGAAGTGCTTGCCCTGTCGCAAAAAATTTCCGCTCCCATCGGGCTTAGCATGATGGGGCTTACGGCAATTCCTCACTCGTATCAACTTAACCTTGGAATGTGCGGCATGCACGGAAGATACGCCGCGTCTGTCGTTCAATCAAAAGCGGATATAATGATTGCGGTTGGGGTGCGTTTTTCCGACAGGGCGACAGGCGACATCGCCGAGTACACAAAGAACTGCCGTGTCATTCATATCGATATTGATCATGCCGAGCTTGGCAAGAATGTCCCCGATATAATCGAACTATGCGGAGACGCAAAACAAATCCTGTCCGCAATTACGGAAAAAATAAACGAGAAGCATAACAACGAATGGATCGAAACGATCGTAAACGATTTGCAAACAGATGCAAGCGTGAAAAAGGAACCGTCGGAAGATAATATTTTTTCGCCGAAAAATATAATCTGTACAGTTAGGGAATATTTGAATGACGATACGACAATCGCGACAGACGTAGGGCAGCATCAAATGTGGGTCATGCAGAATTACAGGTTTGAAAAACCGCGCACCCTCTTGACATCAGGCGGACTTGGCACCATGGGTTACGGTTTGGGCGCGGCTATCGGCGGATGCATTGCCTGCGGCAGAAAGCGGACGGTTCTTTTTACGGGAGACGGCAGTTTTGGAATGAACCTGAATGAACTTGCAACAGCGGTTTCTCAAGAGCTTCCAATCACAATCGTTCTATTAAACAACGGCGTTTTGGGAATGGTGCGTCAGTGGCAGGGAATGTTTTACGGGGAGCGCTATTCTATCACCACATTAAAACGCAAAACGGAATTTCCCGCTCTTGCAAAGGCATTTGGCGCGGACGGCATTTCTGTGGACAGTATCGACGCGCTTAGAAAAGTTTTAAATACAGAGCTTCCCTGTGACAGGCCGTTTTTGATTGACTGTCACATCAATATGGATGAAAAAGTTTTTCCCATGATTCCGCCGGGCGGAAGCGTAAGAGATATTCGCATAGGATAAGGAGGTAAAAGTGAAAGAGAGATTTATTGTGGGGCTTTTGGTCACTAACCGTCATGGTGTTCTGCATCGCATTTCAGGATTGTACAACAAACGCGGTTATAACATTGACAGCCTCGCAGTCGGCGAAACGGAAGATCCGGCTTTGTCAAGAATGACAATTGCTTCCATAGGAGACGAGTACATAAAAACGCAGATGATTCGCCAGTTAAAAAAATTGCTGGATGTAAAAGCGGCAGTCCTTATCGACTGTGACAGCTCTGTCGCAGTGGAACATCTTCTGATCAAACTAAAAACCGGAAATGTAAAAAACGCCGAAATTACTTCGCTTATAAATCAATACAGCGGAAAAGTATTGGACATGGGCGCAGACTTCATGCTTGCCGATGTTACAGGCAACCCTGATGCAATTCAGGAATTAATAGAGAAATGTAAGCCGATAGGCATACACGAGCTTTGCAGATCCGGAGCCTTGGCGCTTTCGGGCGGAAGTAAAACAATTTTAGATTACAAGGATATGGAGGAACAAAATGGCACAAATGTATTATGAAAAGGACTGTGATCTTTCTTTGCTTGCAGGAAAGACAGTTGCCGTAGTCGGTTACGGCAGTCAGGGACACGCGCACGCGCTCAATTTAAAAGAGAGCGGCGTGAATGTTATAATCGGGCTTTACGAAGGATCCAAAAGCGCAGCTAAGGCGAAGGAAGACGGCTTTGATGTTTTCAATACCGATGACGCCGTAAAAAAAGCGGACGTCGTCATGCTTTTGGTTAACGATGAAAAAATGGCGGGGATTTATAACGAAAAAATCGCGCCGCATCTTAGGGACGGCATGACTTTATGTTTCGCCCACGGTTTTAACATTCATTACAAGCAAATAACTCCGCCTTCCAATGTTGATGTTATAATGATTGCTCCCAAGGGACCCGGGCATACGGTGCGAAGTCAATTCCAGGAAGGAAAGGGCGTTCCCAATTTAATCGCAGTCTTTCAGGATGCAAGCGGAAAGGCAAAGGGTACAGCTCTCGCCTGGGCAAAAGGAATCGGCGGAGCCAGAGCCGGCATTCTTGAAACAACTTTTAAAGAAGAAACAGAGACGGACCTTTTTGGCGAGCAGGCAGTTTTGTGCGGCGGCGTTTCGGCGTTAATGAAAGCCGGTTTTGATACGCTTGTTAAAGCGGGCTACCAGCCGGAGAGCGCGTACTTTGAATGTGTCCACGAAATGAAATTGATTATCGATCTTGTAATAAAGGGCGGTCTTTCTTACATGCGCTATTCCATTTCCGATACGGCAGAGTTTGGCGACTACAGCGTCGGCGACAGGATCATCACAAACCAGACAAAAAAAGAAATGAAAAAAGTTTTAAGCGAGATTCAGTCAGGCAAGTTCGCAAAAAAATGGATTGACGAAAATAAAAACGGACGCGGCAATTTCCTTGCGCGCCGCAAACAGGAATCGGAACTGCTTGTAGAAAAAGTGGGAGCCGACCTTCGCGAAAAAATGAGCTGGCAGAAATAACATGGGTAGGCTTAGACTCGATGAGCCGAGTAACGCTCCAAAGCGCGCTCTCTTTTACGCGATGGGTTATTCTGACAAGCAGTTAAAAAAGCCGCTTATTGGTATTGTTAATTCATTTAACGAGGTAGTGCCGGGGCACATACATTTAAATTCAATCGCGCGCGCCGTTAAAGACGGAGTGTTGTCTTCAGGCGGTACGCCCATTGAGTTTAATACAATCGCGGTTTGCGATGGTATCGCCATGGGACACGCCGGCATGAAGTATTCGCTTCCGTCCCGTGAATTAATCGCCGACAGCATTGAGTGCATGGTAATGGCGCATGGCTTTGACGCGCTTGTGTTCATTCCCAACTGCGACAAGATTGTTCCCGGTATGCTGATTGCGGCGGCAAGGCTCAACCTGCCGTGCGTCTTTGTTTCTGGCGGTCCAATGCTTTCACTGGACGGCTCCGATCTGAATACGGTCTTTGAAGCTGTCGGCGCGTATCATGCAGGCAAACTTGATGATGAAGGTTTAGCCAAAATTGAAAACGCCGCGTGTCCCGGATGCGGTTCATGCTCAGGGATGTTCACGGCAAACTCAATGAACTGCTTGTGTGAAGCTTTGGGTATCGCTCTGCCCGGCAACGGAACAATACCTGCCGTATACGCGGACAGGATCAGACTTGCCAAAGCTGCCGGTGAAACTGTAATGGAACTTTTAAACAAAAATATTAAACCCAAAGACATTATTACAGAGACAGCTTTTAAAAACGCTTTGCGTGTGGATATGGCTCTTGGCTGTTCAACAAATTCTGTTTTGCATCTTACAGCCCTGGCGCATGAACTTAATGTTCCGTTTTCCATGAACCTGATAAACGAGATAAGCGACGCAACACCCAATCTTTGCAAACTCGCTCCTGCAGGAAAGCATCATGTCCAGGAATTGAACAATGCGGGAGGAATCTACGCTCTAATGCGCGTTCTTGCCGACAACAATTTAATTGACACAAACGCAATGACAGTTGCAGGCTGCAAACTCTCCGAGCTTTTAAAGAAACATAGTGTTAAAGATGAGAATTTTATCCGCCCCTTTCACAATCCCTATTCAAAAACAGGCGGGCTTTCTGTACTGTTCGGCAATCTTGCCGTAAACGGTTCCATTGTAAAACGAAGCGCCGTGTGCGAAAAAATGCTTGTGTTTACAGGTACCGCCCGCGTTTACGATTGCGAAGAAGACGCTGTTGCCGATATCTATGGCGGAAAAATAAAAGCGGGGGATGTAATTGTAATCCGCTACGAAGGACCGTCAGGCGGGCCGGGAATGCGCGAGATGCTTTCGCCGACTTCCTCGATTGCAGGAATGGGTCTTGATGAAAGTGTCGCGCTTATAACAGACGGAAGGTTCTCGGGCGCAACACGCGGCGCGTCAATCGGACACGTTTCTCCGGAAGCGGCCTCAGGCGGACTTATCGCCTATGTTCAAAATGGAGACAAAATAAGCATCGATATCCCCGGGCATAAACTGGAGCTTCTTGTATCGCAAGAAGAAATAGAAAAAAGGAAAAGCGCGTGTAATATAGAAGAAAAAATTAAAAACAAGAACTCAAAGTTGAACGGTTATTTAAAAAGATACGCAAAAAATGTTTCATCGGCGGATAAAGGAGCGGTAATAATTTGAGCGAACTGACATTTGACATGGTTCACAATGCAAACCAGCTTTTGCGCGGCATTGCAAGAAAAACCGACATGATTTTTGCTTCGGGTTTGACTCAAACCTGCGACCTTCGGCTTAAACCGGAAAACCTGCAAAAAACAGGCGCGTTTAAAATCCGGGGCGCGTATTACAAAATCGCAAACCTTTCCGATGAGCAGCGCAAGAAAGGTGTTACTGCCTGCTCTGCCGGAAACCATGCACAGGGAGTGGCTCTTGCCTCCCGGCAATTTGGAATTAAAGCGACAATTTTTCTTCCCGAAGCCGCGCCCATTTCCAAAATCGAGGCAACCCGCCAGTACGGTGTTGATATCTGCCTTTCCAAAGGAACCTACGAAAACGCATACGCCGATGCTTGCGATTTTTCGGAAAAGACGGGAGCAGTTTTTATCCATCCCTTTGATGATGTGGACATAATCGCGGGGCAGGCTACAGTTGGCACGGAAATCGTTGAACAGTTCCCCGATGTTGACGCGATTGTTGTTCCCATTGGCGGCGGCGGTTTGGTATCGGGTGTTGCGTTTGCCGTAAAGTCGCTAAACCCGAAAATTAAAGTTTACGGCGTTCAGTCGGCAAGCGCGGACAGTATGGCTCGCAGCTTCGCAGAGCGATCGTTTCATACCAAAGAGCCTTATGCAAGCAGCAGTTCAACATTTGCCGACGGAATAGCGGTCAAGTCGCCCGGAAAAATAACAAGCGAACTTTGCAAAAAATATGTTGATGATATTGTTACCGTGTCGGATGACGAGATTGCTACCGCGATTCTTTCCTTGATGGAAAAGCAAAAACTTGTCTCGGAGGGTGCAGGCGCAGTTGCGGTAGCCGCCGTCATGTTTGACAAACTTCCGTTAAAAGGAAAAAAAGTTTGCGCCGTTGTATCGGGCGGTAATATCGATGTAAACATTCTTTCAAGGGTTATAGATCGCGGTCTTTTAAAATCGGGAAGGCTCACGAATCTTTCTATAGAACTGATTGACAAGCCGGGGCAGCTTATGTCCGTTTCAACTATAATTGCCAATGAGGGAGCCAATGTAATAAGCGTCCATTATACGCCGGGCGGCGAGAACATGGACATAAACGGCTGTTTCCTGAATATTTCGATGGAAACCAGAAACCACGAACATTTGGAACATATTAAAAAGGCGCTGTCAGGCGAAGGGTTTAAACTGTGTTAATTATTTTTAACCTGCTTGACATAATTTAAAAAATTGTATAAAGTGACCTAAGAAACAGCAAAGGCGCTGTGTCTAACCGCATGACCACATGTTCATGTGTTTGGATACAGCGCCTTATTTTTTAGTCTTCTATATAAGAGGAAGGAGTGTAAGATGAAAGACATTACCAGTTTATTTGGAAGCATGGTCTTCAATGATGCGGTCATGCAGGCGCGTCTGCCCAAGGATGTATACAAATCCATGAGAAAGACAATATCGCAGGGGACACATCTGGATCAGGATGTTGCCAATGCGGTTGCAAACGCCATGAAGGAATGGGCCATTGAAAAAGGTGCGACCCATTTTACACATTGGTTCCAGCCGATGACAGGAACCACAGCGGAAAAACACGACAGCTTTATTTCCCCTGCAGGAGACGGCAAGATCATTGTCGAGTTTTCGGGCAAGGAATTAGTGCGCGGAGAACCAGACGCGTCAAGTTTTCCGTCGGGAGGACTTCGCGCCACTTTTGAAGCGAGGGGTTATACCGTTTGGGACACAACTTCTTATGCGTTTATAAAGGACGGAACTCTCTGCATACCGACCGCTTTCTGTTCGTACTCAGGCGAGGCTCTCGATAAAAAGACTCCGCTTCTTCGCTCGATGGAAGCAATCGACAAACAGGCAATGCGTATCTTAAAACTTTTCGGCAACGAAACTGCAAAACGTGTAATCACAACAGTCGGCCCCGAGCAGGAATATTTCCTAATCGATAAAGAAGCGTATCTTGCGCGTCCCGATTTGATTTACACGGGAAGAACATTGTTCGGCGCGCGCCCTCCCAAGGGACAGGAACTTGAAGACCATTATTTCGGCTGCATTAAGCCGCGTGTCTCGGCGTTCATGAAAGAACTTGACGAAGAGCTTTGGAAGCTTGGCGTTTGCGCAAAGACCAAACACAACGAAGTGGCTCCCGCCCAGCACGAGCTCGCTCCCGTCTTTGCAACGACAAACATTGCAACCGACCACAACCAAATCGTCATGGAGATGATGAAGACGATTGCAAACAAACACGGCATGGCATGTCTGCTTCACGAAAAACCGTTCGCGGGCGTAAACGGAAGCGGCAAGCACAACAACTGGTCAATCGGCACAGACACAGGCATCAACCTGCTTGAACCTGGCGACACACCGCAGGACAATGCGCAGTTTTTACTGTTCCTTGTCGCGGTTATAAAAGCGATAAACGAGTATCAGGATTTAATGCGCCTCTCTGCGGCAAGCGCGGCAAACGATCACCGTCTTGGCGCAAACGAAGCGCCACCCGCGATCATCTCTATGTTCATCGGCGACGAGTTAAAAGAAATCCTCGATGCGATTGAATCCGGCACGAGTTACAAAGGAAAACAAAAGCATGAGATGGAGATCGGCGTAACAGTATTGCCGCACTTCCCCAAGGACTCAACGGACAGGAACCGCACATCTCCCTTTGCGTTTACCGGAAACAAGTTTGAGTTCCGCATGCTGGGCTCGACATTCTCGATCGCAGGACCGAATATCGTTTTAAATACGATTGTCGCCGAAACTTTAAATCAGTTTGCAGATCAGCTTGAAAAGTCCAAAGACTTTAACGGCGACATCGCCGCGATTGTAAAGAAGACTTACAGCGAACACAAGAGGATCATTTTTAACGGCAACAACTATTCCGACGAATGGGTAGTCGAAGCGCAAAAGCGCGGACTTTCAAACTTGAAGACCACAGTTGACGCTCTTCCAAGGTTTATCGAAAAAAAGAGCGTTGATCTTTTTGAAAAGCATCATGTGTTTTCGGGAACCGAAGTTCACTCGCGCTATGAAATAATGATGGAAGCGTATTGCAAAACACTTCATATCGAAGCGCTGACAATGGTGGACATGGTTAAGGGTGACATAATCCCTGCGTGCATGGATTACCAAAGGGAACTTATCGATCTTCTGCGTCAGAAGAAAGCATACGGCGGCGACAATATCGACCGCACGCTTGAACAGCACTTCCTGACAAGCATTACCAAGTTGTCGGCGTGTCTTTTAAACAAGCTGATTGCATTGGAAAGCGTAATACTTGAGACATCGCAGGATAGGGAAATACTCGCGCAGGCAACTTTCTACCGCGACAAAGTTTTCACGGCAATGTCCGAGCTTCGCCTTATTGTAGACGAACTGGAAACGCTGGTGGCAAAGAAGCACTGGCCAATCCCAACCTACGCGGAGCTGCTTTATTCAGTGATATAAGTTGGTGAAAAGAAAAATTAAAAATATTTTACCATGAAGAAGCAGACAAGATATCGAAGCAATGGTTCGTGTGGTTCGTGGTAAAAAATTAAAATAATAAAGCAGCGTTGCTGCTCACACAAAGGCGTGTGTTTTTTGTTGGCACTTGGTGCTTGCAAAGACATACGCCATTTTTTTTGGAGGAGAATATGGAAGAAGCGATTTTGGGAATGATCACAGAAGGAATCTTCAGCGTCTGGTTTCTTGTAGGCGTTGCATTGGTATTCTTTATGCAGTGCGGTTTTGCAATGCTGGAGGCAGGCTTTACCCGCGCAAAGAACGCAGGCAACATCATCATGAAAAATCTCATGGACTTTGGTCTTGGAGCAATCAGCTTTATGCTGATTGGTTACTGCCTGCTTACCGCAGAAGATTATCTGTTCGGTTTAATCGGCGTTCCCAATATGGGAATCTTTACCGATTACGAAAACTTCAGCCACTCGGATTTTATTTTTAACCTTGTCTTCTGCGCAACTGCCGCAACAATTGTTTCTGGCGCAATGGCAGAACGCACAAAGTTCAGCGCGTATTGCATTTACAGTATCGTAATAAGCGCGGTGATTTATCCGATTCAGGCAGGCTGGGTATGGAACGCAAACGGCTGGCTTGCTCAGCTTGGTTTTATCGACTTTGCAGGATCGGCTGCGATCCACATGGTCGGCGGCATTTCGGGATTTATCGGCGCAGCTTTCCTCGGCGCGCGTATCGGCAAATACGGCAAGGACGGAAAAGCAAGAGCGATCCCGGGGCACAGTTTGACATTGGGCGCGCTTGGCGTTTTCATTCTTTGGTTTGGATGGTACGGTTTTAACGGCGCGGCTGCCGGAAATGCCGGAGAGCTTGGCTCGATTTTTGTCACGACAACAATCGCCGCTGCCAGTGCTTCGGTTGCTACAATGTTGTTTACATGGATCAAAAACGGAAAGCCCGACGTATCCATGTCACTCAACGGCGCACTCGCAGGACTTGTAGGCATAACGGCAGGATGTGCAAACCTTGACGCCTTCGGCGCATTGATGGTCGGTTTGGTTGCGGGCATTCTTGTCGTCCTTGCAATCGAGTTCATCGACATGAAGTTAAAAGTTGACGATCCTGTCGGCGCAGTTGCAGTACACGGAGTTTGCGGCGCATGGGGAGCATTGGCTGTCGGCTTGTTTGCCCTGGAAGGCGGATTGTTCTACGGCGGCGGCGCTTCATTGCTTGGCGTGCAGGCTCTCGGCGTAGCGGCAATCGCAGGATGGACAACAGTAACTGTTGGATTGACATTCTTCGTTATTAAAAAACTGAACGGACTTCGCGTTTCAAGACAGGACGAAGTTGCGGGATTGGATATTACGGAACACGGACTTGCAAGCAGTTATGCGGACTTTATGATTTCTGCATCGGGAAATGCAACAGTTTCGGCTTTTGACAAATCTGTTTCGGAAGAAGCGGCAATCCCTGTTGTAAACAATTCAAAGCCCGGCGCAAAGATGACAAAGGTTGTAATCATTACAAGGCAGACAAGCTTCGAAGGATTGAAAGCGGCGTTCGACAAAATTGGAATTACCGGCATGACCGTAACACGCGTGCTCGGATGCGGCATGCAAAGGGGACGAACGGAGTATTACCGCGGCATTCCACTGGAATCGACTCTTCTTGCGAAACTAAAAATCGAAGTCGTAATCTGCAAAGTGCCGCTCAACCTCTTTATTGATACAGTCAAGAAGGCATTGTATACAGGCAATATCGGCGACGGTAAAATCTTTGTCTACGATGTGGAAAACGTTGTCAAGGTAAGAACCGGCGAAGAAGGTTACGACGCATTACAGGATGATGTATAAGGGTTTATATGGGCAGTATAGATAAAAGAGTCAGCACAGGCGTTTCGGGACTTGATCAGGTTATCGATCAATTGCGTATCGGCGACAATGTTGTTTGGCAGGTGCAGTCGATTGACGATTACCTGAAGGTAGTGCGTCCGTACATCGAGCAATCAAAACTGGACGGACGCCGCCTTGTTTATTTTCGTTTCGGCAATCATGAACCGATAATGGAAGACAGCGAACCGTCTGTCGTTTACAAACTTGATGCCTCGGTCGGCTTTGAAAGTTTTGCGACAAAAGTGCATGACATTATCGAGAAGGAAGGGCTAAAGGCATTCTATGTTTTTGACTGCCTTAGCGACCTGCTTCAATTCTGGTATTCGGATTTGATGATAGGAAATTTTTTCCGCGTCACCTGCCCGTTTTTGTATGTGCTGGATACGATTGCCTACTTCGCGCTGATTCGCGGTGTGCATACGCATTCGACAATCGCGCGTATCCGCGAGACAACCCAGCTGCTCTTGGATCTTTACAATATAAACGAAAAAATTTATGTGCATCCGCTTAAAGTATGGGAACGATATTCGCCGACAATGTTTTTTCCGCATCTTGTCGAGCCCGGCAATGTTGTTCCCATCACTTCGAGCGCGGATGCCGCGTCTCTTTTCTCAGGGTTAGGGCAGGGAATAAGAGCGCGCGACTATTGGGACATAACACTGGACAAGGCCCGCGCCGCGCTTGAAGAAGACGATGAAAGTCAAAACAAAATGAAAAATCTTTTGATCAGCCTGATGATCGGAAGAGAGCCGCGTATCACCGAGCTTGCGCAGACTTATTTTTCCTTGCAGGATATTCTTGACATAGCCTCGCGCGAGATCGGCTCCGGTTTTGTCGGCGGAAAAAGCGTCGGCATGTTATTGGGAAGAAAAGTTTTGGAAAAAAACCTTGCCGTTCTTGAAAACGGCGAGGCTCTTCTAAATTATTGGGAGCCGCATGACTCATGGTATCTTGGTTCCGATATTTTTTACACATACATCGTTCAAAACGACTGGTGGGAATTACGATGCAGACAAAAAACTCCAGAAGGATTTTTTGAGCATGCGGCGGAGCTAAAGGAAAAATTGTTAAAGGGAAAATTCCCGGGCGTTATCCGCGAACAATTTTATCAGATGATGGAATACTACGGCTGGTCTCCCATAATTGTAAGGTCAAGTTCCTTGTTGGAAGACAATTTTGGAAACGCCTTTGCCGGAAAATACGAAAGCGTTTTCTGCGCGAATCAGGGAACGCCCGAAGAACGTTTCGAGGCATTTGAACAGGCTGTGCGCACAGTTTATGCAAGCGCGATGAGCGAAGACGCGCTCGTTTACAGGCAGGGCAGAGGACTTGCACAAAAAGACGAGCAGATGGCAATTCTTGTACAGCGCGTCTCCGGTGACCACTACGGTGAATTGTTCTTCCCGCACATTGCAGGCGTAGGGCATTCTACCAATTTGTATGTGTGGAACAAGGAGATGGATCCAAAAGCGGGAATGATTCGGCTTGTCTTTGGACTTGGAACCCGCGCAGTGGATCGCGTAAGCGGAGATTATGCGCGTCTTGTTCCACTGGATCAGCCGGAGAAAGGTCCGCCTGTCCATTATGGCGATGAGCGAAAATTCTCCCAACATAAGATTGACGCTTTAAACTTAAGGGAAAACCGCATGACAGAATTCGAACTGGAAACCCTAAGCGATCAGGATTTAAAAACGGACAAGGAAATATTTTTCAGCGAAGACTCCGCCTTGCTTGCGCGGATGCGGGAACTTAACCGTCCCATAGACAAAACGCCGTACATTTTGGATTTTAAAAAACTGCTCTCCAAAACTTTATTCCCCGGGTTTGTTAAAAACGCCATGCATACGATAGAAGCGGCATACAATTATCCTGTTGATATCGAATTCTCGGCGAACTTTAACAGCGAAGGCGTTTTTAAATTCAATCTATTGCAATGCCGTCCGCTTCAAATCAAAAGAACCCCAAAATCCCCTTTGGACAGCACGATTCCAAAACCGGACAAGGAAAATATTTTCTTTTCTTCTGTAGGAAATTTTATGGGCGGCAATGTACGTCTGCTTTTGGATTATGTCATTCTTGTAAAACCGGAAAATTATCTTGCGCTTATAGAGCGCGACAAGTATCAGGTTGCAAGAATCATCGGCATGTTAAACCAAAAATTAAAAGGAAACAGCGTCATGCTGATTGGTCCTGGCAGGTGGGGAACAACAACTCCGTCTTTGGGCGTGCCTGTTCATTTCAGCGAGCTTTGCAACATTTCCGTAATGTGCGAGGTGTCGTACAATCAGGGCGGATTAATCCCCGAGCTTTCGTTCGGCAGTCACTTTTTTCAGGACATAGTGGAGGCAGAAATTTTCTATGCCGCGATTTTTGACGAAGAAGAAGATGTTACATTCAATCCGCAGTTAATTACAAGCCGCAAAAATTTGCTGGATGAACAATTGCCGTCCGATAAAAAATGGGAAGAAGTTGTGCATCTGTCCAAAGTGACAGGTTTGACGCTGTACTCCGACATAACAAGTCAGGAAATTTTGTGCATGATTAACAAATAATTGTTAACAATTAACTGTTAATCGCTAATTGTTTGGGATTTGTATTTTTTGGCTTCTTCCGGGTGCATGTCCCTTATGAATTTATTAAGTATTGTGTCAAGTTGATTTAAATCGATCGGTTTGGGTAAAAATTCGTCAAACCCGTTATTCTCGAACATTTTGTCGTTTCCCACCAGGGCGTTTGCCGTCAAAGCCACGATAAATCCCGTATAGCCAAGCTCGCGCAGCCTTTTGGTGGTTTCTATACCGTCCATTTTCGGCATCATGTGATCCATGAATATGACATCAAACTTTTCTCCGTTTGTTATTTTTTCTATCGCCGCAATGCCTGAGTCCGCCATTTCCACATCAAGCTTGTAGGATAAAAGTATTTCGCAGGCTACATAAAGGTTTATCTCCACATCGTCAACAACCAAAACGCTGCCGTAAGGCATAATTGTTTTTTCAATTTTTTGGTTGTTTTGTTTTTTGTTTGTAAATGTAAAATCGCTCAACCGCTGCGCCAATTCTTCCCCGATTGGCGAGTCGTTCGCCGCCTGCTGCTTTATCATGACGGTGAATGTGCTGCCTTTTCCGAATTCGCTTTCTACGTTGATGTCTCCTTCCATCATTTCCACAATTCTTTTTATTATGTTCAATCCAAGTCCGGTTCCTTCTATTGATCGGTTCGCTTCGGTGTTAAATCGGGCGTATTCGTCGAACACTTTTATTTTGTCTTCTTCTTTCATGCCCTGTCCCGTATCGCTTACTGAAAGAATGAGCATGACATTATCGTTGATTGTTAAATGTTTTACGGACAGTTGAATCTCGCCTTTTTCCGTATACTTAATCGCGTTGGAAAGAAGATTGTTAAGAATTTGCTTTATCCTTATTTCGTCGCCTATCAGCGTAGACGGCAGGTTTCTGTCGACGCTTAATTTGAAATCCACGGGCTTTGATCCAATTCTGATAATGTTAAGCTGAATTGCGTCGTTAATCAAACTTGGCACATCGTATTCATACGGGTTTAATTCCATCTTTCCGGTTTCTATCTTTGTCAAATCCAAAATGTCATTGATTATCCCAAGAAGGTTGATGCCGGAACTGTGTATTTTTTCGTAAGCCGACATGTGTCTGTCGGGCAGGTCTTCATTCTGCAATTCAATTTGGGTGATCCCAAGGATTGCATTTAACGGCGTGCGGATTTCATGGGACATTGTCGCAAGGAAGTTGCTTTTGGATTGGTTTGCGGCTTCTGTCTTTACATTTGCCTCGGTTAAACGCAGGTTTTGCTTTTCAATTGCATTTTCCGAACGGGCAATAAAAATATTTAACACAATCAGAATAAAGAGAAACAAAAGAAGCATGCTGAAAAACAGCATGTTCATGGATTGGTTAAGCGCGAACAGGACGTACTGCGGAAAGTTGATAACCGCATACCACCCCATCTCCGGGATGGAACTGACAAGATACGTTTTTTTGTTTTTGGTAAAAATGATTTTCTCTCCCGGAGAAAGCATGGCGGCTGTTTCGATAATCTGTTCGCCTGATTCCGGGAAATATTCGTCCAGGCGCACTTTGTTGTTTACAAGTTCCAAATCCCTTGCGGATGTAATCTCGAACAAATTGTTAAATGTATATGCGGTAATATTGATCTCGAACTCCCTGTAGGCGTTGGCAATAAAATTGGAAAAACTTGTCAGGTCTATGGCTGTTCCAAGCATGCCTAAAGGTTTTTTGTCGTCGTCAAACACGGGAGCGTTAACCCAAAGATATATCCGCTGCACATTGGGATTGTAATTTATGTTAAAGTTATACTGCTCCGTATTGTAAAGGGTCAAATTATACCAGTAGGATTCGGGATCATCGGCATGCAGGACATAAGGTTCGTTGCCGGTGGAATAAAAAATCTTGTCAATGTCATTAATCCAGAAAACCACTCCCTGCTTGAAATGCCGTTCGTACAAATCAAATTCCTTTCTTGCCAATAATTCCAAATTTTGATCGGAAGGGTTTTTGAAATAGTCCCGTACAAAAGGAGAATCCGCCAGGTTAAGCGCCAGCGACAATTCGCTGTTTACCGATGTCGCCAAACGAAGCCGCATTGTTTCCGAAGCAAAGACGAGCTGCTGTTCAATATGCGATTGGTTTGCTTGACGCGTGGAAATTGTAAATATCGCAATGGCAGTCAGGGAAATAACAAGAAAAAAGATGCCGGAAAACAAAAGAAATGTTTTCTTTACAGGAAGCCTTGATGTTTTATCGGAGATATTTTTCATGTTTTAACACCTTGCCGAAAAATCAGGATTATGCCTACAAAAACATGGTAACCGATATTACTTGCCAAGTCAACAGGTTTGCCGTATCTGTATGCCAGGTGAGCCAATTGGGGTAAAAAAAAGAGCTGCGCGGCTCTTCCTTTTTGCCATGAAAGAAGTTCATTCCGTCTGCAATTTATTATAGAATCTCTTCCTGCAATTTGCTATACTGCATTCATGAACAATATTGGACTTGAAATTCCTTTTATACTTCTGCCAAAAAACACGCAGACAAATGAAGAAATAAAAAAATGGCCCGTGATTGCCTGCGATCAGTTTACGCAGGACAGGGATTATTGGGAAAAGGCAAAAGCCGCCGCAGAAGGCGCGCCTTCAACATTAAACATGATTTTTCCAGAAATATTTTTAACGGATGACGATGCGGCGCAAAGAATTGCGGCCATTCATTCAACCATGAAAAATTATTTGAATACAGGCGTTTTTGAATCTCCGCGAAAAGGTTTTATCTATATCGAGAGGGATACGCCGTATCAAAAAAAGAGACGCGGACTTGTCGCGGCTGTAGATCTGGAAATGTACGAATGGCAGCCCGATGCGCGTCCCCTGGTCCGCTGTACGGAAGGCACCGTGACAGAACGCCTGCCTCCCCGCATGGAAATCAGAAGAGGCGCGCCTTTGGAACTGCCGCATGTTTTGCTCTTAATTGACGACGATGCAAACAGTTTGCTGTCCGCGCTTGGCGAAAAGGTAAAAAACACTTCTCCGTGTTACAATACGCCGTTAATGATGGAATCGGGAAATGTGACAGGCTGGTTTTTGGACAAAGAAAGCGATTTTACTTTTGTTAAGGAAAAACTGGAAGAACTTTTAAAGCGTTCTGTCGGGCGATATGAAGGAGCGCAGGAAAAACCGTTTTTGTTTGCAGTAGGAGATGGAAACCATTCGCTTGCCGCGGCAAAAGGCATTTGGGACGAAATGAAAAAAAGCGGCGTAACGGATCATCCGTGCAGATATGCGTTAGTCGAAATAGAAAACATTTACGATCCCGCGATTGAGTTTGAGCCGATACACCGCGTCGTGTTTGATATCGACTTCGATAAAATGATTGCGCTGCTTTCCGCTTTGCCCGGTTTTTCATGCAAACCCGCAAAAAACGCGCAGGAACTTGTAAAAATATGCAAAGAATTTTCGGGGAAAAGCGGCAACATGTTTGGAATAATTTGCGGCGGACGTTATGCGATAATCGAGACTTCTTCGGGCGGAATTGCGACTGCCTGCCTGCAGCCGTTGTTGGATAAATTTGCAGGAAACAATCCGCAGTTAATAGATTATATCCACGGCGAAGATGAGGTTATCCGTTTGTCGGACAACGGAAAAGCTTGCGGTATTTTCCTTCCGCCCGTTCAAAAATCGGGATTGTTTGAAACAGTCGCCCGCCTTGGACCGTTGCCGCGAAAAAGTTTTTCCATGGGGCATTCCGCAGAAAAGAGATTTTATTTTGAATGCAGGGCAATAAATTAAATTATGTTCCTTCATGAATAAAAATGAATATATTAAACAGCTAAAAGGTCTCATCAAAAAATTTCATCCCGATCATATTCATTGCGCCGATAACGCCTACATGGAATCCATGTACAATGAAATAACAAAAATTCTTGTAAACAAATTAAACGAAGCAAGAAATTTAAATGAAGAAGCCGCAATCGGAAAAAACCCGGAGCAGGACTATGTTTTTTACAAAACGGGCATAAAATATTACAAAAACATTCATCCCAACAAATTTTACAAAAGAAACGGCGATTCCACTTTGGTAACAAAAAAATATGACGAGATGGTTAGCGTATTAAATAAAATATATTTGTCGTTTAATTTGGCGGAATATTATTTTAAGATAATAACAGAAAAATATCCATTGTCTGCGTATTTTGAGGATTCCAAAGCAAAAATCGAACTGTTAAAAAAGTTATATAAAAGTTACGAAAACATGGTTTTGGAAGAGAATAAAATCATCCATAACGAAGCTTTTATGAACGAAATGAATCTTAACATGCTTTGACAAATTGACTAACATCAAAAAAAAGTATAAGATCGTCATAAGATGCCGATTATTACCGCCGTTAAGAATATTTTTGGCGACAAACGCCTGATTTGCCGCATTGTTTTGGCAATTGTCGGCATTTCGCTTTTGGCGCTTGGAATTTCTTTTATGCGGTACGCTTTATTCGGCGTAGACCCCATGTCATGTTTTAATGTCGGAATGGCAAGGCAGCTTGGTATTTCCTTTGGAACATGGATGGTAATAATTTGCTTTATCATGCTTTTTGGCGTTTTCTTTTCCGACAAAAGCAAAATCGGTTTTGGAACAGTTTACATCATGCTGCTTTGCGGCTATACGTCGGATTTCTTTTTATGGCTTATAAACCTTGTGCCTTTTATGGAATCGTTTACTATTCAAATCAGAATAGCCGCGCTTGTAATAGGATTGTTTGTTAATTTTTTCGGCGCGTCAATTTACATCGAATCAAACATGGGGCTTTCCCCCTATGACGCAGTTGCAATCATAATCTCGGAAAAAATTCACAAAGAACATTGGTTCAGATGGATAAGAATCGGCACCGACGCATTATGCGTATTCGGCGGCTATCTTGCAAAAAGCGACATAGGAATAGGAACCCTTATAACAGTTGTCCTCTGCGGCCCCTGCATCGCCTTTTTCCGAAACCAATTGCAAAAAACCAAATTGTTTAAAATGATACAATAAAAACAGCCAATTTAGTATTGGCAGGATTAACTTTTTTATATTAGGATTTATTTGTTTTTTTTTTTAGAAGATTGGATTTCTTCCCATTTTCTTTTTGCCATTTCTTGAACAATATCAGAAGGGATATTATCAAGCAATTCTTTATTTCCGGAACGGAAAACCCTGCCTGTTTCCGTTACTATTTCATCTTTCACCAATGTATCTTCTAATGTTTTCCCTTTACAAAACCAACTATATTATAACGCTCCTCGTTTATTGAATTCTCTTCATCGTATTCTTCGATAAAAAAAAAGTATAATACCGGAATGATAAGGTGTAAATAGCGTAATTTTTTTTTCACGTTTATCGGTAAAGGCGTGCGGGTATAGCCTGGCCGGGAGCATTTGGTCTGCGTCGATAATGCCAGCTAGCGGCTGCGTAGAAAAATGCCAGAGCCAACCGCTCCCGGTTAGGCTATACCCGCACGCCTTTAATGATTCAATGTTGCTTTTTTGCTCTTTTTTTGTTATAATTCCAGTATGTATCAATATTATCGTAGTTTTTTGGTTCTTTTACTCATATTTTCGGCTCTTGGCACGGCTTTTGCGCAAAGGGTACCCGTAATTGGCGTTATGGCGTTCGAATCGGGCGGAGGAGCCACTGCGGCTGATGCATCCGCTCTTTACGGACGGGTAGTCAACGAACTTACTTCTTGGGGGACTTTGAGCGTTTTGCAGGGGGATCAAGGGGTCGAGTTTATTATTCGGGGCAGCGTTGCAAGGCAGGGAGCCAATTTGGTGCTGTCGGCATCCACTGTCGACGCTTCAAACGGGAGAGTTTTGAATCAATACAGCGAACAGGGACGCACCGCAAACGATATTTCTGTTCCCGTATTTTGCGCAAAAGCGGTCGAAAGGGTGCCGCTTCCCAATTATCTTTTGGGTACATGGCAGTCAACCATCAATATGCCGGACGGTCCTGTTGTCTGCATAATCGAATTCAGAACCGACAGAACAGCGAGGGTGGAGCGATATGATACATGGGAACACAAACAGATGAACTCGCTCCGTTACGAAGGATACGGGATGGGCACATACACCTACATGGGTTTTGCAAACAGGATTATCACGGTTGGCGGACAGCAGATTCGCGTGGATGCGGCATTCAGCGTCAGTTTGGCTCTTGAGGAAACGTTACCCGATCAAACAACCGTAAACCAATCGGGATTAAGCATAGTGTTTAACGAGAATAAGACATCTTTCAGAATTGTGAACGGAATGCTCTTGTGCGGAAGAAATTACGACGGGCCTTCCATTCATCCTTCGGAGATCCTCGGATTCAATCAATTTGTCAAAATCAGGTAAGGTGAAATATGAAAAGACTTAAACTTGCGTGTTTGTTTTTGGTAACTTTTTTTCTTCTTGCCAATACGGGATTGTCTGCGCAGAATGCAAGAGTTGACGTTGCGCGCGTTAAAGTGGGAGCGGCTTCTCTTTGGCAGGCGGCAATCGGCGATTCAATAAGGGGAACGCCTCACTTGCAGGCAGGCTCTGTCGTTCTTGTCGGTGAAAACGGCCGCGTCCGATCTTTTTTCCAAAGCAGCACGCCTCTTTGGAACTTTGACGCGAGGGGAACCGCAGTTCCGCATATCGCGCGTTCTTACGAAGCGGCGACTTATATCTGCAATACGGAAGGCGTCTTTATGGCGATTAACCGCGTCGGACGCGAATTGTGGCGGCTCAATCTTGGCAAGCCGATTTCTTTCGCGCCTGCTGTCGGATGGGACGGCCGCGTTTTCATTCCGCTTGACAGTACAATGACATGCAGAACGGCTTCGGGCAACGGACTTTGGTCGATCGATCTTGGAAGCAACATCGCGTTTGCGCCGATTTTGGATACGACAGGAAGCGTCGCGACGGTTCTTCAAAACAACGATTTCGTAAAAATTCATCAGTTCAGCCATGTCGAGAGGGTAAGATTGGACAGGCTTCCCGTTCTGATTGTTTCTCTTGACGAGGGCGATAGACAAAGTTATGTGCTAATGTATCAGAACGGCCAAACCGAAAAAATCTATTTTAACGGAAGCGCAAGAAGGGGAAGCGCTCTTTCCAAAACCGGTTTCCCTTCATTGCCCGCGCCGCCTGTTGCGGCTGAAAGCAGGGGTTCCCAGTTTGTGGTGGTTTTAAGGGACGGAAGAGTTCTTTGCGTTAATGCCTCGGGGCAGACAGTCTGGACAAGAAATTCCCACGAAGCTGCCGAAGAAAGGGGAACTGCCAACCTGTCGATAGGACAGGCAAAAATGATGTTTGACGAACGCGGCGTTTACGCGATTACAATTCGCGGAGTAAGCGCATTTGCAGCCGAAGGAAGACGCCGTTTTGTTCACAGACTGCAAACTGTAAGCTCGGGCGTTCCTGCGTTATGCGACGAAGGGCTTCTGTGGGCATGCGGTACTGATAATGTTTTGCGCGTTTATAAAATTGACGTGCGCCCCAGAACCGTTCCCAGAAACCGGTTTTACGGATTTGAACCGGAAGGCAATTACGGAATGGGCAATCCTCCGCCGTCTCCGTGGACGGGGCAGAGAAGCCGCTATCATGACGTAGAACAGGACAGGGTATACGAACAAATATTGGCGGAAATCAGGGCGGGGCAAATCGGAACAAACGAGCCGATTTATGTCGCGTACATGATGGAAATGATTGGCTTCTTCTTGGGCAATCCGCATTATTCCCCCGTGCGCCCCGACGTAAAACCGATTCAGCGCGTAAGGTTGATTAACCTGTTGGCGCTTGTCGGCTCCAGGGAAACGATTCCGTTCCTGTGGAATATTTTTGACAGAGACCCGGAACCTGCCGTAAGAAGGGCATGCGCCGACGCAATCGGCAGAATTGGAGTTGATCCGACAGGAAGGTCTTTCCTTTCCTATAATTATTTGCTTTCGCCGAACAATCCGAATATCGATCCGCAGCTTGTTCTTGCGGCATCTTCCTCGATTGCAATGCTTTGCCGTTTTTCGGGGCCGCCGCTTGCTCCCGAAGGGATTCGCGTTTTGCGTTACTTTACAAATTTGCCTTCGGTGCCGAACAATGTAAAAGCGCAGATCAGGGCGGAGCTTGACGGTCTTTTCAGGGAAGGTTTGGATCAGCCGATACAGTAAGTTTGTTTGTTATCTTTGCAATCTCTGCGCTGCCGCAAAGTCTGCGTTTGCGCTTTCTGTGTTGCCAAGCTGACGCAGAACGTTTCCCCTGCTTGTATAGGCGGGCGCAAAAGACGGATTGATCGAAATGCAGCGGTTCAAATCCGCAAGCGCCCTGTCAAGGTCGTGTCTGTTATAATAGGAATTTGCGCGGTTGTAAAGCGGCAGCGAATAATTTGCGTTTAACCTTATCGCTTCCGTAAAGTCCCTGATGGCGCGTTCATCGTCTTCCTTCCTGTACCACGCGCTTCCCCTTCTGTTCCAAATTACCGCGTTTAAAGGTTCCAGCCTTAAAATCAAATCGCAGTCTTCGATGGTTTTGTCAAAGTTTCCGATTTGGTAATACGCATGAGAGCGGTTTACCAATGCGTCAACATAATTTCTGTTAAGCGAAAGAGCGCGCGAAAAATCCTCGATGGCAGAAGACATCTCTCCGCGCGCAGACCTTGCAAAGCCGCGGTAATTGAACAGCTCCGCTCTTGTGCCGTCCAGCCGTATTGCGCGCGAAAAATCGTCGATGGCGCGGCTGTATTCGCGTTTTTTCATCCATGCGTTTCCGCGCGAAACAAAGGCGGCAAGAAATTCGCCGTTTCTGCCGATTGCGGCGGTGTATTCTGCAATTGCCCTGTCGTAGTCCGCGTTTCTGTAATGCTGTTCGCCGGTAAAAAACGAAATTAGGGATTGGTCGGCTCCCATGTGACGCAAAACGTCGATATCGGGGTTTTCAAAATTTACAGGGTCTATTTCGGAAAAATTCACCCTGCCGCCGCGAATCCTGCTTAGGCTTGACGCAGAGGTTCTGGAAACCTGCGCCGATGTGAGCGGCGCCTGATTCTGCGCCGAAAATTCCGTTTCGGATTTTTCTTCCTCAACCTCTTCAACAGCAGAGACTTCTTCTTCCTCCGGTTCGTTTAAAACAGGCTCAATCGCAAATTCGATTTCGGGTTTGCCGTTATTGCACTTGACAATAAAAAAACCCGATGCGGCAATTATTACAAGCGCGCTTGCGGCAATCACAAGGAGAAGAAACGCGCCTCTATTCAAACAAAGCCTCTGCTTCTTCTGTCTGTACAGGCTGCGGCAGCGCCGCCTGATAAATTATTCTTACGGTTTCCACTGCCGAGCGCTGCCTTAATTTGATTACCAGCGCCTGCTCTTCGGGATAATATATCCAGCCCGATGATTCGTATCTTTCAAACTGATTGTCCGATCTCCATGTCATGCCGTGTATCACAACGCCAAGGAACGGACGCACTCCGCGCACGATTAAATGATGGAAAGTGTTAACGGGATAGGTGACATTCAAGTTCAGGTTGCCGCCAACATTTTGCAGTCTGACCGACGGAGAAACAGTCCATGCCCAATGCCCCGAGTCTGTCAGCCATGACGCTCTCGGATAATAATCGGTCGGATTTAAAATGTTATGAAGCCTTCCCGCGCTTCCTGTGGAAATCGCGGACAAAACAAGCGACCTGCCGATTTTGCTCCATTCGTCGTTACGCGTCGATTCCGCCCAGAAAAGAATGGCTTTTCCAAGCCTCAGGCTGTAATCGGATCTGTTGCCCTCCGGGCTTGACGCGTAAACTGCGTCGTTTTCTGTATCGCGGTTTAAAACTTCGGGAATCAAAACAAGCATTTGCTCTGTCAGGTGTTCAATCGGATTAATCGCCTCGGGGCGCCAGCGTCTTATGTCATAGAACAGCTCAAACAGGCCCACGCAATAATCGGAACTGAGCATTTCCGGTTTGGCATGCATTGCAAGTTCTATCACTTCGTTTGCAAGCACCATGTTGCTTCGGGTTAGCAAATAGTCCAAAACATGCTCTTCCTTGAAAAGCTCAAGCGATCTTGCCCTTGTAAGGCGCGTTATCAAATTCGTTCTTTCTTTTTCTGCCGCAATGAATGTTTCGTATGCGTTTACCATGCCGCCCGTAAAAGCGGCGGATCTGTAACTGTGTCTTGAGTTTTCGTTAAAATTGACGGGTATGTTGTTGATCGCCGTTGCAAAACTTCCTCTTTGAACCGCCTGGCTTAAATACGCGATCACGTCGTCTTCTGTCTGAATCGACGCGTGATTCTGATTCCATCCCGCAAAACTGGAATCCTGCCAGCTTCTGATCAGGTTATTGTAATTGGGTTCCTGCGCAATTACATAATCGGCAGGATCAAACGCTCTTTGTCTTCCTCTGGATCTGTATGCGACAAACGAATTGTCCCTGGAAAAAACGATGTTCCCGGTTTCCAGTTCGTGACCAAGACTTGAAAAGACATATCTCGATCCGCTGAACATGATGCCAAGCTGCCCCGAGTCCTGAATCAACGACGAGCGGCGGGGAATAATCGGTATGATCACTTCCGCGATATTATCCGCAAATTCTGCGCTTATCTGAAGTTCCGTTCCCCTGGACGAATCGAGCGAATTGAATGTAAGCACGGTTCCGCCTGGCAGAATGAAGCGGGCAATACTTTCGCTCATGATCATAAGTTCGGGGTTTACCGCGATGTTTGCGCCTGCGGTGTTCAAAATCGTCAAACCCTTTCCGCGCTGCTCCTGAAGCGAAAACTCAAGCCCGCCGTAAAATATTTTTATTCCGCCTGCGATGTTCTGCGATTCGTCGTCCCTCGGCTCGGTTTCGATGACCTTGCCTCTTATCGTCATTCCCCCTATCGGAAGCGAAAAAGTTCCCTGATTGGAAAATTGAAGAATTACCAATATGCAGAAGACAAAGCAATACAAGACGGCAAGACCGAATATTTTTGTGGCTAAAGGCTTTCTCATTTACCCCTCGTTTTAACGCGGCTTTGTCTTTTTTTGTAACTTGCCCGTTTATCGTTTATTGTATAATATATATTAGCATGAAAAAGAAATTTATTGGAAGCGGTCTTGTAATACTCCTTATTTTGGGGATTTCTCCCGCAATTTGGGGGCAGGAGACCAATATCGAAGCCGTTTTTACGCAGATTCACGAGCGCCTTTCGCGCAGCGATTTTACGGGCGCTCTTGATCTGTTCAATACGCTCCCGCCTGAACATGCGCAAAGCGCACAAGTGCGCATAATGCAGGCGACGATTTTGAACGCAGCAGGCCGTCCCGCAGAAGCAAGACAGATTGCCAATGCCATTATTTCTTCGGATCGAAACAACACCGAAGCCCTAATGATTCTTGCCGACGCTTGTGCGATTGAGAACAAGGAAAGGGAGAGAAGGCAGCATCTTGAAAGGGTGATTGCCATTAACGCAAATCACGTCAGGGCGTTAAACGATTTGGCGAACATCAATCTTGGAAACCAAAATCTGCGTTTTGCCGCGACTTATTTTGACAGGGCGCTGGCTGCAGAGCCCGACAACGGCGAAGCGCTAATCGGCCGCGCTACTGTATATCGATATAACAGGGACTCAAGAAATGCCGAACGTCTCCTGAACAGGGCGATCACCGTGTATCCCGATTGGGGAAGGCCGCTTCAGGAGAGGGCCAGGCTTTACAGAATTTCGGGTTTTTATAACGATGCGGTCAGGGATTTTTCCGCGGCGTTAAGGCTTGAACCCGACAATTATTGGATACTTGTCGATTACGGACAAACGCTTATGGAATTGAATCGAAAGCCCGAAGCGCTTGAACAGTTTAACCGCGCGATAAGAATCGGTCCCGAAATTTTTATGGCGTATGTTTACAGCGCCGCAATCAAGGACGAAATGGGCGATTATGCGGGCGCGGAAAACGATTACGTCATTCTGGCGCGGCTTAAACCCGATTATTATTTTGCCCATGAGGCTTTGGGCGTTCTTAGGATGAGGGATCAAAGATGGGCGCTTGCGCGTGACGCTTTTTTGGACGCGTACAGACACGCGCCAAGGGAATTCAATTACGCGATATTGGCATCCCTTAACTGGATGAGAGCGGGAAGGCAGGCGGATCCAAGACAGTTTCTTGCGCAGGTTATGCGAACAGCGCCAAGGGATTCCCTTGATTACGCAATGATTCGTCTTTTGCACGATCTTTCAGGAGACAACAGCGTTGTCAATTCGGTGGAAAGCGAAAGAAACAATTTTACAAAATCGCGCATGCTTTATTATCTTGCGTCTTATTACAGCATCAGGGGGAATAACAACTTGGCGGTAAGGTATTATTTGATGGTGGAAGAACTTGACGCTGTCGGGCTTTTGGAATGGCGTCTTAACGATATGGAATTGGCGCGGCGCGGCATTGGTGTCAGGAATCAAAGATGAGCGAAAGCGTAACAACAATAACCCTTAACGGAAGAGAATTCAAATTGATAGGCACCGCGCATGTTTCCCGCGAAAGCATCGAGGAAGTAAAAAGAATTATCGGCGAAGAAAAGCCCGACGTGGTCTGCGTGGAACTGGATCAGGCGCGTTATAATTCGATCGTTCAAAATGACACTTGGGAAAAACTTGATTTGGCAAAAGTCTTTAAGGAAGGCAAGGGGTTTTTGTTAATTGCAAACCTTGTGCTGTCAAGTTTTCAGCGGCGTCTTGGCAACGAAGTCGGCGTAAAACCCGGCGAAGAAATGAAAACGGCGATAGAAACCGCAAAAGCGGCGGGTATCGCCTACAGTCTATGCGATCGTGAGGTGCATACGACTCTTAGGCGCGCATGGGCAAAATGCGGTTTGTGGAGCAAATCAAAATTGCTTGCGTCGCTTTTGGCATCCGCATTTACGACGGAAAAATTGACCGAAAAGGAAATAGAAGAATTAAAAAACAAAAATGAACTTGACGGCATGATGAACGAGCTTGCAAATTATTTGCCTGCCGTTAAGACGGTTTTAATAGACGAAAGGGACAGGTACCTTGCTTCCAAAATCTGGACATCGACGGCTAACGGGATTGCGCCAAAGAAAATCGCCGCAGTTGTCGGAGCGGGACACATGCAGGGAATGATTGCCTATATGGAAAAACTGAGCCGCGGCGAAGTAAATACCGATGTAAGCGAGCTTGATGTAATTCCGCCGCCGAGTTTTCTTTCCAAAGCGGCAGGCTTTTTGATTCCCGCCGCATTAATCGCGCTTATTGTCGCAGGATTTTTCATGGCGGGAAAAGATGTTGCGCTTTCGATGGTATTGCGCTGGGTTTTGTGGAACGGCTCTCTTGCGGCGCTTGGTTCGTTAATCGCGCTTGCGCATCCTTTGGCAATACTCGTTTCGTTTCTTGGAGCGCCGATTGCAACGTTAAATCCGCTTATCGGAGTGGGGTTATTTTCGGGGCTTGTTCAAATTGCCTTTAAGAAGCCGCGTGTTTCAGACGCGCAAAATATTACAGAGGACGCAACAAATATAAAAGGTTTTTATCGTAACAGAATTACAAAGGCGCTTTTGGTATTTTTCCTGTCCAGCATAGGAGCCATGATTGGAAACTTTATTTCAATTCCGGCTCTCGCCGGATTATTAGGGGGCTGAAATGAAAAAGGCGTTACAATTTATTATATTAACATGTTTAGTTAGCTGGACTATTGCAGGAATTGCAATTTTTTTGGGTTTACCCGGTCCCGGTTCGGTTAAGTATGTAATTTTTGCTGCGTGTTATATGTTCCTGCCTGCAATTTGCGCGGTAGTTCTGCAATTGATAAACAAAGAAAAACCGTTTCGCAATTTAGGCATATCAATTAATATTAACCGGTGGTTTTTTATTGCGGGAATTGTGCCTATAGCAGCGGCGTTTTTGTCGATGGGAATAAGTTTGTTTTTTCCCGGCATATCATTTTCCGCTTCCTTTGAAGGATTAAAAAGTTTTATTCCCGAAGATCAATATGAAACCGCGATGGAACAAATTTCAAGAATCCCTTTTTTTGTTTTTATTTTATTGATGATTGTTCAAAGCTTGATTGCAGGTTACACAGTAAACGCCATTGCTGCTTTCGGCGAAGAACTTGGCTGGCGCGGCTATTTGTTAAAAGCGTTAAATGGAAAAAGATTTTTATTGGTTAGTTTGATTACAGGCGCAGTGTGGGGTTTATGGCATTTTCCGCTGATTCTGCTCGGACACAATTATCCGCAGCATCCTGTCATAGGAGTCGCAATGATGGTATTATTTTGCATCCTGCTTTCTCCCGTAATGACTTATATTGTAATTAAATCAAAATCTGTTATTACTGCGGCTGTTTTTCACGGTTGTTTAAACGCAATTGCAGGCATCAATTTGTTTTTACTTGTTGGCGGAAACGATCTTACAAAAGGCATGACAGGCGCCGCCGGTTTAATCGCGCTGATTATCGTTAATCTTGCATTTTTCCTTTTTGACAGATTTGTCACAAAAGAGAATGTGTTTACAAGGGTTGTTGGGGAATGAGAGGGTATGAACTCTGAATACGCGATGATCATTAACACATGTCCAAACGAAGAAACGGCAAAAAAGATCGCAAACCTTCTTTTGGAAAAGAAACTTGCCGCCTGTATTCAATGTTTTCCAATTAACAGCATTTATTCCTGGAAAGGCGAAATATGCAATGACAATGAAATTATTCTTTTTATAAAATGCAGACAAAGCCGCTACGCCGCAATTGAAGAGACAATTATTGCAAATCATCCCTACGAAGTGCCGGAAATTATCATGCTGCCTGTCATTGGCGGCTTTACCCGATATTTGGGTTGGATTGATGAAGTCAGCGGGGACGAGTGATTGTCAGTCATGGGAGAGATTCCTTGGAAGAATTACCACGAACAGAAAGAATACTGATTACGCATAAACCAACTTTCCTCTAGCCTCAGGAATAGCTCGTCCAATAGATTGTGCTGTTTCGATCCATTCTTCAATGGCAATTTCAGCATTTTTTACAGCTTCTACATGAGTTTGACCATCTGCCATACAGCCTGCAAGTTCAGGTACTTCAGCAATGAAAGAGTTGTCTTCTGTACTCCAATATACGATTATTTCGTAATTATTCATTTGGACCCTCCAGATGATATTTTAATATTAAATTCCTTACTTGTCTAACCTGATAAGCCTTTGCCTGCGACCCTTTTGGCTGTAAATTGAGTATTTCTTCAATTTCCTGCCTAAAAAAGATGTGATGATCTCCTTTAATACGTTCATCAAATCCCATTGCGCTTAAAAGGTGAGTAAGTTCGGCAAATCTAATTGACTGATCGCTTCTGCCAGAGAGAATGGATGTTAATAATTTTTCGTATTTTCCCATTAGTTATTCAATGTATCATAATACTATATGCATGTCAAGTATGATTACTTAATCCTTCTCAAATATTATTTATTAATTTTCTCGTAGGCTTTAGCTACATCATCGCAATATTTGGCAAGAACACCTGCGGCATTATCCGGTAAGATATTTTCAGGTTTAAAAAGCTCGTAAACCTCGGTTTTAAAGAGAACGGCAAAGCCAGCCAATGTTTCTGCTCTTACAAAACTTTTACCGTTTTCAAATTCACAGATTGAGTTAAATGGATAGTCTTAAATTACGTCCTATAGAAAGCGCAAAAATAGAATGTGCCAGGAAATTGTTCAATGAAATATCTACAACAGGCGTAAAATATCATGATGTTGACAGTTATAAAACATTAATAGATATAATACAAAATTTGTAATCCCCCCTCATCCTGCCAGCACCACCGCAACATCATTAACATTTGTTCCTGTTGCTCCCGTTTTGATCAAGGCGTCGACGGCGGCAAGAGCGTTATACGAATCGTTGTTGTCCAATACGTTTGCAATTTTTATACCCTTTTCTTTTAATCGATTTGCTGTCGAGCCGTCGACGATTCCGCCTGCCGCGTCGGTGGGGCCGTCTGTGCCATCAGAGCCGAAAGAAAAAATAAGAAGGTTATCTATTCCTGCAATGCCTTCGGCGGCGGCGAGAACAAGTTCCTGATTGCGTCCGCCTTTTCCCTTTCCTTTAAGGTTTACAACAGTTTCGCCGCCTAAAATTATTGCGCAGGGTTTTCTAAAGCGGCTTATATCGCTGCCGAATGCAATTTCTTTTGCAAATGAAGAGAGCATTCTGCCCGCTTCCCGCGCTTCGCAGTTCATTTCAGTGCAAAGAACATGCGGAGTGTAGCCCAAACCGGCGGCGATTTCAGCCGCGCTTTCGCATAAAGTGCGTACGCTTCCTGTTATTACAGTTTCCACATTGTCAAGCGATTTTGGCGTTTCTTTGCCCAAATATTCTTTGATGGTTTTGCTTACCTTTAATTTGTATTTTTCTACGACCGCCATTACGTCTTCCGCTGTAGACAAATCAGGCGCGGCGGGGCCGGATGCGATACTGTCAAGTCTGTCGCCAAGAACGTCAGATAACACAACGGTGAATACTTTTGCAGGAGCGCAAATTCGGGCGAAGCGGCCGGCTTTAACGCCTGACAGTCTTTTTCTTACCATGTTGATTTCTACAATGTCCGCGCCGCATGACAAAAGCTGCGAATTAATTGCTATGATGTCGGATAGATTAAGTCCCGGCAGCGGGTCTTCGAATAATGCGGAGCCGCCGCCCGAAATTAAAAATAAAAGTTCGTCGCCGGTTCCAAGACCTTGTGCCATTTCAATTACTTTTTTGGTGCCGGAAATTGTGTTTTTATCGGAAAGAGGGTGCCCGGCTTCAATTATTTCAATGCCTGAAATGTCACCTAACGAATGTCCGTATTTGGTGATTACAACGCCGCGTTTCAGTCTGCCGCCAAGTTCTTTTTGGGCGCAGTGCGCCATAGTCCATGCCGCCTTGCCGATTGCGGCAAGATAAATATTTCCGCTAAATGCATGATTTTTTAAGGCATTGCGCACAGCTTCGCCCGGCATA
>Ga0209755_10001548_pt1 | contig 35115 bp, 36 predicted proteins | sample TergutCo191P1_FD_187301 | JGI IMG/M metagenome (GOLD analysis project Ga0209755, IMG submission 187301) | Cornitermes sp. P1 segment gut microbial communities from Petit-Saut dam, French Guiana - Co191P1 (SPAdes) (version 2) | ecosystem: Host-associated > Arthropoda: Insects > Digestive system... | reverse complement strand
CAACACCGCAATGCTGAAAAGGTGCGAAACCCTTGGCGGGGACAGTGTTTTTATATCCAAGATATGGGAATTCCGCGCGTCGATGGAGCTTGAGGACGCAGTGGTCGCAGCGATAAGGTACTGCGTGGAGCACGACATCCTGAAGGCGTTTTTGGAGACCAATAGCACGGAGGTAATAAACATGCTTTTTGCGGAATGGAACCAAGAGGAAGCCCTTGCGGTGCGGTACAACGAGGGCATTGAAATTGGCGTAAACAGGGGCAGGAACGAGGGCATTGAAATCGGCGTAGGCAGGGGCAGGAACGAAGGCAAGGAAGAAAATGCCAAGAAAGTGCTGGACTTTATCGCCAAGGGCTACACCGTAGAGGACATCCAAAGGGAGCTTACGGCAACGGTTCAGAGGCAATGAGCATACCCATGCCCAGTAAAGGATATAATGCCTAAAGCGGGAATTTGACTTGCTATGCAGGTTAGCTCGTTTGCTGTATCGTTCACCTGTCATTGACAAGCAAAAAGATAGTAAGAGCTGAAAGTATGACCGATAACACCGGCGCAACCTCGCGAGCCCAAAAGAATGCGCTGTTTGTCCTAGCGTGAATGACCGTCTCCGGGCCTATCGGATCGCTTGGATCCAGCCGTCTTCCATGCACATCGGTTATAATAACCCTACCGCAAACATTACGCGATGGATTAAATCCTCCAGCCATGGCGACATAATATTCCCAGCTACGATCGGGGATAAAAGGAAAACGCCCTGGATTTGCAACCCCACCTGCTACCGTAACAAAGAACTGCCTAAAGGGAATGATCAGTGTATCGTTATTTTGAATAAGAATCTCGCTACGATAGGAAGCGTTGAAAAGCGCATTGTTCAAGTTTATCGGTATGACTTCGCCACACTGCCGTACAATACGGGCATTTTCGGTATCCGACATCGAAGAAAACCACGCCCTGTTTCGGCGAACTATGGAAGCATAGGTTTCACCAGTGTGGAACTGCATCGTTATACGATTTGATGCATAAAGTGCTTGATGATAAAAGAATCTAGTCGTATTATTAAGATCCACGGCACCTTCCACGATCAAAACTGGCCTTAAATCACTAACCGCAGGAATAACTACCGAATCATAATTTTCCAGTACAAAATTGTTCTCTAAGTCATCCAATGTCAAAAATAACCTATTACCAGAAACATCCTCGCTATTTAAATGCCGCACAACCTCTATCCTAGTCGAATCCGCAAGCGGCGTAAAATCGCCCCCATAGAATTCTATCAGTTCCCTGATATTCTCCCCTTCCATCAACTGGTAGGTTCCAGGACGTTCCACCGCACCAGAAACAGTAACAATCCGGCTAACCCGGTTAAACGTAACCACATCTCCAGGCCGAAGATAAGGGTTCTGGGCCTGATCGCCAAAACGCCAGAATCGAAAAAGATCAAATACCTGCGTTTGCCCATTTGCGGATCTAATTGAAATATCGCGAGTAGATGCAAATCTGGTTAAGTTTCCATCAATCAGCGAAGACAGCCTAGTTAAAGCCCAAGCAGAATGCTCCCCCGCTCTGTCCACCTCACCATCGACAAAAACCCTGAAAATCGCAGGTTGGGTTAACGCCAGCTGCGGGCCACTCAACGGGATGTTATTTGCAACAACGGCTTCGACTCGCGCTCTTACCTGCGCAAATGTCTGCCCCGCGCCGTTCACAATTCCAAGATTTGCAACCCTAAGACGGTAAGCAGTATCTACTACTATTGTGTGCGAAACAATCTCACCATCAAGCAAAAAAGTCAGGGTGTAAACATCCCCCGGCGTTACCCTAAAATTAGGGTCGGAACGGGCCAACATGAGTACATCATCCGCACCGTTGGCCGTTCCTACCCCTTCCAGAGCAAACCCAAAGAACCCAGAGCCCATCAAGAAAATAAAGGCCGCAAGGAAACCTATTCGGTTACGCATTTACCCTCCTTAACTTTGCCATCGCCACAGGATCTTTTCTGATGCTGGAAATACCTTCTAAAACAAAAGCCAAGAGCACCGCAAAAAAAACTGCGACAAGAGAACCAGTAATACAAATTCTAGCCCGGCTTGGCCCCGACTTTTCATATGGTATTTCTGCCAGTTCCAGAATTTGAAGCATCGGGATTTCCGTCGCTATGGTTGCCCTTAACGTTTCATGCTGCACCCTAAGTTGAGTATAAACCTGCCGCATCGCCTCCGATTCCATAGTTGCCCTGCCAATATCAGCCATGATAGCCGGCAAGTTCCCTCCAACAAGAGGAATAAAGGCAACCGATTGCTCAAGTCTGCGCCTTTCTTCGTCAAGCAGAAGAATATTTTGAAATACCTCGGCAAGATGCAATTCCAGCCTTTCCTGTTCAGCCCTGTTCCTGTCAACACCAAGTTCGATAAAACGACTCTCCAAGTGTGCAACGGTAAGATTGACAGTATCTCGTGCAAAGACAGGGTCTGTATGGGTAAAACTAATAGATAAAACACCACTATCTTCATTATGATTTGGGCCTAAACCATTTCTAAGCATTCTACGGGTTATCTCTATATAGAGTGGGCCTAAACCATCTATGATTGTTTCACGAGTTAATGTTGTGCGGAACCCGTTATAGCCCCACCCAAGTTGAGCAAGATCATCTATCACAGAATCAAGCAATGTATTACTTCTAAGCAAAAACATTGCAAGACCACTGTAAGTAGGGCCCCTTCTAAATCCATATCCCAACAAGGTTTCACGATGATCCCCAACCGGTGCCCTACCCTCGGTGATAAGTACAAAAGCTATAGAAGTGTATACATTTGGAAGAGGGGATATTTCGGAAGGCAACCTAATCGATATTATTGAAAAAACCACAAGACCGATCATGACAGGCACAGTTATGGCAATTATCATCATCTTTCGTCGCCAAATTACGGCAAAAAGATCAAAGAAACTTATTCCTGCGTCTTTGCCAGATTCTTCCACACCAACCGTTCCTAAATCACTACTTTTTGTTTTTTCCATGAGATCCTCCTCGTATTAGAAAAAAATTCGAAAGCTTTCGTTACAACGAAACAACATAGTTTTCACATCTTTCCATCAAGAAATTTACCTGTTTCCTTGTGGCGAAATTCTGGAACGACAAAATTAAATAACTCTATCAATTCTGAACGCGTCCATTCACCTTTTTTCCGCAGCACCTGAATAGTATCTGCAAACACCTTCAACTTTTGTTCATCATACTGTGCCTCATTCTTTATAACACCTATGCCATTAAACCTTTCCATATCAAGTTTTTCTTTCTCTGTATAAAATTCTTCTGTATCTTTTTCTCCAGTAGTATTACTTTCAAAAAAATATACGGGATACTTTTTCCGAGCTTTTAATTTTTGTACACTCCTCCGAGCTTCTTCTTCACTCTTACACTGAACAGGTTCATAGCCCAAATTATGAAGATAACGTTCCGCTATTTCGCTGAAGCCTATATTGAAGTCTTCACTCAGTTTAGGAAAAAAAACATCACGATTTTCCCCAAGCAAGCAAGACAAAAGACACAATTCCCCTGATTCCTGCGGTGTTACAAAATACCGGTGTACATCACTAGGAACGGAAAGAGGCTGCCCTTTTTCCAAACGACGATTAAATCCGTAAAGCAGACTCCCGTCCGAAAATGCAACATTGGCAAAACGGGCAGAGGAAACATTTAATTCCAATGAGCGGCGCATTAGAAACATTTTCATAATACGTTTTGAAGTACCCATCATATTGACTGGATTTACCGCTTTGTCAGTAGAAACACAGAAATATTTTTTCGCACCCTTTTCTTTTGCTCGCAGTATAGTCCTATCGGTATTAAAAATATTCACGTCCACCATTCGCATAAGTGTAAAGGGATCCTTCTCACTTCGCACATGCTTTATTGCGGACAAATTAAACACATAGTCATACCCTTGCCCATTCATCATGAAGGAATCAAAAATATCCGAACCGCAGTCTATCGCAAAAGTGGCAAATTCGCCGTCAATATAGCCAAGCGAACTACGTATATCACGGACAAGCTCCACCATGTTGTTCTCACTAATATCCACTACGTGCAATATTTTTGGATTACGTTTGAACAATTCGTGTACCACGGCCGAACCAATTGAACCCGCCCCTCCAATCACAAGAAAACGGGAGGAAGAGACAAGAATCGATAACTCCTTTTCATAATTGGAAACATCCTTGATGAACAATGGTTCGGCACGGTCAATAAGGGAGAGAATATCAGTCATTAATTGTACCCCTAATACTACTTGGAATATTCACAAGCCGATCCACGATATACTCAGCATTAGACATATCCGTATGCTGGCAATGTCGATATGGAGGCAATGTATGAAGTAATGTCCACGCTGGACGCGTCTGAACACCATGCTTGTTTGAGTAGGCAAGAAATTCATCACGTTGTTTTCGATTATCAAAAAGGATGGCGTTTAACCAATAATTTGATTTAGTGTTATTTGGTTCCGTAATAAATTTAATGTCTAGTGCCTCAAAGAAGTTTTCATATAAATGCGCAGTCTCCCTTTTATTTTCAAGAGTACTATCAAAATATTCAAGTTGGGCAAGACCTATCGCCGCATTAAGACTTGGCATTCGGAAATTATATCCTACATCATCATGATAAAATTCCCAAGGATGATTGCGTTTAGCAGTTGTGGAAAGATATCGTACTCTATCAGCAAGTGCCTCATCGTCGGTAATAATCATACCGCCACCGCCAGTTGTTATCAACTTATTGCCGTTAAAACTGAGTATTCCCGCCTTCCCAAAAGTGCCAGTATGTTTTCCTTTATAAAAACTGCCCAGAGATTCAGCGGCATCTTCTATATGCAGCAATGAATATTCGTCACAAATTTTTTGTATTTCTTCTATCCTGACTGGATGACCAAAGGTATGCATGGGGATAACAGCTTTTATCTGTTTTTTGGTTTTTTTATTAAAACATTTTCCATCTTTAACTTCAGCATTTTCCATGAGAAAACTTTTAAGGCTTTCTGGTGACATACCCAGGGTGCTTTGCTCTATGTCAACAAATACAGGCGTACCCTGCGCATGAACAATCGCCGCAGCAGTTGCCGCAAAAGATAAGGATTGAGTAATAACCTCATCATCTGCTTTTATTCCTATTGCTAATAATAGCATATGTAAGGCTGCGGTTCCGTTTACCAATGCCACTGCGTACCTTACGCCAGTTATTTCCCTAATCTTATCTTCCATGTCAGAAACAAAGCGACCTATGTACGAAACATATTTTGTGTCGATACATTCGGCAAGGTACTTTTTTTCGTTGCCCAGGAATTCAGGACAGTGAAGGAATACTGGGGTTTGATGCGAGTAAAAGGATTCTATAAAAGTCGTGATTTTCTGGTTAAGACACATTATGGATTTCCTATCAGTTTTATAGGTTTTGCAGGAACCCCCACCACTATACAATTATCAGGTACATCTTTTATCACAACAGCACCTGCTCCAACAATAGAATTTTGACCTATAGATTTTTGTTGAATTGTTTTTGAACCCACACCAATTTCACTATATTTACCCACCGAAACATTACCAGATAACGTTACGCTAGGATATACTGTAGAAAAATCGTCCAAAAAAGAATCATGTCCGATAACAGAATTGCTCATTATTAAGACAAAATTACCAAAAGATATATTTACCGTTAATACGGTGGACAAACAAATAACGCATCCTATTCCCATTGTAATACTATCAGAAAGTTTTACATTATCTGCAATAATATTCGGAAAAATAATATTTTTCTTTATGGAAAATTTATCCACCGCCTGCTTTCTTACTCTTGGATTTCCAATGCAAATAACCACATTGATCTTATCAGAATAATTTAATAACCATGAATCATTCCCCAGCACTGGATAACCATTCACCATTTTTCCATGCAAAAAAGTATTATTATCGATGAACCCTAATATTTGATACCTATCCGATTGCTTGCTTATTTCCGATAGCACAAACGCTATTTCTCGCCCCAAACCACCAGCACCTAAAATAACTATTTTTTTACATATTTCCATATGACGGTTAATCCTATATAAAAAATATTTCAAGTGCTTCAGGCACTGGGGGCAGATTTTCTTTAAATATTTTCCTAAAATCATATGACGACTTTATTACAATAATAATTGTAATAAATATTATCTTGAAATAACTTGAAATACTAATATTATCTACAAACCAACATTCTAATTTTCCTTTGTATGGCATAATGGTATCTTTATAAAAGTTATCTTTATCAACTACATTTTGTATAAATATTTCTTCATTCCGAAAAAAAATAGAACCTATTCCAGATAGTCCAGGTCTTGTACTGTAAATCTTTTTCTTTGTCTCTTCAGAATATCTTTCATAACTATATCGCATTAGCGGCCTGTAGCCAACGATACTCATTTGTCCAATAAAAACATTTATAAGCTGTGGAAGTTCATTTATTTTTGTTTTCCGTAAAAATTTTCCCATTGGTAATATCCGCAGATCATTTTTTGCTGTGAATATTCCCCCTGGTAAATTAGAAGAATCTCTTAACATTGTAGCAAATTTATATACATAAAATTCTTTCCCATAACGACCAACACGTTTTTGTTTATAAAAAATATCGTGTTCACCTGTCAGTCTTAGCAAAACCATTATCGGCACCATAAAAGGAAATAACACAATTATCGCTAAAGATGATAAAAAAATATCAAAAAAACGAATTAGAAATCTCGTAATAATCATTCCAATTAATTAAAAAACTCCCCATTTTTGATGTCTTTTACTTCTTGTAATATTTTTGCAACAACAGTTTGAACAGAATATTTTTCATGAAGCAAATTATTTGATATTTTTCCCATATTTATCAATGATTCTTTATTATTAATTTTCTCTAAAATGTCTTTGAATTTTTCTGCGTCGTCACTTCTACACCAAAAGCCCGCTCCCTTATCACATATTTCCTCTTTTACATCACAGGCAATGTCAGTGCATGCTATTACCGGTTTTGAGTAATTCATATAATCAAGTATGCGAGACGGAAAATTAGGAATGGTAAATCTATTGTCAAGAAAAACCAATCCTATGTCCATATTTTCTAGTAATTCACGATATGCATCACTTGGCAATGAATCAAGTAGCCTAATATTTAAATCACTATCATCAATTGATTGTCTTAGCCTATTAAATTCTGTTCCATCTCCTACTATTGTAAGAAATATATTATCATATTTTTTTACAATATGTAAACACTCTATGATAAAATTAATACCTTGTGGTTTTCCAATATTACCCCCATAAATTAAATGTATAGCTTCAATAGGAATATTATACGTTTTCAAAATTCTTATTTTATCTAACGAGCTCTCCACATTTTTTGGGCAAACACAATTAGGCGTTACATTTATCTTCTTGTTTTTCAACTCATAGTTATTTTCAACCAAATATTTTTTATTTGCAGGAGACATACATCCAATTATATCAGAATATTGATATAATTTTTTTTCTTTGCGTCTAAGATATTTATGCAATAAACTATTCTCTTTAATTATTCCTAAATCAACCGCATTTTGCGGAAAAATATCTTTTAGTAATAAATAGTTAACACAATTATATTGTTTTTTTAATCTAACAATAATTTTTTGAAATGTTATTGGTGGTGTAGAATACAATAGAATATCTACAGATTTGAATTGAAATTGTGAAAACATCCTCATAAATCGAGATTCGAGCAACAATGTGTTAATCCCTTTTTGGGGAAGTGATGTTTTAGTTATTTTTCCTGTTGGAATTGTTATAATACATATATTTCTACGAAATAAAATATTAAACGACCCTGAATTTCTTGCTTCATCTTGTACACAAATAGTGACAAAATGTCCTTGCGCTACAAGTTCATCAACCATGTCGGTATATATATTATTGCCCGATAATGGATATGCTAAGGTCAAAAATAATATATGCATTATTTTTCACCCCATACAACACGTTTTATATAATCCGTATAAGACAAAATAATACGTACTACCTTATCAGATACATTGAGCGAGGTATAATCTGCCACTGTTCTATACTCAGTTTGTTGATCGTTTTCATATTCAAGTTGTCGTAATCCTTGCATAATACGTTCCGGATTAAGCCCTGTCATGATGACAGAAGTTTCCTCCATTGCCTCCGGGCGTTCGTGAGCCTCCCGTATATTAAGCGAAGGGAACTTTAATATTGATGACTCTTCCGAAATAGTTCCACTATCCGAAAGCACGGCTTTTGCGTTTATCTGAAGCGCAAGGTAATCACTCAAGGAAAACGGTTTTTCTAGACGTACATTTTCATTGAACTGCACAGATTTTGTTTCTATCATTTTACGTGTTCGTGGGTGGGTAGTTACAATAATTGGTAGATTATACTGATTGTTTATTTGATTAAGACTAGTACATAAATTTTCAATTTTTTTTTCTACGGTAATATTTTCCTCACGATGCGCAGATACAAGAAAGTATTTTTTTTGAGATAAGTTTAGTTTATTCATAATTTTTGATTCCTTAACTTTGGGCATATAATGATGCAATACTTCAAACATGGGGCTTCCAGTTTTAATAATACGATCAGAAGGAATTCCTTCAGAAAGTAAATATTTCCGTGCAATATCGCTATAAGTTAAGTTTATATCACTTATATGGTCAACAATCTTTCTGTTTGTTTCTTCGGGCACACGCTGGTCAAAGCATCTATTACCAGCTTCCATGTGAAAAATTGGAATGCGGTGTTTTTTGGCAGCAATTGTACATAGGCAAGAATTAGTATCACCAAGAACAAGAAATGCATCGGGGGATTCTTTCTCCAAAATTGGATCTATCTTGATAAGGATATTACCTACAGTTTCAGCGACATTTTTCCCTGCAGCATCTAAAAAATAATCTGGGTCTTTTAAACCAAGATCTTCAAAAAATATTTGATTTAACTCATAATCATAATTTTGTCCAGTATGAACAAGAATATGTTCAATACTTGGACTTGCATCCAGTTTTTGTAAAACACAAGAGAGTCGTATTATTTCAGGCCGTGTCCCTGCCACTGTAATAACTTTAAGTCTTTTCATATTTTTTGTACATCGCTCTTGTTCTATACTTTCTCAAAAAAAGTATCGGAATTTGATTCATCATACCACTCATTGATCCAAAATTGGGTATATAAATCCTCATTACCAATGTTTGTAATATTGTGCGTATACCACACCGGCATATCAACATAAGATGGGGTTTTGCCATCAAGATACAATTCATATACCTTTTCTGTTCCTATTTTTCTGAGTTGTATTTTTGCTTTCCCTTTGATTACGGTAAACCTCTCAATTTTTCTGGTATGATAATGGTTTCCTCTGGTTACACCTGGTTTTGTTGTAGAAAAAGATACTTGCCCTCCTACTCCTATTTTGACCGTTTCAACAAAAGTTCCCCGCTCATCAATATTCTGTTTTAACACAATTGGAAAATATTTATTTGTGTCAATATATGAACGAAATGTATTAAACAGATTAATTTCATTTATATTTGTCAAAATTGGAATAATCCCATTACTAAAGTATTGTTCTTTAAAAACATTACACAGGACCAATACTTCTGATACTTTTTTTGTAAAATCATAGGGAATAGGTTTTTCCTTAATTATGTGTGAACCTGCCTTATTTACATCATTTACATCTGATAAAATATGTCTGCATAACGATGATACATATATTAAGTTTACATCACTGTCTGTTATTATACTTGGCTCCTCACCATGTGTTAATTTTTGACAGAATGTTGCAACAAACGAATTATAATTTGGCAAACCAAATGGACCAAATACATTTGGAATTATCATACCAGTAAAGGAAGCAGAATTTTCTTGTGCCCATTTTTCAAACAATCTGCGCCCTTCCAGCTTAGATTTCCCATACGGATTATCCTGATATTCCTGGGTAGATGATGAGAAAATAATATGCGGTTTAACATTTTCCTGATTTAAAGCCCTTATAAGCAAATTCACTAATTCAATATTGACTTTATATAGCTCGTTGATGTCTGAATGCCTGTTCACTGCAGCAAGATGTATAATTACATCACATTGCTTTACAAAGGAGCACAACACATCGTGATTACTAAAATAATTATCGTCAAAAAATATTCTTTCATATTTTGCAGGATCAAGCCCCAACTCATTGTATAGATGAGTACCAACAAAGCCTGATTGCCCTGTTATCCCTATTCTAATTTTGTTCATTAATCAACTTCCGCTTTTATAACATCTAGTTTTAATAATAAATTTTTCATTTCTTCTGTACTCAAACGGTAGGTATTATGTGAATTGTAATCATCAATTTTGGATATTTCTTCTTCTCCTTCTGCGAAATATTTATCATAATTAAGATTCCGTTCATCACATGGTATTCTGTAATAGTCTCCCATATCAATTGCTTTTGCATTTTCCTCGCGGGTTACAAGAGATTCGTATAATTTTTCACCGTGCCTTGTACCAATTAAACGAATATTAGCATGGCTTTTTAATATATCTTTTAGGGCTTTTGCAAGAGTTTTAAGCGTTGCAGCAGGAGCTTTTTGTACAAATAAGTCTCCATTATGCCCGTTATTAAACGCATATAGCACTAAATCTACAGCATCATCCACTGTCATTATAAAACGTGTCATATTAGGATCCGTTATGGTTATTTCATTGATAGATTTTATTTGCTCTAACCATAGTGGAATAACAGAACCGCGGCTTGCCATAACATTGCCATAACGTGTTACACAAATAACAGTTTTTGCATCTTTCCCTAAGGCCCTTCCTTTTGCTATTGCAACTTTTTCCATCATTGCTTTGGAAATTCCCATTGCGTTTATAGGATAACAAGCTTTATCGGTACTCAAAACCACGACTCGTTTTACGCCGTGTTCAATAGCCGAATCAATTATATTTTCTGTACCAATAATATTAGTTTTAACCGCCTGCATAGGAAAGAATTCACATGAAGGAACCTGTTTTAAAGCAGCAGCATGAAAAACATAATCTACACCGTTCATAGCACCGTCCACGGAGAATTTGTCACGCACATCGCCTATATAGAATTTCACTTTATCGTTCTGCAATTCATGGCGCATATCGTCTTGCTTTTTTTCATCGCGGCTAAATATACGTATTTCTTTTATATTAGAGTTTAGTAAGCGGCGTAGCACTGCATTACCAAAAGAACCAGTACCACCTGTAATTAAGATGATTTTGTCAGTGTATTGCATCGCAGGTTATCCTTTTCATTTTGTTTCAGTTATGAACATTCAAAAACATATTAATATTTTTTTGTATTGATTCCTCGTCAAAAACAAAGTCTTTTGCGTATGACAAAACTCTCTTTTTGAGAGGCAAATATTCATCTTCCCCCATTGGGATAAGCTTGTTAACCACGTCTAAAAAATCTTGTGGCCGACTTAAAGACTTGTCCCATCCAACACCTTTTGATTCCAAATCTCGCCATGGTGTTGTGTCGGATATTAAGACAGGAGTCCCTGCAAGCATTGCTTCAACAATACAATGTCCAAAATTTTCGCCAAGTGTTGGCAAAAAAAACAAATCGTAATTACTTATTGTTTTTACAACTATTGAGTTATCAATAACTCCTTTGTATTCAACTTTTACATTTTTTGGCAAGTTGTTTATAAATTTCTGACATCTATTCCAATAAAAAACATCTTCAATAGGGGCATAAATACTAATGGTAATATCTTCTTTTACTTGACTCAAGATTTCCAAAACAAATATAAGATTTTTCTTTTCAGATATCCGTGACACATAACAAATATTTAAATGATTATATATTTTTTTTGCATGGTCCCCTATATCTATGTAGGTCACAGACGCAAGATTTGATGTTACTGTCATTGCTTCAATTTTTCCCAAAAATATTTTTTTTATAGAAGATGCTTCTAACTCGTTAGAAGCTTGCCACATACAATTATCATAAATACCTAAAAAATGTGAAAGTGTCATATATATTTTCTTTTTTACATATCTTATTCTTATACTACCATCCATTAATTCTCCTCTTGGTGCAATTATCACAGGTTTTTTTACTAATTTTAATTTATACATAATAAGTGGTACAACTGAAAATATAAAATTAAAAAAACTATTTATATATATAACATCATGAGGGGTCTCCTTCAATATTCTAAGCATACTTTTCATGTTTTTATATTTAGGTGACATATAAAATACACTGGCATTTCCTACAGTATTCCATTTATCAACATCAATATTTGAATAAGCCGTTTTATCTCCTAAATCTCTATCGGATGTAATTATCTTGAAATTAAATTTGTTTCCAAGGTGTTCTACCAAGTTGGCTATAGAACGTACTGGCCCACCTGCCTTTACGCCTGGTAAATAATTATTAATGAATACAATTATTGTCATTTTCTCTCGCATATCTTCCCCATAATGAATTTTACTGCAATAACCGTAACTTGCCTCCATAGTCTTGATATATATACACAAATTCTTGCATTAGCCTTGTTTTTTTCAACCTCAGCTTTTTTTTTGCACAGGTTTTGCTCTAGATAGTAAAATCCAGAATAACAAATTTGGGAAAAAAGTTATACCTATAAGCAATGCTTCAGTTACACCGTAAAATACAAAAAATATAAGCACGCCTAATGAAAAATAATCTTTATTAAAAAAATAATAATCTATACTTTTACGATAAAAATGAAAAAAGATTAAAAATATTATAATTCCATTTGATAAAAATATTACATTAAAAGAATTGGCAATTGCATAACTATACCCACCTGGAGTCAGGGGAGCCACATGCGCATTACCAAATATTTTATCTTGCAATGAAAAATACGCTAAATAAATTTTAAATGCTCGTATTCTATAAGACAAAAAGGAATCTAATATCCCAACGGTACTGGTATAATTCATAGCCATTATATAGAACAATCCTAATGCAATTAATGGGAACAATCTTATAATCCTAATAGTTATTTTATTAATAAATATTTTTTTAAAAAATATCGTTGAACAAAATAAGATCCACGCCACAATTATGGATCTTGTCCCCGTTGCAACAAACAAGAGGCATACCACAAAACCAGCAAAAAAAATAAAAGGGAGCAACAACTCCTTCTTGGTACTTAATTTGATAGCATATGTTGCCAGCACAAGTATAGCCGATATAAAATGCGGTGCGGTATTTGGGTTGCCGAATCCTAATGCATAGACATATCTCCCTTGAAATGGAAATGCCCTATTCTCAACTATCCCTGTACTAACCAAAATAAAAATCAAGAAAACAGACAATACCGAAATAAATAACAACACATTTATAACGAATTTAAAATTACAGTCCCTTAATATAAATAGTATAATAAAAAGCATTAAAAAAGTAAACCGATGAATTTCTGGCTGCATTAACACAAACACAGACATAAAAACAAACGAAATAAGCGCAAGATATGTAACTTTCTTGTTTATAACATATATAAATACACTCATCATCATCAAAAATGATGGTAACAATAAAGTAAAATAAATATTTTCACTTCTAAATATTCCAAGGCTAAATAACCTAATAACAAAACTTAAAAGAAAAATTATATAACAAGAGTGTAATACATTATTTTGCTTTAGCTGGTTATTATTTAACATAGTGTATTATACCTAGATATCATCATTAAATTTTTGAAAACATTCATGATTATTGCTTATACTACAATACAGTTATTGATATTCTAGCAACTATCTTTGGGATTATTCTTAAAGACAATTTTCGGCTATTGTGAATCACTTCCAATAAATCCGACAGTCTCGTATATGCCGTACCTACATTTGCGGTTTATTTCATAAAAATTACACTTCCGCTATGGTCGCTTAATGGAAAATATGGTATTTTATAGTCACTAGAAAATTTCTTTACCCCAACGTTCGCTCCAGTCCATGTCTTATCATTATAATCATGCACAAATATATATCCTCCTTTTTCTAAACGGGGATAAAACCAACATAAACCATTGTATATAGGTTCTGACAAATCTACATCTATACTAACAAAAGCAAATGTATCATTTAAATCTTTTGCGGTTTCAGGAAAAAAACCTTTTTTAATAATACAATTTTGTTTATATTTCATTTTGCTTAAAACGATATCTATGCAAGTATGACTGAAAATACCTGAACTTGGTACAAATTTCTGGAGATTTTTCTCTATTTCAACTTCATTTTCATTAAAACCTTCAAATGTATCAAACAAATAAAGTTTTTTATCCGGGAAAATCTTATTTATATATTGTGCAAAATGACCTTGAAATACACCAAGTTCTGCTACATTTCCTGCTATTTTGTTTTCATGAATTTCTCTCGCTACTAATTCCAATGACGAATGTCGCACATAGTCAAATAAACATAAAGATTCATTTTTATAAACAAAGGATGCTCTTTCCCAGCTAACATTACATTTTACACAATGTACTGTTTTAAATAATTTATAATACCATTTTAGTAATGGTTGCTTTAAAAATTTCGGCATACTTTTTCCATAATTTCTATAAAGCTTTTTAAAAACATTCATAAGTCCTCCACAAAAACCGTCAAAAAATTTTGGTGCCATCTTTGTTCCAGCTTATCATACTTTGAACGATCTCAACCGCCCTGAAGAGCGAGGAGTCAAAGACCACCAGCATAGCCAGTGGCTTGAGGAAGCCCACTTAAAGGGGGCTATAAATTGAGAACCCCTTGTTCTCCTCTTTCAAGTCGTTCTTGGTTCTGTATGTATGCACGGATTTGTTTCTCCTCCAACTCTACCGTGCTAACACAGTAACCCTTTATCCAAAAGTTCTTATTTGTAAAACCTTTGGGTTCACGTCCACACAATTCCTTGTGTATCCGAATCGCGCTTTTCCCTTTCAGATACCCGATTGTCATCGCTATACTGTACTTCGGCGGTACCGATACACCACACATATGTATGTGGTCTGGCATCGCATGCGCTTCCAGTATCTCTATGCCTTTGTACCACCAGCCTGAGGACTTCGCCTATTCGCCTCCTCAGCCTTTCGTACAGCACCTTTTTACGGTACTTCGGGACAATTACCAAATGGTTCTTACATTCCCATTTCGTATGTGCTAAACTTTGCCATTCTTTCATCTGTACTCCTGTTCTTGCCTTCTCAAGGGCTTCCTCAGGAAGCACTCTATTTCATACGCCGTACATGGCATGGCCTTTTCAAGTCTCACCGGCTAAGCTGGTGGTTTAAGCAGTTATAATTATTGCTTATAGTGCAATAACGCTCTCTTTAAATCTTACCATAATACAAAAATTATATCATATTTTATATTATGTAAATTATCTTAGTGCGTTAGGCGACACTTGGCATTAATCCGACCGTTTCGTTTCAAATTATTTTCTTCAGAAGATAATTTGGATTATTGTTTACGACTATATATTTACCTTCGTTTATGATTTCTTGTACCACTTTATGAACCCCGTAACCAGAATATTTACTAGAATCATCAAAAAGTATAAACCCATTTTTATCTAAATTAATATTAACATTTTCAAAATCTCTTTTTGCATATTCGTAAGTGTGATTACCGTCAATATATGCAAAACTAATACTTCCACCCAACTTAACCTCTCTATCAAATACATCCGTAGTTAATGAATTTGATTTCCACAGTTTAAAAAAATCATCAGAAAATTGTTCGATTGTATGAGGTAAATATCCTTTAGAAAAAAAAGAAACATTTCGAATATATGTTTCTTTACAAAAAGCTCGATATTCATGATGATAAATGGAACTACCACCCAAATATTCATTTTGCTTTTCGACTCCTTCAAATAACCATTTGTCTGCTGTAAAGAATTTATTTTTTTTCTTAAAAAAATTTAGATAAAATATTATAATGTTTGTTGATAGCCCACAAAATGACCCAATTTCAATTAAAGGATTTTCTGATGGTAAATTTTTTATCACATATTCAAATGAGTCAATATTACCATTAGAAAGCATACCTGCATTTGCATAGCGCAACCAATTACCAAACTCGGGTAGCGAATTATGATATTTTCTACTTCGAATGATGTCAAATCCTAGATAGTTAAATAACTTTCGGATTTTTTTTATAACGAAACGCATATTCTTAACCTCCAATTGAATTATAAAATAGCCAACCAATGTGGATCAGACTTTTTCTCACAATTGCTATTTATTAAACAAACACAAACGCCTTTATCTACATAGGATATATACGATTCTCATTAAATGTTGCTTTTAAAGTATTATATTTTTTTTAATTTTTTATAAACTATAACATATATTTTTTGCATATATAATATCATAGCAACTCCAATTATTACTCTGAGATTAAATGTTTTTAAAGAAAATATCTCCTTTTTATGTGATTGAAAAAACTGAAAAATTTCTTTTATTCTGTCTTCATACATATAATTCTGTTCGATCTTCATCAAGGCAAAGGCACTTGCAAAATGTGAAGCCGCCTTATTTAATACTATTTTCTGAATTTCAGGATATTTTTCCCGAGCAATAGTATATCTGTAGCGGAAAGCAGACCCTCTTTCATATGAATTTTTAACTCTATTAACAAAGCTATTGGAAGTATTATCAGGTCTATTATTAAAATAATAGTAGAATTTCTCTTTAGTTTCTGCCAGCCTTGAAGCGTTTTCGAATACTTTTGGCATAACGTGCATATCTTCTAAAAAACCAACTGGAAATCGAACATTATCCCACATAGTTTTCTTGTAGAGCTTATTCACAGAATGGCTACATATGCTGTCTTGTAGCAACAAAGGCATAAAATTTTTCTTATAAAGTATATTATTTTTTTCTATACGGGTACTTTCTCCGCGTTCTCTGCACTCCCCTCTTCCTATATGACAAATTCCGCACATAGAAATATCTGCATTATGTTTTTCGCATAAATTAAATAGTGTTTTATACATATTTGGATCCGTCCAGTCGTCACTATCTATAAAACCAACATATTTTCCCACCGCTATGTCTAGTCCCATATTACGGGCAGAACCCTGACCACTGTTTTCTTTATGTATAACATTTATTCTGGAATCTATGCTTGCATATTCGTCGCATATAGCTGGACAGCTATCTGGAGACCCATCATTAACCAATATTAACTCAAAGTCTGTAAAGGTTTGCGCTAATATACTATCTATGCATTTACGTAAGTATCTTTCAGTTCTGTATATTGGAACAATTATACTTATTTTCGGGTATTTCATTTTCAATTCTCTAGTATACTTAGTATAGTTTTTGCAGTTATTTCTGGCGTTATTCTGGTTGAAAGTTTACGGCTATTTCTGCTAAATTCTATTAATTCTTCATCAGATAAATTAATTATCTTCTCCATTTTACACTTCAAATCGTTTGCTTTATTGTGGCTAAAAATGTATCCATTATAAGAACTGAGAACAAAATGCAGAATTGAGCCGCAAACATTTGAACATACAATCGGCAAACCAGCAGCTACTGCTTCATGTAACACAAGAGGATGGGGATCTGATAAAGACGGCAATACAAAACATCCTGATTCTTGAACCAAATCCAACAGACCTTCCTGTGATAAATGATTAAGACATAAAATATCAGGTTGATTTTCCAATTCCGGTTTTAACGGTCCATCTCCAACTAAGGTTAATGTCCAGCCTTTTTTATCTTTTATCTGCCGCCAAGCTGCCTTTAATTGTGTTAAACCTTTTTCAGGGGAATATCGTCCTATGAACAGGAAATTTTTTGGGTAACTTTTTACTTTTTTTTCTATGTCTGTTCGGGCAAATAATTCTACATCGGCACAAAGATTATATAATAGTATCTTATCTCGCTTGTAACCATATTTTAATGCCATTTCATATTGCCAGTAACTTGGCACAAACATATAGTCAAACCATCTTTTTTGGCTTACGGGAGATAAAATTATTTTTACCCAGTTTTTTATTGTACCATTATACTGTTCATCGGTATTACAGACTACAGGAATATTTGTCTTTTGCCTAATTCTTGAACAAACCTTAAGATACAATTTATCCATCGTGCCACTTACTAAAATTATTTGAGGATTTAATTTCTCTACCAATCCGTATAATTCATTTACATTTTTGAAGTCTGAACGGTTATATAGAGACAATCCTTTTGTTTCCTGGGGCGTATATACTGAATGCTTAAAATTTTTTTTCAAAAATATAATTTCTGCATCCCAGCGCACAACATGTACTTCGGCCCCTGCTTTTATAAGGGCTTTGTTTACAACATAAGCGCAGGGTACATAAGTAGAGTATAATACCAATATCTTTTTCATAGAATTTTATACCTTCATTTGGTCTTATTTATAAGTTATCTGGTCATTCAAGGTTTTTTGATTTCAAAACACCACCAAACAATTCAACAAATTGCTTTGCATTGTATTTTCGCGAGAAATTTTTTATATAATTCCGATCTATATCAGAATTGATATATCCTGTTTTTAGCCATTCATCATATTTTGATTTAATAAATTGCTTTATATCTTGTTCAGTTTTTGCAGCTATACCAGCTTTGGAGTTATTAATTATTTCTTTAACTGCTCCTTCATCATTCCATATACAAAGAATAGGACACCCTACAGCCAAGTATTCAAAAAATTTTGTTGTCATAATACCAGTATTCCTTCTATTTAACAATAATAATAAAATTGATGATTCATTAAGTATCTTTGGTATTTCTGTTGCAGGAACAACATCAAAACATTCTACGAATTCTGATACTGAAAATATTTCTTTAGATTTTTTTATAACTTCTTGTGATTTAATATCTGTATAAAATTTAATACGGCAATTTTTAAGGTCTATATCACCACTTATATACAATTGTTTAATTACAGAAAATAATGGAGATACATCCTGGCCTAGTCTAGAATATATTGTTCCAGTATAAACTATTGTAAATTCATTTAATTTATAACGTTTTTTAGTTGGAAAAAATATATCTGCATCCGCTCCATTATATATACAATATGCTTTTAAGGCATAATTATTTAATATTTCCACATGCTTCTCAGAGGCAACAGTTATGGCATCTGCGTCTCTTAGTAAATAATTTCTTCTAAAAATCACCATCTTATAATATGCATCCATCAAGAAAGAGTTTTTTTCTGGATGTTGCTCTTCAATATCTCTTAAATCAGCAATCCAAGGAATTTTATATTTTTTTGCTACTTTATATGCAATACAAAGTGGAAAAAAAAGGCCTGCTGCACATAAAATTATGTCTATTTGTTCTTTACTTATGAGTTCATCACAATAAAACCTCATTTTCTTTTTTAATTCCCATGGGATCCTCAGGTCGGGGAAAAAAAAAGATAAAGCTTTATGAATTATATTTTTTCTACGTTTCGATATATATACTCTTTTACATGGTATATATTCAGACAAAAAATCAAAATATTTCCTACAATTATCATAAAAGGGAGCTATAGCAATACCTTTCCAGCCGTTCTCTGCTAAATATTTTGACAAATACCCCATACGTGGCGCAAAGCTAGGAGGAAAAGCATTTGTTATTATCAATACCGTCTTTTCTGCCATCTGTTATACCTAATTACCCACTGTCGCATATTTCCACAGTGATACTGTCTATTATTTCCCAGCCAAGGCGTTTTTCCCAGGGTTTTTCTTTTGCTTTTGGACACCTGTCAAAAATAATAAGGTAAGCAGGGGCGGCTTTGTCTATTTTATCACGGTACACTGCTGTTTGCTCCAGACCTTCATCCAAGATTTCGGAAAAAGAGTTATGCGAATAGAGAAGCTTAATTTCCATCTATTATGTCACATTTTGCACGTGATATCAAGAATTTTAATCTAAAACACATTTTCACAATTTAAAAACCTTCCCGTCTTCAATCGCTACGTGTTTTACGGCATTTCGCATATCAACCACCAGTTTTGCTTTACAAGTTATACGCTCGGCATCAAAACAGCTATGATTGGTTGCAAATACCACGCAATCCACAGTTGATAATAATTCATCACCAAGTTCAGAGCCCTTATAGTAGTTCCCATGCTCATCGGTAACTTCGGAAATATACGGATCATGGTATAAAACTTTTGCACCTTTTTTTGCAACTTGTGCCATAACCAGCAATGCAGGACTTTCTCTGGCATCGCCAATATCGGGTTTATACGCAACGCCAAGAAATAAAATGGTCGAACCGTTCATTGCCTTTTTATGCCTATTTAAAGCAAACGAGATTTTATTCATCATACGATGTGGCATCCTGTCATTAATAGCACCTGCAGTATGTATCATTGACAGTTCAAAATTATAATTTTTCGCAATATGCTCAAGATAAAACGGATCCAAAGGTATACAATGCCCACCTATTCCAGGGCCTGGATAAAAAGCCTGAAACCCGTATGGCTTGGTTTTTGCCGCTTCTATTACTTCCCAAATGTCTATATCCATTTTACCGGAAAGTAAAGCAAGTTCATTAATAAGCGAAATATTTACAAGCCTATAAGTGTTTTCAAGGATTTTAACCATCTCGGCTATGCGTGGCGAAGATACTATATGCAATTGCTTAATAGCCAAACCATATAAAGGAACAGCAATTTTTTTTGCCTCTTCCCCAAGGGCTCCTACAACTTTAGGTGTATTCTCAGTTTTATAATCTTTATTCCCCGGATCAACCCGTTCAGGGCTATAACAGAGCCAGAAATCCTTCCCTTCCTGCAATCCCGACTCACGTTCTATGACTGGTTTCATAAAGATCTCTGTTGTGGTTGGATATGTAGTACTTTCAAGGCTTATAAACGTACCAGCCTTCATGTTTTTGCCAATATCGGTACATGATTGTTCAATAAAACCCATATCCGGTTTTTTGAATTTATCGAGAGGCGTGGGTACGCAAATAAGTACTGCACAGCATTCTTTTATTCGGGAAAAGTCGGTTGTTGCCGATAGTTTTTTTGTTTCCAAGACCGCTTTAGATAAATCAGAGTCTGATACATCACCGATATAATTTTTTGCGGTATTGACCATATCAGCTTTTTCTTGATTTTTCTCAAAACCTAAAACTTCAACATCATTGCACGCAAAGGTAACGGCAAGTGGAAGTCCTACATAGCCAAGACCAATGATGCCTACTTTTATGGTTTTGTTGGTAATTTTCTGTAAAAGCAGATTGAGATCAGACATTGTAACTTCCTAATTTAGAGAAAAAACGATTTTTTCGGCACAACGACCATCGCCATATAACGATGGATACGTTTCTGGTATATTTCTATTTTTTATCGCTGTGATAATTTTATCCGTATCCGCACCCGTAAGCACATTCCATCCTGAATTTACTAACTCAACCCATTCAGTGGAATCTCGCATGGTAATACATGGCTTCCGAAAAAAGAACGCTTCTTTTTGAACACCGCCGGAATCTGTCAAGACAGCAGAGCAAGCCGATTCATAAGAAAGCATTTCAAAATAACCAACCAGCTCGACCATTTTAACGTGAGAAACGAATTGAAGCTTTTGTTGCTCAAGTAATTTTCTTGTTCTGGAATGAATGGGAAAAATAAAACGATAATCCGCTAAATTATTGACTGCCTTTACAATGCATTCCAGGCGGGCAGGATCATCAGTATTTTCGGCACGATGAAGAGTCATTAGGATAAAATCTCTTTCAATGATGTGGTTGCCGCTTTTTTCGCGATAATACAGCGATGCCTCATACATGATATCGCCAGTTATTATCACTCGCTTTTTATCAGCGTTTGGTTTAATAGTATAAGCATTATCAGTTATGCCTTCCCGTTGCAAATTATCCACCGCTGTTCGTGTTGGGCAAAACAGCCATGTTGAAAGGTGATCAGTTAACCGCCTATTTTGCTCCTCTGGCATGGCCATCATAAAAGAACGAAGCCCCGCTTCCACATGTGCAACAGGAACGTTGAGTTTACTTGCCGCCAAAGCACCAGCTATTGTGGAGTTGGTATCGCCGTACACTAAGATTGCATCTGGTTTTTGCTCAATTATTTCTTCTTCAATCCGTCCAAGCATCAAACCAGTCATTTTTCCATGATTACCAGAACCTATATGAAGGTTTATATCGGGCTGGTGTATCTCCATTTCTTCAAAGAACACTTCACTCATATTTTGATCGTAATGTTGTCCAGTATGAATAAGCGTTTCACTAATACCGCACGAAGGATTATTGCGAATATACCAACTCAGCACGGCGGCTTTTATAAATTGAGGGCGTGCGCCAATGATGGTAAGGAGCTTCACTTTAAAATAGTTCTCAATTTTAATGGTAATATTTTATACAAAATATCATATTTTTTTTGCAAGATAAACATTAACTATCATTATACCCACAACCACACCAATTTCAATGATTCTGGATAAATTCAATTCCACTACAAACAATAACGAAGAAAGCAAGGCGAAATTTACAATGTATTTTAAAAGACCAAATTTGTACCACAAACTTCTTGAAAACAATGTTGTAACCCAAAAAAAAGCTAAAAATGAAATACTCGTTGAAATCGCCGCACCCCATGCGCCGTATATTGGTATTAAAAAATAATTAAAAAAAATATTTACAATAACAGTAATTATAGAGGAATAAAGATTAAATTCTGTTTTCTTAGAAAACCCAATCCCCAATGCTGTAGTTGCCAATACAGTACTTACAACTGGTACAAATAATAAATATATAAATATACCAGAAGCACCTCTGTATTCATACCCTAAGAACAACATGATTATATCACGAAAAACAACTACCAATGCAGAGCCCATAACCACAACAGCCAATACTGCAACACTTACTTGATCAAATTTTCTGTTATCTTCCCCATTCTCATACCACTTATATGCAACAGGTATCCAAACTGTACCAAACACTTTCTGAACGATGACAATTAAAGAAACAATTTTAAAAGCCGCTACGTACAAGCCAAGCTCTTCGGGTGAACCCCAAGTTCTAAGACCAATTTTATCAAATGAATTTAATAGCCAAAATAATACTGTAGCTGGCACTAAGGGTATTCCAAAATGCAATAGCTTTTTTATTAAATTTTTGTCAAAATCAATTAAGTGCAATACCCATACGTTTTTTGTAAAAACAAGGGCAAGTATTGTATTAATTAAACTAGCTATTATAACTGCAAAAATAATAGATCTAAAGCTTCGTTCAAAAAGCAAAAACAAAAACAAAAGACAAATAAAAGAAACAAGCTGAGAAGAAATATTTAAAACAGAATAAAGCTTGCCACGTAAATCCATACGAATTAGCAACATAGCAAATCTATTTATAAGTATATTAGGTAAAAAAAAACAAAGACCAATAATGATCAATGGCTCATGCTGGCCAAATAGCCAGTACGATAGCGGCCTTTGGAAAATGACTATCCCAATGATAGAAATAAGACATACAAAAAATGGAAAGATCAGTGTATTTAATAAAAGCTTTTTTTTTTCAATATCAGTATTATAATACCGAATAAACGCCTGATCCAAACCTAAAAGCATAATAAAATTAATTAATACATGCGTCAAAGTAAACAAAGCCGTCTTCCCATACTCATCGGGAGAAACCATCCTTGTAATGATCGGCACTGTAAGCATACTTACCCCAAGTCCGATCAGTGGACCTGCAGAAAAATCACGCAGTTGTTTTAGCAGATCACTACTGTTGTTTCTGTTTAACATACCTTTGATATTCATTAATGAGTCTTCCACAACAAGCTACGAGGTATCAAATCCTATTAAGAACTATGCTACCATGAATAGCGTCTCGATTGCCTTTATCAGTTTAATTTCTTGGAATGATCTTCCCATAACATTTTCCATACAATACCGTGATACTCTTTTACAATCATCAAGCCACTCTATGTTCTCAATACAATAATTCATAACCCGCGTTAATTCATCTATTGTGGCATCCGTATATAAGATACCAACTTTATATTTATCAAACATCGGTTTCAAATTATAAGACGCACCAGCAATAAGTGCCAGCCCTGCATTCATATTTTCGAAAGTCTTAAAGCCAACACCAAATTTATGATTAAAACAATTCATTTTCAACATCGTCAATCCAACATCAAAATCAGCAGCAACATCCGATAGCAACTCAGTTTCAACAGGGTCAAGAAAAATTACTCTATCGTTTATATTATATTCGCTTACTATTTCTTCCAGTTCTTTTTTTAAATCCCCAATTCCCCTAAGATAAAGATTTCCTTTCCTTGCATCAATATTTTTCATAGAACAAACCAGTTCTTCCAAACCTCTATTGGCCATATACCCTCCGTGATAATAAAATTTTACAGGATATTCGGTTTTTTCTCTTGAGAATCTAAAATTAGGTTTAGGGGTTATTAAAATGTTTTTGATTTCCTTTTTTTTGATTTTATATATTTTACTCATAAAAAGTGATATTTTATTTTCTCCTGCATCCATTAAAAAATCACTCTTTTGGATTCCATTGTTTTCAAAGAAACATCTCCAAGATGAAAATAATCTTGATTTGACAAAAGATTGGAATGGGTAACATTCATATATACAATAACAATACCGTATATTTCTTATTTTTTTTAACCATGATAAAGCAAGCAAACCACCAGCATTTATCACAATAAAAGCATCTTTATGTTTAGAATTATACAATAAACTAAAAAACAGAAAAATATTGCTTCCTATTATATCGGATATATATATAGCAACCGATTTTATTTCAAAAAACGAATAACATTTTACGGTTTTTGAGTTTGAAATCATTAAAAACAAAAACGCCATTGGTCTCATTACCCTCCTGAATATTTTCAGACAAATATTATTAATATAAAACATAGTTATATTACGATAGTTTTTTGCTTTGTCTAAACCCCAATAACTAATATCATAATCATTACTTAAGGTATCTGCTATAAATAATATATAAGGATTTTTTTGAATTGGAGGAGTATCAATGGATACTATATTTATTTTTTTCTTCATATCTTCTCTGCTATTTCTGCTGGAATTCCAAATGCCTTTGTATTATCTGGAATATCCTTATTCACAAAACTATTTGCCCCAATAACCACACGGTCTCCAATACTACACCCCATAGAAATAATTAATATTTTTCATGAACCGAAATTTCCTTATTTATAAATCTATTAAACATCGCATTTTTCCAGTAATTCAATCAAACCAACATCGATATGATATAAAAAGGAAATTTTACGATTGTTAAATCCAATTGCATTTACAGGCGATACCAATACTTTGAACCCTTTTTTTTTCTAACTTCATGATAGTGGAGTAAAAATCATTTGTTTCATAACAAAAGTGATATGCTGAAACACCGATCTTCTTTAAAATATTGCATACTGGCGAGGTTTTATCTACCAGTTGCACCAGTTCCAATCTTCCCCTCTCATTTTCCAGAAACGCGATATACACGTTTTGAATTTTGTCTTCGATAGTCTCTGTTAAGACATAACCCATAGTGCAATAAAATTTAGCCGTGGCATCTATATTGGTAACGGCTATCCCTATATGATGAAGTTCCACATTAACCAACCTTTGAAACTATTGAATTCAGCATCTCTCCTACACTTCTCCATGATAGAATCTCATTCGAATTGAAATTAATTCCAAAATGTTTTTCTATCGCTACGATCAATTGAAGATGAGCCATTGAATCCCAACCATTAACTTCAGTTGGCGTGGTTGTTTCTGCCAAAACAACAGTAGGTTCATCTAAAACATCTCGCAAGATTTCTTGAATTTCCGAAAGAATTTTGCTCTTATCCATGAAACACTCCCATTCAATTCTAACACTTTTTTATTATAAAGCCAACATTTATGGCAACTTTTCGTTTTTCCGCTTTCTCTAATGGTAAATTATTTATGTTCGCCACTACAGAATCAAGCACCACAAATCGTTCGCCTTGAATTAAATCTGTTACTTCTTTCAGGTTGTTGAACTGATAAATATGGTCAATTTGCGGCGCGTTGATAGCAGTTGTAATAAAGATGATCGCATTATCAGATGCCAGCTTATGAATACGGCGCAAAAAAACGTTAGGAGTTTCAACATGCTCCAATACTTCACCCATAACCACCATATCAAATGGTTCAGGGTTGCAATAATTGAAAACATCCTCATTGATTACTTCATACTTTTTGTTTGTGTCAGGAATTGAATGCCGGATATAATCTTGCGTTAAGTCAACGGAGGTTTTTGAAATATCTATAGCCGTATATTTCTTAAAACTTGTTTTCCTCATAGCGGTTACAAAATATTCACCATGTCCAGGGCCAATTTCAAGATAAGCCCCCGTATTATTGCTTAACAATAATGCCTTGTCAAATAATTCTCTATATCGACGGTGAAAACGCCATAAAAATACAGAAAGCCCCAATCCAACCGTATAATCTTTCATATAGTTAGGGTCTTTGTAACAATTTTCTACCTCAGAAAAGGTTGAGAATCGATATTTTCCTGATTCGATAAAATATTTTTGCTCTTCTATCATCATAAGGATCATATTCAAATACCTATCCACAATTTTTTCCAAAGAGCTTTCTTCGCGGTGAATATAAAACCCTAATAATTTTTCAAACCCGTCGGATTCTTCCAGCGTAATATCAGACAATGCGTTGTCAAGAAATTTAGCATGAAGCATATTTTTTCTTGAAACAGCTTCACAAAACTCTTGCAGAGTATACTTATTTTTCATTAATTTTTCTCTTGTTTTTTCTTGGCTATATGGTTACTTTTCGATTCATACTTTTCTACATCCAATCGCCACACACTATCAGCCACAAGCGTGAATCCTAAATCCTTATAGTGGTCACGTACTATCTCATTTTTCTGTGTTGGAATATATTCGCCGATTATTTCATTATAACCGTTTGTTTTGGCTAATTCTACAATAACATTCAGAGTATATGCTTCCATCCCGCGTTTCAATACTCGGCAACTCATAAACCATGTATCAATGAATAGTACTTTAACATCTTTTTTCTCCAAAATAATTGCGGAAATTAATCCATTATCTCCGAATTTGTCTTCCAACGTAAAAAAGAGCGTAAAATGTTTATCCGACTGTGCAATACGCTTTATATCATCTTCCGTATATCTTACTGTTCTCAAATTGAATTGGTTTGAACGTTGTGAAAGTTGGGCAATTCTTGGAATAGAAAATTCATCAAACGGCTTAGCGTCAGAAACCATGCTCAGGCTTCTCAAAAAATCATTCTCATTAGCAAATGATTCATGGAAAACAATCCGATCCGCTTCTTTTTGATATTGCTGCGTACGCTTGGCATCTTCGCCAGACCAAGAAACGGTTTCAAACAGATTCAGCCCATATAAATAATCAAGATAAAGCGCCGGATCTTCGGGCATTTCGGGAACGGTAATTTGTGGTATATTTTCGCGTACAATAGTGCGTTCAAACGGGTTATCATCAATAAAAACCATAGAATCAAATCCGATATTGAGTATCTGCTGAATTTTCCGGATATTATCGGGCTTGTTTTCCCAATTGGCAATGAAAACAGCAATATCAATGAGTTTCAATACCATGTCGGGATGTTTTTCGAACGGTTCCCTGGCTACGGATTCGGTATTTTTACTGCAAATGGCGACAATTATTCCGCGTTGTTGCAGTTTCTTTATCCAATACTGGAATTCAGTGAACGTCTTGCCTATGCCAAGAAGGCCGATTTGAATGTTTTCCAAACCGTCATCGCTAATTATGCCGCCCCAAAGCGTATTGTCCAAATCAAGGATAATACATTTCTTGAAGTCGCCCAAAAACGCCCTGATAATGCTCACCACAGCATGCGCGAAATGCGGCAAGGCATCTATAGATACTACCATTTCAGTGTTAGTATAGATCGCCGGCGGCCAAAACTTCTCTCGTCCTATAGTGTTTTGAATCATGCTTAAATCGCAGATATATAAATTAGACGTTTGCGCTGCAAATTCCTGCAATAGGAAATTCAATTTCCGGATCTGAAAAATAAAGGCAGATTCAACTTTGCTGGCATATTGCCCGAAGACACGGTCATCTTCTTCTGTGTAATTACAAAATATAATTTTAGCACTTGTTCTTGCCTGCAATAATGAGTGCCATTGCTTCACTTGGTTGATATTTTCCTGTGCAAAATCATGCTGGTCATCAATGGATATGACATTGTATTTTTGCAGTAATTTATGCGTTGACTGAAAAATCAGAATAAAATCCGCAGCATATTTGTACAGATCTGAGTTGATGTCAAAAATCTGACAGTCAATTTGATTAAAGTCCGCTTCAAAAATTTCAAAATTCAGTAGCTGTTCAACTCCATAACCTTTAATAGCCTGTACAATAAACTGAGTTGCACTGTCACCTAATATGGATAAATGCACTTTTCGTAAACCACCAGTCGGTTTCTTCAAGTTTTTTTTCAATTCAGTAAAATTTTTCATTACGATTGACATGTATCTTCAGGTATTTTTTCAAATACTCTCGCTGGGTTTCCAAAAACCTTTGAATAGGGCGGAATATTCTTAACAACATAACTATTTGGAGCAATTACAACATGTTTTGCAATATGAATGCCCATTGCGATAACCGTATTTGCGCCTATTACTACATTATTTTCTATCACGACAGGCAGTTTTTCTGCATCAGTATATGTACCTGATGCTTTTGATAAAGAATAATCATGGGTAAATATATTTACACCTGCACCAATACCACAATTATCACCTATTGTTAATCCGCCTGTCCCGTCAAGAACTGTATAGGGGCCAATCCATGTATTCTTACCTACAGTCACATCTCCCAATACAAGGCAAGAATCATAAACAGAAGTATCTTCACCAAAACCCATTAGTTTTGCTCTTTCCCATCGATCAATAAAATAATCTGGCAATGATAAAAAACGATCATATTCATTTTTTTTATGGGCAATTAACTTAAATATCAGTTTCCTAATCAGCTTATACAGTAGACTATTCATGTTTTCCTCAAATAATATAAAGACATTGATTTCCTCTATGCCAATAACCCCTTTAATACCGTGCAAACTTCTTCCAAATCACTTTCTTGCAAGTGCATTCCCATTGGCAATGCCAATCCTTGCCTGTTTGCAAATACGGCGTTTGGGCAGTCATCCCGATTCAATCCATATTTATCGGAATAAAAAGAAAGCGTGTTAAGGGCATTTGCCCCGTAATTGGTTTCTATCCCTTTTTCTTTCAACTGACCTATAACCATATCACGATCTATCTTCCCATCAAGAAGAACGTGATATGTCTGATAAACCATCCTGCGCTCAGGAAAAGCATTTGGTACTTTAAGATTTGTGATACTGCTCAGAGCGGCATCGTAGGCATTAGCCTGTTTTATTCGTTCCACTATCATGTCTTCAATAATGTCAAGCTGGGGCAAACACAGTGCAGCTTGAAAATCGGTCATCCTGTAATTATAACCAGCTTTTACAAAATCAATCTTACCATCCCTATTTTCTATTCCATGATTTCTTAGTACCGTCAAGGAATATGCCATGTCCGCATTATTTGTTACAATAATTCCCCCTTCCCCCGACGTAATCGCCTTTCTCGGATGCAGGCTGAAACAACCTATATCGCCAAATAAGCCTACTTTTTGATTGCGAAATTCCGTGCCAAGCGCACAGGCGGCATCTTCCACCACCTTCAGATTATACCTTCTCGCAATCTCCATTATTGCGTCAATTTGTGCGGCTTGGCCAAATTCATGAACCGGTAGAATGGCTTTAGTTCTGGATGTAATCGCCTTCTCTATCAAAGAAACGTCAATGCAAAAGTCATCAAGGCTTATATCTACCAACACCGTTTTTGCCCCCACGCACTCAACTACGTTGGCGGTTGCAGGGAACGTAAATGCGGGTACTATTACCTCATCACCCTGACCAATTCCCAATGCCAGCAAGGCCAAGTGCAGTGCGGCAGTACCGCTGGAAACGACAACGGCATATTCCACGTTAAGATAGGTTTTTATTCTGTCTTCTAGGCTCCTTACATTTTCGCCCTGAACAAGGTTTCCCGAACGCAAAACATTTACTACGCTATTGATGCAACCCTCTGTTATGTATGGTTTTGAAAGCCTTATCACAGCAAATTACCTTTTATCCACTCTACAGTTCTTAGTATCCCCTCGTCAAGATCTATTTTCGCCTTGAAGCCCAGAATATCAAATGCTTTGTCAACGGCAGGTATTCTCAACTCCACGTCAGCGGATAATGCTGGTTTGAAAATTACTTTTGACGAAGAATTTAGAATACGGCACACCGTTTGTGCCAGTCCGTAGGTCGTCAACACGGCACGGGAGTTGCCTATGTTAAAGGATTCCCCTATTGCCTTTTGATCTTCGATACAACGCATAAGGCAATCGACAAAATCATCCACATAGCACCAAGCCCTTATTTGATTGCCGTCCCCGTATATGAAAATATCCTCGTTCTTTAAAGCTCGATTAATGAAAATCTGTAACGCCCCCTCGCCTGTCTGCCCTGGGCCGTACACGTTAAATGGGCGCACGGAAACTACCGGTAAATTAAACTCTTTATGGTAAGCCATCGCCAAATGCTCGCCTGCCAGTTTGCTTACGGCGTAAGTCCAACGGGCTTCCCCCGCATTGCCTGCGACCGTTTCGGAATTTTCAGTGGATTTGAACGCATGGCTCCCAAAAACCTCCGATGTGGAAAAATCAATTACCCTGTCCGATACACGATTCACCATAGCCGCTTCCAGTACATTGGCCGTGCCGATCATGTTGACTCGCATGGTTTTGACTGGGCTTTTTATTACCGTATCTATCCCGGCTATGGCAGCCGCATGAACAACAATGTCGGCACCTGCCATAGATTCTTCAAGCAAGGCATAATCAAGCACGTCGCCTTTTACGACTTTCAAATTTTTGTGATTGACATACGATGTATTGCTCAACGTATCTCGGTGAAAATTGTCATATACCACGATATGGTTGTCTTCGATTAAAAGGGCGATCAAGCGGTTTGCAATAAACCCAGCCCCGCCCGTGATGAAAATACGCTTATTCTTTATCATCGATTTTGCTTCCTTCCATATCTATTTTTCCGTGAACTACTGCTGGATTACCGTACACCAATGCATAAGCTGGCACGTTTTTGGTTACCACGCTACCCGCTCCTATTAAGGCATATTCACCTATAGTAACGCCACATACAATTGTAGCGTTTGCCCCAATTGAAGCACCTTTTTTTACTATTGTTTTTTTGTATTCTGCTTTCCGCTCGACAAACGAGCGAGGGTTTATTACATTGGTAAACACACAGGAAGGGCCGCAAAATACATCGTCTTCAATAATCACATCGTCATACACAGACACATTATTCTGTATTTTTACCCCGTCACCTATAACGGCACGGGAACCTACATTTACGTTTTGCCCCAAGGTACAGTTTTTGCCGATTTTTGCGCCAGGCATGATATGGCAAAAATGCCATATTTTTGTTCCTTCGCCTATTTCGGCACCTTCGTCTACATAGCTGGATTCATGGACAAAATATACTTTTTCTCTTGCCATCTTTTTTGGGTGAAACTCCTTTATGTTTTCATGCAATTTATTAAATCAAGATAATGTCCTATCAAAAAAACCATGTGCATTTCGTTCAAAAATTCTTATTTTCTCATTTTGACTCACAAAAACCCGACCAGACTCCAAATGTTCTGGAAGCCCTTCAAACTCATGGACAATGAGCACTCCGCCATTGCAACGAATTAAAAACTTGTAATTTGGAAAGATATCGCAAATTTCACCATACCGCCGATCTTTGAACCCATGCTGCTCTATGTCGGTATAAAATATCGATGCACGCAATATTTTAAATTCATCTTCACATATATAGCTAAAAGCCCCATAGAACGGTTTTGCCACAGCCCGTATATGTCGATCTATATTGTGAATGGTATCCCGCCAATCAATTAAACCATCAGAAGGTTCTCGCTTTGGATAAAACGAACCTCCATCATCTTTTTGCTGCCTGAGACAAATGGTTCCAGATGTTAAATTTACCCAGTTTTTTTTTAATAAATTGATTAGGGAAAGTGTATTCTTGAAATGCATGGTTTCGATCGTATCATAGTCATTAATACTGAAACATTCTGTGTCCAAAATTGGACCATCGTCCACACCAGCATTATACTTAAATAAATTAGTGTAAAACCATTGCCGCCCTTCGAGAATAGACCAGTTCATCGGGGATCTACCACGACCAAACGGCAAATCCTGTGCGCTACCATGCATACCGAACACACCAATCCTGAATTCTTTTAGTATCTCATGTGGTATAAGTCGTTGCCAACCTATTACTATTCCTAGATCAAACTGTTTGCATTGAAAGTACTTAACATCATCTTCACTTTTCAAGTCATAGCGCATTGCTATGAAAATCTCATCGAACAACAACGGTTGTGAAGCCAAGTCGAAATAACCTGCTACATTTTGCTTGCTTCCCTTTTCGGGTGAAATCGAAATCAAGCTCAAACAAATATTCATTGCTTTAAGCGATCGAGCAACGTGCAATGTTGTGTCTTTGCAGCCAAACAAAACGACTTTCATAAAACTCATCTACCCTTGAAACGTTTTACAATTGCGGCGAGTTTCCTCAACAAGAAAATCGTGTTGTGTTTTCAACCAAATATTTAGTGTTGCAGTTGGATCAGATGACGTATTGATCCACCAAATTGGATGAATTAAAACATGTAAACGTACTCCCCCTTGCAATTGAGACAATTCAAATATTTTTTTGAAGATATTCCTCCCACCAGAATCTGAAATATAAACCATTTTTTTAATAAAATCATCTTCATAGGTATGCCTACATCCAACAAATTTTCGATTGTTATCCTTGAGAAAATCGCCTGGCCTATGAATAGATACCATCCCTATTTTTGTCTTAAAAAAATTTTCGAATGTATCTTTCTCTAATCGAAAACCATAATCGATGTCCTCATAAACTGTAGGATCGAAATGCAATGAAATATCATGACCTAATCGCCGAATCTCTTGAATCATGTTAAAATTGGTCTTAGAAAAAAGATTGTATGTGTTGGAGGAACACATAAAGAAATAAGTTGCTTTCACTCCAGCATCGTACTCCAGCATTGCCATTTTCAGGGCTTCAGAAACAGAAAAATCAATGTCATGCCGTAGACAAATACTCTTTTGCGATTCTACCGATGTTTCTTCTAAGAAACGGCAAAATAAAAACCCCTCCTCTATAAGTGTCCTGAGGATTTCACTGTAGGCCAGCTGCCCAAACATACATCCTACCTGTTATAATCCACAAATAGCACTTGTAAGATTTCCGTTTTTTTCAACTGCATTGGACAAAAATCCTTCATTTCAGGTAAAATCCCTTTACGCTTTCGCACACAAAACCTACCTCATCCTCGGTCAACTCCGGAAACATGGGAAGCGCAAGCACTGTGCCGCACAATTTTTCCGACACGGGGAAATCCCCTTTTTTATAGCCCAGATGCTCAAAGCATTTCTGAAAATGAAGCGGTATCGGGTAATAAACCGTTGTGTCTATTTCCTTTGATGAAAGATAATCCTTAAGAGCGTCCCTTTCCTCGGCCTGAATGCAAAACACGTAGTTTACTTCCTTGTTGCCGGCTTTAACCAGGGGCAACCTGATTCCGGCGACATCTTTCAGCATTTCCTGGTACTGCGTGGCGTGTCTTGCCCGTTTTTGAATCGCATCGTCAATATGGGACAGCTTTACCCTTAATATCGCCGCCTGCAATGTATCCAGGCGGGAGTTATAGCCGATATGGTCATGATGATATTTTTTCGACGTGCCATGCACACGATAGCTTTTCGCTTTTCCGTACAGGTCTTCATCGTTGGTAACGATCATCCCCCCGTCGCCATATCCGCCAAGGGTTTTGGTCGGGAAGAACGAGAACACACCGAAATCACCGATAAGCCCGGCATGTTTGCGTTCGCCTTTGTGCAGCGTCGTCATGCCGAAGGCTTCCGCGGCATCTTCCAGAACCGTTAGGCGGTGTTTTTCCGCAAGCTCCATGCATTTTTCCATATCCGCAGTTTGCAGGAAAAGATGCACCGGCAGGATTCCTCTGGTCTTATCGGTAATGCGGTTTTCCGCATCCGCCATGTCCATGCAAAAGGTGTCTTCGTCAACGTCGCAGAATACGGGTACCCCATCAAGTCTGGCTATGCAGGATGCGGATGCAAAGAAAGTAAACGCAGGGGTTATAACCTCGGCGCCATGTTTAAAGCCCAGTATGTCGCTGGCGATTACAAGGGCATCGCTTCCGTTTGCGACACCGACCACATACTTTACGCCCGTATATTCACAAACCGCTTCCTCAAAGTCCCGCACCTGTTTGCCAAGAATGAACGCGCCGGATTCGACGACATCCGCAATGGCCTTGTCGAATTCCGCCTTGTAAAGCTTATACTCGCGGGTTGCGTCATAAAAGGGTACCTTCATTTATCAAAATAGCCTTTCATCTCGCCAGTAGAAAAATCACAGGGCAGATCAACGGCCCTGCCTGTTTTCTGGGATTTATATATAGCAAGGATTATTTCCAATGATTTTTTCCCACATTCGCCAGAAATCACTGGTTCATGGTCAAGTTCAATTGCCTTGACAAAATCCCTGAACAGCGGCGCATGTCCAAAGCCATACACCGTGGGCGGATCTTTTTCGTTTTGCCTTAATATCTCCTCTTCCGTATCATCAGGGGAAATCACATCCGCAAAACGCCACGTGTCAATCCTGTTGACCGCAAGCCCGCCAACCACCGCCGAACCTTTTTCACCAAAAACCGAAAGTGTTTCGTTCAGGTTTGTCGGAAAAACATTCGCGCTTCCCTCTATCATCCCTACCGCACCGCTTCCGAATTCCACGATGGCCGCCCCGAAATCCTCAGCCTCGATAGGGCGCATGAAACGGCGGGTTTGAGCCTGCACTCGCACGGCATCCTCTCCCATCATCC
>Ga0209755_10001547_pt1 | contig 35140 bp, 30 predicted proteins | sample TergutCo191P1_FD_187301 | JGI IMG/M metagenome (GOLD analysis project Ga0209755, IMG submission 187301) | Cornitermes sp. P1 segment gut microbial communities from Petit-Saut dam, French Guiana - Co191P1 (SPAdes) (version 2) | ecosystem: Host-associated > Arthropoda: Insects > Digestive system... | reverse complement strand
TGCTCGGTCAGCTCATCTTGTATCAAATCCAGCATGACCGACTTTCCACTACGCCGGATGCCTGTCAGCACTTTAATGAGTTCGTTTCCGATAAACGGACGAATGCGGCTCATATACGCTTCTCTTTTTATCATAAAGGCAATCACTCCTCTTTGAAAACTAAGATAAATATATCATAGATATATCTGAAGAGCAATCCTAAATTTCACAATCATTAAGATATATCTTAATTACATAGTATTAAAATCCACCAGCATTATTTTATCGCTTGCTTTTTCTGTAAGCTCCTTGCTGAATCCGGATTTTGAGAACAGCATATAGTATTTTTCGGCATAGTTAAATATTGATGATTTTTCAACTAAACTATCCAAAGTGCTACTGCTCGGCTTATCATTAGACCATTCGCATTCACAGAAAATTGCGCTACTACTGTCCTTGCTATATGCCAGCAAATCTATTTCCTCTTCGGATTTAGTTATTTTATTGTTTCCCCACCAACGCCCGCAGTCAGTGAAAGTAAACGGCAAGCGTTTTTCTATATTCTCTTGCCACAGGTATTGCTTGCAGACATCTTCAAATGTTTCCCCCATAAAATTCGGAATCTGACTTTTTATGTGCTTATATACAGCTGCGCCATTACCAAGTGCAATTTGTGAAATGTTAGGATAAACAAACTTGTACCAGAAGCGAAACATACCATCATTCAGACGATAAATACTCTTTTTTGAATTCGGCTTATCCAGTATCGGCAGTTCCCTCTTTACGATATGTAAGTCCATCAATACTCTAATATATTTATTACATTTTGCCGAATCAAATTGAATGGTATCTACTTTTGTTACAATTTCATTTAACTTTGAACTGCCTGTAGCAATTGCGCATATTATCGCATTATAGATGGCAGGCTCTCTAAGTTCTTGCTTAAGCAAATTATGCGGCTCTTCAAAAAGCAACCCCTGCGGAGTGAAAAAAATTCTCTTGATATTTTCGTCTAGGGATTGAGTATCTCTGACCTCAAGCAGGTATTTTGGTATACCGCCTGTAATTCCGTAGAGTACAGCTTTTTCATGCCTCTCAAAGCTCGGAAAAAACTTTGACGATGTTTCGTAACTTAAAGGGAGCACTTTTTGTTGCCCGGTTCTTCGCCCATAAAGAGGACTTTTATACCCGTCAACCTCATTTTCCATAAAAGACATAGATGACCCACATAAAATAATCATCATATTCAAATGCTGAAATTTCTGGTCTATTGCATGTTGAATGAGTGACTGCACGGGTTTATAGCTCTTTGCAAAATACGGATATTCATCTATAACAAACACAATTTTCTCTTTTGATGCAATTTCATAAATGGCATCAAGCGCAAGCCGTAAGTCTTTATAGTTTGCTCTGTCTACGGAATTATGAATTGCACCTGTGAGACCGGACAGATTTTCTCTGTGGCTACCTTCAGTAGCGAGGAAATATATGGCTTTTTTGTCCTTGATGAACTCTCTTATCAGCTCAGTTTTACCGACTCGACGGCGACCGTAAATAGTTACCATTTCGAATCTGCCACTATTCCAAAAATCGTTAAGAGCTGATAATTCGCCACGTCTCCCAATAAACATCAATACACCTCCGCTTGGCTGTTGAACTCTAACTTTCCGAACTCGTAAGTATATTACATAACGAAAAATCCCTGTCGTCAATAGAGCATAAAACAAAATCCACATAGTTCTCCTTTATGGAGAATATTAGCCCATTTCTCACGAAATGGCGTTTTCTGATTGCCACATTCATCACGAAACGGCGCGCATCATAATGTCTACTAATAGCAGTGCTTGTATGTTATGATGATAATTCTCTTTGTACCTATGCCTGCGATATTTTGTTTAATGTGAATCACAAAATGCCCAGAATCTATGCCGCAGGTAGTAATTCTAACACTGGAAAAGGCGAGGTAATCGCTGAAGTGCACAAACTCATCCATTGTACTCGAGCCACCATTTTACAAACCTCTCAAGCCCTACTCTAAGGGGTGTTTCCGGTTTGACCCCTGTATCTCGTATAAGTTCATCAATATCCGCAAAGGTAGACGGGACATCCCCGGGTTGAAGCGGTAAAAACTCCTTAACTGCATTTTTTCCTAAAAACTCTTCAATCAGTGTGATAAAGTCCAAGAGCTTCTCCGGGCTGTTGTTTCCTATATTATAGACCTTGTATGGTGCATCCCCCGATGTTGCAGTAAGTGCGGCAGACTTACTTACCAGTGCGATAATACCCTTTACTATATCATCAACATAAGTGAAATCCCTCATCATCTCGCCATTATTAAATACCTTAATAGGCTTTCCTGCATTGATTGCATCAATAAACAAAAACGCAGCCATATCCGGTCGCCCCCAAGGACCGTACACAGTAAAAAAACGTAAACCCGTGGTAGGCAATCCAAACAAATGCGAATATGTATGCGCCATCAACTCATTTGATTTTTTTGTTGCTGCATATAGGCTGATTGGATTATCTACCCTATCTTCAATTGCAAACGGCAGTTTTTTATTTGAGCCGTATACAGAGCTTGAAGAAGCGTACAGCAGGTGTGCGACGTTATAATGGCGACAACATTCGAGAATATTCATAAACCCAACCAGATTAGACTGCACATAGGCATCCGGATTTTCAAGTGAGTACCGCACTCCTGCTTGTGCTGCTAAATGAATTACGACTTGAGGCTTATGCTCGGCAAAAACAGCTTCAAGCGCTGCCTTGTCAGCTAAGTCAGCACGGTAAAACTTAAAAGACCCACCCTCTGCCGAAGATAGCCGCTCCAACTCAGAAAGCCTAGCCTCTTTAAGTGCCACCGAATAATAGTCGTTTACGTTGTCATATCCAACCACATCAATGCCAAGCTCCATGAGACTTTTCGTAACATGAAACCCAATAAAACCGGCTGCTCCGGTAACAAGCACCGGTGCATTGCCTATTTGCGTTTTATCAATGATTTGATTCATAATAAGAGCAATCCTTTCGAAAATTCTCAGGAGCAAAACTACAGCCTCCAGTACCCATATCCGGATTGTTTCACTGCGTCTGGCTCGAATAACCCCTTAACATCTACAAGCAACCCGCCCGGCGAAAGGAGCTTCTCAAGATTCAACTCAGCGTACGCTTTGTGTGCAACCGCCACTATCAGGCAGTCTGCATCTTGATACTATCCCTGCCGAGAAATGCAAATGCGGCATGGCATATGTTCTTTCCGCTTGCGGAGTATTTCTCCGCATATCCTCTATCTTTAATTTGCTTCATACCCGATTTTAACGCTTCGTCAAAAAGGCCCTGCTTTTTATCTTCTGAAATATCCGGCTCGCATTTTATGTACTTAAACTCAATGATGTATATTGTATTGTCAAGCTCAAGCACCGCATCAATTCTACCCTTTGCAGTAGAAACTTCTGCGCTTATATCAAAGCCCAGGAGCATCATAATTGCGTAAAATATAGAATGATAATACGCTTCAGCATCTACATGCAATTGATAGGGGATTGACGCAAACAAACCCTTGAGCGTTTCAAGTACCGCTTGCAAATCGCCTTTTTGGAATGAATCTCTCATTTTTCTATATGATGATTCTGCAAAGATATCGCCGCTTTCAGTGAATCCTGATAAAATATGTAAATTAAATGCTTCTCTGACTTCATAGTTGGGCATTTTTAGAAGATACGTAGGAGTGCCATAGTGGGGAGGAACTTCTTGTACTGTGAGATATCCCGTTTGAAAAAGTAGCGATTCGGGTTCCATCCGCCTGATATCAAAAGAATCCATAGACCACTCGCTTATTTCGAGGTTTCGGAGAGAAAGAAATGATGCGGGCTTTTCTTTGAGCATTTCTATCAAGAACGTCGGAGTTCCACTTGAGTACCAATAACCTTTAAATACTTCTTCCGTGAAAAAGTATAGCAGAGAAAATGGATTTATAACTCTGTTTTTCCCATCCCATGAATAACCGTCGTACCAAGCGAGTATTTCATTTTTTATGTCGTCATATTGGCTAAAATATTCGAGTGTTTTCAGCTTTTCGATATACTCACCAAAATACTTATCAAGGTCTTCAATGGCTATCCCGCAAATATTTGCATATCTTTTTGACATGGTTATGTCTAACAGGTTGTTAAGACCTGAAAAAATTGATGTTTTTGTAAACTTAGTTACCCCGGTAATAAACGTCATTCTGAGGTGGGCATCCATTGATTTTAGTACACCATAGAAGCCTCTTAAAACATCCCTGTTTGCTTCTGCTATTTCCAAATTTGCAAGCCTATCAAGTATGGGCTTGTCGTACTCATCTATCAGTACAACAACTTTTTTATCGTATTTCCTGTGCAATAAGGAAATAAGGTGCATAAACAAATCTGATGGAAGTGTTCCAATCAAACTCAAGCCCTCTTCTTCCGCTCGTTGCATTATAACATTTATAAGTGATTGTTCTAAGATATCAGAGGACTTGTTTGAGATATTGCCCATGTCAAAGCGCAGCACCGGGTGCTTTTCAAAGCTATAATCTGAATCATAGATGTAAAGCCCTTTGAAAAGTTCCTTGTCGCCTGAAAATGCAGCTCCGATTGTGTCAAGCAAGAGAGATTTGCCGAACCGCCGAGGGCGCGACAGGAAATAGTAGCTCGCATTTTCAAGAAGGTCATATACATAATTCGTCTTATCGGCATATACATAATTACCTTCTATTATCTTATTGAAATTCTGTATTCCTATCGGCAACTTTTTCATAACTCACCTCACTTAAATGAAAATAACCGCTCAGCGTTAGCTTATAATGTCATTATAGCGTAGGCGCAGTGATTTGTATACCTAATAAATTATTCAACGACTTTTTGGGATTACTTTCCCAAAATTATTGATTATTTCAGAGTTTTGGGATATAATGTCCCAAATGTTGCGGGGGGGGGGGGGTTACTATGATAGAGCGTAAAGAATATATGTCGCAGTTGGTTGGCTATCGTGATAAGAGGGTAATAAAAATTATCACAGGTATTAGACGATGCGGCAAATCAACGTTGCTTGAACTTTTTCAAAAATATCTTTTAGAAGATGGTGTGAATCCTTCGAATATTGTGCTGGTCAACTTTGAAGACTATGAAAATAGACACCTTTGTGAGCCATCAGCACTGCACGAGCATATTACATCGCAAATGGCGGAAAAAGGGCGGACTTATGTTTTCTTTGATGAAATACAAAATGTTCCGGATTTTCAACGTGTCGTGGACAGCCTGTATTTGCGAGAGAATTTGGATTTGTACCTGACAGGTTCAAATGCATGGCTTCTGTCAGGGGATTTGGCAACATTGCTTTCAGGCAGGTATGTGGAAATAGAAATGCTGCCGCTCTCATTTCGTGAGTACATTTCAGCCGTCGGAAAAGGTGAATTATCGCGTTTATACGTCGAATATTTAGAAAACAGCTCTTTCCCGGGGACGCTTGAATTTCATGGGGGTCAAAAGCAAATACTAGGCTATTTACAAGGAATTTATGACTCTGTTGTACTAAAAGATGTTGTAGGCAGGTACAAAATCACAGACGTTATGGCTCTTGAAAGCATTGTTCGCTTCATATTTGATAATGTTGGTAGTCGTCTTTCTACAAAAAGCATAAGCAACGCCATGAACGCTGATGGTCGCAAAATCGACGTTAAAACAGTCGAGAGGTATCTCAGAGCACTTATGGATAGCTATATCATCTACAAAGCCAAACGATACAATGTCAAAGGAAAGCAGTACCTTAAAACACTCGATAAATACTATGCCGTTGATATGGGGCTAAGATATGCTCTGCTTGGCAAACGTGGGGTAGATATAGGACATATTTTGGAAAATGTAGTATACCTGGAGCTGATTAGACGAGGGTATGAAGTATATATAGGAAAGGTTGACGAGCTTGAAGTGGATTTTGTTGCTATGAATCAGTCCGGATTTACGTACTTTCAAGTAGCTGCAACAGTCCGAGATCCGGCAACTTTAACTCGTGAGCTTGCTCCGTTGCGAATGATTTCTGATCACTATCCCAAGTACATTTTGACGCTTGATGAAGACCCCGATGCAGATTATGACGGAATCCGTAAAATCCGTGTATTAGATTGGTTGGCACTTGATTCTTGAAAATACTTACATGGCGGCATTCATATATTGCGGCTGTCGGCACAAGCTGCTTCTTGCCGTCTGCCTGAATTAAGTCGTCTGCGTGTTCTTAATAAAAAGAAAATTAAAAAGAAAAGTAATGAAGACAAGAGCTAAAAAGCAATGGCACCGGTAGTGCGTAAGCCCACACCTCCGCTCGCCACAGACAAAAATAAACAGTATATGGAAGCTGAATTAACAATAGCCCATATGGTCTATCTGGTTAGCATTTCTAACTCTCTTTGGGTCTGAAGAAAATTTGTTATATAGCTCGGCGAATCTTAAACGCTCTCCCAGCGGGTTGTAGTCCTTTTTGTTACGCTTAATAAAACCTATGATGAAAGGGTCATTTTTCTTGAACGCAATGTTCAGTCCAGTGTTGAAACTAATCCCCCTGCATGAAATTATTCTTGTGTAAAGGTAGAATCTATCGGGCGCAGGATCACTGCTTAATCCGATATCGGTTATCTTATGTTTCTCCCCGCAGAAAAAACAACACCCCTAAAAATAATGATACCCATCATTATTTCAATTTGAAAGATGAAAGTCCATGAAAATAATCGCGGGTAGCTATCAACATTACAATTATTCACGACAAAATATCAGTATACTTATTCATCACTTGCAAAACCACTACAGAAGCATTGCCATATATAGTTTATGCGTGCTGTGGTCCAAGCTAAGCGCGATTGCGGCATGCCACCGACAAGAATATATGAGCGAAAATCATTCATCACGAAATGGTGAGTACAGTAAAGGTGATCTCTCACGAAATGGCGGTTTATGATTGCCTTACTCATCACGAAATTGTGATTTTCAGCTGCGACCACAAGTGATGGAAGATAACTATCCAAAAGTAAAGGGCTAGTGGGCATAATTTGGTCACGCCTAATTCAATTAATTCGTAAATTATTTGCCCTATCTTCAAAAATAGAGATTGAAATGACCATTTTCATGTGATATAATTTCGTGCATCGGTTCAGTTTTTTTAGGATACTGTTCCGCATGGCGTGAGTCACCTCTGATGGGGCGGACATGGGCTATGGCAGTAGCAATCATACAGAGTGAGACGTATTGAAAGGTTTTTATATTATGATAAGTCAAACAGAGCGTGATTTTGTAGAATGCTTTCTGGCAGCTTTGCGTGTCGCAGAAAACAAAACAATTCCATTTGACAATGATAGCTTTAGCAAGGGATTAGATTCTGTTGCCGAGTATTTCTTGGAATCAAATATTGGGGAAGAATTGAAAAATAGACTCTCTCTTTTATTTGTCAAGCAGACGACATATGGCGAATATAGTAGATTCCAGAACATAATGAGAAGCATGAACGGAGGAAATTTGTCGCTCGTAAACCCGCGTCTTGTTAACGCCATTATCAATATGTCTGATGATTATGTTGAGTTGATTAACGAAAACGACAAGTTAGGGATTGGCTCAGATTTCTACAGGGAAATGGCCGTCGCTTTTTGTAAAGGTGCCGAGGTTAGCTATTCCTAAGCATAATATCTTATGGCAGAATGTTTAAGCAAACACTCAGCACCCATAAGCTGGCAAGAGCCGAGTCACGCTATGGGTGCTGTCCTGCGTGTTCCAACACAAATACTTGACACAGAATGTGGAGATATCATATGGGTGATACAAAAAATGCTTTTAAAGAGATGTTTTCAGCGGAAAAGTTTTCCGGCACCTTTGCTGATATAAACATGTTTACGCAGGATTTGATGGGAGATTATTGCGAAACTTTACACGATCCAACAACAGCGGATTCAAAGGAAATATATGATGCTTTATGGAGCAGTATCGAAGTTTCTGCCGCTGAAATGATAATCATCGACTCTCCTATAATTCAACGGCTAAAACAAATAAGCCAATTAGGCATGGCTGACTATGTATATCCGGGCTCATCATATTCCAGGTTCTATCACACTCTGGGGGTAATGCATCTGAGTAGCCAGATGGCGAGTGTAATAAACAACATAAATGGACACGAATCTGAAGAAAATAAGGTTCTCATAAAGCACCTTGTCAGGTATTCTTCTATTTTTCACGATTCAGGGCACACACTGTATAGTCATGCAAGTGAAATATTCTTTGAAAAAAATCCTCGTTCGAAAGTGTTTGTAGCTGTTAACGAAATGTTAGATGAGGTGTTGGTACAAACCGGTTGCGAGGTTAATCTCCATGAGTTGCTAAGTTGTATGATAGTGAACTCAGATTCTGTCGCCGAATTACTCCGGCATTCATTTCAGTCCTCAGGGAACAATGCGCTGATGAATCAGGGTATGTTTGAAAAGCACTTAGAATATATCACTTGTTTGATAATCGGAGTGCCAACGGACAAAAACATTCTTCCTTACTCAAAAATCGTTAACGGACCGGTCGACTCTGACAAATGCGATTACCTGACGCGTGATTCTTATGTTACTAAATTGCCGGTAGCAGTCGATATTTCAAGATTGATTCGCAAACTTAGCCTGATTGAGGTTGGTGAAGATAAATTCAACATGCCAAGCATATGGCGTGATGAAAACCCCTCTATGCCCTATTATGAATTAGCTGTAAAAGATTCTGCCGAAAAATCTCTTTTTCAGCTGTGCATGGCAAGGAATGCCATGTTTGGAAGTGTTTATTATCATCAGAAAGTTTTGACTGCAGAGACTTACTTGCGAGATATTATATGTTCATTTCAAGAACTTTATCCGGAATGGTTTGACAAGTTTTCAAGCATTCTCAAACTTACCGATGATTTATTAGGACAGATGACTATCATGATGTTGCAGACCGATGCACAAGCCGAAAAAAATCAAGACAGAAAAAAGAAATTGTTGCATTTAACAGTGAGAATAAAGGGTTTATTGAACCGAAAACTTTGTAAGAGGGTAATAAGCTTTAAAAAAGCGAGTCTCGGATGCGACGAAGGAAAAGTAAGCTTGTTTTGGAACCGCACAATACTGTCTGCGGACTCATCGTGTATGGAAGAGTTCTTAGAAAATGTTAAGCTGGAGTATCTTTCTATATGCAAGCTCTTTAATACTACCCCAAATCCTGAAGACAATGAATTATTTTTCATTAGCCAACCCGCAATGAACTACGACCATAGCAAAATTAAGATACACATTGACCTTGGAAACGGAGAGAAGCGGGATTACAGAGGATATTCTTACTTTGATAGCAAGGAGTCAAGCGATAATGAGTTTCTATTGGTTTCCAATCAGCACAGACGGGACTACGTTTTGCTGGCTTCAGAAAAGGTATTGTATGAAAAGCATGGTGTGTTGTTGATGAATGATAGCAGTGCTTGCTCCAAATATAGCATTAAGGATATTAACAGGCTACGTAAAATGCTTTATGAAAAAGGCTATTATGATGGCAAATTTTTTATTCTGATACCTGATGATTTGCTATATGACTACAAAATATTGAAGAACGACATTGAGGGGATAAAACAATTATACTCATCCTATGAAGGTCCTGATGGGTTTCGGGTGGATGAAAATGGAATAAAAAACTTTCTAAAACAGTTTATGAGTTGCTTTAAAGATAAGAGAAATACCGTTGAATTGCTCAAAGGTATAGTCGATTTATTGCGAAACGGTATATACATCAATAGAGAAACTTTTGTTACTGCTTTTTCTCAGACACTGAAAGAAAAAGAGGTGAGCAGTTGTAATATATGTAACGTTGGATGTTTACTTGACAGTGGTGGTCATATGTCATATTATCTAAACGACATAAAGGAAAGGTTTGCGGGAGCAAATATTATTATGAATTTACATGACTGGCTTTCACGCTCGGAGAATGGTGAAAATATTGTATTTTTTGATGACGGCGCATATTCCGGGACGCAAATACTGTCAATTTTCCAAGAATATCTGGGTGCCGAAAGTAGAGTAACTACTGAAAATCATGTGGGCGAGTTGCCTGATGGCTTGAAAGAAAAGCTTCGTAATGCCGATATAACATTGTTTTTTGTATGTTTTAACAAAACCAATGAAGAAAACCTAATCAACGAATTCGAGAAACTAGGGATACATAATTTGAGAATACGCTATAAGCATGATATGAACGGTGATTTGTTTGACCGTCAACCACAGGTTGTTCAAGAAACACTTGAGGAGGTAGGTCTTTCGCTTATTGAAAGTACTAAAAAGGGCAAATCGAGATGGGATGATACAAGAATAAAGGAGGCCGCATTAGGGTATAATATGGCTAAACAAATGGTCATTCTAAAATCCAGTGTCCCAACATATACCATTACCGCCTTTTGGTCAGAAGGTATCACGCACAACGGTATAGACTGGAAACCTCTATTTAAACGTACACAAAAAAGTTGAAATCGCTTGCTCTTTCTGTTAAGCTCCTTGTTGAATCCGGATATTCATCTACAACAAACACAATTTTCTCTTTTGATGCAATTTCATAAATGGCATCGAGAGCAAGCCTGAATTTATGCCGGAACTTGTCAAGAGCGGCTTGCTCAAACAGCACGACAAACGCATGAAAGATATTTGCCCGGGTCATTCAAGAGTGCGTTAAAATTTCGAATAAGCTAATGATTAATCGCGTGATTACAGTTGAAGAATCCTCTGCAAGTGTTTTTCTGTGTTAGTGCAGATAGCAAAGCGTTTCATCCTTAAGCTCATTTTTTTACCCGGGTCATATGATTTCAAAACACTCAGCGCGAGTTTTTTGATTATGTTCAAGTTGAATGCTGCCTGCTTGTCAGCAGTATGATTGTCATCTTCACGGAACGTGACATCGAGATGCCAGTGTAGGCTTTCTACCATCCAATGCCCCCGTATTGCACGCGCGATTTCATCGATATCAAGTGGCAGGCTGCTGATAAAGTAGCGTGTGTCCGTAGTCACTTTTCCGTCTTTTGTTATTGTGTTGCGTGTCATGGCTATGGAGTTCAGCCCTGTCCAGCTATTTTTCTGTGACAGCCACACAATATCATCTGTTTGCCAGTATTCGCGTACTTCAATCCCTCCACGTGCTTTTTCTGCCGTTCTTTTGTAGGCACACTTTGAAAGAAGTCCGGCATCGTCAAAATACAGTTTCACATCCTCATGCAAAGTCCCCTGGTTGCCTTTCAATGCGAGCACATACTCTGCACGTTTCTTCCGGATTATATTCACTATTTCCGTCTGTGTCCCCATTGCATCTATTGTTACAATGTGTCCTTTAACATTCAAGGCTTTGAGCAGTTCAGGGATTGCCGTTATTTCATTTGATTTCTCGTTTACGCGCTTTTCACCCAGACAGAATCCGTATTCATCCACTGCGCTGACTATATGGTTTGCTTTCTGGTTCTTGTTACCGTTGCCGCGCTGGGTCTTCCCGTCTATGGAGAGTATCTTCTTTATCTTATCGCCCTCGTCGCTGCCGAGCATCTCATCCCATAGAGCCCTGAAATGCTGCATTTCCTCAGGCGGCACCATTGCAAATATGCGCTGTATTGTGTCGTGTGACGGTATGCCGTACGGCAGTTCCAAGTATCTCCGCAGAAATTCCTCATGCTCGTTCCCGAATACTTCGATTGAGACCCACTCGTCTGCAAATGCCAATGTTGCGAAAAACACCAGTGCTATTATATCTCCTATATTGTGCCGCACTTTCTTTTCCTTCCGATTATCCGACACCGTTTTCAGATAGTCCAGTATTTTTTCCATCGCTTGCCCTGCCTCTCAAATAGCTTATGCTATTTTACCGCAACTGCATGTTTTTTGCGAATTCACGGTTTCGTGGTTGCCGTCATTTTGACTGATGGTTTTCAACAGAGTATTGTCCCTTGTGGATAACTTTGACTACAGCCTGCTACCTTACATAGTTTTTTTGCAGGTACGAGGGATAGGTGCCGTCATATGCTTCATAATATTTCAGATGCTCCATTGCCAAACTACGTTCTCCAACTTCTGTACTACTTAGGGTAGCGTGGATAGTGATTCCTGAAACAACATCACAGAAAACGCTCGCTCTACACCGTGGAGAAAAGCTGTGATTACTATGCTTAAACATGCCGGACAATTCCTTGTTCTTTGGTAATTGTAGTTCCGTGCCATCCACCGCAAATACCCTGTATCCTTTGTAGCGAGAAAATGCATCTTGCTCAAACGCAGTTTGGCTAGTCATTTCAAAAAGGTCTTTGAATGCATCTGGCGAAATTTTATGCCGTGCTTTTGAAAAAGCTTGCTTTGACATCGGCTTTTCTATTTCAGGGTCGGTCAATTCCATAAACCTATCTATTTCCACCTGGAGTGTTTTTCTGAGAAAATTCAGGCAAAGCCCGACAACTTTTGAAAATCCCATACAGCGCAACCTCGTAAAACTACTTTCTCTGGTTTTGTGTTTTTCACAAAACTCCTTGGAACAGATTAACTCACTTGCCTTTTCATGCAATACTTTGTAAAAACCTTTCATTATCAGCACCAACTATTTCTTGTTACACTTTCTAAAAAAGTGCTCAAAATATTGTTGGGAGACTTTCTGAAAAGTCAAGTCTTTTTGCGTTAATCTTTCGTTTTTCAAGATTGAAGTATATCATACTTTTTCTTCTTGTTTATTTTTGGTTACTTAAGTTGACAGCATTGTGTCCCTAACAGCCTACGAAAAGGGAAAATCAAAGTACAAATCAGATGTTTTTGGAGAACATGGTTGCATTTTTGGCGAACTCTGTAACTGTTCATCAATCAGGTTGAAAATCACTATCGGTAAAATACATGGATGACCGAGGTTTTGTTGTGGGTGACAAGGCTGTCGGTTATTGAGCATAACTTTTTACGTAGAGCACACGATGGCAGACCTTATACATGGCAGGATTTACTGATGTGATGGATTGAGTGTCGCCGCAGAGCGCATACCACCATAACAATCTATATTAGTTAGAGGTGCTTTGAATAATTATGTAACGGTGTGGCGCAATGTAGCATAAAAAATTAGCATAATTGTTGACAAAACGAATAAATTATGAGTATAATATGCAAAGTATCGCACATAATGTCGCGAGTTGTTCCAATTCAAAGTTGGACTAATCTACTATTTATAGGGTGCTACCTATTTGCCCACTCAAAGCCTCCTCACTTATCCACTATTCAATTAGTGCAATAATGCACTACTCTCGGTATAAAAAGAAAACCTAAACATTGCGCATGTGTGATGCTATACCCAATTTCGCCTTACTCCGCGCCTAAATACGGAAAAATACGAATTTTCAAGCGACTTACGTTGAAATAAGGCGAAGTTTTGCGAATAAGTGAATATCAGTGAAAAATTTGACAAATTTTAAGGAGATGGAACTAGTATGAGTATGCCTGTTGATTGGCCTGTTTCACAAAATATTGAAGGTGTGTTAGGCACTATTGACGGTTTGCTTGACTCGACTTATATTAAAGGTTTAATACCGAAGTTGATGAAACCTCTAGATAACATAGTTATATTTGCGTATAAGGTACTAATTTAATTATACTCACGTGCTTGCGGAGGTTTTCAAGGTGACCAGCTTCTCTTAACTTAATGACATTGCCCCCGGAGAAGAAGCAGATTTGGAGAAGGCAAGAGAGTGCGAGACAAAGTATTTGGAAATCTTGTCAATGGCGGAGAAAGAGTATGAAGACATCCCGCCGAGCGATTACTTCAGGTATGGGTTCAATCTTCAGAAACGGCTCAGAGTGTTTAAGGACAGCCACTTGCTGTTCCTGTACGATAGCAGGGTTCCGGCAAACAATAATTTATGCGAGCATTTATTACATCAATTTAAACGTAAATTAAGACAAGTGATGACATTTCGCAGTTATGAACGTCTCGAGTATTTCTGTACCTCTCTTGGCTTGTTAGGTATGCTCCGCAAAAGGGGGGACAATCTCTTTGAGAGTGTTGCCAAGATGTTCGAATAACATTCTGTGAGATAGTAAAGCAGCAGGCTCGGATTATTCCGACTGCTGCTTTTCTTCTGCGGCAACTCGCAGGGAGACTGGCAGCCCATCTACTAAGTATCACCTGCCTCGCTCGGAGCCAGATGTCGCTCAGGTCTGGTCTGTAACAGCCCTATGATATATTATGGAAGAGAGGTTCGGCATCATAAAACTCATCAATATGTATCTTTGAGCCGATGCGCACTAAAACATTCTCAATTTTGCAGCCGTGTGTCTTTTGTTGCACATTTGCTCCAAGTATGGCTTCAATTCTAGTAATAAAGTCATTTTTATCTTTGAAATTGTTATCTGCCCACACGTTACTCATAAAATTCAGTCTATCAGTCTAGTTGCTTCAGTAGCTAACTTTGCACAAGTTCGACTGCCCCTCTCCTATTAATTAAAATATTTGCTGTGTTTCGGGTATCCGGACAATCCTCCTTAAAAGTCATACCCAACATGGCAACCTTCGAGACAACAATTGAGACACAGCAATAACTTCCATTTAACATTATATTTTCAAATACTGATATGTGGCACCAACTCATTGAGTGACTCGAAAAATCCGGCACATCCGGCATTTTCTCCTGCAAATTTGTCTGCATCACTATCGCCTACCATATAACTTTGGGAAATATCAATATTGTATTTTTCAGCAGCGGCGAGAAGCATACCCGGCTTTGGTTTGCGACAACTGCAGTCTACCTTGTACTTCAAAACTTCACCTTCAAATCCTTTGTCAGGGTGGTGTGGGCAAATAAAAACATCGTCCACATAAGCCCCCTCATTACCCAAAAGAGTTTCCATTTTATTATGGATTTCATTAAGTTGAGACCAGGAGACTTCGCCTCGGGCTATAACAGGCTGATTTGTGACGACAATAGCTAAAAATCCGCTATTGTTTATACGTCTAATAATTTCAGAGACACCGTCTATAAGTGTGAAACTGTTGACATTACGCAAAAAGCCAACATATTCATTTATTGTTCCATCACGGTCTATAAAAATCGCTTTTTGCTTGTTCAGCAAGTTTCTTGCAGCCACTTTTCCGGCAATAATATCTTTTCCCACTTCTGCAAAACGCTCGGGCGTACCTATGTCTTTCACATATTCAGGAGAGTCATATGCAAACAACGTTCCGCTCCCCATCATTGGTTTTAAAATATCACGATCCAAATCAACTTTTTTCAGTTCATTAAATCTTGTGAAAATTCTGGGCGAAAACATGTGGAGCCCGGCATTTACTCTGTTTTTATAGTATCCGCGTTTATCCTCTTTCGTAAGCCAGTCTATAACTTCACCATTTTGTCCGGCAACTACTATCCCACTATCATAAGGATGGTCGTTTGGGTGAGTAAAAATATTCGCATCCGCATTATTCTCTTTGTGTGCGCTATAAAATCGATCTATATCCACATCGAAAATAACATCCCCATTTATTAGCAGAAAATCATCCTTTATTTTATCCTTGAAAAAGTACAGTGCGCCCGCTGTGCCTAGTGGTTCACTTTCCTCAAAATATTCAACGGAATCCCCAAAATGGTCGCAGATTGTTTTTCCCAAATGTCCTATTACAATGACTATATCGTCAAAACCTTGCCTTTTCAGACAGTCCAGCTGCCATTCCAATACAGGCTTTCCCGCTATCGGCAGCATCGGTTTTGGCAGTTCGGAGTTCATAGCCGAAATGCGGGTGCCCTTGCCACCCGCCATAATTATAATCTTCATAAATTTTCTCCAAAGAACTCATTTTCTACTGCTAAACAAAGAGCGTGATAAATTGGTAGGTGTAGTTCTTGAACTTTGTATGCTTCTCTTTCAGGAACGCAAATAGCAACATCCGACAAAGCTTTTAGCTTACCCCCACATTCCCCGCTGAGAGAAACCACTTTTATCTTTTTTGCTTTAGCAACCTCGGCTGCATATATAATATTTTCAGAATTGCCGGAAGTGCTTATGGCAATTAGCACATCGCCCTCTGCTCCATAACCGTGAACCTGTTGGGCAAAAACTACATTCGGATCCATATCATTTGCGAAGGCAGTCATCAAACTGACCTCATTAACAAGGCTTATAGCCGGCAATGAACCTTGCAATTTAGCGTTCAGGTGTTCAGGGTATATTTGTTCTTCTGCCGAGAGCTTTCGCGGAAGTGCAAACCCTTTCATAAGTTCTCCCACTATATGAAGAGCATCTGCGGCACTTCCGCCATTACCGCAAGTCATAACCTTGCCACCACCTGTATAGCACTCGACTATAGCTTGGTATGCCTCAAAAATACTTTCGCTTATACTGTTTAGCGTGCTATACTTCTCTGTAAGCGTGGCTAAAATTATTTTTGTTTTATGCTGCATAGTCTCCCCTCATCACTCGTCCAGAGGCTCAGGAGCAAAGTAAATAACACGAGCTCCATGGTCTTCAAACTTAAACGGTACATGCAGCAATTTATTGAGTGCATTCTTTACTGCTGCTTGTTTTCCAGTTTCTACATAAAGCAAGAGAAATCCACCGCCCCCGGCACCAAGCAGTTTTCCTCCCAACGCTCCCGCATTTTTAGCGGCATCGTACAAATCGTCAATTTCACTTGTGGAAATTGAGGAAGTGATTCCGCGTTTTATTTCCCACGAATAGTCTAGCAATCTGCCAAACTCATTCAAGTCAATTTTTCTATCTGTTAAAATTTTCTCCGCTTCTTCGGTTAACGACAGTATTTTACGCAATTCTTCTGCTTTTTGCTTCAAGGCTTTTTGAGTGGTTTCCTGTATATCTGATGAAAAACGAGAAAACCCTGTAAAAAAGAGCATCAGATTTTCATTTAAACAGTCTTTTCGCTCGCTTGAGATAATAATCGGATCAACTGTATATCCGCCGCTGCGAAACGTAATTTTGTTAAGCCCGCCAAAGGCTGCCGCTATTTGGTCCTGAACACCGCCTGCTTCTCCACACAACACTCTTTCGAGGTGAATTGCTTCATCTGAAAGCTTTCGTTTATCCGCATATTTTCCTTTTAGACAGTAGAAAGCGTTAATCATACCGACAGCAAAAGAGCTACTTGTACCAAGTCCCGACTGTGCGGGTAAGTCTGCATCATACGTCACACGCAATTCACGCATGTCCATATGCTTCATGCACTCGCGTATAGCGGGGTGTTTTATTTCATCATTACTTTTAACCTCTTCAGTTCTCGAATAAGTCAGGTGTGTCTTATACTCAAAAAAAGGTGGCAAGTGCCGCACCGTAACCCAACAGTACTTATCCATCGTTGTGGAAATGACTGCACCGCCGTATTCATTATAGAACTCCGGAAAATCTGTTCCGCCTCCGAAAAAAGACATTCGGAAAGGTGTTTGTGTTATTACCATAGCTGTTGATTCTCTTTTCTATTTGACTATTTCCCTTATTCATATTTAAAGATAATTGCGGTTCCACAAGTGTCGCATATTATATTATTAATCTATGCATAACGCAATAGAAACACAAGTAGTGTAGGCACTTATTGCTTATATAGCTTTGTTAACCTAAACGAAAGCGTTCTCAAAAAAGCACATATTGGACAGATGCCTACAATCAGGGGTTTTCGCTAATATTACAAACGAACCTTTACAAACACCTTTCTAGATTTTCGCCTGTATGAAGGAATACATTTACACATGGAGTCTAATAGGCACTCAGAAAATGTTGAAAGTTTTTTTGCCATTGCTTTTTTTACGCGACGGTTCTTACTTTTTCGCTTGTCTGCGCTTGAAGCGTTGTTTTCGCTTGAAGTCCATAAATCCTCATAATCACTTTGATATGCGACAATATTCGTTGGAACTTCGGTAACCTTTTTTGCTATGACGTGGAGGAGTACTTTCCCAAATATAGGCGACAATGAGCACCGTTCACGTGTCTCCCGCGGATTACTAAGAAGATACCAGGAATTACGAATGTGTGCGAACACTTTCGTATCCGTGAAACCGTTTTCTTCTCGCAAAACAGAATAAAACAACTCTGGCGAGAACTGGTAAAATCCATGACCAAAGTAGCTGTTTCCCGGAGTTGATAAAATCAAATGCCCTCCGATAGATACCAAATCCATAGCGTTTTTTAGTGCTGTCGGGAAGTTATATACGTGCTCAAGCAAGCCTCCATCGTAAACACATGTATATCTATTTCGCAATTCATTTAATAGAGGGATGTTTAAATCATGAATTACCGTAGCCCCTTCGTAATCAGTGTAATCAACAGAGTCTATACCCCCGAGTTCAAACGAACTCGTAGTTGCTTTGTTGTCTGTGTTGCTCATACTTTTTGTGCAAGAACTTCTAAGGAGTTCGAAATAAGGTTCAGAATAAGTGTTACTTAAAATTGACTCTAAAATGTCACCTTGATTTTTACCAATTTTTGTCAGTATTTTTCTTGTTTCAGATTCATTTAGACTATTATTCAGCCGACCCAGCGTAATTGTTCTGGAAAAATCAACATTGGCAATCACAGGATTGAAAGGTGAGCAACACGCTAAAAACTCGGCTGCAGAATAACTAATACCCATTTCAAATTTCCTCTTTCATTTTAAGTTTTCTATCCATCACAACTATGTGAAGCATAGTTGTTCATGCGATTACTAAAAAGCTTATCTCCGAATAAGGCCTCGAACCTTCCCACAAAGTATCCGTGCGTCTTCCTTATAGAACAAAACGGTAAATAGCACTGTGACAAGCACCGCTACAACAAAGACCGGTAATGCATAAAGTACCCAAGCCAAATAAGTCAATTCTGCCATCTCAGGCAAATATTGTGCAATAGTAAAAATAACACCGCCAGTGAGCAGCGAAACCAGCATTCGGCGCACAAAAACCCACATACTCCGCTGAACTAAATGCTTTGAGACATAAACAGTAAAAATAATAGACCTGAATATCATTGCGCAGAGCATACCAATAGTGACGCCGATAAGCCCAAACTGCCAAACAAGAACGACGGATAAAGTGATGCTGATGCCAACTTCTATAAAAGCCGCATTGCGGGTCTGGCGGAAGTGTCCTGCGGCATTGGCAACCGTTTGACAGGGAACTCGGGCGATATTGAAAAACTCTGCAATACAAGCAAGAACTGCGAATATCGGTCTATAATAATTAACATCATCAACCCCCAGAGTAAAAATAGACACAAAGGGTACTATCAATACCGCTGTACATGTGATCAAGACTGTAGCCAGCGAATGATTTGTGAGCTCAAATAATAGCAGACCCTTTCTAAGTGAGCTAAACTCATTTTTAGCTATCATATTGCCGAACATAGGCCAAAAAGCTGCGCCTGCGAAATTAACAATTATCAACCTTATCACTCGGATAACCAAATAATAAACAGCAAAAACCGAGACTTCCCAAATATCAGTAAACACAGTTAAGATTACCACAGGAGCACTAAGGCTGGCAAAATCGGCAACTTGAAGGGCAAACGCATCCCATCGTTGCTCCAAAGCACCCTTATCCGGTTCAATGGGACGTATTATTTTGTAGTGTTTCCTGACATATATATATAGAAACAGTGGATTGATTGCAAAAATAAAAGCACTGACGAAATAGACAATTCTAATGTCGGAGCCTGCGAGAATCAAAGCCGAAGCAACAGATGTATTGAGGATTACCGAACCTATCATTACAGCGGTATGTATGTAGTTTCGCTGATCTGCATCAAGAACCATCCGATACGCTGCTCCAAAAAAGAATGTGACAAACTTACTTATTCCCAAAATCAAGACGAAAGAAAACACAAAAAACCATTCAAATTCATCACTTACGAGCAAAGGATATGAAAGTGCAATAATAACCAGCACCACAGAAAATATAAGCGCGACCTTGCGCATAAATGCTTCAGTTGCACGTGTAATCCCGCTGATTTTCAATGTGTCACTTTCTGCCAGCGGCTTAAATAATGCAGCCACTGTCGCACCATTCACTCCGGCGGCAAGGAGCGCAGTGTACCCGATAAACTGAAACACTGATGCAACGAGACCGTAATATTCAGAGCCAAATTGAGACAGAATGAGACGAGGCAATATTAGTCCCGCACCGGCAAGAACAACTTGATGCAGAAGGTTTGCTATGGAATTGTATACGGTTTTCTTTGCTCTCATTGCTGAACACTCAGTCCTCGTTAATGCTACTTTTTATAATGATGTCGTGTCAACCAAAATGTGCAAAAAGCACACTTTCTACTTCAGTTATTCATAATAAAAGTCACTCAGCAGACAAAATATCACATATTCTCTGGCTTGCAAAGCCATCTCCATAAGGGTTAGATGCTATACTCATGGTGCGGTAAACATCTGAATTCATGAGCAGTTCCTTGCAGTTTCCATAGATGTTATCTTCATCAACCCCTACTACTTTGAGTGTGCCGGCAGCAATACCCTCAGGCCGTTCGGTTGTGTCACGCATTACAAGAACAGGCTTTCCGAGGCTTGGAGCCTCTTCCTGAATGCCCCCGCTATCTGTTAGGATAAAGTATGACCGAGCCATAAAATTATGAAAATCCACAACATCAAGCGGCTCAATGATGTGTATTCGACTGTTACCTCCAAGCTCTTGCTCTGCAATCCCTCTGACTATAGGATTTAAGTGAATGGGATAAATTGCTTTGACATCGCCATGTTCGTCAAGAATTCTTTTTATCGCCCTGAACATATTCCGCATTGGCTCACCGATATTCTCGCGCCTGTGTGCTGTAATCAATATCATCTTACTATCTGATGCCCATTGTATTTCCTGATGTGTATAATCACCACTAACAGTGGTTTTAAGAGCGTCTATCGCAGTGTTTCCGGTAACATAAATGCTCCCTTCCGGCTTACCTTCTTTGATGAGGTTGTCCTTAGACTGTTCGGTTGGTGCAAAGTGGTATTTTGCAATTATGCTGACAGCTTGACGATTGAATTCTTCAGGATAAGGTGAGTAAATATTGTAGGTGCGAAGTCCTGCTTCTATATGCCCAATAGGAATTTTCATGTAAAAACACGATAACGCTGCGACAAAAGCTGTTGTAGTATCACCTTGTACTAGAACAATATCCGGGTCAACTTCTTCCAGAACAGCTTTAAAGCGCTGTAAAATACCCATCGTTATATCAAATAAAGTCTGCTTATCTTGCATAATTGACAAATCGTAATCCGGCACTACTCCAAAAACGTCCAGCACTTGGTTAAGCATCTGGCGGTGTTGCCCTGTGGCACACACAATCGTCTGCACGTTATCACGCGCTTTTAGTTCATTTATCAGAGGACCCATCTTTATAGCTTCAGGGCGCGTACCGAATACTAGCATAATCTTTTTCATCAATAATTAACTCCATTTAGCGCAATAGTAAGAAACTTACGAGGATAAGTATTCGTCAAATTTGTATACTATCGGCACATGCTTTTGGTTTTTCTTTAAACCTGAGACAACATCATTAAATTCAGTGAGCATGTCTTTGTGCTGCACCAGCACTGCAACGCAATCGGCGGCAGTAACCAGTTCATAAAGTGAAGTCTCGGTACCGACATCAGCGACGGGGTCATATCTCGTTACATTATATCCATCGCCCTCCAGCAAACTTGCAATTTTGAGTGCAGGACTTTCTCTTATGTCATTTGTTTCTTCCTTGTACGTACATCCTAAAAATAGTATTTTCGGATTATCAACGCTTGCAACAAGCTGCCTTATCTGACTTGCTATTCGGTGAGGTCTGCTGTCGTTTATTCTTCTTGCTGTTTGAATAAGGTTGCAGTCATATGGGTCAACTTCACTTATAAACCAAGGGTCTATAGGCAAGCAGTGACCACCGACACCAATCCCGGGTTGCAAAATATCTACTCTGGGATGCATATTTGCCAGTCGTATAGCTTCAAAGGGATTCACACCAATTTTCGTGGCAACCTCGTATATCTCATTGGCGAGTGCTATGTTTACATCCCTATAAGTATTCTCCATCAGCTTGCAGAGTTCTGCCGTAACATCATCTGTCACAACAATATCACCCTTGACAAATGACTCATAGATTGACTTTGCACGGAGGGATGACTCTGTGTTCACACCACCTACCAGCCTCATATTCATTGTGATTTCTTCCAAAATATTCCCGGGAAGCAACCTTTCAGGGCAGTGAGCTAAGAAAATGTCGCTACCAACTAAAAAACCTTTGTTTTCAAATATGGGGGTTATGAGTTCCTTGCAAGTTAGTGGAGGAATAGTAGATTCGACGATGACTAAATCGCCTTTTTTGAGAACATCGGCAATTGTATATAACGCACTTTTTAAAGCCGATAAATCAGAGCATTTACTCCTTTCTTGTAATGGCGTCGGCACAGCCACAATAAACACGTCAGACGGAGTTATAGTAGTGCTCGCTTTGAAATTAGCGCAGACATTATCGTCTACAAGTAGGCCTTGAAGACTTTCTTCAACGACCAGTGTTTTATTGTTGACAGAATCAACTACAACTTGATCTATATCAAGACCAACAACCTCATGACCTACCTTCGCCAATAGTAAAGCTGCAGGTAGTCCTACATATCCGATGCCGACAACTGTAATTTTCTTATTAGACATTATATACCGCCCTCATCCATTCAATGGTTTTTGGTATTCCTTCCGTGATGCTCACTTTTGGAACATACCCTAAATCTTTAAATGTCTTTTCTGCATCCACTTTTTTCCATTTCGTAGTTAATGGCTCACTATTCTGATAGGTTACCAGGCTATCATCCTTGCCTAAATATTTAAGGATGATGTCAGATGCTGTTTTTATATCGTGATGATCTCTGCTGGCTATATTGTAGACTTCACCGTCTTTGAAATTGTCAATAATGTTGCTGAGCAACTGAATGCAATCATCAATATAGGTGCTTGTACGTATGTGATCTGTATACACAGTATAAGGAATGTTGTGAAGTGCTCTATAGCAAAACATACAAATAACACTTCTGTATGGGCTATAAAATTCACCCGGTCCATATGTGTTAAATAATCGTACTCTCACAGTTTGTGTTTTCTTCATTACTTGCGAATTTAGGATTTGCATTTCGTTGACCCATTTCGACATGGCGTAATCGTTCATTTGCTTGATGGGCACTTTATCAAGCACATATTCATACATGATGTCATCATAATCGCCATATACTTCTGAACTGCTAAAATGTATAAGCTTAAAATTGTGCTTTTCCTGCAAAGTGATGATATTTTTTGTACCAACAGCATTTGACATCCATAGCCGTTCATAAAATGCCTCACCATTCCACCTGCCAAATTCGGCAGCCAGATTATAGACAATATCGAACTGTTGTTTGTTAAATATATCTTCAACTTGCCGATAATGACCTATATCGCATCTGAAGTATTTTTCATCGTGATGATGTGGCAAATCCAGAATCCACACGTCGTTGCCTCTGTTTCGCAACTCCGCTACCAGCTTAGAGCCAACAATGCCAAGCCCACCCGTGACTAGAATCTTATTCATAAAAAACCTCCATTACGTAATCTTCTTCAATATCAATTTTATTAGCGGTAGCATTATATACCACGCAATAGTTTATGTCAATTTCAGAAAGCAATACCCAAGCATACAATCTCACAGATGCTTACTGCTCACTTTGCACTGCAGCACGAAAATCTTCACAGATACCTGCTTGGATTTTTTGCATATCATGGTTCTCAATTGCCACATTTCGCGCATTTATCAATAGCTGCTTTCGGTAATTTTCATCAAATAGTTTTTCTTTTAAATTAGCGGCTATATCGTCTTTGTTCATTGAATAGATGCACAATGCGGCGTTATGCCTGTCTAAATGCTTCGTCGACGACACTTGCTTCGGACCGATTGCTAAAATCACACGGTTGCTGACCAAATAATCGGATATTTTCGTTGAAATTGATAATCTTGCATAATCAATGTTCTTTTCATCAAACGATTCGACATGAACCAGCACGTTGCTTTTGCTTATTTCCTCAAACAATTCGGTCTGATTTAATGAACCCTTATAGAAAGAGACAGGCGGTCTGTTTAACATATTCAGCATATCATCTTCCGGCGGCGTTACGCTATATATGTCCAAAACCATGTCATACCCTTGATTGTTAAGTTCAGCAAGGCTGTCCGCCAAGCTACACAGCACTTTCCATCGGTCTAAGTATAAATTTCCCGCATAAATAAACCGTATTGGAATCCTCGAAAAGTTATCGTGAGTTATATCTCCGTCGACCGAGACGCTATTGAACAAAATACCAACATCATCTAGTGAATACTTTTTTTTGTATTCAACCATCATTTCGTGGCTCACCGTATAGACTTTTTTTGCATGGCGAACGCTCTTTTTGAACCATTTCATATAGTAACGATGGAACAATCGTGAAAATAAAGAGCTGTCACGGCTCACGTCATATGTGAGATCGTCCATCACATACACAAATAGCGGCACATCATATTGTTTGCAAATCCAGTTTGCAATTTTATGGACGAAAGGCAGGCGGCTGCAGTAGAAAAAAACAGCTTGTGGTCTAAAATCGTCAAGCCAGTCTTTCAGATTTTGCGATGTCCATTTGCTTTTTCGCCATGCTAAACTTCTGGCAAAAGCCATAGTGCCGGCACTGTTACTTGTCAGCGTATTATAAGTGCCGAGCTTTCCCACTTTTTTTTCGGTGCTATGTGTTTCACTTTTATCGAGTTCTTGCTCTGAAACACTATTGCAAAAAATCCTTCCTTTTGCTTTGGAAAACTTTAAATTGGCATCAACAACATCCACTCCGGTCAGTCGAAAATAGTTCTCACACGTAGAATAAGAAATTGGCTCGATATTCTCGTGATACAGTTGTGCCAAACATTCCTTTGGCCAACCATTAAACAATGCGGTCATGGACTTACCCCATATCATTTCACCAAATGGAATGCGGTGTATCACTAAAATTCGCGGACATTGCTCGTGACTCATTTCAGCAGACATTATTTTGCCTTTCTCCCTGTATAAATTACATCTCCTATCAACATAGCATACTGCCTGCACTCTTCCGGGGGTATGTCTTCTCCGGAAATGAATACCTCAACTTCAAAGCCTGCCTTTCTCATACGATTCGGAAAGTCCTTTCCATAAAGCCTAACATGATCTTTTTGACCAAACAAAACTGCCCTCTCTTCATCAGACGACACTGGCTGCTCAAGTGTTTCATCTGCCACAAAAGATTGTGGAACAACAATAATAGCTTGCCCATTTGGTTTAAGTATGCGTTTTAATTCTAATAGCGCTTTAATATCGTCCGTGACATGTTCCAGCACCATACTACAAATAACGTAGTCGAATGACTCGTCCTGAAAGCAGATATCAGTTATGTCTACAACATGCATTGCTCGACCTTTTTGAATATCTCCACTATGATAATCAATACTTGCTTCTTTGCGAAGTACCTTTGAAAGTGCATACTCCGGGGCAAAGTGCAGTACTTTGCATTTTGATTCAAATAATTTTGTAGCTCGTTGCATATAGATATACATGAATCTGTATCTGCTGATGGATAAGCATTTTGGGCATTTACTGTTCTTGCGGATACCACCTTGCGAAGCAAGAACATCGCTGTCTACTTGAAACACATAGGACGTTTTTCTAGGCTTAGTGTCAACCAATCTATTGAAAGATTCACTACAGATTGGGCAAGTAAAATTGCTGCCTGAATAAATTGCTTTATAGTAAACATAGCGAATAAAGCAATATATACTCATCAAGCCCGGAATCGCTTCTATGGTGTTTTTTATCTTTTTCTTTGTGAAACTGTACATACCTTCGCATACTCACTCGTTTCTATAATTTTAGTGTTAATACTTAATAATTTTTATTTACTAATCAGTCCATATTCTGCCAGATTAATAGAAAAATGCTCTTGAATTTGTGCAATGTATGTATCCACCTTAGGAACATAACCATTGTCTGTTTCAATAAAATATTTTCGCGATTCGCTTGAGTCTCTACTCTGAGCCTTTTGGATTTGTATATAATTAGCCTTCAGTCCTTTTGCATGAACATACACAATCATTACATTGTTCATGATTTGCATAACTTTGAGCCATAAATCATCGATATCAAGACATAATTTTTTGACCAGTTCAGTATCAAACGCTACACTCGGCAGGCAGTGCGGCGGATAGAGCACCCCTCCGCCCCCGCCCGCAAGAAGCTGCATAGACGGCTTTTTTTCTTTCGTCCACAAGGTATGAATCTCTCCATTTCCCAATAATTTATGGGTGCGTCGCGCGGAAACCGCATCAGGATATTTTTGATACGATGAAATAAGAGATAGTATTAAATCCTTTCCATACATCATGTCGTCATCGACTGTGATGATGATGTCATCGGGGTACTCTTGCATTGCATATATATACTTTTTGTGAGGCTTAAGGTTATCAGGGCGGTGCTTAATTTCAAGTCCAAATGGAATTAATTGCAGTATGTTTTGGCTTACTGCTTTTTCGGGGGAATCATCCCCTAAGTACAGAACTATTCTATCAGGCTTATAGGATTGACGCAATAGGCTTTTTATGCAGATATGAATAGTTGGAAATCTTGCAGGATAGCTTGTCAGTGAGACCGTCACTTTTTTGCTTCGCTTTTCTGTTTTGTTAAGCCCATACACAGGTTTTGAATTGTCGAGGTAAAATGAGAGGATGCGGCTCTTTATTCTTTTTATTGGCAATTTTATCGTCGCTAAAAGAACTCCAAGTATGCCACCTTTATTAAATTCGTTGACTATCTTACTTTTTATACCCATGTTACCTTCCTTCAACAGCAGTAAGATAAAACTCTTCAAGCTTTTTCGCTGCGTCACTGATATCATAACCAGCCTTAGACATTTCATTTCTTGTATCGCGTCTGTTAAACTTTTCATACGAAAACATCCGCTCTACCCATATTTCAGGTCTTTTATCAATTGGTAGAAACTCAACGGAATCTATAACCTTTGTATCCTTTGAAATTGTATCAGCAAGCAAACACGGTAAACCTGCAGCTTGTGCCTCTATTGCCGCTCCGGGCATACCTTCATAAAGCGAAGGGAGCACAAAAACATCTGCAGCTTGCAGCAACTCAGGAACGTCATCACGATTTCCTAAAAATCTAACGTTATTTTGAATCTCAAGTTCTGCTGCTTTTTCAATCAGGTCTTCTTTCAGTTCACCGTCCCCTGCAAGAAGCAAGACTATTGTTGGGTTGCACTTTAATGCTTGTGCAAATACTTCAAACAGAAAGAAATGGTTCTTTTGATTGGTCAGCCTTCCTACGTTAATGAATACAAGCTCAGAACCTAAGGATAATTTTTTTCGGAGTTCATCTCGCTTTTCAGGGTTATAGCGCAACAAATCTAAATCGCGTGCGCGAGGCAGCACAGTTGTCTTGCTTATTACACTTTCACCAAACATAGACAGTCCTGCACCGATTGACGCTGCCAGATAGTGAGTTGCCAATGCTCGCACCAGTGGCTTGCTAAGAGTGTGTCCCAACAACCTTTTGTCTCGAATATCATTATCGGAATAAACTATACGCACAGGTATACCTGCAATTTTTGCTATCAGCATATCTTTAACGGCTTTCATAGAATTGTCGCATTGTAAATGTGCTACTTTTATCTCGGGATTCTGTCTGTATACTCGGTATAGGGCAAGAATGTTTTCTATTGGATTTTGCTTGAACAATGGTCTGTGGTATATCTTTGCGCCGAGGGATGTAGCCTCTATTCTATTTGCCTCTTCAACTTCTTTTGCGCTTAAGAAGTCAAACTGCACATTTTCACGATTGATATGTCGATAATAATTCATAACACTAATTCCTGTGCCCCCCATAACAAGCGCAACAATATTCAATACACGAATCATATATTATGTATTCCTTTCCTTCCCAGAACGTAGTACCTATGGCAAGCATTCACTAAGAATGGATATTCACTAATGATGTCAAAATGATTTTTGATAACATTTCGAATCTGACTTGTGGAGCAGCCTTTCGTTCCAACTTCCCATAGATGGCTCGAATGACTCATCTTTTGTTTGATTCTCTTAAACGAAAGGTGTAGCCACAGCAGCATTCCCGGCAGACCAACAACTCCTGTAAATAAAGGAATCTTGTTACAAGGCAGAGCCAGTACGACGGTTGGAGCTATCAATTGGAATTGCTTAAGAATGCTCTCAAAAAAGCTGTATTCTAAATGTTCAAGCACTTGGCAACAAACAATAACATCGTATGAATTTCTTTGAAAGTGCCTATCTATTTCCTTCACATCTCCCAAAACATCCGGCGACAGAGTGTCTGTTATATCAAATGTTGTAACTTGCATTCCATAAATGGTCAGAATCGCCGGAGTAATTCCGTCCCCGATGCCAATCAACAAAACCTTCGGGGGGGGGTCGTCTGAACTCGACATGACGTCGAAGGTTTTGGGTTGTCTCCCCGCTAACTCAAGAACCTCACTAATTTGGTGGTAATAAGACAGCCAGCGGTGCATAGGTACATTGAATGCTCGCTTTCTATACTCACTGTTTTTGCTTGAACGCACATCTATGCTCATACACATATCTCCTTTTCGTTATGCTACATATTAGCCTTTTTCCATCCAGAAGAAAGCTCCATCAAAATCCAGCTTTCCATCAAATAGTTCACTGGAACCCCATAAAGAACTAAAAGCATCTAACACCTCTTCCCTCTTACTTAAATACATGCAGGGGAACCTTATATGATCCCCCCCCCCCGAGAAGGTACGCGCAAAGCAAATACTGTTCATTATACCATTTCTTTGCGGTACTGGGTCTTCCATCCGGATAATCTTCAGGTAGATATATATCGTGTATGGCATACACGATTCCAGGGGGAAGCCTAGGTAATATTTCTGTAAAGAATACCGTAACATCTGAATTTTGGAATGCTCTGTGAGAGTTGTCTATCAGCAGTACGTCTTCATTTGACAAACATTCAAAAAATTCTAAATCCATGTTTTCCAATGGCACTCTGTAGACAGTATCGCATAACTCATCAATCTCTCTTCGAGGAAAAGGATCAATAGATATTATTTTCGTTCGCAGGTTGTTGTCTTTAATAGATGCAGACGCAAAGAGCGTCGTATTCCCGGATCCGACTTCTACATAGTATCTGGGATTTAAGTCAGCCAAAAAGCCGTATATACTAATCCCATCAAGTGGAGGTATGTAACCATTATTCCATTTAATTCCCATACTGGAATCTTGCTCAAATGGGATTTTGCAAAACTGCTCTTTAAATAAACAAAACTTTTGAATTCTCTCTAATATATCTGCTCGGTTGTTCGTGTACCAATCTTCCATAATTGCACCAATTTTTGACTTTTTCAAGCTGTCTCTGTGCTTAGGAACGTACTGGTATTCATAGATACGGACATAGCCATCATTAATTAATCGCATAGCGCTACGCCTTATTGTTCTAACAGGGAATCTAATCTTAACGAGAAGCTTTATGAATGAAAACCATAATTTTACAAAGACATCAATTAGAAACTTCATATAGTACTCCTTCCACCTAACAACAAGTCACGTAACGCAGAGGCATAACTCGGGGTATGGTATTTTTCAAGAAAAGTCTTCCGAATATTCATATCAACTGGTGTAAATGGGGGAGTTGCTGCGTATGCATTAATAGCTTCAATATATTCTTCCGCAGTATTGCAACGATAAACATTCTGCAAGCCTTCAACTTCATATCCCTCAAGAGCCTCGTTAGTCGCAAACATTGGTTTACCATACATAAGAGCTTCTGCCGTTTTAACTTTCATTCCGCCACCCAACAGAATGGGGATCACCATTGCATCGGCATTACTGTAGTATTGCGACAAATCATCAACAGAGCCAATAATATTGACATTATTTCGCTGCAGTTTGTCTCTTCGCTTCTCAAACGATTTTCCCACAACAGTCAGCTCAGCGTTCACATGAGGCATAACATTGTCAATAAACCAAGTTATGCCCTGCTCATTTAAGTTGATGAGTGAGCCGACGAAAAGCAGGTGCAATGTGGAACGGTGATTCGCTTGCTGAGAGCCCTCTGTCGGCGTGAAATTGTCGTCAAATGTTACCGGAAGTATCATGTCAGCTTCGCGATTATAGTATTTTTGCAACAATACACTATCTCTGGCGTTAAGGGCAATTACTATATCTGCATTCTTTATTGCCTTAGCTTCATTTAAGATACTCAGAGGTACAACAAACAACCTCAGCGGTTGTTTATAGACCCTGGTTATGCTGTGGACTCTTTCAACATTATGAATAAACAAAATTTGTCTTAGATTTTTGGGTAACCGTTCCTGCAAAAAACCATTGATCGAAGACTCCACGAACACAAAATCGCAGCCAAGTTGCGTGATACATTCAATGACTGCGGTTTCAGTTTTTTTACTAAACCAACGCCTCCCGCTAAAAGCATACTTCAAGTGGCTGGTTAATTTACTATTTTCAGAATAAAAGACAGTAAGGTTTCTCTCCGCTCCGGTCATATAACTTTTATTACCTGTTATGGCACAAATATGCACATTATCTTCACCAAATACTTGCTTTAGCAAACTTAGATTCCGTTTACAGCACTGTATGCCTCCCGATGTTGAAGGCCCCAGTATTTCCGCCGTTGTAATATATGCCAGTTTCATATAAATGACCATTCCTTTCCTACTACCATACGATACGGTGCATATCGTAACCTCGCCCATACATAAAATCTTTCCTATATAGCAACTCCGTATCCCTAAAATCAAGAAGGGACTGCATATGCTCAAAAAATATATCTGTATTTATATTGTTAGCAATCAAAACGAAGACCCCCTCTCCGTAGCTAATGCTGTTGATTGCGTTATTAAAATCCTCACTGTCAAAGTCATTGGGAATTGCGTCAGCTATAAATGTTCTGTCGAAGAGCGGAAATACATAGAGTTGGTTTGTAAGCCAGTAAAGACCTCTAAAGCCCATCCCCTCGACTTCCGGAACCACAACTAAAGTGTCCCTGCTCTCCTCCGCAGATAAAATGGCAACCGTATCAGGTCTTTCGGGATGTAAGAAAAGAACAGATCTGTCCAGAGAGTTACTGAATATCAGAAACACTGATACAACAAGCAATATAATGGTTGTATTTATTTGTTTGATGCGATTTAGGACAAGGTAGAACAAAAATACTAAAGTGATCGCAAGTGTGGGGTATATCGGAAGCATATATCTATTTGCGGTGTAAGTAACAAGATGCAAAGCATATCTCGCAACCACGACAAAAAATACAGTTATAAGTATGATTAAAAAGAAAACTATGAAGGTATTTTGTTGCGCCGGCATATTCCTTTTGTTAAGTAGCTGTTTACGCAATATAACAAGGCTAGGAATCTTCAAAGTAAAAGAATAACTCGACTCATTCTTGTGTGCAGATGCAAAACGCGAGAGTTGTATAACAATCGCGATGACAACCACTGCTATAAACAAGTATAGGAGGGGGCGTATGTTTCCGCCAAAAAAATCGTTATTCAGAAACGAGAGAAAGCCGTCAATGCGTTCCATATGAACATCGGAACCTTGCACTCCCATGACCTCTTCTCGGTGTTCAGCAACGCCTGCAACAGTTCTAAGTCCACCACCGCGCAGTAAATCAATAAAGTATCCTCCATAAAACAAAGTGTGAGCAATAACTGAAATCACAAGCGTAATGATGCAGTTTCTAATCTGTATATATTCCCTGCTGCGTAATAACCAAAATAAAAGCATAGCAGCTGATATACCAAAAAACAGCACAAACTGCAAGTTCGTAAACCACCCAAAAAGAAATATCGCTCCAAGTGCAAGGCAATATTTTAGACCGGCCCTTGTCGTTTTTGTTAATAAAAGTAAAGCGAGATAAGTTGTAAGGGTGAAAAAGAAGGTGCTTGGAGTATAAAATCGTATAAATACCGCCAGAGACATAGCCGCACCAGTGAAGCCCCAAATAGCCACGGGCAGTAATGCTATCAAAGAGTCCTTAATTAACAGAAGCGATGCTTTATACATGAAAACACTTACTAATGCTAACCAGATGATATTAATGCTTCCGCCAATCCAAAGGCTATATGTTTCGGGGAAAAATGAGGCGGCTAGAAGGTAAGTTGTAAAATCAAGTGGGTTTGAATGACCCGATATTCTAATGAATCTGTATAGTCCCACAAAGTCGAAACGTTCACTTTGCTGAACAGTTATGGCATTCCAAAAATAATCAGGAGTATGCCAGGTATTCGTGAAATCAGGTCGGTTATCAAAACGCCTCTGAGGTTCTTCGCCCGTCATAAACGCCACGCCTCTGGTTATAGTGTGCATTTCATCTACAAATGGAGATATCCTCTGACCTATGTAGTATGCCATCAGAAGAGACTGGAAAAAAATCAAAATTACAAGCAGTACATAAGGGTGTGCTAGAAACCACCTGCCCAGCCCGCGAAATACAATAAAAAACCAGACAGCTGATATAATAAGAACCAGCACTACGTACACTGGGATAAACCAATCCGGCAAAACAGGGAATCGGCTCAAAGTGACTTCGTCAACAGTCATAGACATATGCTGCCTGTTGCCAAGGCGAAGCTCTAGCGCCGTCCAGTCGCCGACAGGAATGGGGATAGTATTTTGCCCGTCATATATGGAAAAACGTGTGAAATGAACTCTATACTGCTCACTGCCTCCATAACCAAAAACATCTCCCGATTCGTGCGTCCTGAGCAACACACTCGTTCCGGGATCACTGAGCCGTGATAGAAATACGGTAACATAGTCAAAATAACTGCCTACGCTATCAATATTATCTATAACAACATACCCGAAATCATCGTATGTAAAAAGCACATTATTATCAATACCCCTGAGTTCAAATCCACAAAGGTTGCTGTATACCTCTTTTTGACTGAGCGATACCGTGGGCTGCATTTGCCTTGGAATGCCTATAGACTCGGAGACGAGTAAAGAAAGTATGCAATATACGACGACAAGCATAGCGATTAACGTAGCAACTGCCAAAAATGTTTTGTATTTCAGATAGAACCGTCGGAAAACCGTTGGCTTCGATGGATTTTCCGGAGTTGGCTCAGCGAGCAATGCATTCACTCCCTTCCTCATCTAATAAATGCTGATAAATTTATCTTTGTACTATATTAATTTTATAATACAAATAATCCTAAATATTCCTCAGCAGTCCTCTCCCAACTAAAGTTATCCCTAACACGCTCATAGCTTTTATGCCCCATTTTTTTCATTAATTCCGTGCTATTATAAAGGACTTTAACCGTTTTTGCAAGTTCTGCCGAAATATCACTATTTAAATCTATGATGAAGCCATTATCTTCTATGAGCTCGCTACTGCCTTCGCAATTAGTCATAATAATTGGTAAGTGCGATGCCATAGCTTCTAAGACCACGTTGGGCATACCCTCCCAATGAGACATTAGCACAAAGATGTCTGCACTTTGGAGCTTTTTCATCACATCGCTAAATGGCAATATGCCTGTTATCTCAATATATTCACTGACTCCGAGTTTTACCGCAAGTTCTTCGATTTCTTTACGATAAGGACCGTCACCAACTATAGTATATAGAATATTGCCGTCTGTTTCTTTCACAAGTGCCGACAGCGTATCAATCACGTGCTGTATTCCCTTTCTCTCTACAATTCGCGCTGTTGTGATAAGCTGCAATTTTCCATTCGACCTGGTTGTTTTTTCGTCAGGATAGTCCTCGATGTTTATTCCATTGGGGATTACCGAAAAATTTGCCTTATGGTAGTATCTTCGCGCTCTTTCTAAAAGCCCGGAGCTATTTGCTGTCACATGGTCTGCATTTCTCCAAATCATCTTCAGAAAAGGGCTGATCAATGTGTATATCTTATCAAAGCGCTTTTGAGTTCCCGGTATGTCACCGCCGCCTAAACGCACTATATAAGGGATATTATAACGTTTTTTTATGTACCATCCCAACGGTCCGCTCGGTATGCCGAAGAAAATATGCACCACGTCAAATTTTTCTTTTTTGATGATTTTCGGTACTTGCCGGAACGCACAGAGTAAAAAACTGAGCATCTCCGCAAAGCTGGAGTTGTCTTTGTTGGCGCGCTTGCATTTTAGTCTGATTATATTTACTCCTTCATTTCTCTCGAAAGGCGGAGTATCCTCAAACGCAGCAGTCATAACTGTCACGCTATGTCCGCGTGCTGCATATTTTTGGGTTATATTCTTACACGCTGTTGCCCCACCTCCACCTATGGGCGGGAATTCATGGCTGATACATAGTATATTCAAGTCAGTTCCCTCGTTAATGCGTTGTTCTAGTGTTTGCCGCAATTAATAGAATACTTGCGCCAAATGGAAGTTTCTTGCCCTTTGCTATAATTGAATGCTCAAAGCTTAATATCGGAGCAAATTTGCTTGTTTTGTGCTCCTTTTTAAGTTTTTTTTGGATAACGATTTTTTCAGAGGCAGCCACAGCTTGCCCGCTTTTCCTGTTTTTTCGGAATTTATATGGTAACGCCTTCATGAAGTACATAATCGGCAATAGCAGAGTAAAGAAGTATGTTGCATAGACTACCCTATATCCGTTTTCAGAAAATAGCTTCTTAAATTGTCGAAGCGAGTAGCGTCTTTGATGCGCGAATTCATCTTTTTCAGACCAAAGGTACATATGTGCAGGCACCGTTGCTACCACAAAACTGTCGTCCGTTAGGAGTGGGCGCATATTGCGCACGAACTCATGGTCATTTTCAACATGTTCAATGACATCAAAGAGTCCAATAGCAGGTACACTGTTTTCCTTCACGGTGGTTGCGTCAAAATATCCCTGGATTATATTGCGGACTCCTCTTTGTCTCGCTTTTAGCACACTTGCGGGTCTTGGCTCAAACACGGCAACATCATAGCCGGCTTCTTCAAGGGCTTTTGCATTAGCACCGTCGCCACCACCAACGTCAACAAACCTATTATTGTCCAATGTTTTGACGGCACAAACAATACACTTCGTTCTATGCTTATGCCAAAAACCTACATCATCGATACTATCTAT
>Ga0209755_10001546_pt1 | contig 35152 bp, 29 predicted proteins | sample TergutCo191P1_FD_187301 | JGI IMG/M metagenome (GOLD analysis project Ga0209755, IMG submission 187301) | Cornitermes sp. P1 segment gut microbial communities from Petit-Saut dam, French Guiana - Co191P1 (SPAdes) (version 2) | ecosystem: Host-associated > Arthropoda: Insects > Digestive system... | reverse complement strand
GGGCAGAGCCCCCATTTGGATGAATCTTACCATTGTTGCCCATTAAAAGTCCAGACATATTCCTTAACAAATTCTTAAACAATTTCTTAGATAATTTCACATTGACGATGAAGGATTTTGCATGTCGCCGTCGAATAAGAAATATGTGGAGGTGAGGCCACATTGTACTATCCCCCCGAAATTGTCTCGGAAGTCCGGGCATTAAACGATGTTGTGGATGTTGTGGCCGGCTATGTGAAGCTGACCCCCCGGGCGAACAATCACTTTGGGCTGTGCCCGTTTCACAGCGAAAAGACGGCGTCATTTTCCGTAAACCGGGATAAACAGATTTTCTATTGCTTCGGCTGCGGGGCAAGCGGCGATGTTGTGCGGTTTGTCATGCAAATGGAAAATATGGACTTTCCCGAGGCGTTAAAGCTCCTGGCCTCCAGGGTTCATTTTAAACTGCCTGAAAAAGGGACAAGCCACGAGGCGAGAAATAACGCGAATTTGAGAAAATCAGCCGCAGAGCTGAATAAACGCGCCGCGCGTTATTACTATGATTACCTTAATTCCGAAAATTCAGACGCGCAGAACGCGCGAAAATACTTAGAAGAGCGCGGCGTAACACAAGTTTTGATAAAGCGATTTGGGATAGGGCTTTCGCCGGCCATCTGGGACGGTCTTTTGACACATCTTTCCGACGCGCCCCCGGAAGAGATTGTGGCTGCCGGGCTTGCTGTTCAAAGCCGCAAAAGCGAAACCCGCTTCTATGACCGTTTCCGTAGTCGTCTGACGTTCCCTATAATCGACCAGCAGAATCGCGTGGTAGGCTTCGGCGGACGTATTTTAGATGTTTCGGACAAGGGTTCTAATGCCGGTGACAAGCAAGAGGCCAAGTATATCAACACGCCGGAAACCGCGCTGTTTCGCAAAAGCGAGCATCTCTACGGGTTAAATTTGGCGCGAAAAGCCCGTGGGAGCGAGTTAATCGTGGTGGAGGGCTACATGGATGTAATCGCCATGCATCAGCACGGTTTTAACAATACCGTGGGTGTGCTGGGCACCGCTTTGAACGACTCCCATGTGCGGCAGCTTCGCGGGGCAAGCTGCGCTTCTGTAATTCTGCTGATGGACAGCGACGACGCCGGAAACCGCGCCGCGCTGAGGGCAATCCCCGTACTTACAAAGGGCGGCATCAAAGTGAAAATTTTAGAAATCCCCGATGCTAAAGACCCTGATGAATTTTTGACAAGGTTCGGAGCAAAGAGATTCGCGGGTCTGCTTCAAGCCGCAAAAAGCCATATTGCATTTCAAGTGGATTTAGTTCGCGGACGGCACGACCTTTCAACTACGGACGGGCGCGTGGGCTTTACGCAGGAAGCCGCGAAAATTTTGGCGACTTTGCCAAGCGCAATCGAAACGGACGCTTATGCGGCGCAGGTTGCGGCGGCTTCGGGTATTTCCCCGGCGGCGATTCATGCGGAAATAAACAAGCACACGTCCGGCGGAAACTCCGCGCAAATGCTGACCACGCCGCATAATATGCAGCCCCGTTCCCAGCGGGCGGATTATGGCCTGATAAAAGCACAAAAAGGACTGCTGCACTTGGTTTTAACTGCGCCCTCCGCCGCACGCGCCCTTAAAAAAAGCGGTTTTCTGCCGACCGGGGAAATGAGCGGCGACATTTATGCCCGACTGCTGGCCCTTGCCTATGAAAACGCCGAAAACAGCGCGAAATTGTCCCCCGGAGACATCATGGATATGCTGGAAAACCCGGACGAACAGCAGGCCGTGGGCGAAATTTTTATCGACGCCCCCGAATATCCCGATACCTCCGCCATGGAGAAGGCCTTAAACGACATGGTGAAAAAAATTAAACTCGCATGGCTGGACAATCAAATCGAAATTCAAAAAACAGACTTAAAAGCAGTAAATAAGCTGCATTTTGAGAAAAAAAATACCCTTTTGCTGAATATAACCATGCGCGATGGTTAAAATAATAGCGACACGAGAGGAATGGTTTTCTTTGAAATCCTTCGAAGACCCCTTGTTGATGAATCGGCTGCAAGAGCTGGTCGCCATTGGCAAAAAGAACAAAAACACCCTGGACCACAAGGAAATAATGGAATTTATCGGTGACGTAGACCTCGACCCGGACCAGATTGAAAAGGTCTACGAATGGGTGGAAAGTCAAGGCATCGACCTTGCCACGGGCCTAGAGCCGGACTTGGACACAGAAAAGGAAAAAGAAGTCGACTTTTCTGCGGTGGAGGGTGCAATCAACATTGACGACCACGTTCGCATGTATCTGAAGGAAATCGGCAAGGTGCCGCTTCTAACGGGTGATGAGGAAGTGGATTTGGCAAAGCGCATGGAGGATGGAGACGACCATGCCAAGCAGCGTCTGGCCGAGGCCAATCTCCGTCTGGTGGTTTCAATCGCAAAACGTTATGTAGGGCGCGGAATGCTCTTTTTGGATTTAATCCAAGAGGGAAATCTGGGCCTGATTAAGGCTGTGGAAAAATTTGATTATAAAAAGGGATATAAATTCAGTACCTATGCCACATGGTGGATTCGTCAGGCCATCACTCGCGCCATCGCCGACCAAGCCCGTACCATTCGTATTCCCGTTCACATGGTTGAAACAATTAATAAGCTGATTCGTGTGTCGCGCCAGCTTTTGCAAGAGCTTGGCCGCGACCCCACTCCGGACGAGCTGGCCAAGGAAATGCAAATGCCCGTTGAAAAGGTGCGGGAAATTTTAAAAATCGGGCAAGAGCCCGTTTCGCTGGAAACGCCTATCGGTGAAGAGGAAGACAGCCATTTAGGGGATTTTATTCCCGATGACGACATTCCCGCTCCTGCGGAAGCGGCGGCATTTACCTTATTGAAGGAACAACTCATTGATGTGCTGGACACCTTGACCGACCGCGAGGAGAAGGTGCTTCGTTTGCGCTTTGGTTTGGACGACGGCCGCGCACGCACGCTGGAGGAAGTCGGCAAGGAGTTTAATGTAACCCGGGAAAGAATCCGCCAAATCGAAGCCAAAGCACTGCGAAAACTGCGCCATCCGAGCCGCAGCAAAAAGCTCAAGGATTATTTAGATTAATGTTATCTCCCCGGTTACAGGCGGTTTTGGAATTAATCTCCGAAAAGGACACAAAGCCCTGTGTTCTGGCTGATATAGGCACAGACCATGCATACCTTCCTATTGAAGCCGTCCGTGCTAATCTGTGTGAAAGGGCCATCGCAAGCGATATCAATTCCGGCCCGCTGAAAATCGCCGAAACAAATATCCGCGCCGCCGGGCTCTCCGAACGAATCGAGACCCGCCTTGGCGACGGGCTAAAGCCGTTAAACCCCGGCGAGGCCGACTGCATCGTAATCGCAGGTATGGGCGGCAAAAGAATTATCCACATCTTGGAATCCGGCTTCGAGACGAGCATCAAAGATTCACGCACATGTCCACGGCATTGCCTGCCGCAATGCGTGATTCTGCAACCCCAGCACGACCTCGAGGAGCTTCGGCGGGAGCTGCACGCCCACGGCTTTGAAATTACCCATGAAAAATTGGCACGGGAAGCCTCTAGATTTTATGTAATAATTCACGCCCAAAAAGCAAATAACATATCTGTATGGCCTGAAAAAAAATATTTTCTGGGAGAACCCGACAAAGATACCGAACTCTGGCAAGCTTATCTGCGCCAAAGACAGGATAAAATAAAACGCTACATATATTCTATTAGCGACGAGGCCGACCGGCAAAAAGCGGAACAAAAACTACAATGGCTCAGCCTGTAAATTTTTTGTTAGCGTGCCAAAGGTAACACAGTATTTAAAAATCGAATCTGCCCAAACTATAATCGCAAGCCACTCCTGGCATTGCGATTTTTTAATTAAATGTGAAAAATGGGGAGGAATATATATGAATTGGAGACGTATATTGGTTGCAGGTACTGTAGCGGGAATGATTGCCGTAACAGGATGTTCCAGCAATCTACCCGAAACAAACCAAGGCAACAGAAACGGCCAGCGTGTAGCTGACGCGGTAAACCGCAGAGCAGATACCTATGACCACAGAGGCATATGGCCCGAACGTAATTATGCAGACAGCAGCGACTACTATAACGGTTTAAACAGAAATTCCAACCGTGGCGTTACTCGCGGTATTAATCGCATAAGCAGAGGCATAGGCAGCACCGCCCGCAACATCACCGAGGGCGTAGGCGACATGGCAACCGGCAACTCGTCTGCCCACAATACTCGCAACACCCGCAATACACAGCATTCCACGCCAAACCGGTCCGTAAACTTTGGCCGTCCGCAAGGACGCATAGGCAATACCTTCCGTTATAACAACAACAATAACCACAGGGCTCAAGCTCTAGACAGCGGCTTTGACCGCGGAGTAACAACGGATATGCAAAATACGCAATCCACCCGCAATACCGCTACCAGAAGCACCCACAACACCCGTAATACCGCTGTCGGCAATACCCACAACACACGCAATACCACCCACACCGGCAATACCCACAACACACGCAATACCACCCACACACGCAATACCCACAACACACGCAATACCACCCACACACGCAATACCCACAACACACGCAATACCACCCACACCGGCATCGCAGCGGAACGTCCGCAAATTACGCCCGCCCCTGCGGTTTCTGCACCGGTGGTGCAATCCACGCAGCCTAACACAAACAGCCATTCAAACGCTGGGCGTTACGGCATGAACCTTAATCATCAGTACCAAAACCGTGCCGCTCGTCGTGCGACGACAAGCACAAACCGCGCAAATCATGCAAACCGCACAAGCCGTGCAAACCGCATGGATAACACAAGAATGAACCGTGGAGATACTGCGGCTCTTCCCAACATGGAACAAACCGTTCCGGTAATCAACAATGATGACGAAGCTGTCACTCTTAATCGTCTTGAGCGCAAATTAAAAAACCGCGAAGACAAAAAAGAACAAGCCCCTGAAGCAACTCCGGCACCTGCGCCGGCCGAGCCTGCAAAGCCCGCACCGACTCAAGTAAAACCGAGTTCAGTTCTGGTTTTTGATGATTCCGGCCATGAGGAGGAATCCGTAAGGGAGCACAACCATTACGACGGCGACAATAACAGTGATAACGAACCAACCACCAAACCCGCACCAAACCAAGAAAAACCGTCCGAACCAAAAGCACAGCCTAACCGTAACACGTCCGTTCGCCGGGCAATGAAATAACCCTGTTAAAGTTTTGGAGAGAATATTTTCGGGGGAAGCTTTTTTAAGAGCTTCCCCCAATCTCTCTGTTTTATTTCAGTACATATAGGTCTCCCGCGTTTTTATCCAAGGCTTTCCTGTTAATTACTCGGTAGCCGGAAAGCTCTTTTTGCAAAATTCCTTTTCTGCACAGATTATCCAGGCAGCGCAAAAGATGCCTGTAGCTCGCGCCCACTACGCCCGCCACTTCCGTTAATGTTTCGCGGAAAAGACCGTCCTCCGAGGTTTGTGTAATATACGCGCACAACCGGGCCTCAAGAGGCTGCAAGGTCGTTATCGCGCCGTTGATTACACGCTGGGTAAGCTTTTCCGCAAGCTCTTTGGCGACATAGTTTACAAAGGTATTGTTACTCCTAAGCTCTCCGGCGTAAATACTCAGCGGCAGGGCAATGCATATAAAATCCGTAACCGCGCGGACAGTGGTGTAGTTGACCGGCCTGTCTGTCATAAGCTCTATATCACCAATCAGCCCCCGAGACGTAAAATACGCAAGCAAAAGCTGCTTTCCGCTGGATAAATTTATAAAAACCTTGGCTTTTCCCGAAACCACAAAGTATATCGCGTCAATCGGCTCACCCGCCCGTGAAAGAAATTCGTCCTGAGTGTAAACGCGACGCTCCGCATAGCTTAGGCCAAGAGAAGACAAGCCATATTGTGCCAATAAAAGCTTGTCCTTTTCGTTAAGCTTGTTTTTTCTCATAATGGGAAATCTCACCTATTTTTAGCTTAAATGCTATAGTATAGTTATTACGTTTGAAAATCAACGGCGTATTCATTCCGGAGTAGCCCAAGCCAATTTTATGTAGAATCATCCAGTGTTTTCTTCCAGCTTGCGCCGCCGCTCGCGCTTTCTTGCCAAAGCGGTACACCTTAGTACAAGTGGAATTCCCTAGAAGCTTCGCGAAACATGGCTTCATCGGCTTCCATTTGGCCAAAAATTTCGTCTGTGGGCGCGCCGAGGCGCAGCCGGTCGTTTCCGTGCAAGAGGTCAATCATATAATTGTCGTATTCTGGCAGAAACCGCCACGTGAGGTTTTCGCCGGATAGGCGGCGTAGCGTGTGGATAAGATGAACGCCCATGCGCACGGGGTTGATTATGCGCGGGTCTGTGACGTGAACGTGCACGCCTTGGCAGGGGATATCCTTGTGCTTGAACTCCACCGGCGTAAAGTACGTCGGGCGGAAGAGGAACCCTGGCAGGGATTTTTTATTCATCTCGGCAGCCAGCTCCTGTGCGTTTAGCCACGGCGCGCCGATTTGCTCAAAAGGCTTTGTTGTGCCGCGCCCCTCGGAGACGCTCGTGCCCTCAATTAGGCACGTCCCGGGATACGTCCATGTGCATTGGCGCGTGGGGATGTTTGGGCTGGGAGGCACCCACAGGATGCCTGTGTCGCCGTCGCAGGGCATTTCCGTGGGAGCCCAATCGCGAATTTTTACAACGTGTAGGTCCAGTTCCGGGCAGTTTTGTTTTTGAAACATCACAGCCAGCTCGCCCATGGTCATTCCATGTCGGGTGGTGACGGGCAAAAAGCTGAGGAAGCTTCGGAAGCCGTCGCCAGGCAGCACGCCCTGAACCGCCCGCCCGATGGGGTTGTATCGGTCCAGCACAATGAACCGCTTGCCGTGGTTGCGTGCGGCCTCCATACACAAAGCCATCGTGGCGGCGTAGGTGTAGAAGCGCACGCCCACGTCTTGGATGTCGAAAATGAGGCAGTCTGCCAATTCCAGCATTTCGTCCGTGGGGGCAAGAGTGTCGCCAAAAAGCGAGAATTCCGGCAGGCCAGTGACCGGGTCAACGCTGTGGCCCACATGCAGCTCATCTTGCACGACGCCGCGAATGCCGTGCTCCGGCCCGAAGAAGCACGCCAGATGCTCTGCCAGCAAATCCCCGGACGCAGCCAGTCGCTTATTAACGCCGGTTTGGTTTGTTATCAGCCCGCCGCGCAGCCCTTTCAGCAGGCTTTTTACTTCCGATATGGAATCTATTCCGTTGCGCATAAATCACCTCAAATAATTCAGGGCCTGATAAATCCTGCCGTCACATTGGCTCAGAGCAACCTTTGAGGCCGCGTAGTCAACCCCCGCCAGAATCACAACAATTGCATTTTTTGCAAAAAATTCGCATTCGTGCAGCACTTTTGACGCGGTCTCCATATCCACGCCGGTGGCCATGCACACGATGTTTGCAGCACGGCTGACCAGCTTGTTGTTTGTGGCTTTTAAATCCACCATGAGGTTGCCGTAGGTTTTTCCCAGTCTAATCATGGGCACTGTAGAGAGCATGTTAAGCACCATTTTTTGCGCGGTGCCGCTTTTCATGCGGGTGGAGCCTGCAATAACCTCCGCGCCGGGCTGGAGTGTGATGTCGATGTTGGCATAGGCGGCAATGTCGGAATTCTTCGTGCACGAAAGCGCGATTGTGAACGCACCAAGCGTGTGTGCGTGGGCCATCGCGCCCTTGACATATGGCGTGCGCCCGCTGGCTGCGATGCCCACAAGAACGTCCTTTTTGGAGAAATTTACGCCGTGCAAATCCGCTATGCCAAGTTCCTCACGGTCCTCCGCGCCCTCCACTGCTTTAACAAACGCGCCGGTTCCGCCAGCCAGCAGCGCGATTACCATGTCATAATCCACTCCAAAGGTTGGCGGGCACTCCACGGCGTCCAAAAGTCCCAGCCGTCCCGACGTCCCCGCCCCAATATAAACCAGCCGACCGCCGCTTTTCAGCCGCTCGTAAATGGCATCAATCGCCGCAGAAATCACAGGCAGCGCGGCCTCAATGGATTCCGCAACTTTCTTATCCTCGGAGTTAATCAGCCTGACAATACCCAAGGTGTCCATCTTGTCGATGTCGGCGGTTTCGCTGTTTGGTTGCTCCGTGTCCAGGTTACTTATGTCAACCATTTTTGTTTCTCCTTCTACAATTGTCTTTTGCTAGATACTAATTTTCCCCAAAATTTTGCCGCAGCTCGCCCCTGTGACCTGGGGCAAATTGCCCGTGTTGCCGCAAATTGTTTCATTAGCCAGAATCGCGAATGCTATGGCCTCTTTTGCGTCGCTGTTTTTGCCCGTATCCTCCTGAGTGAGGGCGGCGATGTGTGGCAGATGTTTTCGTATTTCCGCAATAAGAGTGGGATTATACGCGCCGCCGCCGCCGATTATCAGCTTGTGGATGGTGCACGGGGCAAAATGCTCAATTGCGAGTGCAATCGCCGCCGCCGTAAACGCTGTTGCCGTGGCGATAATATCCTCGTCGCAGAGACCGGCTTGCTTGCACCGGGCGTAAAACCTCTCTGAGAAAGCCTCGCCGAAATATTCGCGTCCGGTGGCTTTGGGTGGTTTTTTTTGAAAAAATTCGTCCCGCAGAAACTGAGCGATAATTTCGTCATCGGCGTTGCCACGGGCCGCGATTTCCCCGCCCGCGTCGTATTCGAGGCCCGTGATTTTTTTCGTGAGGTAATCAATTACCATGTTGCCTGGGCCGGTGTCAAAGGCTACGACGTCGCTGGCCGCCGCGCCGCGTGGAATCATTGTGATGTTGCCGATGCCGCCGATGTTTTGCAGCGCGACGGCTTCATCGCTGTTGGCATACATCAGGAACTCCGTATACGGAACCAGCGGCGCGCCCACGCCGCCAGCCGCCATATCCGCCGTGCGAAAATCCGAAACCGTGACCGCCCCCGTTTTGTGCGCGATTACTGCGCCTTCGCCTATTTGCAGCGTGGAATTTTCGGGGATGTGGTAAATCGTTTGCCCGTGCGAGCCTATGAGGTCTATTTGGCGGACCCCTGCTTTTGCGGCGATATCAAGGGCCGCATTTGCAAAAAGCTCTCCCAGTAAAAAATTCATGCGGCAGATTTCGTCGGCGCGGGCGTGGCCAAAGAGGTCAAAAATCCGCTCCTTGATTCCGGTTGGGAATGCGTAGTTTTCGAACGCGATTTCTTCCAGCCTCATGCCTGTGCAGCTGCCCGAAATTTTAACCAGCGCGGCATCAATACCGTCCGCCGAAGTGCCCGACATCAGCCCCACAACCAGCTTCTCGTCCTTGGCGGCGAGGGATTGCAGCCGCGCTATCATGTCATGCGAACGGGCAGCTTGCCCGCAAACGGGATTTCGCCCAGCAGGGCTTTGGTCGCGCTTGTAACGGAGCGGTTTGTATATTCGTATGCGGCGATGTACGCATCGGCGGAGGGCATCAGCGTGATGTCATACGGTGCGCGAAGCGACACGAGGACTATGCGTTTGCCGGCGGATTTCAGCGCGTCAAACAGCCGCACCTGGCCGGGGTTTTGTGCGGCGTTGCATGTGGCATACAAAATCACGTTATAGTCTGCGGCCTTTTGTATGGTGGCGGCTATTTCGCCTGTGTCGGGGTCCGCGCCAATTGCCGCGAATTCACCGTCAAGGGCCGCCGCCGCGTATTCCGCAAAAATTTCCGCTTTGGCTAAAATATCATCCGCGATGTTTGCCCTGTGCGGAATCGTGGAAATTGCAAAAACCCGCCGCCCTTTGAGTGGCAGCAAATCGTCGCCGCTATGCACTAAGGTTATGCTTTTTTCGCTAATTTCATCCGCCAGCTCCTCATGGGCCGGGTAGACTGCCAGCGGCGGGGAGGCCTTGTCATATGCGTATTTGCGCTTGTATTTGAGGATTCGCCGAAGGGCGTCGTCTATTTTTTCCATGGAAATTTCGCCGCGCTCCACGGCTTCGCGGACGGCGCGGACGCACCGCTCCTGCGTGGGGATGTCCGCGTTCAGGCAAAGCAAATCTGCCCCGGCGTTTATTGCCATCACACAGCCCTTCTCCGTTGTGAAATGCGTCTTGATGGCCTCCATGGACATGCAGTCTGTGATTACCAGCCCACGAAAGCCCATTTCGACGCGCAGTAGACCCGTGATGATTTTGTGGGAAAGCGTCGCGGGCAGGTCGTCGATGGCCTTGAATAAAATATGCGCAGTCATTACTGAATCCACGCCGCCGGATATCGCCCCACGAAACGGCACCAACTCCACCGCGTTGAGGCGACTGATATCGTGAGCGACAGCGGGCAACGCCAGGTGCGAATCCGTGTCTGTGTCGCCGTGGCCGGGAAAATGCTTTACGTTGGCCAAAACGCCGCTATTCTGCAAGCCCCGAATGTACGCCACCGCCATTGCGGAAACAACTGCGGGGTCGTCGCTGAACGAGCGCGTGCCGATTACTGGATTTTGGGGGTTATTGTTCACGTCCACAACGGGCGCGTGGTTTAAATTGATGCCCACGCGCTTTAGTCCCTCTCCCACAAGCTGCCCCACACGCTCAATGTCGGACATTGGAACGCCCGACGCCGCAACCGCCATACTCGCGGGGAAATGCGCCGAGCCGGAATGAACCCGCGCCACCATTCCGCCCTCTTGGTCGGCGGAAACAAACGCAGGAACGCCGCAGATTTCAAACGCTGTGGCTTGCAGGCTGTCGCTCAACTCTCGGATGCTTCTAAAATCTGTCAAATTTTTGGCAAAAAATATATAGTTGCCCAAGCTGTTTTTCAAAAAATGCGCCTTTGTTTCCGGCAAAATGCTCGTCCCGTCAAAGGAAACGAGAAACATCTGCCCGATTTTTTGCGCCAAAGATAATTTTTCTATGTCCATGCGGCACTCCCTCATTCACGATACAAATGATACTTCTCCTTCACGCACGCAAACGCCACGCTGTCAGACTCGTATAACTGCAACACCTCGTTGAGGCTGTGTTTCCACTCTCGTATATAAGTGTTGCCCGTGTTGCAGTCAATCATGTACTTCGCGCCGGGCTGATGCGGCGGACTGAACTCGAGCTCGCCGAACAAATCCCGGATTGCGTAAAGCATGGTGATGCCCGTGTGCACGGGCCGGAATGCGGCGCGGTTTATCACATGAATTTCTACACCCGCGCACAGTTCCCCGCCGTATTTGGTAAGCGTGGGATGGTAAATCATAGGCGAGAAATAATGCGGCCTAAAGACTACTCCGGAAAGCCCCGCACTATTCAGAGCGTCCGCAAGCTTTGGCGCGTCTATCCACGGCGCGCCCACAAAACTGAACGGCTTGGTTGTGCCGCGCCCCTCGGAGACGTTGGTACCCTCAAACACGCAAGAGCAGTTGAACGCAAAGCACGCATCAACTGTGGGGATGTTGGGCGACGGAACAATCCACGGCACGCCTGTGTCCTCGAAATACATGCCGCGTGCATAACCGTCCATCGCAACAACGGTCAAATCGCAGTTGATGCCATATTCTTCGTTAAAAAGCCTTGCGCACTCGCCGATGGTGAGGCCGTATCGCTGCGGCATGGGGTACATCCCGATGAACGACTTGACCTGCAAAATATTCCCTTCCACGGCAGCGGCGTTAAGCGGATTAGGGCGGTCGAACACTACAAATTTCTTGCCGTGTTCGGCACAGGACTGCATCACGCAGGCCATGGAGTAAATGTATGTGTAGAACCGCGAGCCCACGTCCTGAATGTCAAACGCGATTATGTCTAGGTCGGACAGGGATTCCTTAGTGGGGCGTCTGTTTTCGCCGTAAAGACTCACCACGGGAAGCCCAGTTTTGTGGTCCGTGTAGCTCTCCAGCGTGACGCCGGCCTGCAAATTCCCACGGACGCCGTGCTCCGGCGCGAAAAACTTCTTCAAATTAAAGTGCTCATGAAATAAATCCACAGTGCTTTCGAAGCTGCTGTTTACTCCCGTGCAATTGGTCAAAAGCCCCACGCGCCGCCCGTCGAACAACCCTGAATTTTTCTCCAGCAAATCAATGCCTAATTTCACGCTCATCGCTTGTACCTTGAGGCCCTGCGAGAGGCGTCCAGATATTGTTTTACGTTGTCATATTCGATGCTTAGAACCGCCGTATATAAAATATCAATGATGCAAAGCTGCGAAATCCGCGAGCCTGTGGCAGCCGGGCGAATTTCGGATTCCGGCGAGGACACAAACAGTTTCACATCAGCCAAACGGCTGATGCTGTTGTCGCCGTATTTAGTAATTGACACGACATACGCACCCGCGCCTTTGGCTATTTCTGCGATGCGCTGGGTGTCAGGTGTTTCGCCGGAGTAGGATATGATTACGCAAACGTCGGCAGGCGTGAGCGTGGACGCCACCGTGGCCTGGGTGTGGCTGTCGGAGAAGGCGTAACTGATTTTGTTGATGCGCAAAAACTTCTGCTGCGCGTCCAAGGCTATAATCGCGCCCGCACCCATGCCGAAAAAGTCCACCCGCTTCGCCCGGTGCATCCGTTCGACGGCAAGGGTGATGCTCTGCTCGTCGCAGGCTTCCATAGTTTGGTCGATGCTTTGCTTGCTGGTCAAATAAATATGCCCCATTATTTTGTCAATGGAGTCGCCGGGGCTGACGTCTATGTATGTCGGCGTCGTTTTGTCGGGCGCGGGGGAAATCTCTTCGGCGGACGCCGCAGTAAACCACATGATGAAATCGCGGTATCCGGCAAAGCCCACCGCCTTCGCAAACCGCACCACCGTCGCCTTGGAAACGCCCGTGCGCTCGGCAATTTCTTCAATTGTTCTGCCGCTGGCTTTTTGCGCGTTTTGCATGAAAAAATCAGCCACATGCTTTTGCGTTTTATTAAATTTCGGATAAAGCTCCGTGATTTTATTCCACTTATTCATAAGGAAACACACTTCCAATTTTTAAAATACCATTGGCTAAATCCTCGCGATAGGCGGGATGTGCCGGGTCCAGGCTGTTTATCGTGACGCCGCCGCTGGCCGGAAACGCCGTGGAGTGGATATATTCCCCGCCGCCGATGTACATTGCCACATGCCCCTTGAAGAATAGCAGGTCGCCCGCGGCCATGGCCTCGCAGGGGACTTCGCGCACCGGGAAACCCGGCCGGATGTCCGAATCGCGGTAAATGATTATGCCGTTGAGCATGTACGCCATCGACGTAAGCCCGCTGCAATCAATGCCCAGCGGGGACTTGCCGCCCCAGCGGTACTGCGTGTGCATGTATAATTTCGCGGCGGAGACCAGCTTGCCGCGCAGGGGATTTTCGAGGGGCGGGGCAGATGCCTGCGGTGCGATGCACGCCGTACGAACGTATCCGCTGCGGCCATCCGGCAGGCCCACATTCGTCCAGCCTTCGGCATAGTTGACATTTGACAAAGCCACATGCGTTCGGCTTTCGGCTGTGCCGCCGCCGTTTGTGCCACCGGGGATAACCGCCAGCAGCCCGCCGCGTGGGCAGCTCGCCATCACCGACGCCTGTACGCGGGGCTGCACCTGTATGTCCAAATACGGAGACCAAACCGCCCATTTTGGAACGGAGGCCCAGGCGTCCACGTCTGTTTCCGCGTTCGAGAGGCACGACACCGGCATGTAGCCCTCGTAGCGATAATGCGTGCGCACGGGAACGAAGCCGTTTTCAGCCGTGCCGGTGACTTCCACTACCATGCCCATCAGGGCCTCGTCGGTGCGCTCGGCGTTTTCCTCCGGCTGCCGGAATAGAGGTGCTACATCGGAAATCACAACTTGTTGTCTCATTTTTCACCTGTCTTATTCAAATGCTTGTAGCCGAACGCCCAGCCCCGGGTCGCCGGTCATGGTGATGCCAGGGCCATTGAAGACAGGGCCGCCCGTAAACGGGTCTGCGGCGCACAGGGCCGGGCCGTCGAGGTCAACCATTCGGATGATGCCTTTGCCCGCCGCCAAATGCGCTGCCGCCCCTACGGAAATTTTTGCCTCCAGCATACATCCCATCATGCATTGGACGCGGTGAGTTTCGGCGAGGGCGCAAATTTTAAGGGCTTGGTAGATGCCGCCAGTTTTCATAAGCTTGATATTCAGATAATCCGCCGCCCGCGTGCGGATGATTTCCTCCGCGTCTTGGGGCGAAAACATGCATTCGTCGGCCAGAATCGGCGTCTGCACGCGCTCTGTGACGAAGCGCAGGCCGTTGATGTCAAGCGCGTGGACGGGTTGCTCAACCAGTTCCACATCACAGCCTTTGTCCTCGATGAGGAGGATTGCGCGAACGGCTTCCTTGGGCGTCCATCCTTGGTTGGGGTCTACGCGCAGAATGACGTCCGCGCCCACTGCCTGGCGGATTTCCGCGATTGTCTGCGGGTCGTTGGCAGGGTCGCGCCCCACTTTTATTTTCAGGATTCTAAAGCCCGCCTCCACTGCCTCCAAGCTATCGGAGACCATTGTTTCCGTCGAATTTAAGCTAATGGTAATGTCCGTGTCAAGCCGCTGCTTGTTTCCGCCAAGCAGCTTATACAGCGGCACACCAAGGCTCTGTGCACGCAAATCGTAAAGTGCCATGTCAACGGCGGCTTTCGCGGAAGTGTTCTTTAGCAATGCCCCATGAAGCGCGGCCATCAAGCCGTCGAAGTCGTCCAGCGGGTGGCCGGTGAGCGCGGCGGCAATTGGGCCGCGAATCGCCCCTTCGATTGCCGGGAACGTATCCCCGGTGATTAACGCCGTTGGCGCGGCCTCGCCAAGACCGATTAGTCCCTCGTCCGTTTCCACGCGAACCAGCACGTTCTCAATGGCATGGACTGTGCGCAATGCTGTTTTAAACGGCTTTTTCAACGGAACGGACAGCGTATCCGTCGTTATTTTTGTTATTTTCAATCAGAACACTTCCCGTCGGTGATTGCGCGATATTTTTCCAGCTCTGCCGCGTTGCCGTGAACAAAATGATTAGGCTCGATTTCCACCCACATTGGCTTGTCGGTTGAATAATCGTGCTGCAACGGGTTATAAATGGTCAGGACTTTTTGCTTCTCCTTAATGGGGTTTGGCAGCGGCACGGCGGAAAGCAGCGCACGTGTGTACGGGTGCAGCGGATTGTTAAAAAGCGTTTCCGTTTCGGCCAGCTCTACCAGAACGCCCTTGTGCAGCACGGCGATGCGGTCCGTGATAAAGCGCACGACGGCCAAATCGTGCGAGATAAAAATTGTGGTCAAATTGCGTTCTTTTTGCAGCTTGGAAAGGTGATTCAGCACCTGCGCACGAATAGAAACGTCCAGCGCGGAAATTGGCTCGTCTGCGATGATAAACGACGGCTCCATGATTAAGGCGCGGGCGATTCCTATGCGCTGCCGCTGCCCACCCGAAAATTCATGGGGAAAACGGCTTGCAAATTCCGGCAGCAGCCCCACTTCAGAAAGCATTTGCCCAACTTTTGCGCGGCGTTCCTTTGCCGACAGCGACTTGTTAATATTGCGCAGCCCCTCCGAAACGATGTAGTCAACCTTGGCACGGTCGTTAAGGGACGCCATCGGGTCTTGGAAAACCATCTGGATTTCGGAGATTACTTTCCTGTCCAACTCCCGCGAGATGCGGCCGTTGATTCTCTGCCCCTTGAAAAACACATCGCCGCGACTGGTTGGGTTGACGCGGATTATCGCCCGCCCAATGGTCGTCTTGCCCGAGCCCGACTCGCCCACCAGCCCAAAGGTCTCCCCTTGGTAGACATCGAAGCTTACGCCGTTTACGGCCACGAATTTTTTTCTGCGCGCGCCAAACGTAACCTCCATGTCTCGCACGCTCAAAACCACGTCTTTACCCATGTTGAACCTTCTTTCTTAAAGATGCCGAATCAAATATCCTTGATGCTTTCGATTTGCTCGGGTGGTTCCAGCGCGGGGGCGCGAGGGTCCAGCAGCCATGTGCGGGCCTTGTGTGTAGGGCTTATCTGAAAATACGGCGGTCGGTGCAGAAAGTCAATCGCCATGGGCAACGGGTTTCGCACGGCGAAGGCATCGCCGCGCACGCCAAAGAACAGATTTGGTGGCGTACCTTTAATCGAAAACAAATCAGATTTTCGCTCACCCAACTGCGGCAGCGACGACAGCAATGCCCATGTATACGGGTGCTTCGCGTTGAAAAAAACTTCGTCGCATGTGCCGATTTCCACAATATCCCCGGCGTACATCACGGCAATGCGGTCGGCCACGTTGGCCACCACGCCCAGGTCATGCGTGATATAAACCATGGTCAAGTTGTATTTTGCCTGCAACTCCTTGAGCAACTGCAAAATCTGTGCCTGAATGGTCACGTCCAGCGCGGTGGTTGGCTCGTCGCAAATCAACAGGCGCGGATTGCACGCCATCGCAATCGCAATAACCACGCGCTGCCGCATCCCCCCGGAAAATTCATGGGGATACTGATTATACCGCCGCTCTGGGTCGTTAATGCCCACGTCGGCCAAAATTTCCACGGCGCACTGCTTGGCCTCGTTGCCGCGTTTGTTTTGATTGTACCGCAAGGCCTCGCTGACCTGCCAGCCAACTGTTTTCAGCGGATTAAGGCTGGTCATCGGGTCCTGCATGACCATTGCAACCTGCGAGCCGCGAATCGTGCGCCATTCGCGCTCGTTTTTAAATTTTGCCAAATCCTTGCCGTTGTACATTATCGAGCCGGATTCAATCCGTCCGTTTTTGTCCAGTAGCCCAATCAGATTCTTCATCAGGACAGACTTGCCCGAGCCGCTTTCCCCCGCAATCGCCAAGCTTTCGCCTTCATATATGTCCAGCGAAATACCGCGTATCGCGTGCAGCATTTGACCGCGCAGGCTAAATTTCACGTTCAGGTCTTTTATCGAAAACAGAACTTTCCGGTTATTTTCCATGAAATCGCGCTCCCTTCAATACTACACATGATTCCGCGGGTCGGCGGAGTCGGAAAAGGCGTTTCCGGCGAGATAAAAGCAAATCGAGATGACGGAAAGTATCGCTGCGGGGAACAGTAGCTGGTACGGATGGGCCCGCATGAGCGGACGCGCCATTTCCAGCAGATTGCCAAGGGTAGGTGTGACCTGCGAAATCCCCAGCCCAAGATAGGACAGGAAAACCTCGCCGGTGATGGCAATCGGCACAGCTAGGGCCATGCGCAGCATAATCACGGAAATCATTTGCGGCAGCAGATTTCGAATAATCACCCTGAAAACGCCGGTGCCCAAGCAGCGCGAGGCAAGGTTGAATTCGCGGTCACGAAACATGAGCGTGAGGTTGCGGATATTGTGTGCGTGTCCAATCCAAGCCCACATGCTCATGGCGGCAACAAGCACGGGAATGCTTGGGCCAAAAAGCATCGCGGCCAAAATCAGAATAATCGTGTTGGGGATATTGTTGATAATATTGTACATTTCGGTGAACAGAAAATCCAGCTTGCGCACATAACCCCACAGCATCCCGAACATGATGCCAAAAGCCATACTGATGCCCGCCACGGTGAAACCAATAAACAGCGAGTTGCGCGTGCCCGCCCACATACGCGCCCACAAATCCTGGCCAATTGCGTTGGTGCCAAGGAAGAATCTGCCTTCGAAGAATTGCGGCGGCACGTTGCGGTAGAACCTCACGGGAACTGCGGTGAGGTCATCGTGGATAGTGCCGGGGTCAAGCTGCCCGGGCAAAATAGGCTGTATAAACGCAAAGCCCATAAGCACGACAAGAATCGCGAAGGTTACAACGCCCATTTTATTTCTAAAGAACATGCGAATCGTGCTGCCCCAGTAGGAATAATTGGAATAGCCTGCCCGTTCCGCCTCTTTGAACTCGTTGTGCGCGAACTGAAAATACTCCGCAGGGAGTTTGGCCGCATTCTCTTCCGTCAAATCGTCGGGGGAGGCTGTCACCCTTGCGCGGAAGTCGTCGATAATGGACTCCTCCAACTTGTTGGCGGTTTTAAGCCATACATTGTATTTGCTCATCTCGCCGCCCCCTTCTTGTGAAGCCTGATGCGCGGGTCAACAAACGCCATCAGCAAATCGCCCAGCAGCAGCCCGAAGATGCCAATCGCCGAAAACATTATAACCAATGCCTGAACCAGCGCGTTGTCCCGCGCCAAAATCGCGTCTATCAAAAGACCGCCCATCCCGGGAATGGAATACAGGCGTTCTATAATAATCTGGCCCCAAATTGTCCCCAAAATCGAAAGCGGAATCAAATTAGTCATGGGAACAACCGCGTTCCTGAAAACGTGGCGGAAAAATATCGTGGTAGTTGGCACATTTTTAATCTGCGCCAGCTTGATGTAGTCCCTGTTGATTTCGTCAACCATGTAGCGCCGCATCCAAAATGCATTTATTGCGATAATTGGCAGGCACATGGTTATAATCGGCAAAACGCGGCTCATTGGGCTGTCGAAGCGGAACGTAAGTGGCGCGCCCAGCAGCATTGTGCCGTATAGCTGAATCAAAACCATGTAAACCGGTGCGGGCACGGCATTCAAAATCGCAACATAGCCCGTCCCGGCCTTGTCCCAAACGCCGCCCTTTTTGCGCGACATCATAACGCCGAGGGCCATCCCCAGCGGCATTCCAATCGCCACTGATATCAGTCCGAATTGCACGGAAATCGGCACTCTGTCCGCAATCACCGTCGTAACCGGCACATTCACCCTAATCCGGCTGGATAGCCCAAGGTCAAACTCTGTAACCAACTGCCGCAAAAAATTAAACAACTGCACGGGAACAGGGTCCAGCAGCCCCATGCGGTATAGCTCCATCTGCCGCTGCTCTTCGGTCAGCAAATCGTACCTACCGCCAAAATATCCTTCAACCGGCAGCATCCTCAGCAGCACAAACACGATGCATATGATAATAAACACACTCAAAATCGACCGCAAAACCCGCTTTACAATATATGCCAGCATGACCCGCTCCCCTTTCCAAAAAAAGATAAGACCGTGGGATTCCGTCCCACACCCTGCCTGCTTTTTGAATGATAAAGTTTTGATGAAACTTTTTCAAAAGTCTCCGGGGTGTGAGGCAGAACCCCACGGTCTTTATTCTTTAAAAAATCTCGTTAAAAAATTTCTACCAATTGCCAACGGGAATTGCGGGGGTGTTTGCGATGCGGGTTTGCCTTTCGGCTTCCCAGTCGGCGTGGAGGAGGGTCCATTGCTCTGCGGTGAGGGGGTGGTCAAGCATTCTTCTACCTACCCAGCCAACCATGGGGCCTGTGCCACCAAAGCCGTCGAATGGATTGTAACGGAATACGAACGAGCCCGAGCCAATTGTGTAGAACGGCCGCACAATTGCGTGGTTGAGCAGGTGGTATTCGGCGTTGTTAAAGGCCTGCCAGCGTTCTCTATTTTGCACGGTGAGGGTGCGGGCATGGTCGATGAGTTCGCGGTATTCGTCGTGAATGCGCTGGGTTTCCGCGCTGCCGGAACGGCTCCAATGTATCCAAGAGTCGTCGATTTCCGAGCGGGAGAAAGCGAATGTCCATGCGGACGGGTCGCCGGGGGCAACGCCAGAGCCGTTGTTGCCTTTCATGAGGGCAAACTGGCCTTGGCGGCGCACCGCCGTAAGGAAGTCAACAGAGGGGCCTGTTTGGATTACGGGATTAATAAAGTCCGCGCCCAAAAGGTCGATTAGCTGCTGGCGCAATACTTGCACTTCCAGCGGCCAGCCGGCAGTGTTGGGGTTATAGCTTAGCTTCATGATAATTGGGAAAGTCGCGCCTTGTGCGGTCAGTTCGGCCCTGGCTTGGTCGCGGAACTGCAACGCCCGTGCGGGATAGTGCAGCCAGTTGGGATATTGATGGAAGCGGCTTAGAGGTGCCATGTCCACAAAGTCAACGCCATCCGCAATTGCAAAACCACGCGGCGTGATTGTGTTGGACAAATACAGGTTTGCGTTGAAGGGGTCAAGGGTGAGCAATGCCCTGTGTGAATCTATCCCCCAGAAAATCGCCTGGCGGAACGCCTCGTTGTTTACGGCCAGCCGCCAGTTGTCGGGCTCAAACTCTGGGCCAAACTGCGGGTCAAAATTGAACATGAAATACCACTGGAACGAATGGTCGGGGATGCCAGGCGTCACAAGATGACTGACTTCCGGGTCATTGAGCCACAAGTCAACGATGTCGCTGGTGATTTGTGCCCAGTCGGATTCGCCGCGGCGGAACATTTCCGGCCCCAAAACGTTCACTTCTGCGTTAAACAAACCAACTGCGCGCTCAATGTGCACGTTTTCAGCATCCCAGTAGAAGGGATTTCTTTCCCACACGCGCATATGGCCGGGGATGAACTCGGTCAGCACAAACGGCCCAATGTAGAGCGTGGTGTAATTGCTGGTGCCGTAGAACATGCCGTGTTGCTCCAAAAACGGCCTGTACGCAGGCTGGAAGCCGGCAACTTCCAAGAAATACGGAATCGGGGATGTGAGTTGGATTTCCAGCGTGTGCGTGTCGATTGCACGGAAGCCAACAAGGTTTGGGTCGGTAATCGCGCCCGTCCACAGTTCATATGCATTAACGATGCGCGGGTGGAATTGGTGGTGGTTTACGCTCATGATTTCCGGGTCAAGCACCCATTCCATTACTGCCACAAAACAATCTGCGGTTAATTCGCCAACAGGGTTCATTTGATGGTCAACCCATTGCAGGCCCTCGCGGATAAAAAACCGCCAAGTCATTCCGTCGGGGCTTACTTCCCAACTGTGCGCAAGGCCGGGGGAAAGCAGGCCGAAATTATCGCGGCGCAAAAGGCTCTCGCTGCCGGGCTGGTTGCCTTCGGAGTTGGCCAAGCTGTCGGCAGAGTTGAACGGATTGAGGTTCGTCATTTCGGTGGGATACACGAAATGCAGCACCTGCTCCTGCGCAAAGCGAATGCCGTGCGGGCCGGTCATGTCAACGACGGCAGGGGGCGCGTCCGGCTGGCCCGGTGCGTCCGGCTGGCCCGGTGCGGGCGGTTGACCCGGTGCGGATACATTGGTGTCCGCGCCGGGCGCGGGCGGTTCCTCGTCCCGGGCGCAGCCTGTAAACAGCGCGAACGCCAGTGTGAAAATCACAGCCGCAGTAATCAGCTTCAAAAATCGTTTCATGTTATTGCCTCCCTAAAATAATTTTGAGTTTGTGAAACGGTCGTGCGGGGAATCCCACCTCCTTGCGAATTGCGATTTTTTGTGTATACTTGCCTCAAAAACGGAGGATAAAAAATGTTTAATGCAATAGAAAATTTGATTCGGCGCGGTTTGGATGATGGTGTGTTCCCTGGTGCGGCAATTGCCATCGGCGACAAAAACGGTGAGATGTTCCGCAGTGTATACGGCTTCCGTCAAATCAAGCCGGAAAAAAAGCCCCTCGAACCGGACACGGTATTTGACATCGCATCCCTCACGAAAATAATTTCAAGCATCGTGGCGTTGCGGCTCGTCCAAGAGGAGAAATTGCGCCTCGCCGACACGCTGGACAAATTTTTTGATATCCCCGCCAGCAAAATAACAATCTACCATTTGATGACGCACACAAGCGGATTGCCCGCCCACGCGCCGCTGTGGCAGATGACAAAGCACCCCGGCGATGTTATCCCCCTAATCCTTGGGATGGAATTGCAAAATCCCCCCGGATTAGCCGTAGAGTATAGCTGCCTTGGGTACATTTTGCTGGGGAAAATTTGCGAAATGCTTGGCGGCAACACGCTGGATAAGCTTTCGCGGGATTGGATTTTCGCCCCGCTGGGCCTGAAATCCGCTGCGTACAATCCCGAGCGCGGCACCTTCGCCGTGACGGAATTCGACGTGGAAGCGGGCTGGCTTGACGGCGTGGTCCACGATGAAAACGCTCGTTTTATCGGTGGAGTGTCCGGCAATGCCGGCGTTTTCGCTGATATAGCGGATATGTCCGCACTGGCGAAAATGCTGGCCAACAAGGGCGTCATGGGCAACGAATTCATAATCCACCCCCTCGTATTCGACGAGGCCGTGAGGAATCACACTACACACTGCGAGGATGGCCGCGGCCTTGGTTTTGAGGTGCGGGATGTCTTGGGCAAGGATTCATACGGCCACACAGGGTTCACAGGGACGTCGCTGTGGGTGGACGCGGAGACATCGTTGTACGTGGTGCTTCTGACAAATCGTGTACATCCTACACGCGAAAATGCAAAGCATATCCCATTTCGCCGAGAATTGCATGATTTATGCGCCAATGAATACAGAGAACTTTGTGCAAAATGACAACGCCAAACAAATACCTACAGTCATATTGTACACTTTGGTTAAAAAATGTCAATAGGAAGGTTTATGAAACTTTTTTTCATGATTTGCATAAGCAAGATACGCCGCACCAAGCTCTGGCCTTTCGCGTGCCTCCGATATCGTCACGCTTGGGAAGTCGCGCTCAACAGCCCGGCAAAGCTTTTGCCGGATTCTCTCGTACAGCACGATTACGCTGCCACTGATTACCAGCTTGTGAGCATCAAGCCCCACTTTTTTAATCAGCGTGCCGGCAATCCTTATTAGATTATCCGCTGCGTGGGATTCTATTCCTACGGCAACTTTATCGCCTTCGTCCGAGGCTGCTTTTACCAGCAGCGCGGCGCGGGCGATTTTTGCTTTGTTAAAATCCGCGCTGTAAATGTAATGCAAAAAATCCTCCAAGCCCGCAAGCTCGAAGGTCTGCATAATCATTTCTGTGAGGGTGGTTTTTGGCCCGCTGCCGTCGTAATCCGCAAACGCCGCCCGTATCGCGTCCATGCCGATACGATAACCCGAGCCTCCGTCGCAGATGAGATGCCCCCATCCGCCAACGCGAAACACCTCGCCGTTTTTGTCAACGGCAAAACCCACCGAGCCCGTGCCGGATATTAATATGATACCCGGTTGGCCCCGCGTTTCGGCTGCGAGAAGAATCTCCGCGTCGCTCACGATTTTTACCACGCCAGAAAATCCCGCTTCCCTGAAAATATGCTCCAGCTTTTGCGCGTTGCCCGGCACCTTGGCCCCTGCGCTGCCCATATAAATCGCGCCGCAGTCCGATAAATTTGTGCCGGTTTCCGCGTTAAACCCGCGCAGCAGGGCTGTTATATTGGCGCGCACGCTTTCGTATGAGCCAGACGCTACATTTGTCGCGCCGCCGCTGTGATACCCTAGTATATCCATGCCGGCGTCAATCGCGGCCAAACGCGAGAAGCTTCCGCCGCCATCTATTCCGATGAAATATTTCATAGGCTTGCCGCCGCCACGCTTTGGCCCACACGACGGTTTTTCTCGTCGGGCGTGTGAATATTAAATTGGCAGCCGCCGTACTCCTCCGCCAAAACTTTTTTTGCGGTAGCCAGCAAAATATTGCCGCCTTCGCCGGACATTACGCGGCCCAGCAGCAGCACATGGCGAAAGCCGTAGAATTCCCGGTAATACGGCAATGTGTGCCCAAGATAGCAGCCGATAGAGCGAAAGATATCCCGTACGATTTCGGCATCTTTCCCGCCTGCCAGCTTATCTTGGATTTTTTTCAGCTTCTCGCCGGGGCTGAGATTTTTTTCGAAAACGAGACCAGCTTTTTGGGCCAACTTAATCACCCCGTCCTGCGAGAAATATTTGACCCCGCAGCCGATATCACCGGACCATTCGTCGGCCATGGCATCGGGTGAGGCATCCACCGGGCAAAATGCCAGCTCGTTCAGCCAGCCTTTGATGTGCCCGTTTTCGTCGATGTAGCCTCCGGCCTCGCTGGTGCCCATTGCGATGCCCAGCACATTGTTGTCGCCAAATTCCATCGCGCCGGCCAGCGCGGTAACGTCTCCGTCATTCACCACAGTCAGCGGCACGTCGCCGATTTCTTTTGCGGCGCGGATATAAATGTCTTTCACTTTTTTTTCGAAGTTCTCCGGAGAAACTTTTAGGAACAGCGACGCCGCCATTGTCCTGTTGTTAATGTAAATCCCTGCGGAGCTTACGCCGATGGAATCCACCCGAGGCAGCTTGGCGGCGGCGGTTTTCAGCGCGCTGACGATGCCGCTGAAGTGATAATCCGGGTCGGCGGTGATTTTGGGATGCCACACAACCTCCTCGCTAAAAACGGCCTCGCCATCCAACACTGCGGAAACCTTTCGGTCACTGCCGCCTGCGTCAAAGCCGATGCGGTAGCCCGTGGTCTTTCCGCCCACGGGGATTGACGACTCGTTTTCCTGTGGGCGTTGGCTTACGATGGACACTTCGAACGGATGCTCGTATATTCGCGCCATGAAATCCGCGTCGAAGGCATACTTCCCCTCCGCCGAAAATTCTCCTTTGATATAGGAAGCAATATTTTCATCGCCGAAAATTTGCACCTTGCAGCCGCCCTTAGCCCACAGCAGAAATTTCACCAGCCGCTCGGCATAGAATCTGTCCGCAGGGGCGTTTGTACCGGTAACGAAAGTGTCGTACACCGTGCGCTTCCCGCCGTCGCGCTCCACGCATACGGATATCGGCTTGGCCGCTCCCTTCAAAAATTCCCGATTAAATACGCCCATTGGGATAAAGCCTGCGTCCAGCGGCGGCGTGTTTTCTAACACGATTTCGATTCCCAAAAAATTCATGGTTGCATTACTCCTTTTTCGAAAATTATTTTTCCACAAAAATATACCCCCGATGCACTCGTACCGAGGGTTTTTTTGTTATTCATCATTTTTGGACTTGCCTCAGTTTAGTCACATGCTCACACCCTTTCGAGGGGATTATAGCACAATATTGCAGAAACTACATCGTATGGATACAATACCCACAAAAAGGACGTGATTAATTATGAAACTGTCAAACAAGGCCGCTGAAATTTTTGTCCCGGGCGGGGACGACCAAGCACAGGCGATAGCGCGAACGACCGACCTGTGCATCGCGGCACATCAGGATGATATCGAAATCATGGCATACGGGCCGATTTCCGGCTGCTATGGCAAGGCGAACAGGCATTTTGCGGGCGTTGTGGCTACGGATGGCGGCGGCTCGCCTCGCAGCGGTGTGTACGCACATTATACCGACGACGACATGAAAGCCGTCCGCATGGAGGAGCAGAAAAACGCGGCCCTCATCGGCCGATATTCGGTGCAGATTTTACTTTCACACAGCAGCGGCGATGTAAAAGACCCGTTCTGCCGCGCAGTAATCGACGACATAAAAGAAATCATCCAAAAATGCGCGCCAGATGTGCTGTACACCCACAACCTCGCCGACAAGCACGATACTCATGTGGCCGTTGCGATGGGCGTTATTCGGGCGTTGCGGGAGTTACCCGCCGAAAAACGCCCGCACAAAATTGTCTCCATGGAGGTGTGGCGGTCGCTGGACTGGCTCTGCGACGAGGACAAAACCATCGTGAACACCTCCGAGTATCCTAATCTTGCGTCGGCGTTAATCGGCGTGTTTGACAGCCAAATTTCAGGCGGCAAACGCTACGATTTGGCCACCGCAGGCCGCAGGCTGGCCAATGCCACGTTTTTCGCCAGCCACGCCGTGGACGATTTCGAAAGCGTCAACTTCGGGCTGGACATTACGGACTTGGTAAACAGCAACATCTGCCCGGCAGATTTTATCGGCGGCTACATCGACAAATTCAAAAACGAGGTGCAAAACCGCATCTTAAAAATGGAGGAATGATTTACATGAACTTTCCCACACAGTATTTCAAGGACATTTTACTGCAAATTCTGGCAATCGACAGCCCGTCGGGCTACACAGAAAAGGCCGTGGAACAGCTCAAGGCATATGTGGACGAACTGGGGTATGAGAATTATTTAACCAACAAAGGCAATCTGGTGATAAGCATTCCGGGCAGCGGCAACAAAACCGTGGGCATATCCGCGCATGTGGACACCCTCGGCCTTGTTGTGCGAGGGTATAAAAGCGACGGGACGCTAAGCTTCTCCCAAGTAGGCGGCGCGATTTTGCCCACGCTGGACGGGGAATACTGCAAGGTTTACACGCGCTGGGGCAAGGTGTACTCTGGCACGATTTTGTGCAATGCAACGGCGTCGCATGTGTACGACGATGCCTCTGACATGAAGCGCGACGCAAAAAACATGCATGTGAAGCTCGACGAAGAAGTGAAATCCGCCGACGACGTAAAAAACTTGGGCATTCTGCCCGGCGATTTCATTTGCTACGACCCGAAGGCAGTTATCACCGAGACGGGCTTCATCAAGAGCCGCTTTTTGGATGACAAATTATCCGTGGCAATACTTTTGGCGGCTTTGAAGCACTTCAAAGACAGCGGCATTTCGCCTGCACAAAATGTTTGCGCCGTTTTTACCACTTACGAAGAAGTAGGCCACGGCCTGAGCCATTTGCCCTGCAACGTGGACGAATTCCTCGCGCTGGACATGGGCTGCATTGGCGACGACCTCACATGCACAGAATACGATGTGTCTATCTGCTCAAAGGACTCCAGCGGGCCGTATGACTACGGGCTCACCACACGCTTGATAAAGCTGGCTAAGGATGCCGGCCTTTCCTATGCCGTAGACATCTATCCGCAATACGGTTCGGATGTTTCGGCCGCAAGGCGCGCCGGCTACGATATCAAAGGCGCGTTAATCGGCCCGGGCGTGGCCGCCAGCCACGGCATGGAGCGCAGCCACATCAAAGCCGCAGAAAATGCTTGGAAATTGCTGCTTCTTTATCTGACTTGACCTTAGGCACGTCAATCTGATTTACAGGATAAAAGAAGAAAAAGCAAAAGGAATAAGGTAAAATACCCCAAGAGGTGAAACGAATGGGGATATTATATGAATTACAAGAGGAAATGAGAGGACTGGAAGAGGGAGCAAGCCACAATGGTTATTGGTATAAAATAGGAGAAACACTAACCATAATGGTATGTGGGTTATTGTGCGGATTGCAAAAGATGGATGAGTGGAGTATTAAGTGGCGGTCCCTACCTAAAACTTCCTTGTTATAAGATAATGAACCAGACCGTGTAAAATGGTCTGGTGTTTTTTTTCCATGGTATTTACCAGGTCTAGGCTGGCTTGGGAAAGGCGGCGGATTTCCTCTTCCGCGTGAGCCTTCGCGCCGGTGGCGGTGAAAATTTCGCGCACGGTTTCAAGGTCCTCCGATGTGGCGCGGGGGTTTCCGTAAGATTTGTTCAACCGCTCGCGCTGCTGGGGGGTGGCGTGTTTGTAAGCATAACCGTACAGAAGGGTTTGCTTTTTTTCAAAAATGTCCGACAGGGCGGGCTTGCCCAGCACCTCCTCGCCGGCGTAGATGCCCAGCAGGTCGTCCTTTATCTGAAAGGCGATGCCCAGCGGCATGGTGATGTCCCGCAGTAAAGTGATTAATTTTTCGTCGCCGCCGCCGCAAACCGCGCCCAGCATGATGGGGCCGGCCAGCGTGTACCAAGCGGTCTTGTATTCGAAAATGCAATTTACCGTGTAAGTGAACTTCTCGTAATCGGCGGCGATGTCTATGGGATAGTACGGCAAGGATACGTCCATGATTTCGCCCTCCAGCGTGGTCAGCTGAATTTGGGAGAACAGGCGGAGGACCTTTACCAGCGTTTCCGGGGGAAGGCCGGATTCCGCCAGGATTTTATTGGCCAGAAACAACCCGTAGTCCCCAATACATATGGCGCGGCTGTTGCCGAAATGCGCGTCAGCCTCGGCGGAGTGAATCGTTGCCCGGCCCCGGCGTTTGGGGCTTTTGTCAATTATGTCATCGTGAATCAAAATGGCGGTTTGGAATATCTCATATGCCACGGCGACTGGCAGGTATCCGGCTTCGTGACGTGTATGTGGATTATCGTGCATATCGGCGGTGTTAGCTGCGGTGCTAACCGCTGCGCCGAGCTTTATCAGCGCGCCGCGGATTCTCTTGCCGTTTTGGTTTTGCTCGTACAGGGATATTAGGGCCTCTTCCACGAAGGGTTTTCCCTTTGCGGACTTAATTATCTCTTGAAGGTATTTGTCGCTTGCTTCCTCGATTTCGCTTTTTGCCTGGGCCAGAAAATTTGAGAAAAGCAAAAATCCGTGGATTTCGTCAATAATATCCGCCGGGGCGGACGCGCTTCCGGCCAGGCCGATAGCGGCACCGGTGTCGGGGAATTCTTTCACGTTAAGCAGCTCCTCCAATGATTCTACGAATAACACATTCGCGTTTTCTGCCCGGCAGGCCTCGTACAGCTCCAGGGAGTTCGCGCTTTTTTTGTCGCCTACCACTACCATTACGTCTGACTCCTTGGCCATTTCCACGGCGCGGGAAATCCGCGCGGCCGTTACGCCGCACAAAGTATCAAAAATTTCCGCGTCCGGACGTTTGGACTTGATTAGCGCGACGGCCCGCTCCCACCAAGCTTTTTTACAGGTGGTCTGCGCCACCACGCACAAGGGCGCGGAGTCACGCAATACGCCGGCCAAATCGGATTCTTTCTCGGCCACTGTCGCCGTCCCAGCCTCGCACCAGCCGAAAATCCCCACAACCTCGGGATGGCCGTTCTTTCCTATTATAATTACGTGATGGCCGGCTGTGCTTTTTTCGCTAACGATTTCATGGATGCTCTTCACCTTGGGGCAGGTGCAGTCCACGATTTCGGCGGTCTTTCGCGCCAGCGCATCATAAACCGCACGGGGAACGCCATGGGCGCGGATTATTACCGTACCGCCGGGCTCGACGTCATCCGCATCTTGTACTATGTTAAACCCCCGGCGGCGATAACCGTTCATTACATGCTGATTATTCACCAAATCGCCGAATAAATAAACACCCTCGCCCCTTTGTGCGTCGGCCTTATATACCGCCGCCCGGACGCCGTGGCAAAACCCCGATTCCTTTGCTGTTTTTATCATAAAAATGCTCCCAAAGAATCCAGCGGGCGTTTTACCTGCTCTCCGGTTTGCATGTTTTTGACTGTGACCTCGTTTTGCGCAAGCTCGGTCTCGCCCAGAATCATTGTGTACCGGGCGTTTATTTTATCCGCATATTTCATTTGGGCCTTTACACTGCGGCTCAAAAGGTCGCTTTCGGCGCGGATTCCGGCCTTGCGCAAAGCATATGCCAATTCTTGCGCTTTCGCAAAGCCCGGCGCGTCGGCGTGGCCTATGAAAATTGTCGGGCCGGGGCCGGCCTCCGGTACGGCTTCCTGTTTTTGCAATAACAAAACCAGCCGCTCAATGCCCATGCCAAAGCCCACGCCGGGGGTATCCGCGCCGCCTACCTGGGAAATCAGGCCGTCGTAGCGGCCGCCGCCTATTACCGTGGGCTCGTTTTCCTTGATAAACTCAAACACCGTGCGGGTGTAATAATCCAGCCCCCGCACGATTTTTGGATTGACAGTAAACGGGATTTTAAAAAGTGCCAGCAGGTCTTGCAAGCTTTGAAAATGAGCGCGGCATTCCTCGTCCAGCGCGTCCAGCACCGACGGCGCATCGGTGAGTTGCTCCTTACAGGCGGGGGTTTTGCAGTCCAGAATCCGAAGCGGGTTTTTATCGAAACGCTGGCGGCACAGCCCGCACAGGGAGTCCATCCGCGCCTCCAGAAACGCTTTCAAATTGGCGTGATAAACCTTGCGGCAATCCGGGCAGCCAATACTGTTGATGTGAAGCGCGACGTCCCTCACCTTCAGCGCGGAAAGCAGCTCCCACCCCAAGGAGATAACCTCGGCCTCGGTGGCCGGGGTGGCCGCCCCAAAGACCTCCACGCCAAATTGCCAGTGCTGGCGATACCGCCCCGCCTGCGGATTTTCATAGCGAAAATTCGGCCCGATGTACCAAAGCCGCGTCGGCTGGGGCTTGCTGTGCATTCCTCGCTCCACATAGGCGCGGGCGACGCCGGCGGTCAACTCCGGCCGCAGCGACAAGCTCCGGCCGCCCTTGTCGTCAAAGGTATACATTTCTTTTTGTACAATGTCGGTGGTGTCGCCCACCCCCCGCAAAAAAAGCTCCGTAGACTCAAAAATAGGCGTGCGGATTTCCTCAAATCCAAAGGCATCAGTTATCCCACGAATCTTCTCCTCTATGTGCCGCCAGATTTTCATTTCCTCTCCGTATACGTCCCGTGTTCCTTTAGGTGCCTGAATCATGACAATTTCTCCGTTCTATATAAATCTCCGGGTTTTTCGCGTTGAATTCCCGGGTTATTTTGTCCCCTTCCAAATGGGGTTTACGGCCACAAGCCCCCGTCGCTTCGCTGGGCAAAGCCCTGCTTCGCTCAACGAACTTACTGACCGCGCCCGCGCCGATGCCCAAAATCGTTTGAACCTCGGCCATCATGCCTATGTTGTAGCTGCATTCGTGGCCGGGCAGGCTGTAGCCCACATTCTCGAAGAGGCCGACCATGTTTTTCTGGCGGTATAAATAGTATGGAGAAAGACCCATTTCTGCGCAGGCCTTTGACGCAGTCCGAAGCATGGCCTCGACATTTACTGCCTCATCCCGGCTTTGACCCGGAGTTTTTTGCGAGTCATGTTCAAGACGGATAAGCTCGTTCAGCCGGGAAGCTCGCTTTACCGCCAGTGTATGAACGGTGATGTTCTCGGGTGAAAGCCTTGCCAATTCCTCCATGGTGCGGCGCGTGTCGTCGGGGGTCTCACCGGGAAGTCCCACGATTAAATCCGTATTGATGCAGGCAAAACCCGCATTCCGCGTCATTTCAAAGGCGGCGAAAAAGTCTGCCGCCGTGTGCCCTCGCCCGATGGCCGCAAGCGTGTGGTCATTAAGGGTTTGGGGATTTACTGCGATGCGGTTCACCCCATAGCGGCGCATAAGGGCCAGCTTCCCCGGGGTCAAGGTATCCGGGCGTCCGGCCTCCACGGTGTATTCTATCGAAAGCGGCAGGGGGAGAGCGTTGTTAAGATTCTCTAAGCACGCCCTGTCTTCCGCTGGTGGCGCGGAAAACCGCCGCGCCAATGCGCTACGGGGGCTTTGCAATCGCTCGCTTGCTTCTGCGATATTAAAGGCCTCGCCCACGGCTTCCAGCACCTTTTCCAGCAAAACCTCGGATAAAACCGTCGGTGTGCCCCCGCCTATATATATTGAAGAAATTGCTGCGCCCATTGCCCGGGCCTGCCGGGCCTTTTCAAAGCATTCCCCAGCCAAGGCGTCGCAATACCGCCGCTGCAAATCCGTGTCGGCGGGCTTGTGGGAGGTGTTAAACGAGCAATATACGCACCGCGTCGGGCAAAAAGGAATACTTACATATAAGCCGATTGTGCCGGGGGGTGGGGTCAGCCTATTCTCCGCGTGAGCCACGGCCAGTGCCAACCGCGCCTTTTCTTTGTGGCAGCAGATTACCTCCGTCAAAGTTTTTGTAATATCCTCGCCGGAATGCCCCGCCTCCAGCCATTCCCTCACCAGCTTAGACGGGCGGATTCCCGTCAACGCACCCCATGGGGTATACGCTCCCACGGCTTTCTGCAAGGCGTGGTACAAAGCCAGCATAATAACACGGCGTTCGGTAAGATATTTGCCGGGTTTTATATCGTCACAACAAAAAGGCCACTTATGCCCTGCGACAAACTCGCCGTCCTTATAAACGGACGCATAAGCAGCTTCCTCTTCGAGCCATGATTCAATAGTGTATCCGGCCTCAAGATACGTATGTGGCCTGTACTGCACTTTCACGGCGTTAAACCTCTCACCCGGAAAAAATACCTGAGCAACGGTTTGCACTTCATTTACATGCTTATGACCAATCAGCACACATTGCATAAATCACTTCACCCCTACGCATTAACCCTTGTAACCTCGTGGGCACCGGTTTCGTTTTTGAGGCGGATGGTGAGGCGGTCAAGCTGTTCGCCGTCGGACAGCTCGATTCCCATGCTTAAAATTGCGTCGGACTGCACGGTGCGGGCGTTGAGGGTTTTCACCTTTACCCGCTCCTCGGAAAGTACACGGGAGATATCGGCAATCAGGCCGTCGCGGTCGGTGCAAAGGATTCGCAGGTCGGTGTGATAGGTATGGCCGGATTTTTCCGGGACATGCCAATGGGCGTCGATGAGGCGGCGGCGGTCGAATTCGTCCATGTGCATGACATTAACACAGTCGGTGCGATGAACGGTGAGACCGCGCCCGCGGGTGACAAAGCCGGTGATTTCGTCGCCGGGAAGAGGGCCGCAGCACTTGCCAAAACGCACGGCGGTGTCTCCTATGCCCTTTATCACGATGCCGCTGGTTTGCTTACGGTTTTCATTTTTGCCGCCCGATTCAATAAGATTTTGAATAAGCTCCTCGTCGCTTGGCGGCGGCTGGACTTTTTCGTACTCCCGGTACAAATGGTTGATTACCAGCTTTTCCTTAAGGCCTCCCACGCCCACCATTACATACAGCGTGTCCAAGTTTTTGCAGTTAAAGCGGTTTAGCACATCTGCTTCGCGGTCATCCTCAAGCAAAATATCCAGTGAAACCAGCAGCTCCTTAGCGGCAATTTCCAAGGCCTCGCGGCCTTTTTTAATATTTTCCTCGCGGCTTTCCTTGTTAAACCATTGGGTAATTTTAGACCGGGCCGAGGTGGTCTTTACCATTTTAAGCCAGTCACGGCTGGGGCCCTTGGTGTTTTGACTGGTGAGAACCTCCACCCTGTCTCCGGTGGAGAGAACATAGTCGATGGGGACGATTTTGCCGTTCACCCGCGCACCCATCATGCGGTTGCCCACGGCGGAGTGAACCGCGTAGGCAAAGTCGATTACACAGGCACCGTTCACAAGGGAAACTACCTGACCCGCCGGCGTGAAGCAATAAACATGCTCCTGAAACGCGCTTAGGTCCATCTTCAGCGCGTCGATAAACTCCTCGTTGTCGGAAACCTCCCGCTGCCAGTCCATTATTTCTTGCAGCCAGCGGTCCTTTGCCGCCTTGCCGCTTTCCTTGTACTTCCAGTGCGCCGCTATGCCAAACTCCGCAACCGCGTGCATTTCATAGGTGCGAATCTGCACCTCAAAGGGCTCGCCGGGGCCCACCAGCGTGGTGTGCAGGGACTGATAGCCGTTGGGTTTTCTCATGCCGATATAGTCCTTAAACCGTCCGGGCACCGGGGTGTACATTTCGTGGAGGCGGCCCAATACCTCATAACATTCGCCCACTTCCCCCACAAGCACACGCACGGCATATAAATCAAAAATCTGCTCCAAGGTTTTGCCCTGGCTTTTCATTTTTTTGTAAATGCTATAGAACCGCTTGGGGCGGCCCTCCACCCGGGCATTGATGCCGTCGGCCTTAAGACGGCGGCGTATTTCAACCATTATTTGCTCCACAAGCTCTTGCCGCTCGGCTTGTTTGATTTCAACTTTTTTGGCCAGCTCGTCGTAGAATAAACGGTCGGTGTATTTGAAGCCCAGGTCTTCCAGCTCGTATCTCAGCTTTGCGATACCCAGCCGGTGCGCCAGCGGCGCGTAGATGTCCAAGGTTTCGCGGGCCGTGGCCTGACGCTTGTCCTCCGGCCGCACCCCAAGAGTACGCATATTGTGCAGCCTGTCGGCAATCTTCACCAGCAGAACCCGCACGTCCTGGGACATATGAAAAAACATTTTACGATAATTTTCGGCTTGGGCGTCGGTTTTGGATACATAGGCCACTTTTTCAATTTTTGTCACGCCGTCCACGATTAACGCCACTTCTTCCCCAAATCGCTCGGCCAGAGCCTCCAATGCGATATCCGTATCCTCCACCACATCATGCAAAATGCCCGCGATAATCGACTCCATATCCGTCCGGATTTCCGCCAGAATAGTAGCCACCTTCAGCGGGTGCAAAATATAGGGCTCACCGGATTGGCGAAGCTGCCCCTCATGGGCCTTCCGCGCCAGATTATACGCGCTTTCTACCAAGTCAAGAGGTGTGCCCGGGCGGTACGTTTTTATTTCAGCTATAAGCTTCTTGTATGCTTCGGCTATGATGTCAATATTGGCGTCCACGCGCTCAGCCTCCTTTTTAACGGAATCTCTATAGGGAAAGTTTGTGAAGTATAATACAAAATAGGCGGAAAATAAAGCCCTTAGCCGGAGAATCTTTGTTTAAGGGATTTGCAAATTCAGCAAAAACGAATTGCCCATTCAGAGACATTTTTTTAACAAATAACACGCTACGAAGATTAGTTTGACATGCATAAACTGTGACAATAAACTCAAGCTGTGTTTGAACTTTACTAAAATGAGAGCCCGACATATACCGCATTTTTATCATCTTGGCTTACGCCAAGATATCGCCGAGTCACATCAAAAGATGTGTGGTTATAAATTTCCATGATTACAGCTGGAGAAACACCATCCTTCCAAGCGTGATATCCGAATGTTTTACGGAGCGATTGACATGATACCCGTTGAGAAAAATTAAGGGCTTCTGCTGCCGCACGAATTAGGCGATATGCCTGAATACGGCTAATGTCCTTTCCTGTTTGGCTGTTAAGAATAAGAGGCTTGCCCTGCTTGGCACTTGGTAGATATGCCTCCAAAGCAGCTATAACATGTTTATTTAGCGCGACAAGTTTACTCTTTTTAGTTTTCTTTTCCGTGACGGTGATGGTTTTGCGTACACGGTTGTTTTCAAAATCGTACACATCATCCGTGGAAATAGCCAAAATATCGCTGATTCGTAACGCAGTATAAATACACAGCGTTGTCAGCACGTAGTTGCGAACTTGTCCCAAACTCCGATAATAGGCAATAAACATGCGAACTTGCTTTCTGCAACGAATAGGTTCAGTTAAATGACATTAGGTTATACCCCCTTATAATGTGAATGCTCTCGTCCATGTAACATACTCTTTATTGTGTTACATGGCATGGAGTGTAGTCGCTAAGGCTTTCGCCAAAGTCTTTCATAAGCAGTGTAGCAAGAAGGAGGGAAAGGACAATCACCATGAAGAAAAAAACGCACAGTACAGCGCACGATTGCGGAACGCAAGCGACCCTGTTTATAATCGCATTAACAACCTCTACCCTTACATACGAGAGCGTGACACAGCAACGGACGAAGTAACGGCAGTCATTTCCGCTTATCAAGAAGTCTACATGGAAATCGGCATGAAAGCGGGGGCAAGATTGCTTTATCAGCTTATGGTTGAGGACGAAAAGCAACCCGCAAAAAGCGCAAAATAAAACTGCATATCGAGCAACGCATAACCCCTCTTTTCGCCTGTTGGTAGAGGGGTTATTTTTTGCAAATCAAACAGACCCAACACCCCGACCCGCCGATTGCATCGGCGG
>Ga0209755_10001545_pt1 | contig 35158 bp, 36 predicted proteins | sample TergutCo191P1_FD_187301 | JGI IMG/M metagenome (GOLD analysis project Ga0209755, IMG submission 187301) | Cornitermes sp. P1 segment gut microbial communities from Petit-Saut dam, French Guiana - Co191P1 (SPAdes) (version 2) | ecosystem: Host-associated > Arthropoda: Insects > Digestive system... | reverse complement strand
GCGGGCTACTGACGCAGCAAATTAGCGCCTGTAGGCGAAATTTCAGAAAAAGGCGAGCACTGTCCGAGCGAAGCGAGTTTGCGAGCCTCTGAAATGAGCCATACAGGCGCTTATTTGCGTAGTGCGTAGTCCGCAGGCGGCGTACCCGCCCTACGGCTTTTTGGATGCGTTACGTCAACCCCCAGGCCATCTGCGCAACAAATCTGGCACTGCCATCACCCCAGCAAAGCCTGGTCATCGCTAAACTCCTCGCCGCTGACCTCGCTGAACTTGGCGATGAGCTGCTCCACTGTGAGATTTTTCTTCTCATCACCCGAAATATCTAACGCAACCCCACCCGCTCTCATCATAATGAGCCTGTTGCCGTGCCGGATTGCATCTCGCATATTGTGCGTAACCATCATCGTAGTCAAATTATACTTGGAAATAATCTTATTCCCAATCTCCAAAACCTTCGGCGCAGTCTTGGGATCTAAAGCCGCCGTATGCTCATCGAGAAGCAGCACCTGCGGCTCATTTAACGTCGCCATCATAAGCGAAAGCGCCTGACGCTGACCGCCCGATAGAAGCCCCACCTTGTCCGCCAGCCGGTTTTCCAAACCAAGCTCCAAATCCGCCAGCCTCTCACGGTAAAGAGCCCGCTCCTTACTCGAAATATACCACCGGAACAAACTCCTTCTCCTGCCGCGCCTATACGCCAGAGCCAAGTTCTCCTCAATGTTCATACTGGCAGCAGTACCCACCATGGGATCCTGAAACACCCTGCCGAGATACTTAGCCCTCCTGTACTCAGGCAAATTCGTAACATCATTGCCGCCTATGGAAATTCTCCCGCTATCCGGCAAATGCGTACCAGCTACAACATTCATTAGCGTGCTCTTTCCCGCACCATTGCCGCCGATAATTGTGACATAATCGCCCTTTTGAAGGCTCAAGCTCATATCAATGAGCACATTAGTTTCCAAAGGAGTGCCTAAACCAAATGACTTGCTGACACCGGAAACATCTAAGTTACTCATCTCCGCGCCCTCCCCTGCTCTTCTTATCGGAACCGCCCTTGTTAAACAAGCGGCCTAAAACCCTCCGGCAGGCACAATCAGTCTTCGTAGCCTTCTTAACCCAGTTACGAATTAGCGGCAACGACAGAGCAAACGCGACAGTGAGGGCAATAAACAGCCTTAAATCCGTTGCCGGCATACCCAGCTCCATAACAAACGTAATAATCAGGCGGTAAATAACCGAACCCGCAACAAGCGTTATGAGCCTCGCCCAGAACCTGCGGACATTGAACAACACCTCTGCAATTATTACAGAAGCGAGCCCTACAACTATTGTCCCAACCCCCATATCGGCAGCCACAAAACCCTGCTGCTGCGCCACAAGCGCACCGGCCAGAGCCACGAAGCCGTTGGAAATCATCAAGTACATTATAATCATGGCATTGGTGTTGACACCCTGCGCCGCCACCATCTGCCTATTGTTGCCTGTTGCGCGCACTGCACTGCCTATCTCTGTACCGCAGAAAAAATAATATGCCGCACCAGCCACCACCACAACGCAGGCCGCCAAAATCAGAATAGACTCCTGCCTTGCCAGCCCCAAATCCTGAAGAAACGAGAACACAGTGGTAACCCTTCTCGGCCCGTGGGCGGGCAGCCCTATATTAGAGCCGCCACCCAAAATACGTAAAACAACGGAGTATGATGCCACCATCGTTAGTATGCCCGACAAAATAGGCGGTATGCGCAGCTTCGTGTGCAAAACCCCAGTGACAAAGCCGCCTACGCTGCCGACCAAAGTCGCCAAAACCGTCGCCAGAAACGGATTATGCCCGTCGTGGATAAGCCTGCCTGCCGTGGCAGCTCCGAGTATTACAGTGCCCTCCACGGAAAGATCCGGCATGTTTAATATTCTAAAAGTCATGAAAACACCTATGGTCATAAGCGACCACAACAGCCCAAGACTAATAGCACCTTGAATTATGAGCTCTATCTCAAACGCCTCCCTTTACAGCCCTTCGAGCTTCCCGCATTATTCCGGATACACAATGCTGTCCGCAAACCGTTCGGGAACCGTAATGCCGAGCTCTTCAACCATAAAGCCATTGACAATGTAGTTAAGCGTTTGAGCAAACTGAATAGGCATTGTGGCAGGGTCCGCCCCGTCACGCAAAATGGCCACTGCCATCTGCCCTGACTGCTTGCCGAGTTCGAAATAGTTGACGCTCTGAGTAGCTACACCGCCAGCCAGAGTCATGTTTTCTTCGCCGGGGAACACAGGCACGCCTGTTTCCAGGCTGACCTGGGCGACTATGCTCATAGCATCTGCATGAGTATTGTCAGTCGGTATGAAAATAGCATCTACGCGGTTTGCCACCGAGAGGGTGTTCTGCTGGACATAACCTGTGGTGGTCACTGTCCCCACCTCTACTGTAAGCCCCAGCCCCTCCGCTATCCCACGGGCAATCTCCGCCTGATAGACAGAATTTGCCTCGTTAGACGAATATACAATGCCCAGAGTTTGGATGCCAGGTACAAATTCAAGAATCATGTTTATTTGAGCCTCTATGGGATTCATGTCCGAGGCCCCTGTCACGTTGCCGCCCGGAGCTTCATTGCTGTAGACGACCCCTGCCCTTTCATAACTGGTAATCGCCGTACCTACAATAGGTATACTCTCAGTGGCCGCCGACATCGCCTGAACGCTAGGCGTCGCAATCGCCAGTACAAGATCCACATTATTGCCCACAAAACGCTGTGCAATAGTGTTGACAATCTGAGAATCCCCGTGGGCATTTTGATAATCGTATTCAAAATCAATTCCCGCTTCATTTAGGGCAGCTAAGAAGCCATCCCGTGCCGCATCCAGGGCGGGATGCGTTACAAGCTGCAAAATCCCGATGCTAAAGGCTTGCGCCGCCCCATCTTGTGTTTCTTGTCCCGGAGATACATTCCCGGGCGCTTGTGTTGTTTCATTGCCGCCACATGCTGTGAGCAGTGTAAATATTCCGACCACCATCAATACCAATACGAGCAACTTACAAACCTTTTTCATCTTTTTCACTTCCTTTACAAATATGATAAGACATATTACCTCTCCGCACCTGCTTTAGTCAATTGATGAATCAACACAATAAAGAGCCCATATGGGCTCTTTATATAGCAATTTTACATAGCTTTCACCTGTACACTACGCAGAATCCAGACTTTCATCCGAGGCAGGGGCTTTTTTCCCAAATGCCCACTTCAGCAGCAGAGGGGTTATAAACACAGTCACCAGCACCACTACAATTACACTCGGATACATCGTAGCGCTCACATACCCCATAGCTATAGCTTTCGCTGCGACAATGAATGAAACCTCACCTCTAGCCATCATGCCAATCCCTATTTGAAGGCTTTCCCGCCTGGAGAACTTACATATCCGCGCCCCAATCCCGCAGCCCACGACTTTGGAAATAATGGCCACGCCGACCAAAACTGCAGTAAACACCACCAAGCTCGCCGTCATCCCGTCAAAGGATGTGTGTATTCCGATGTTTGCCAGAAATATAGGCGTGAAAAACAGGTACGATAGCTCATGCGTCTTTTCCTCAAGCATATCAACACAGCGCGTGCTGCAAAATGCTATTCCAGCAAGATAGGCCCCTGTTATGTCCGCAAGGCCTAAAATCTCCGCAAGGTATGCCATAAGAAAACAGTAAGCGATGGCGAATATCGCCAGCTTGCTCCTACTGCCCCACTTATGGGTAAACCAGTTAAAGAACTTGTTCGCCAAATACCCCGCAACAAATGCAATGGCGAAAAAGGCCACTATCCGCACTAAGGTCAGCCCCATGAGGCCAATTGAGAAATCTCCGCCCCCCATGCCCATCGCCACGGCCAAAATCACTATTACAAGCACATCGTCAAAGAGTGAGGCACCCATTAGGGCCGTGCCTACCTTCGTCTTTAGCTTGCCCATCTCATTTAGAGTCTCAACAGTTATGCTAGTGGACATGGAGGCGATTATTACACCTATGAAGAAGTTCTCAAAAGATGGTGTGCCGAACAGAAATGCCGCCGCAAAACCGCCGCCTAGTGCGGCTGCCACACCCAGAACTGAGATAAGCAGCGAGGACTTCGCCGTTTTGCGCAGCTCCCTAAAATCAGTTTCCATGCCGGCTGCAAACAGCAGAAGAATTACGCCGAACCCAGCCACGGCTGTTATTGTTTCATTTGGCTCAACGAGGTTGAACACCGCCGGGCCGAGCAGAACCCCTGCGACCAAGGCCCCAACAACCTGCGGCAAGTGGATGCGCTTCATGCCTATTGAAAGAACCTTCGTGGACAGAAGAATAAGTGCGATAAAAAGCAACAGTTGAATGTCAATCACTTGCATTCACCCCCTCGGATATCCCCTACTCCCGATTGTCGTTAGGTGCTGCACGGCTTTACCGTGCGCAGCTCATCTGCCTCAATACTCTTAAACTTCTACTATTGCATCTATCTCCACCGCTGCATCAAGAGGCAACTGATTTGTGCCGATTGCCGTTCTCGCATGCCACCCGCTCTCGCCAAAGGCTTCAATAAGAAGCTCCGAGGCTGCATTTGTAACAATATGCGGCTCAGTAAACCCTGCTTCACAACTTACAAAAGATTGCAGTTTTACAATACTTTTCACCAAGTCCAAATCTCCCAGCTCTGCCTTTAGCGTGGCTAGCAGATTAATTGCGCAGCGGCGGGCTGCGTCCTGGCCGGACTGCACATCATGTTCTCTACCTAACTTCCCGGTGTAAAGACTGCCATCTTCTTTTACAGGAAGCTGCCCGGATACAAACAGTAAATTACCCACTTTCCTCACCGGCACATACTTTGCCTTCGGCGCAGAAACCTCCGGAAGGTTAATGCCCAGCTCCTCTAATCTCTTTTCAACTTTCACGATTTTACCTCCGAAAATAATTATGTCAATGTCCCTCTTGGCTTTTTTGCAAATAGGAACACTGCTGCCAATGCGCACAGGGGGATAACTATAATAGCCACAGTGTAGGCCCCGTTTACCCCGCCTCCGAAAACTCCGCCTGCGACTCTAAGAAAATGCGGAGCCAAGAACATCCCCAAGTTCTGGATTCCCAGATGTATTGAAATTGAAATGGGAATCATTTTCTGCGGCGATAGCGACATCACCTGGCTCGACACATATGGGTTTGTCAAGTTCCACCCGATGCCAATTATCATCGCCGCTATAAAAGCCCCGGCGATGTGGGATGTCACGGCCATTTTGACTATGAACCCAAAAATTGAGAGCACATATCCCACAGGCACAATCCACCTGCCCAGAAGTTTGCCCCAGACAAAATACGTCATGCCTACCGCAACGGAGATAAAGGTCATTGTCGATATTACAAGCCCCGCCTCCACAGAGGTGCCCAGTTCATGGACTGTTATTACATAAAGTGAAGTGTACAGGCTAATAGCAATCATGCAAACTGCGTAGATGCAGTGAACCGTCATAATCAGGTACACCCTGCGGGGGATGCGTCGAAAACCTTGCTTTATGGTCTCAAACACAGGCTCTGGTTTCTCCCCAGCCTGCTCTATCCCTTCAGGGCTGTCAGGCAGCACCGGTGCCGCAGGTCTTTTCGGCATCAAAAATGCAAAGACCGCAAGGGTTATGATGCTCAAAAAACCCAGATAATGAGCCTGGGGCCAGTCCGCCCCGTCATTGCCTGCTGCAATCCAGCCTGCGATTATAGCGATCAGGCCAGAACCAGCTTGCATCACGGACCCTGTGAGAGCTATGGTCTGCGCCCTTTTTTCCGGCGGCACAAACTCCCCGATTATGGAGTTTACGAGCGCAGAGCCCGCACCTCTATGAATCCCAAGAAAGCCCGCTGCTACCATAAGTAACGACAGCGGCCCCCTGCCTCCGGCAAAAGAGAAAACGCTAAAGTATATTAACGTCATGGAAACAGAGAACATCAGCAGGTATTTTTTATTAAACTTTAGCACCAGCGGCCCAACAAAAAAGGATACAATGAGAGCAATGATGCCCGGCATCGTTATTAGTGTTGAAACTGTATACTCTGAAAACTCGGGGTATGAATGCGCAATATACGCAATTGATGGGGTTGTGATGCCACCCGCCAAGTACATTGTAAAGCCCAATATGCAAAGCGCCAAAACGGCTCTTTTTGACGTGGTCATACAGCTACCTTCCCCTTCGCATGCTTTCGGGGACTCCGGCAGCCGGTTTCGGGCTTTTAGCCCCCGCAGCGTCCCTATTCCCTCTTAACTAAACATACCACAGCGCCGCTGCTTTATCAAGTGTTGTGGTGCTTTTTCCGCCTCTCCGCCATTGCCTCAAATTCAAGCTCCCTATGGCGCAAAACCTCTTGTTCACTGACCCCCAGCATACTTACAGCAGAGCTTAGGAGTTTTTCCGCAAGAAGAGCCTTTATCTTCGTCCCTTGAGGGTCATATGTGAGGGTGTATGCTATGAGCCGGCCTATATCCTGCTCCTTAGGCCCGAAAATCCGCTCCTCAAAATCAATCCCACGGCACAGCCCCCCCTCAATGAGGAAGTTTCTGCCGTTTACATCACCTCTGATTTCACCTGTGAGATCTGTATTTACAGCGAGGTAATACTCCCGCAGCCACTTGATTATCCCAGTTGCCGCCGCCTCAATTTCACATGGGTCGTACTTGTCCAGCGATTCCAAACGGTCAATAAAATCCGGCAAAACTTCGCCGGTGAAATATTCCATTTTCAAAACGGCTTTTTGGCACTCGAAAACAAGCGGTACATCCAGCCCATTTTCCCTTAACCTATTAAGCTGTGCAGCTTCAAAGTTTGCAGCTTCTTCTGATACAAAATGTTTTTCTACAACCCCATCTGTTAAATAGACCTTGTTGCGCCTAGAAACGAATTTCAATCTCACCCTCCGGTATATATCCATCCAACGCACCCACAACTCCGAGTACAGTGTTTTTCAGGATAGTTTGTACAAACGGCACCATATCTATGCGCCGTCCATTTATTAAAAGCTCAATGCCTTTATCCGCAACACATTCAACACGCCTGCGCTCTCCCCTTAAAACAGCGCCGGCAAACTCCTCGCACGTCATGCCGCATGCGGTGCAGCACTGCGGCGGAAAACTTGGCAGCCGCTCATATACACGCAGCTCAATTAAGTCTACGAGTTTCTTTATCTCCGTAGTGGCATCAATCGCAGGGACACCTTTGTATTGCTCAATTTCCGCAGAAATACGCCCGGACACACAAAATGTCATGCCGGTAAATTTCATGCTTAGGTCCTCTTCGGCATGAGCGGTGACTATCGTCGGGATACATATGTCGGATACGCCCTCCATAACTACCCAATCGTAATCTTTTTCATAAAATTCCAAAATTTTGTGAGCCGGCAGCTTCTCCTGAAAGAGTATATCTGTTTCGCTGTTGCCCCTGGCAGTGACCAGGCGCGCCCCCACAGAGCGGTGTCTGTTGGTATTGCTGCGCGGATTTGGGTCAATGGCAAAAGACTCATTGTGAATTTCTTTTACAGAACCCACCTTGTAGCCCCTGGCCGTCAGCTCTCTTATTATATTCTCTATCGTGGTGGTCTTGCCGCTTTTCGTGATGCCGCATATACTCAGTACTTTCAAAATATTCTCACTCCTATGATTAGTATGGCTCCCATGGCCGCCGTGTATGCTGCAATGGCACCCAGCACAGCGTAGTCGCGCCTGTTAAATGAGAGCTCGAAAAAACTTGTGCGCACCCGCTGCGCCCTAAAGGCTCTCATCTCCATGCTCATCGCAAGCTCCTTTGCATTTTGCATACTTGAAACCACTACCGGCAAAATAAGGTAAGTATAAAGGGCAAGTTTCTTTCTCAGCTTTAGTTCCTCTATTACAATGCCACGCAGTTGGAGCGCTGTCAAGCTATCTTTTAATTCTTGGGCAAGTTGGGGTACAAACCGCACTCCGACGGATATCATATATGCCACCTCATAAGGCATTTTTATTTGAACCATGCCCTGTATCAGCACGCGCACAGTAAAGCATGTGAACATGGCCCCGCTCATAATAAACAAAGCAAGGCGCAAGAGCACCAGCACTCCGATTTGTATGCCCCCCAGCGTGATTATGGGAAGCCCTGCTATCTCCAGCAAAATCAGGCCGGACGGCATGAATATGCTGCGCAGGATTGAAACAAGTATCAGAGCCTGCCACAGCCTCTTGAGCCTTCTAAACATCATCCGGAAGTCCACATTTATAGCCAGCGCAAAAATAAACCCTATTAGCACCTGAATTGCCATCAGCACCAAGGACTCGCGGATTATGACCGCGAAGCTGGACAAAATCAAAGTCAGCGCAAACACAACGCGGGGGTCCGGCAAGCTACGAGTCACTAAAGCCACCCCCGTCCATATACCTGATTTCTGCGTCCAGCGAACTAGAGAAATCCCTGTCGTGGCTTATGAGCAAAATAGCCACACCCCGCCCAAGCAGGGAGTGCAGCGTATCTGAGAGAATCCCACGCCTGCGTTTGTCAAGGCCCGTGGTAGGCTCGTCCAGCACAAAAAAACGCGGCTCCATAACCATTGCCGCAGCGATAGCCAGCCTCTGCTTTTCACCGCGGCTGAGTGTATACGAGGTGTTCTCCGCTATGTTTTCAAGTTCAAACATACGCAGATACTCCCAAGCCCGCTCATGTGCTTCTTCCTTTGAAACTCCCCGCAGCTCCAGGGGAAAGGCTATCTCTTCGACGGGGGTCGGCGCAAAAATTTGCCTTGCAGGCTCTTGAAACAAATATCCCACCTGCTTGCCAATCTCTCCGAGTTTAAGTCCCGCGATGTCCTTCCCATCATAGAGAACACACCCGGAATCCGGCCGCAGAAGTCCTGCGGCCAGTTTTCCAAGTGTTGTTTTTCCGCTTCCATTCTCCCCCATTATGGCGGTACACTTCCCCGGAGAGAAGTACTCCACCCTCAGAGTAAAGTTTTGGCGCTTTTCATTTGTGGGATATGTGAAGCAAATATTTTTTAGTTCTAATTTGAACATTTCCGCCATTACAGCAGAGTTATTACATGTAGCTGACCCATCCAGCGGTTTGAGGCAAAGCCCACCAGGACACTTCTAAACGGGTAATCCCTCTCTCTGAGCGGTTCGCCGTTTTCCAGTACCGCTACAAATCCATTGCCCTCAGTGAAGGCTTCTTCGGCTGTCCACTCGTGAGTGAGCCCGTCCATTGTAACAAATCTTAGGCCGTTTGCATCTGAGTGGTCTATCTCAAAGTATGCCAGAATGTCGAGGATGGCCACACCTGTGAAGTACCTGCCGCCTCCTGAATCAAAGTCAACAAGGCCCAGTTCTTCCAGAAGTTCCATGGATGCCACATAAGTCTGGCCGCCTGCCTCTATGGCAAATTCATACATACCAAGTTCCGGTGTTTCGCCTGTTTCCAGCGGAGCTGCTATAGTAATCTCGGCGATATTTCTAATAAAGCGCATGGGCACTGTGTCCTGTGCAACTACAAGCATGAAAGGAGTCTGTGCATAACTTGTGACAGGCTCTCCGTCTTCAAGCCAGGCGATGAATGCATTTGTTTCATCCAGAGTTTCCTCAATTGTCAAAAATACGTTAAAGCCATCCGGAGCTCTTAAGTTCAGTGACTCCGCACCACGGTAGTTTGCGCCTGAAAGCCTGAGGACGTCCACTAAAGGCACGCCTGTAAAGTTGCGCTCAGTGCCTCTTATTGTGGCTGTAATTGCCACATTTTCAATGTCCATTATATCTTCCGCCGACACAGTCCTTCTCGCTCTGTCAACACCTGTCACCACGATTGGCGCAGCCTGCACATCCGGAGCATCGCCCAAAACTACAGTAATGTCTACTATGTTGCTCAGCCACTGCTGCGGAATTGTGTGATGTGTGCGCACAAGGCGGAAGGGGCCGCTGCCGCCATCTGCCCAAGGGGTAAGTTCCACACCGCCTTCAGCCACCGCCAGAATGTCTGAATCAAGGTTTAGAGGGTCTTCATCAGGGAATGTGGAAGTGTTGCCGTTAGCGGCTGTCAAAGTGATGCTTTCCACAGCCTCGGGGTTAATGCCCAGGCTATCGAGCACATCAGCGATTTTCACCCCTGTAAATACCCGCTCATTGCCTCTGTCCACTGCTGTAAACTCTTCAAATCCCAAATATTCAAGTTCGCCCATCTCCACAGTGTAGACAGTTTCGCCCAGAGTTACTGTAAAGCTATTCAAATCCGGGTCGGTATCTTCAGGCTCTGCGCCGACGGTTATGATATTTTGAGCTCCATCCCAGCCTACTTCGAGGTCGAGTGCATTTGCAACTGCCCGCAGCGGCAGGAAAATCACGCCGTCTAACATAATCGGCCTTACTACATTTCCTAGGACATCCTGAGGTGTGCGTTCCCCATCATTTGCAAAGATTCTGATTTCAGGCCTTGATTCGTCGCCAAGTGATGGTACAAAACCAATTTCTACTATATCCCTAATCCATGTGCCCCTGGCCGAAGCCTGCGCCATGATAAGCCTTACGGTGCCCCTGTCCTCTTCGTAAATGAGATGAGCATTTTCGGGGTTGAGGGCATCAGCCACCGGGATGTGTGCCACTGTACCATTTCCAGCCGTTACGCGCATGTAAACAGCTTGTTCAAGAACGCGCAGGTCTGCGCCGAGTTCCTCAAAAACTGCCACTACGGGCCAGCCTGAGAACTCATCTCCCGGGACTGTTACAAATTCCGTCTCAAAATCAAAATCCAGAAGAGTTGCGGGATTTACAATAACCTGCTCGGTTCCTGCTACGAATCTAAATGAGTCAATAGCTGGAGCCTGGCCAATGTATACGCGCGCTGCTGCTGGACGCCAGTTTAAGTCCACACCCAGAGCTGTGCTCAGAGCTCTTATGGGCAAGTAGGTTGTACCTCTTAAAATGAATGGGTCGTTGCCTCCGTGGCTCGTAGCCACTTCACTGCCGTCTACAAACACTCTTGCTGCACTGGGCTGTGCACCGTCAGGCAACTGCGCTGCCAGAGCTGTCACCGGCAGCAGCATAGCCACGGCCAGAACCAGTGCGGTTAAAATCTTAAATCGGTGTTTAGTTTTCATATTCTCCTCCATTTTCGTTAAAAAATATTATTTTATCTCCACGATACGGCTCGCAATTGATGCGAGCTCATCGTCGTGATCTACCATGAGCATTGAATGCCCCTTATCCCTGAGCAGGGCAAACTGCTCCTTCAAGCTCTCCTTGCCCCTGCTGTCAAGCTGTGATATCGCCTCATCCAGAAGCAGCACCTTGGGGTCGAGAGCCATCACCGCAGCCAGCACCACCCGCTGTTTCTGCCCGCCTGACAGCTTCGACGGCGAGGCAAACCTTAGATTCTCCATGTTAGTAAGTTTTAGCATCTCATCAATACGCGCCGCCATCTCATCTCTGGGCACGCATAGATTTTCAAGGCCGAAGGCTATTTCATCCTCTATAGTGTCGCAAAAAAGCTGTGTGTCCGGATTTTGAAACACTATTCCAAGGCTTCCGGCCCGCTCCTGTGCACTGAGGGACTTCACAGGTTTTCCAAAAACCAGCACCTCACCTGAGCATTCTGCCTCAACTACCCCCGGCAAAAGCCCGCATATCGTGTGGAGCAGCGTCGATTTCCCGCAGCCTGACGGCCCCCGCAGAAGGACTGCTTCACCTGTTTCCACTTTGAGGGAGAAGTCCTGTAGCACATCGTACTCACCATATGACACGGTGAGGTTTTTCACCTCTATTGCCGTCAAGACAGCACTATCTCATTAAGATACCGGGCAGACCGGTTTGCGAACATGTCCAGCGAAACCACATTCATAAATGGCCCGCGCCCACCTGTTTCAATTGTACCCAGTGGATTTCCATTTTGTGTTATCACTATAAAGCTATTGTTTCTGTCAAGAGCCTCAGAGATGGTTATTACAGCTGAGAATCCATCCTCTGAGCTAAATGTCACAGTGCGCATATCCGCAGTATTGACCCCTGCACGCGCAAACACTGCTGCTAAAGGCACTCCGGTAAAGTTTCTAATTTCATCTCTGTGCCTCTGAGTTACAGCACGCGGCTCCAGTGCCAGAATGTCTGCCATCGTGACTATGTGTTCATTGCTGCCTGCCCTGATTGTAAGTGTACCCCGCCCAACGAATACACTTCGGTTTCTCGCATCCCAGTGAACCTCTCTGCCGAAGGCTTCGCCAATTGCGCGCAAGGGAAGAAATGTAGTACCCTCACGTATAATGGGATGTACAACCCTGCCTTGGGCATCTCTCGCTGTAAGCTGCCTGCCATCAATGAAAACTCTTATATTCGCCCCGCGCGCAGGGATGGATGCGGGCGGTGTCCCTACGATTACTGCCTGCCGCGCTCCGTCCCATTCAATCTCTCTGCCGAAGGCTTCCCCCACTGCCCTTATTGGAAGAAATGTCGTGCCATCAACAATTATGGGATTTACTACCCTGCCCTGTACATCTCTAGGAATAATTAAAGAACCTTCGATAAATACCCTGGTCTCAGTGCTCGCCAAAGCAAGCGGGGATGTAAGGCTCAGCATGCAGATAGCTGCGAGCACCGCGCAAATAAATCTCTTAGTAAGTTTATGTTTTCTCACTGTGTGCCTCCTACTGTAATGTTACTTCCATTAGATATCTCGCCCATCTATTCGGAAAGGGGTCGAGGGCCACCACAACCATGTAAGGCCCGCGCCCGCCTTCTTCCCTGGTGCCCAGCGGCTGCCCGTCTTCCTCAAACACTATAAATGTGTTAGTTTCATCAACCGCTTCCTCAATCCCCAGTGCAGTGGCAAAGCCGTCAAGGGAGGTAAACACTATGGTTCTGGTCTGAGAAAAATCAATACTCAGAAAGTCGAGTATTCTAACAAGCGGCACCCCTGTAAAGGTGCGCAGCTCCCCTCTAGGGCTGGATGTAACTTCCACTGGACTTAGGTTCAGCAAATCCCCTAGTGAAACACTATGGGTTTCATCGCCAATTGTCACCAGAAACTCTCCGGCTTCCTGAAGCTCCATACGCTCCTCTATTGCCTCGCGGTTTAGTATAGCAGTTACAGCCACCACCGCTACAAGCACTGCAAAGGCCGCAATCATGGCTATTGTGCCCTTGCCTGCTTTCTTTTTGCCAGTCTGCTCAGGCTGGTTGTTTTGCTCAGTTTGTCCGTTTTGTTCACTCATTATTTGTTACCTCCCGCTCCGAAATAAAATGTAAGGCACTATCATTTCCTCATGGCTTATGTCCAAGTGATCTCCCAAGCGGAATGGATTGCCCTCTATATCACGCATGCCGTGGTCTGCCGTTATTATAACTGCCGCAGGCCCGAAATTCTCTACCAAGTACTCTATGTACCCGTCAATCAGAGCCATTCTCGCGGCTACTTCAGGGGAATACGGGCCATAAGTGTGCCCCTCGTCATCAATCCCCTGAAAGTGGATAAACATGAAGTCCACATCCAGATTTCTTTTGGCATTTTCAAATATTTCATTGTCCGTACCGTATTTCCCGTCCACATCAGGCGACATCAAAGGTGTGACGCTCGTGTGAATTATTCCTGTGTGGCCTTGGATGTATGCGACGCTATGCCCATTATCCCTTGCCCAGCCAAAGATATCCTGCACTCCCTCGCGCATCATCCTGTCAGCCCTGGCGTGGATGCCATGTACATTAGGCAGCACTCCGGACAAAACCGTGGCTAGGCCGACATTTGTAATCGGAGGATATGCCACCAGGGCCGGAATATTATCCAGGCTTGCTAAAAACGGCGCACTGTCCATGTGGTAGTAAAACTTTTCCAAACCCCAGCCGTCAAGAAACAGTGCCAAGACTCTCTCCCCGCCGCTCAGTGCTTCACGCACATCGTGGTGTAGCTGCGATATTGAACGCTCGGGAGCATCTGCCATAATGCCCACTATGTTGGCATGGACTGTGCCATCGCCCGCAATGTAGTCAATCCTGCCTCCGTATATGGAGATTGAGGCCTCTGAGAAATCTGTATCCCGCAGCTGCCAGCCTCCACGGCCGAACACCATAACATCGTGTTGTGCTTCCAACAAATCTGAAACAGCCCTGCCGTCAAGCTCCCCAGCCCCTAGCCTGCGGGTTCCGGAAGCATCCACGACACCTATTTCGCTCGGATAATCCAGAGCCCTGTAGCTTCCATGGGCTTTCGTTGCAGCCGCGTCAGGGGTGTTTTCTGCGCTCGGAGCCGCACCGCCGTCACACGCCGCTACAGCCAGAGCCAAAGTCAGTAAGGTCAGTATTGTAATTATATTAATTATGCTTCGCTTCATGGCCTACTCCTGATTTTTTGCTGATTTAGGGCTTTTGCCGCCTATTTTAATAATCTTGCCAAGATGCTTTGCAACTTCCCAGGCCACAAGCCCCCCTATGGCGCCAGACAGCGCCGCCGAGCCTAACCTCAAGAGCATAGGGACAAGCGGCAGTGCAAAGAATGCAAAACTTACCATTAGTGTACCTGTCACATTTGCCAGCATACAGCCGAAGAAACAGCAGGCGCGGCAACAGCCGCGGTGCCTGCTCACTAGCATCATAAGGTCTACTATAATACCAGGCATTGTGTATGTAAATATCGTCAGGGCCCCATGGTGTCCACCGAGCCCTGTTATCATAACCAAAATAGCTTGTACAAAGCCGCAAAGAAAGGCCGCGCCGGGCCTGCCCGTTATGGATACGGCCAGAACTATAAACATCATATACAGACCGCCCGCCAGCGCTCCCCCGGGCATCAGCAGAGGCCCCGATATCATGTGAATAAGCGGCTGTAACGGTATTTTCACCGCGATGCCAAGAGCTGCCAGCAGAGTTATTATCATCAGATGGTAGATTGTAAATCCGTTTATAAATTTTCTAACCATACGGTTTCTCCTACTTTCTTAAAATTCCAAACAAAATACCCGCTTCCCGTCGTCACGGCAAGGAGCGGATAGGTTCTGCTCAAAACAAATGTGACAGGGGTCATGCAAAGCAAAACAGCACAGGCCTTTCCGGCCTATGTGCCCCACCGCGAAAGAGGTCTGCTCGTCCACATATCACTTCCGATAATTGTATTTAATTCATCGGAAAAAGTATACGCTATGTCTTTGATGTTGTCAATAAAATTTGCTTTTTCGGCACCGTCTTGGTTACTATCCACGTTACAGTCCACAGGCCAGTCAAAGTGGGGGTGCTAGAACCACTGTTGACAATATCTTGCTATTTGATACAATTGAACATACAGCTTGCATCCTGGTGAATGGAGTATATAAAAACATGATTAAGAAACTAAACAAATTTACAGCCTGCGGCGGCTGAATCTCAAAATTGCCGCATGGAATGCTGCAAGATGTTATTTCGCATATACCTAAGCCTAAAGACCCAGACTTGCTTGTGGGATTTGACACCTCTGATGATGGGTCAGTCTACAAGCTATCTGACGACCTGGCTATTGTAAACACGCTGGACTTTTTCCCACCTATGGTAGACGACCCTTATCTTTTTGGAAAAATCGCCGCAGCCAATTCCCTCAGCGATATCTACGCCATGGGCGGCGAGGTGAAAACAGCCCTGAACATAGTATGCTTTCCTGAAGATGAGGATCCTGCCATCCTCGGTGAAATTCTGCGCGGTGGCGCTGAGAAGGTTTTGGAAGCAGGCGGTACGCTCTGCGGCGGGCATTCAATCAATGACAAAGAGCCCAAGTACGGCCTCTCGGTGACAGGCACCGTCCACCCCGGGAAGATAATGTATAACAACAGATGCCAAGTAGGCGACCGCATAATACTTACAAAGCCGCTGGGGGTTGGGATGATTACGGCTTCATACAAATCAGGCCTGGCATCGGAGGAAGGGTACTTACAGGCTGTCAGGAGCATGGAGCGCCTGAACAAATACGCCTTTGAGATTGCCAGAGGCTTCCGCATCCACAGTTGCACTGATGTTACAGGCTTCGGTTTTCTAGGGCACCTAAACGAGATGGTCTGCCCGGATTATTCCATCTGCGTGCATTCATCTAATATTTTGTACATAAAGGAAGCAGAGCGCTTAGCAGGAGAATTTTTAACCACAGGCGGCGGCACGAAAAACCGCAATTATGTGCAGGAACTAGTTGAATTTTGCGGAGTTTCAATGCCCATGGAGGAAATACTTCTCGACCCGCAAACCTCCGGCGGCCTTCTAATAAGTGTCCACCCTGACGATGCCGAGGCCCTGCTCGAGGCGCTTAAAGACCAAGACCCCGCCTGCTGCGTTGCAGGGGAGGTTATACCAAGGGCAGAAAAAAACATAATCGTCCTGTAGATGGGCAGAGTGTTTCTCACTGCACTCCGCCGCGCACATAATCCACAAACGCTCTTTGCATGGGTGAGAGCCATAGCTCTTTGTTATAAATCAGATAGATTTGGCGCGTGAACAGTCCACCCGTCATCTCTATCTGCTTTACTAAGCCCGCTTTTACATACATGTCCGCAGCTATTTTTGAAACAAGGGATATGCCCACGCCTTTGGACACCGCCGCCAGAATGCTGTGGGCATCGGGAAAATAAGCTGGGACATGCAGCTTTTGAATGTCCACGCCGCTTTTGTCAAGAATATCCCCTATCTCCGTCCTTGTCCCGGAACCGCTTTCACGCATCAAAAAGGGCGTTTTGGTTATAAGCTGGGCAAGTTTCCCCTGCGAGAAGTTATCCAAGTCTTCAGCCGCGAAGCCCTTGGGCAGCACCAGCACAAGTTCGTCATTAAAAATCGTGTGGCATACAAATCTATCGCCCCTCTCGCCATCAGGCTTTGTGCCAATCATGCCGAAGTCATACTTAAAGCTATTCATTTCCGCGACGACTTTGCCGCTGTCGCTCTGCTCTACACGGAATATTATGTTCGGCCACTCCTTCTGAAATGACGCGATTATCTCCGGCAGCAAGTGTTGGGCCGGGAGTGTCGAGGCTATTATGTCTATTGCACCGGTTGCACCTCTCCCCTTGCTGCCTGTACAGCTTTTAGCCTGATCGCGCAAGCTAAGGATTTTCTTTGCATAGCTGAGAAATTCCTCACCGGTTTTCGTCAGGGAAACCCCTTTGGTATTGCGGATTAGAAGTTGAGCACCCAGGGACTTCTCAAGGGAATTAATTTGAGCACTAACTGTGGGCTGGGATATATACAGTTCGTCCGCCGCCTTTGAAAAGCTCAGCTTACGCGCAACACTGGTAAATATTTCCAATTGTTTAATTTCCATCTGTTATCTTCTCCAAGCACACAAATTTATTTATCTGAGCATTATATTCAACATCGCAGGCTATTACAAGGCTGCTTTTCACATTTTGTTTGATATTTCTTTACAAATTAGCTATAATCAAGCCTGTGACAATTTTTAAGTTAACAGGGATGGTAGTTTTAATGGACACAATTTTCTTGGCAATCACAATAGCAGGGGCGGTTTCCCTAATAACCGCCGTGTTTATCGCCAGATGGATTAACAAAAACGACGATGGCGATGACCGCATGCGTGAAATTGCCTCGTACATACGTGGGGGGGCTATGACCTTCCTGTTCCGAGAATACCGGACTATAGGCATTTTCGGTTTAGTTATGTTCGTGGTTATTATTTTTGCGGTAAACCTCTACACGGCGATTTTATTCCTGTTCGGCTGCACCTTCTCTCTGCTGGCAGGCTACTTCGGCATGAGGACTGCCACACAGGCCAATGTGAGAACTGCGGCTGCTGCTAGAATCGGAATGCCCCCGGCTCTCCGGATCGCCTTTCGCGGCGGTGCAGTAATGGGGCTCAGTGTCGTTGGGCTTGCTATTTTCGGCCTGGGGCTTTTATTTATTATCTTCGGTGCGCAGTCGCAAGAGCAGGTGGAATATGTAACAGGCTTCGGCCTAGGAGCAACCTCCATGTCCTTGTTTGGCCGCGTGGGCGGTGGTATTTTCACGAAAGCCGCCGATGTGGGTGCTGACCTCGTCGGCAAGATTGAAGCAGGAATCCCAGAAGATGACCCCCGCAACCCCGCTGTTATAGCTGATAATGTCGGCGACAATGTCGGCGACGTGGCAGGCATGGGTGCAGATCTCTTTGACAGCTATGTGGGAGCAATTATTTCAGCAGTTGTGCTGGCTATAACTGTCAGAGGTTTTGACGGTCAGGGGATGGTTTTTGAAGCTGTTGCGTTTCCAATGCTCTTGGCGACCGTCGGCGTCCTCGCCTCAGTTGTCCTGGTGTTTTTTGTCGGTGGCAAAAATACTAAAAATCCCGCTGCCTCGTTAAATGCCGCAACCTATGCTGGAAGCGCAATCGTTTTAGTTGCTGCATTTTTTCTCGGCAGGGTTTTCTTCGGCCCGGAGATGCGTTTTCACGGCTTTGACTTCGGCATGGATTACTCAAATGCCTTCGGCGGAATCGGCGCGTTTGGCGCGGCGGCTGCCGGCGTCATAATCGGCCTTGCCATCGGGTATTTTACTGAGCGCTACACATCAAACGACTATAAAGCCGTCAAAGGCGTCGCCAAACATGCCGAAACCGGACCTGCTACAGTAATAATAGACGGCTTTGCCGTCGGCCTGTACTCCACCGTCTGGCCTGTAATTTTAATAGCTTTAGGCATACTTTTAGCCTATTTTAGCGCAGGGCTCTATGGCATAGGCCTTGCTGCGGTTGGAATGCTTGCCACAACAGGCATCATCGTAGCTGTTGACGCTTACGGCCCCGTGGCTGATAACGCAGGCGGCATAGCGCAGATGGCAGGACTGTCTGAGGACGTGCGCGAAATTACAGATAAGCTCGACGCAGTCGGCAACACCACCGCAGCCATAGGCAAGGGCTTCGCAGTGGGCGCGTCCGCCCTTACAGTGCTCGCTTTGTTTGTGTCCTATACGGAAATTGCGGGTCTGAGCACCATTGACCTGCTCAACCCACTCGTTGTGGTAGGCCTGTTTGTCGGCGGTACGATGCCATTTCTCTTCGCTTCCCTCACAATGCGTTCTGTAGGCAAGGCCGCAGGCAAGATGATTGAGGAAGTGCGCCGCCAGTTCCGTGAGGACAAGGGCATAATGGAAGGCACATCCAAGCCCGATTATAACAAATGTATAACCATCGCTACCGATGCAGCCCTGCATGAGATGATTTTGCCTGGCGCATTAATAGTGGTGGTACCGATTGTCGTCGGCATCATAAATACCGCAATGCTCGGAGGCTTTCTTGCAGGAGCTATGCTCTGCGCCGTGCTTTTAGGCAACACGATGTCAAATGCCGGCGGCGCTTGGGATAACGCCAAAAAGCATATTGAAGAAGGCAATCACGGCGGCAAGGGCAGTGATTCACACAAGGCCGCCATAATCGGCGATACCGTGGGCGATCCGTTTAAGGATACATCCGGCCCGTCAATGAACACAGTTATCTGTCTTATGACAATGATTTCAATTGTCTTTCTCCCGCTGTTTCTGCGTTAGAGTACCATAATCAGCTAAAGGGCTCAAATTGCTCAAAGGGGCGGCTATATGCCGCCTCTTTTTCGCGCCCGCCCATGCGCTTACGACGCCCAAGTGCGCATTTGCGACAGCGCCCATGCTTATTTAACGCTAAATTTACACACTTATGACACGAAAAGGATAATTTACGACAAAACCGGAAAACAACGCTCCGTCTTTTGTATAATACTGACTATACAACAGGTGTGCGGACTATGCAACGCTTGTGCAACTTAACCACACCTAAGCAACTCGTATCACAAAATAATTAATTAGTCATTGCTAAATTGTAAATAATGTGATAACATTACGCACAAAAGATATTTTATACCTTATGTATTTTGTATTTTTTGTGAGAAAAACATTTCAGATGAAATAAAAAACATAGTGAAAGGCTGTGATATTTTGGACAATGTCATCCTGCGCACCGAAAACCTCTCTATACAGTTTGGGGCTCTAAAGGCGGTAAACAATGTGTCTTTGTCAATTACAGAGCATAAGTTTACAACAATTCTAGGTCCTAACGGTGCGGGTAAAACCACATTTTTCAATCTGATAAGCGGGCATTTCAAAGCGTCGTCAGGAAAGGTCTTTTTCAAAGACAAGGACATCACAAAGCTCACCCCCCAGCAGCGCATCCACGCCGGCCTGGGCAGAAGTTTCCAGCTCACAAATGTCTTTCCTGCATTAACCGCTCATGAAAATGTGCGGCTATCGGTGCAGAGTTCGGCAAAAATCGGCTTTAAGATGTTTCGCAGCTATAAGAAATATGATGCAATAATTAGCGAAACCGACAGGCTGCTCAAGGAGATTCTGCTTGAGGACAAGGCCGACATCAAGGCCGGCGACCTTACTCACGGCGAGCAGCGCAAACTGGAGCTGGGCATGGTACTGGCGCAAAAGCCCGAAGTCCTACTACTTGACGAGCCTACCGCTGGCATGAGCGTTGAGGAAGTCCCTGTAATGATAGACATGCTCCAGCACATCAAGGACAAGGGCGACACAACCATAGTGCTCATTGAGCACAAGATGGGCATGGTAAAGGCTCTGAGCGACCACGTTGTGGTGCTGGTTAACGGCGAGCTTCTCACAGAGGGCGACCCTGATACAGTGTCGCAAAACCCCGATGTCCTGGCCGCATACTTGGGAGGAGGTGTAGTAAATGTCGCTACTTAAAGTTGAAAATTTAGTGTCCTATATCGGTCTGTTTACTATTTTGCACGATGTAAACATGGAGATTAACAAGGGTGAGGCCGTTGCAATCCTCGGCCGCAACGGTGCAGGCAAGACTACATTCCTGCGCACTGTAATGGGGATGGTCAAGACCCGCAGCGGTGTTTTGGAGCTAAACGGCACCTCGCTGGCAGGCAGAACCCCCCACAAGATTTCCCGCATGGGCATAGCCATCTGCCCCGAAGATTACGGAGTGTTTGACGAGCTAACAATTGAAGAGAACCTAATTTTAGCTAAGCACAAAAAAGACAAGGCCACTGACGAGCGCATCGAATATATCCTAGAGCTGTTCCCAGACCTGCAAAAGGCTTTTAAGCGCCAGGCCCGCACCCTTTCCGGAGGCCAGAGGCAGATGCTCAGCGTCGGACGTGCGCTTGTAAATGAAACGGAGCTCATCTTGATTGACGAGCCCAGCAAGGGCCTGGCCCCTGTCGTCATTGAGAAAATGGCACTCGCCCTTAAAGAAATTTCTAAAAAATCAACGATTTTGCTAGTTGAGCAAAACTTCCATATGGCGCAGATAGTCACTGACCGCTACTACATAATAGACGAAGGGCGCACAGTACACAACGGCCTTATGGCTGACTTAGAAAAAGACGATGAGCTCAAGCAGCGTCATCTCGGACTATAGCATGAGAGGAGTGGTACAGATTGGCAACTTACGGTACACTAATTTTTAACGGCATTTCAGAAGGTGCACATATATTCTTGATGGCATCTAGCTTGTCCGTTATCCTCGGCCTTTTGAGGGTTGTAAACTTCGCCCACGGCACATTGTTCCTCTGGGGAGCATATGTATTCCGCACAGTTTTCATTGCCTCAGGAAGCTGGGTTCTCGGCTTACTGGCTGCCATGGCTGCCGGATTTATACTCGGAGCCATATTTGAAAAGGCCTTTATTTCCAGAGTTTATGGCAATATAGGCGCACAGATTATGATTACTTTGGGCTTGCAGGTTGTGTTCACGGAACTTGTACGCGTTGTGTGGGGGCCGAGCGCACTCATAGTCGGAAGGCCGGAATTTCTTGCAGGCGTCACTGTTCTAAACGGCATGGTCATAGTACACTACAGGGCATTTCTGATTTTAGTCGGAGTGATTGTGGCAATTTTAGGCCACTTGCTCCTAACAAGATCGCGAGCAGGCATGACTATCCGCGCGGGTGTTCAAAACAGTGAGATGGTCGGAGCACTCGGCATCAACATTGAGAGATACTTCACAATGGTCTTTGCAGTAGGCGGTGCCCTTGCAGGCTTGGGCGGCGCACTATTCGCCCCGCTTATAGGCTCCCTGAACGCCGAAGTGGGCAACAGCGTACAGCTTCTGGCCTTTATCGTTGTTATAATAGGCGGAATGGGCAGCTTCATAGGCTCTGCCCTCGGCAGCCTCGTACTCGGCATAATGATGGCGCTCATAGGCTTCTTTATTCCTGATATTGCCACGGCGGCACCTGTCGCCCTAATGGCTATTATCCTTATTCTCAAGCCTGAGGGACTGTTCAAATTAGGATTGGCGGTGAAGGGAAAATGAGTGGAAAGAAAAGTTTAATTCAAAGATTTGTCACCATACCGCGCATAGTTTTAATCGTCGGCGCTATTGTCATCTTGCTCCTCCCAGGGAATATGACCACAGCCAACATAACAATGGTTTCACGCATAATGATTTTTGCAGTCTATGCCATGGCATACGACATACTGCGCGGGTATATAGGCGTAATCCACCTCGGTTTTGCACTGTTTATAGGCGGCGGCGCTTATTTCGTCGGCATATTCTTCACCCAGTTTGGAATTAATCTGACAATGCTGCTGCTTGCGGCGGCGGGTGTCAGCATCTATTCTGCAATTTGGGCTTTGCTCGTAGGCAAAATCACAGGCAAGAGCGGACTGCTTGCAACAGCCATGATTACGATGGCCTTCGCAGAGATTGGCCGCACCTCGATGGAGCGCTGGCGCACTGTAACAAACGGCGCAGACGGCCTTACCTTCAGAGTGCCCGCCCCCTTTGACGACCGTACATTCATGTTCTATGCCAGCTTTGCATTTCTGATTTTGATGGGCTTTATTCTATATAAGTTCACAACATCGCCCACAGGGCGCGTCTGGCAAGCAGTGCGTGAAAATGAGCACAGGGCAATATTTCTAGGCTACAACACAGACCGGGCAAGGACAATAGCACTTCTGGTCGCAGGTGTCGTAGGCGGCCTCTCGGGCGTTATGTTCGCCCTTCTAAACCGCTTTGTCAACACCGACCTGCTCGCTATGCAGATGACCTACAACGCCATGCTATATTCACTGCTCGGGGGAGCAGGAACCCTGTTCGGCGCAGTTGTAGGCAGTGCAATAGTTATTTTGTTCCAAAACCTTCTGCTTGACCTTAGAAGCGTCCACTTCATTTTTGAGCGCTGGCTGCTGTTCTTCGGCGCCCTGTACATTGTGGTAGTTTTGTTCATGCCTCAGGGCATCATGGGCTTCTATAATCAGCTTATAGAAAACCGGAAGCATAAGAAACGGCTGAGTTCCGGCCGCGCGGCTGGCAAAGGCAAAAACTAGGGAGGAAGCTGCTATGAAAATAGGAATTGTTGATTATTCAATTTACCTGCCCGATAACTTTATATCGGCAGAGGAACTTTCTCCGCTGGTAAATGTTCCAGCCTCGGTTCTCAGGGAGAAAATGGGCATAAATTCAAAGAGAATCGGCGGCCGAGAGGATCAACCGGGCATCATGGCCGTCAAGTCGGCCAAGGCACTTCTGGAAAAGACCGGATTTGATCCCATGGACATTGACATGATTGTATACGCAGGCGAAACATATGCCGAGTATCAGTGCTGGACTGTCGGCATCATGGTTCAGGCCGAAATAGGAGCCCATAAGGCGTATGCTTGGGATGTTTCCTTCCGCTGTGCCGGGCTTCCCCTAACGCTGAAAGTAGCAAAGGACATGATGCTCTCCGACAGGAGCTTAAAAAACGTCCTGGTTTGCTGCGGCAACAACAATTGCAGGCTCGTTGACTACAAAGACCCCTATCAGAGCTTCATGTTCAACATGGGCCCCGGAGCTTTCTCAATGCTCCTTAGGGCAGGTCATGACCAAAATGAAATTCTGGACACAGGAATTATTACAGATTCACAGTTTAGCTGCGATGTAATAGGCATGACAGGCGGAAGCCTTGACCCGCTCAATCAGGACATGGTTATGGAGATGGCTAAAGACCCTGAAAAAACAAGAAAATTCAGCCTGCTTACCCTGCCTGACCCCGAAGGCATGAAAAAAAGGCTCGGCGAGGCATCTCTGCCCAACTTTACAGGAGCTGTGCGCCTCGCGTGTGAGCGCAGCGGTGTAAAGCCGTCAGACATAGACTTCTTGGGCATGGTCCACATCGGCAACAGGGCTCATTACGCAGTTATGGACGACCTCGGAATCGCTAAAGAAAACACTGTCTTTCTCTGGGACGACGGCCACTGCGGGCAGGTTGACTCCCTGCTTGCCACAGATTACGGAGTCAAAGAAGGCAAAGTAAATGACGGCAGCTTAGTAGCATGGGTCGGCGCAGGCACCGGATATGCCTTCGGCTGTACCCTAATCCGCTGGGGCCGCTCTAGTTAGTCTAGGAGGGTAGAGCACTTGGTTATATTAGCAATTGACGGCAGCCCACGCAAAGAAGGCAATACACACGCCTTTATTCATGCGGCACTCAAGAGGGCGGAAGAACTAGGGGCACAAACCCGATATATTTGGCTGGGCGACAAGAGTTTGCGTGGGTGCAGGGGCTGTTATGGATGTATAGAGGCCAAAGCCTGCATTGTAAATGATGATTTTGCACCAATATTTGATGAAATTGTAAAAGCGGACGGTCTTTTGCTCGGCTCACCCGTCTACCACGCCTCAATGACAGCAGAGCTTAAAGCCCTTATGGACAGGGCCGGTTTCTCGGGCAGATGGTCAGTTAATCCAATGCGTGAGGAAAACGAGAACTATCAGTGGTCAAGCTGCCTGCTCTCAGGCAAGGCTGTCGCCCCGATTACCGTAGCAAGGCGCACAGGCCAGACTATGGCTTTTGCAGAAATCCTAATGTGGGCCGCTGTCAACGATGCCACCATAGTTGGCAATTCATACTGGAACATGGGCATTGCCGGCAAGGGCGGCGCAAGAGATGCCCAAAACGATGCCGAAGGCATGGATATAATGCGCGGCCTCGCTGAACGCATGGTGCATACAATCCGTAAGCTCGGCAGCAAGACATAATGTAGTAACAAAACGGAGGGAGATATTTAATGCCTGACTATAGAGCACAATATGATGCAAAGATTAGAACAATCCCTGAAATTTACACCCATTTGAAAAACGGCGATGCAATAATCGGAGCTCTGGGAGCTGCATGCCCAAGCGAATTGTTCGGCAAGCTGCACACCGTTGCAGACATGGGGCTCCGGGGCCTGGATGTCACAGACTGCCTGCCGCTTGTTTCTTATGAGTTTTTAACAAACTCAAATCCCGAGGTCATCACCAATAGCGGGTGGTTCTACAGCGGCCCTCAACGCGCCGCTGCCAAGATATGCTCCCCAAACTTATCCTTTGTGCCTCAGCGCCTGCATAATGCCGGACTCCGGCGCGCATATGCCCACAAGCAGGACAACCGCCGCATGGTGCTCATGGCAGGCTGTAGCCCCATGGATCAGCACGGCTACATGAGCATTTCACTCAGCGCTACATATGAGAGGCTTATAATAGACGAAGGCGCCATAGTGATTGCCGAGGTAAACAAGCAGATGCCGCGGACATTCGGCGACACGGTAATTCACATAAGCGAAGTTGAGGCTCTTGTAGAGGTTGACTATTCCCCTGTAGCCCTCCCCTTTGTGCCCTTTACCGACAATGACGAACTAATCGCAAATTACGTTTCAGAGAGGATTGAGGACGGCTCCACAATTCAGCTTGGAATAGGCGGAATCCCAAATGCCCTTGCAAACGGCCTCAAGCACAAGAAGGACTTGGGCATCCACACTGAGATGCTTACAGACAACATGGTTGACCTTGTTGAGTGCGGGGCAGTAAACAACTCAAAGAAAACCCTCTATAGGCACAAGATGATTGGAACCTTCGCAATGGGTTCCCAGAAACTTTATAACTTCATTGACAACAACCCCTCTGTAATGATTCTCAACGGCTCATTCGTCAATGACCCTGCCGTAATAGGCCAAAACTATAAAATGCAATCCATCAACACAGCACTTGAGGTTGACCTGTTCGGCCAGTGCGCTTCTGAGGCCATAGGCCCTGTGCAATTCTCAGGCAGCGGCGGCCAGGCTGACACTTCAATAGGCGCACAGCGCAGCAAGGACGGACATTCGTTCATCTGCCTGTACTCCACCGCATCTGTCAAAACCAAGGACGGCGGCCGCGAAGTTATTTCCAAAATCACACCCATGCTCAAAGAAGGCTCAATTGTCACACTCAGCCGCAATGATGTGGACTTTGTAGTCACTGAATACGGAATTGCAAGCCTGCGCGGACGCAGCAACAAGGAGAGGGCTGAGAGGTTAATATCCATAGCACACCCTGATTTCCGCGATGAGCTGCGCTCCCACGTCCGCAACAATGCAGCAATTTATTAAAATTTTTGTTTTCGGGAGGATTTCATGGAAAATCATGTAGGCATTGCAGGGCTCGGCGTTTATTTGCCGAAAAACATTATGACCGCAAAGGACATTTCCGACAAAACCAAGGGCGTCTGGTCAGAGCAGGCTGTTATAGATAAACTTGGCGTCATCCGCAAGCCCATCCCGGGCGACGGTGACGGAGCACAGGCCATGGGGCTTTACGCCGCACAAGCTGCTCTAAAAGATGCTGCAATAGATGCCAAGGAGATTGATGTGGTACTTTGCATGACTGAGGAGTGGAAGGAATACCCCCTCACAACGTCCGCAAACTACACCATTGAAGGCATCGGCGCAGTTAACGCCTGGGGCATCGACATCCAGAACAGATGCTGCACCTGCGTATCGGCTGTCAAAATTGCCAAGGACATGCTCCTGGCTGACGAGAGCATAAACACAATCCTCATAGCAGGCGGATACCGCAACGGCGACCTAGTGGACTATGAAGATAGCGAAACTTCATTCATGTTCGACTTAGCAGCAGGCGGCGGAGCTATGATACTAAGGAAGAACCTGGGCAAAAACCTCGTGCTTGGAAGCCATATAATCTCAGACGGCTCCCTATCCCGCTCAGCTGGCGTGCGCATAGGAGGCACGGAGGAGCCCGTCACACCTGAGAATTTCGACCAATATTATATCCTGCGCGTAATGGAACCCGATATTATGAAAAATAGGCTAAAAGAGGTTTCATCCGTAAACTGGATTGAGTGTATAGACAAGGCCTTTGAGAAGTCCAAAATCGACAAGCGGATTGACTACTTGGCAATGCTTCACTTTAAGCGCTCAGCACACTTGGCATTTCTTGAGTCAAACGGCCTGACCCCTGAGCAGAGCATCTATCTTGAAGACTACGGGCACTTAGGGCAAATTGACCAGATTCTTTCTATTGACCTTGCACGCAAATCAGGCAAGCTCAAAGATGGAGATAATATTGTAATGTTAGCTGCCGGAATAGGCTACACATGGGCGGCAAACGTAGTAAAATGGGGGGCGGTGTAACAGATATTAAACTGCGGACACCTCGAATCGAGGTATAAATGGAAAAGATGGTATAAACAATATTTAATTATAGGAGAAAGTTAATGAAAAAAATTCTAGTATGCCTCATCGTTTTGACTCTGTCACTGGCTGTATTCGCATGCGGCAATGACACTCCCGCAGCTCCGGCTAACGGCGGCGACACACCTGCAGCAGCAAACCCCATCGTAATCGGCGCGATTACATCACTCAGCGGCGCACTGCAAGATTATGGCGAGCAATTCCAGCGCGGCTTTTACCTAGGCCTTGAATACATGACAGACGGCACTATGGAAGTAGCCGGGCGTCCGATTCAAGTGGTGTGGGAAGACACAACCAATGTTCCTGACGTAGCACGCGAGAGAACCCTCTCCCTTCTCGAAAGAGGCGTTGACATCGTAACAGGCTTTGCAGCCTCCGGCGATGCCATGGCGAGCCTTGCTCTGTTTGAAGAGTTTCAAACCGTAGCAGTTATCGAGCCTGCCGCAGCCGACGCCATTATCGCCTATCCAAACTGGAACGAGTTTATTTTCCGTACCGGCAGAACCTCAGGCCAAGATGCCCTTGCCATGATGTCAGTACTTGAGCGCAATGCAGCCCCAGGCTCAACTATTGCAGCGATAGCACCTGACTCCACATTTGGCTATGCGATGATAGACCCATTTAGAATCGCTGTAGACAACGCAGGCTTTGAGTTTGTTCAAGCAGAGTTTATACCTGTTGACACCACAGACTTCAGCCCGTTTCTCATGCGCATCAGAAACCTAGCCCCTGATTATCTATACTTGGTTTGGGCCGGCGCGAACAATCCTTGGACTCAGCTAATGGAGCTTGACCTCATGGGCGCAGGCATCAATATGATCACAGGTGCTCCTGAGATTGCCGCCCTACAGCCAATGCTGCCTCTCGCCCACGCAAATGCTATCGGCTTTTGCATCTATCACTTTGAGCTTCCTCAAAATGAACCTATGAATGACTGGCTTGTGGAAGAACACAAAGCGCGTCATAACGCACCTCCTGACATCTTCGTATCCGGCGGCATGGCAGCGGCTTCCGCTATTGTTACAGCTCTTGAACTCACAGGCGGCGATACAAACCACGAAGTTCTGATCCCAACAATGAGAGGCATGAGATTCCCCTCTCCGACAGGTGAGCGCTGGTTCCGCTATGAGGATCACCAAGCAATGCAAAATCTGTTTGAAATTGAGTTTGTTTACATCCCCGGCCGTGATTACGCAGTTCCTCAATTCGTCCGCGTAATTCCTGCTGAAGAAGTTATGAACCCAATCATGAACAGACCATAGGCCGCACAAACTAAATTAGCCACTTAGACACAATAAACAGCACCCGTACTCGCAAGCCGGGCACGGGTGCTGTAAAATTTTTCTAATCGGAGGCAGAAGAAACTATGATTGCAAATTTCGACGGCAAAGACATCCACTATGAGGTTTATGGCGAAGGCCCGGCTCTGGTTGTGCTAAATGGGATAATGATGTCCACAGCGAGCTGGAAGCCGTTTATCAGCGCCTTTTCAAAAAATAATAAATTAGTTCTCATCGACTTTCTTGACCAAGGCCAGTCCCACAAGATGGACGGGGGGTATCCTTTTACAATTCAGGCTGATGTAATAAAATGCGTTCTGGATACACTTAAAATAAGCGAGGCTCATATTTCCGGAGTGTCCTACGGTGCTGCTGTGGCGATGCACTTTGCACTCAAATACCCAGCTTACGTAAACCGCCTTGCGTTATTTAACTGTATCCCCTACACATCCTCATGGCTTGCAGACATCGGTGAAGGCTGGAAAACAGCCAGGGTTACGCCTGAAACTTATTACCAGATGACAATTCCAGTCATTTATTCCATGGAATTTTATAACAGCCGCACTGACTGGCTCAACACCAGAAAAGAGTTTCTCATCTCAAATGTTTTCAATAATCCCGTTTTTCTCGATGCGATGGAGCGGCTCACCGATAGCATGTATGCACACAATTTAAGGGATGAGCTTTGCAGCATCAGTGCCAAAACCCTAGTAGTGGGCGGCAGCAGCGACTACCTCACCCCGCTGCCTGAGCAAAAATTCATCGCTGACCGTATTCCGGATTCCAGCCTGGTGATAATCGACAATTGCGGGCACGCCAGTATGTACGAAAAACCCGACAGCTTCACGGCGCTGCTGCTAGGGTTTATAAATTCCGAATCTATTGTAACATAGGCGGTTATAAGGTTTAGCTCAGTTAATCTAACTCCGCCCCTGTCAAACTAAGCCGTGGCTTAATTTGACAGGGGCGGAGTTTTCTGGCCTGCATACCGGGCCTTATTTTTGTGTTTTGGTGCGCAAACGCAATATTGCGGTGCGCGCCCTACGCCTCAAAAGCCTGCTTTAGATCGGCGATTATATCGTCGATGTGCTCTGTGCCGATTGAAAGTCTTATTGAGTTGGGCTTGATTTCCTGCTCGGCCAGCTCCGCTTCGTTTAGCTGGGAGTGGGTTGTGCTGGCGGGGTGGATTACAAGCGACTTTGAATCTGCAACATTTGCCAGCAATGAGAAAAGCTCAAGGTTGTCAATAAACTTCCTGGCGCGGATCGCATCGCCTTTAATTTCAAATGTGAAAATCGTGCCTGCGCCGTTGGGGAAATACCTCTTGTATAGTTCGTGGTCGCAGTGAGTTTCCAGCATCGGGTGATTTACAATCTCAACTTCGGGATGATTCTTCAGAAACTCCACTACTTTAAGTGAGTTCTCAACATGGCGCTCCACCCGGAGCGACAGCGTTTCAAGGCCTTGCAGGAACAAAAATGAGTGGAAGGGGCTGATTGTTGAGCCGGTGTCCCTCATTAGTGTTACCCTGGCCTTGATTATGTATGCCAAGTTGCCTACAACATCAGTAAGCACAGCACCATGATAGCTCTTGAGCGGCTTTGAGAGCCCTGGGAACTTGTCATTTGCTGCCCAGTCAAACTTGCCGCCATCTACTATTACGCCGCCAATGCATGTGCCGTGGCCGCCGATGAACTTCGTGGCAGAGTGTACAACTATGTCTGCGCCGTGCTCAAACGGGCGGAATAGGTAAGGTGTCGCAAAGGTATTGTCCACAATTAGCGGAATGCCATGCTTATGAGCTATTTCCGCCACAGCATCCACATCGACAATAGTTGAGTTGGGGTTGCCGAGAGATTCAATGAATATCGCCTTGGTGTTGTCTTTGATGGCCTTCTCGTAATTTTCAGGGTCTCCGCCCTCGACAAATGTTGTTGTAATGCCGAAATCAGGGAGTGTGTGGGCGAAGAGGTTGTAGGTGCCGCCGTAAATGCGCTTATCCGACACTATATGATCCCCTGCTGTAGCTATGTTTTGAACCGCGTATGTAATGGCGGCCGCACCTGACGATGTAGCTAGAGCAGCCACGCCTCCCTCAAGTGCCGCAATGCGTTTTTCAAATACATCCGAGGTCGGGTTCATAAGCCTAGTATAAATATTTCCCGGCTCTGACAGATTAAACCTGCCCGCCGCCTGTTCGCTGTCCTTGAATACATAAGATGTTGTCGCATAAATCGGCACAGCTCTGGCATCCGTTGAAGAGTCAGGGTTTTCTTGCCCAACGTGCAGTTGCAGGGTTTCAAATTTATAGTGCTTTGACATGTTTCTTCCTTCTTTCTACTTTTATTAAATTATTGCCGGGCTACCCCAATTCAATCATTTTGTCTATACATATGCGGGCTTGGGCAATCGTTTCAGGATCAAGGGTAATCTCTTCGCCGCCTGTGCCCTTAACACAGTTTAGAACGTCTACAAGTGTGTTTATTTTCATGTTTGGACACATGAGCTTGTGGGACAGGCCATAGAAGTTTTTATCAGGGCAACGGTACTGCAAGTGTTCTGAGATGCTAAGTTCCGTGCCGATTATGAATTCTTTGTGATCTGAGTTTTCTGCATATTGCATAATGCCGGATGTGGAACCCACATAATCTGCAAGGGCAACCACGTCGGGCACGCATTCAGGGTGCACAAGCAGCAGGGCATCAGGATGCCGCGCCTTCGCTTTTTCCACATCCCTGACATTCACTGCCGCATGAATCGGGCACCCGCCCTGCAGGAGCTTGAAATTCTTGTCAGGCAGTTGCTTTGCCACATAGTCCCCCAAGTTGCAGTCAGGCAAAAACAAAATGTCCTTATTGGGGATGTTGCTCACTATCTTCACTGCTGATGACGACGTTACGCACACATCACAGATTGTTTTCAGCTCGGCTGTCGTGTTGATGTATGCCACCACCGTGTAGCTGGGGTACTGCTCCTTGACAGAGCTTATTAGAGCTCTGTCCATTTGCTCTGCCATGGGGCAGCCTGCCTCGGGGTGGGATAGGAACACTGTCTTGTCAGGAGAGAGTATCTTGACAGTTTCTGCCATGAATCTCACACCGCACATTATTACATTCTTGTTTCCCACCTTGCTGGCTTCCACGCTGAGCTGGTATGAATCCCCTGCAAAGTCAGCTATTTCAACTATTTCTCTCGCCTGATAGCTGTGTGCAAGGATGCAGATGTCTTTTTCTTTTTTTAGCCGAAGAATCTCAGCTTGTATTTCATTAATAGTCATCGCCATGACAGTTCCTTTCTTTGGCTAATTTTAGTGTCCCCCGCAGCCTTCACAGTCTAGGTCACAGCCTACAAGAGGAAGAGGGTCATTGCCCTGTTGCTTGTAGTAGTCTGTGATGGCCGCTCTGATGGCCTGTTCTGCCAGCACACTACAGTGGATTTTTTCATTGGGGAGCCCGTCCAGAGCTTCGGTGACGGCCTTGTTTGTTATGTTCAGCGCCTCTTTGAGAGTTTTGCCTTTGACGAGTTCCGTCGCCATGGACGATGTGGCAACTGCTGCGCCACAGCCGAATGTCTTAAAGCTCACATCGGTGATTATGTCATTTTCAATCTTCATATAAATTTTCATGATGTCGCCGCATTTTGCGTTGCCCACTTCACCGACAGCGTTGGCTGTTTCAAGCTCACCCACATTGCGCGGATTTGCAAAATGTTCCATTACTTTCTCTGAGTACATTTCTATCTCCTTAATCTTTATAGCCGGCCGCAATATGCGCCCCCGCTGTATTCGTTAATAAATTATTTGTTTTCTTATTATTCCCCGTCCCAGACCGGCGACATTTTGCGCAGTTTGGCCACGACACCGGTTAACTTCTCCACTACAAAGTCTATTTCTTCATCAGTGGTATCCTCGCTCAGGGAGAGGCGCAGGGAGCCGTGGGCTACTTCGTGGGGCAGACCTATGGCTAAAAGCACATGTGAGGGGTCTAGGGAGCCTGACGAACAAGCAGAACCCGATGACCCGCAGATGCCGAAGTGGTCAAGCATTAACAGCATCGACTCCCCTTCTATGGCCTCAAATACGAACGAAGCTATCCCCGGAAGCCTGTTTACAGGATCTCCCGTGAGCGCACTGCGCGGTATTTTCAAAAGCTCTGCCACAAGCCTGTCGCGCTTTGCTGCAAGTTTTGTTTGCGGAAGCTGCGAAACCCTGTAATTTAGCGCAGCGGCAAGCCCCGCAATGCCTGCGACATTCTCTGTTCCTGAACGCGCCCCATGCTCCTGCCCTCCTCCGTGGATTAGAGGGGGAAGAAGTTTTAGGTTTTTTTTCTTAAAGAGCACACCCACGCCTTTAGGAGCGCCGAGTTTGTGCCCTGAGAGCGTGAGCATGTCAACGCCCATCTCCGCAACATCTATAGGGATGCTGCCGGCAGCCTGCACCGCATCGGTGTGCAGCAGGACATCTCTCGCCTTTGCTATTTTGCTTATCTCGGAAATGGGCAAAATCGTCCCAATCTCGTTGTTTGCAGTCATAATTGAGATGAGAACAGTATCTTCCCTTATGGCATTTTCAAGTTCGCTTAGCGAAATCTGTCCAAATTTATCCACACCAAGATATGTTACTTCACAGCCCTGTGTTTGAAGATATTCGGCTGTCTTTAATACCGCAGGGTGCTCAATCGCCGATGTTATTATGTGATTTCCCTTGTCTTTTCTCAGGGCAACTGCTGATTTGAGCGCCCAGTTATTTGCTTCGGTTCCGCTGCCTGTGAAGAAAATCTCTCCAGCTTGAGCGCCTATTGCCGCCGCCACAATGCCTCTGGCATTTTCAATAGCAGCCTTTGCGTCTCTGCCTACCGAGTAAATCGAAGACGGATTGCCGTAGCTATCTCCCAAAAATGGGAGCATCGCGTCCAGCGCAGCCTTTGACACTCTCGTGGTGGCAGCATTATCTAAATACACTAATTTTTCCATTGCCAACCTCGAATTTCTAATTATTAAAGTGCCGTGCAGTCAGCCCCAACATTTCCGTCCATAAAGTCACGGAGTGTTGTGCTTTCTACGTAATTATCAATGAGCCTATGCAGCCCTTCCCAAAATGAAACAGTTCTGCAAATCTCATACCTCTCGCATTGGTTTACTTCATCCTCAAGACAAGCCACCGGAGCCAGCTTGCCCTCTATCGCCCTTAGTATTTCGCCAACAGTATATTGCTCTGGCTTTCTAGTCAGATGATACCCTCCGCCGGATCCGCGCACACTGCGCAGTAGGCCCGACCGGGTCAAGCTGGTAACTATTTGCTCTAAATACTTAACAGAAATGCCCTGCCGCTCAGAAACATCCTTAATCGGCACACGCACGGTTTCCCCGTCATGTTCCGCTATATCTATCATCATGCGCAATGCATATCTGCCCTTAGTTGAAATTTTCATGAATTCACCTCCTGCGAGCTAATTCCTATTATAATATATGATTTATATGATTTCAAGTTAATTTTTTCTAGCTCACAATTTTCACCCTCGGCATCCTCCGCAGTAGGCCCAAAGAGTGGTGTGCGCTCTTTAGGCCGGCTCCTCTTTAAGCCAGCTCCTGCGTTAGAAACTAACCACTCCCAAGTGTTCCAGCAATATCCGCACTCCCATGAGAACCAAAATAACCCCGCCTGCAAACTCAGCTTTGGACTTAAACTTCATGCCAAAAACACTGCCAATCTTGACCCCCAGCATGGATAGCAGCAAAGTGATAATTCCGATTAAAGCAACCGCAGGCACAATGTCCACCTGCAAAAAGGCTAAAGTAACCCCGATGGCGAGAGCATCAATACTTGTAGCCACAGCAAGAGGCAGCATTTTGGCAGGGGTTAGCCGCGCCTCCTCCGGCGAACAGGTTTCCGAACCAGGTGAATCGTTTTTTTTAAGCGCAGAAAAAATCATTTTCGCCCCTAGAAAAGACAAAAGACCGAAAGCGATCCAGTGGTCAAACTCAATTATTCTCTCAGCAAAAAATGTTGCAGCAGCATATCCAATCAGTGGCATCCCCGCCTGAAACACTCCAAACCAAAGCCCAACTATGAGCATCCTAAGAAGTGTCGCTTTCCGCATGGACAGCCCCGTACAGACCGCCACAGCGAACGCATCCATTGACAGTGAAACCGCGATTATAATGAGGTCAAATAAACTCACCAGATACACAACTCCAAACACTTAATTCCTTAGCTTCTAAAGCATAGCGGTTTGCCCTGTAAATGTCAATATGCTGCGCCTTATTGCACCTCCTCGTCCTATCTGCTTGTTACAGTACAGGCATCAGCCCAGAGTGGGGCAAGCGTGGAGCAAATGGCGGAGCAAATTAGCGAAAGTAGGCGAAATTTCAGACAAAGGCGAGCTTTGTTTGAGCGGAGCGAGTTAGCGAGCCTCTGAAATAAGCCGTACTTTCGCTT
>Ga0209755_10001544_pt1 | contig 35190 bp, 28 predicted proteins | sample TergutCo191P1_FD_187301 | JGI IMG/M metagenome (GOLD analysis project Ga0209755, IMG submission 187301) | Cornitermes sp. P1 segment gut microbial communities from Petit-Saut dam, French Guiana - Co191P1 (SPAdes) (version 2) | ecosystem: Host-associated > Arthropoda: Insects > Digestive system... | reverse complement strand
GACAACATCCGCTACGGCAGACTTGACGCGACAGACGAAGAAGTTGAAAAAGCGGCGGCGATTGTTCACGCGGATAAAATCATCGAAAAGATGGAAAAAGGTTTTGACACCGAAGTCGGCGAAGGAGGAGACAGGCTTTCCACAGGCGAAAAACAGCTCATCTCATTTGCGAGAGCAGTTCTTGCCAACCCAAGGATTTTTATTCTTGACGAGGCGACAAGTTCCATTGACACCGAAATGGAAATGCTTTTACAGGACGCCATTCACACGCTGTTGGAAGGCAGAACAAGTTTTGTAATCGCCCACAGGCTTTCTACCATTCGCGGCGCGGATATAATTCTTGTAATTGACGACGGAAAAATCATAGAGAGGGGAACGCACACAGAACTGATGAATAAGCGCGAACATTATTACAAACTCTATACGCGTCAGTTTGAGGAAGAAGTGGAAGAAAAAATTTTAAGTGGTTAAAATGAAAAAATTTATCACAATGAGTAGTATCAATTCTCTAATTTAATTAATAGTACTTAAATAATCTTCAATAATAAATAGGATATACTATCTAAAATATAAATAAGGTGCTAGTGATATTTTTATAACTATATATATAAATTAAAAATATAATAATATTATACAATTTTAAATAATTATATACTATAACTTTTCATAAAATTACTTGTATTTTTTCTCTATTACATGTATACTGAACTAAATTTTAAAGGAGGCTCTTTATGAATAAAGTATTGAAAATAACTGTTATATTATACCTATTATTCACTATTGTATTTCACCTATGCAGTTGTATTGAACCTATTTCAACAGGTACAATAGAATTTTATGATGAAGTACCAAGAACGACAGTTATATCTCAAAGAGTAGGAGAGTTAAAAGAAGCTGGCTTACTTGATTCACTCACAAGTCAAAATGCTCGATCTGTTAATAATTTAAATTTACCTAATGAGGAAACAGCGAAATTAAACTTTTTTATTAACAACACTGATGATGCCTTGAAAGAAATTTCTGAATCTGAGAATGGTCATATCCAATTAAAACTGATTGAGGCAATCTTTTTAGGAGGAACAGTAGGAGAAATTGCAGATGCAATGGCAGAAATTTCTGAAGAGATGTCAAATAATTATATTGAAGCAATTTCAAATATAATGAACGAAAATTTATCAGAGAATTCGATAAATGCAAGAGCTGTTTTTTCAAGCAGTTATACTAATGTTAGGGATATTAGATTAGCATTCTTTGACGAAGCAAAGAATAATCAAAATTCAACGCGTGCCGCTTACGGTAAGGATTTATCGAATAGTACAGTTACGTGGTATGTTGGATTTTGTGCCGCAACAATTGCTGGTGTTTATGCTGCAGGTGCAGTATTACCATGGGTTAGTATTCCTGGTATAGTTGCCGCTGCTGCAGGCGCTGCTTCAATAACTGCTCAGTTAATAATTTGGTATAGTTGTACAGATCTAAAAAACTTTATTAATTCTATAGCAGGAAAAGATTTAAATGAAGCAAATAAAATTCTTAATTCAAGTCATGGTTTAAATATCATAATAATTGCAGGAACAACTATAGCGACTGCTGTAGCCATTTCTTTCTCACTTGTTGGCAGAACTGCCATACTAGCTATTAAAGACGCATGGAATTCGCTTGTTACATATATTACAACTGCTACTAATATCAATTGGACATTATGGAGTATTCCTTTTATACGAATTTAAATCCTTTCTTTAATAATAGGATACTACTAGTAAATAAAGAAAGTAACTGGTAGTATCTTATATTATTAATTAACATATTAATTCAAAGGCATTATATTTTTGGAGGATGTAAATGAAGATGGTTTTTATTATTGCTTTTTGCATGCTTTTTTTAAACTGTATATCCTTTAATCCATCACATGGCATTATGACATTTGGACAAAATAACAGAGATAGTTATCAAACATTAGAAGGAACAGTGACAACAGAATCATTTGTTATTATTCCAATCGGGCCATCTTTATCAAATATCGATGATATGGGATTAAAAATCGGACGAATATCATTGAATGGGAACATAATTAAATATACTTTCCAAGCTGAAGTTCATTCGACAAAAGCGATATTCGCTAATAGTATTAGGGTAAAAATTGATGATAATATTTATTTACTAGAAGACAATAACCCGATTCGTCAAGTTCTTCATAATGGTTATTTTTTAGAGGTTCTTGCTTTCAAAATCACTCCGGAAATGCTTGAAGAATTAAAATCAGCAGTTTCTTTTAGCGTAGAATTATATAAACGTGTTGTTAGTTTAGACAATGATAGATTACAAAAATTAAAACAATTTTTATAATAATTATTACACTCTTTCTTTCAGCGGAATATAAGACTGCTGTTTTGTAACAGACTTGTACGCCGGACGGATAATCTTTCCGTTATTTACAAGCTCTTCCAGTCTGTGCGCGCTCCAGCCCGCAATACGCGCGATGGCGAATAACGGGGTAAAAATCTGTTCGGGGATATCAAGCATGCTATAAACAAAACCTGAGTAAAAATCGATGTTGGCGCTGACGCCTTTGTAAATCTTTCGGATTTTTCCAATTACTATAGGCGCCAGAGTTTCCACTTTTGAATAAAGTTTGTATTCATCGCCGCGGTCTTTTTCGTACGCAAGCTGCTCGACAAATTGCCTTAGGATAATTGCGCGGGGATCAGACAGCGAGTAAACAGCGTGACCCATGCCGTAAATTAAACCGGAGCGGTCGAAAGCTTCCTTATTTAATAATTTTTCAAGATATAAGTTAATTTCGTTATCATCGTTCCAGTCGGAAACATTTTCCATCATGTCGCGCACCATTTGCACTACTTTAATATTCGCGCCGCCGTGACGAGGACCTTTAAGCGACGCAAGCGAGGCGACAACCGCGGAGTATGTATCTGTATGCGATGACGTTACAACATGGTTCGTAAATGTAGAGTTATTACCGCCGCCGTGTTCCGCGTGAAGCACGAGGGCAAGATCCAAAATCTTCGCTTCAAGATCGGAATAACTTGAATCGGGGCGCAGCATATGTAAAATATTTTCAGCGATGGACGCGCCCTGCTGCGGCGGGTGAATCATGAGACTTTCGTTTTCGTGGAAGTGCAGAAATGATTGATAGCCATAAACCGCAAGAAGCGGAAACTGCGCGATCAAATTGACGGATTGCCGTAAAACATTTTCTATGGAAATTTCATCGGGATTATCGTCATAGGCATAAAGGGTAAGCACGCTCTTTGAAAGCGAGTTCATCATGTCTTTTGACGGAGCGCTCATGATTGTATCGCGGACAAAATTTTCAGGCAGAAAAGTATTCTCTTCCAGGAGGTTTGTAAAATCATCATACTCGGCTTTATTAGGCAGATGTCCAAACAAAAGGAGGAAGCACGCCTCTTCAAAGCCAAAGCGCTTTTCGTTTAAAAAACCGTTAACAAGTTTTTCAACATTTATGCCGCGATAGTAAAGTTTTCCTTCGCAGGGAACATAGTCACCGTCTTCGATAACATAGGAAACAATCTCTGAAATCTCGGTAAGACCGACAAGAACGCCCTTTCCGCTGATATCGCGCAAGCCGCGTTTTACTTCGTATTTAATGTAGAGATCGTTATTAATCATCCCCTTATCAAGCATGATATTCGAGTACTTTTTAATAATTTGATTTTTTTGTTCGTTATCCATGACTTTATTATATCATATATTGTATAATGCCAACAAGGAGACAAAAATGGTTTTCATACTTAAACCTAACACACCAAAAGAGAAAATTGACAAGTTTATCGCAGAATGGGAGGAAAAAGGTTTTTCTACCATCTACAGTATCGGGACAGAGCATACCGCAGTCTGTCTGATTGGAAACACAATTGCAGTTGATTTGGATCATGTTGTCGAAACAAACGACATCATTGATTTTGGAAAACGCATTACAGAACAATTTAAGGCTGTTAACCGCACTGTCCATGAGTACGGCACCGTTGTGAAAGTCGGCGATGTGTCGATAGGTGAAGGTTTTTTTACAGTTATATCGGGTCCTTGTTCTGTTGAAAGTAACGAGCAAATTCTTGAAATTGCGCGAGCCGTTAAAAACAGCGGAGCGAAAATCCTTCGCGGCGGCGCTTTCAAACCAAGAACTTCACCTTATGCGTTTCAGGGCAAGCAGGTTGAAGGTCTTGATATGCTGCGCATGGCGAAAAAGGAAACAGGTTTACCCATTGTCTCAGAAATAATGAATCAAACACAGGTAGATTTATTTGAAGATATTGATATCGTGCAAATCGGCGCGAGGAACATGCAAAATTACGATTTATTAAAAGTTGTCGGTAAATTAAAAAAGCCGGTACTGTTAAAACGCGGTCTTGCAAATACGATAGAAGAATTACTGATGAGCGCGGAATATATCGTTTCGTCAGGCAACAACGAAGTAATTTTGTGCGAGCGCGGCATCCGCACATTCGAGACAATGACACGTAACACTCTGGATTTATCAGCCGTTGCGGTGATCAAACAAAAGTCACACCTTCCTGTCATTGTAGACCCAAGCCACGCATCAGGTTCAAGAAGCCTTGTGCCGCCGCTTGCAAAAGCCGCTCTTGCCGTAGGCGCGGACGGTCTGATGATAGAAGCGCATAACAATCCCGCGAAAGCGTTATGCGACGGCGCCCAGTCGCTGGACTTGGAACAATTTGATTCGTTAATGAAAGAACTTAAAAAACGCGCTGTGATTGAAGAGAAGGTAATATAAATGTTATATCCTTCAATTGATGATGCAAAAAAAATAACCTCAACAATGCAATACAATGTAATTCCGCTCAGTACGGAAATGTACTCTGATATGGTTACGCCGATTGATGTGCTGCAAAAACTTATGAATGTCAGTAAGCACTGTTTTATACTTGAAAGCGCCGAGGATAATAAAACATGGGGCAGGTACACCTTTTTGGGGTTTGACCCAAAACTGGAAATTACCTGCATAAACGGCGCAATGACAATCAGTTCGGCGGAAACCAAAACATTTGAAACAAACAATCCCAATGAGCATATACAAAATATTCTTGATCAGCATAAGAGCGTTAAATTTGATTACCTTCCTCCATTCACCGGAGGGCTTGTCGGCTACTTCGCCTACGATTACGCTAAATATTGCGAGCCAACTCTAAAATTGAATGCCAATGATGAAGAACGATTTAACGATGTTGATTTAATGCTCTTTGACAAAGTTGTAGCGTTTGATAACTACAAGCAAAAAATTATTTTAATCGTTAATATTAAAACCGATAATATTGAAACAGAGTATGAAAGAGGAAAAACTCAGCTTGAAAATTTGAAAAGCCTGATTAAAACAGGAAGCCGCGCTAAAACTCCCCAAGCAAATATCAAGTCGGATTTTAAAGCCTTGTTTACAAAGGATGAATATTGCCAAATGGTAACAAGAGCGAAAGACCACATTAAAGAGGGTGATATTTTTCAGGTTGTGTTATCCAATCGATATGAAGCTGATTTTGAAGGCAGTATTTTTGACACATACCGCGTACTGCGAACAATTAATCCATCGCCGTATATGTTTTACTTCAGCGGAAGCAATCTTGAAATTGCAGGCGCGTCGCCTGAAACTCTGGTAAAGCTGCACAACGGCAGATTGTTCACCTACCCGCTGGCAGGAACCCGAAAACGCGGCGAAACCGACGAAGAAGATATCGCTCTTGAAACAGAGCTTCTCGCCGATGAAAAAGAGCTTGCCGAACACAATATGCTTGTAGACCTCGGCAGAAATGATCTGGGAAAAATCAGCAAGTTTGGAACTGTAAAAGTAGAAAATTATATGTCTATCCTCAGATTCTCTCACGTTATGCACATTGGCTCTACAGTCAGCGCAGAAATTTGCGACGATAAAACCGGATTGGACGCGATAAACGCCGTGCTTCCCGCAGGCACACTTTCCGGCGCGCCGAAAATCCGCGCAATGCAGATTATTAACGAACAGGAAAAAAACAAACGCGGCATTTACGGCGGCGCGATTGGATACCTCGATTTTACAGGCAACATGGACACATGCATCGCAATCAGAATTGTTTACAAACGCAACACCAAAGTTTTTGTCAGAAGCGGCGCAGGCATTGTCGCAGACAGCAACCCCGAATCGGAATATCAGGAATGTGTAAACAAATGCGCCGCCGTGATGAGCGCGTTAAAAATGTCATCAGGAGGCATCGAATGATCCTCTTAATCGACAACTACGACAGTTTTTCTTATAATCTTTACCAGCTTATCGGCTCCATAAATCCCGATATAAAAGTTGTGCGTAACGATGCGCTCAGCGTGGACGAAATAAAAAAACTTGCCCCTGAGCATATTTTTATCTCTCCCGGTCCCGGTAAACCTTCGGACGCTGGCATTTGCATTGATTTAATAAAACAGGTTCATACCATTATACCAATTTTTGGAATCTGCCTCGGACATCAGGCAATTTTTGAAGCGTTCGGCGGCACTGTGTCGTACGCAAGCAAGCTGATGCACGGTAAATCTTCGCAGGTGACATTGGACAAAGAAACGGCAATGTTTAAAGGTATGCCGGAAGTTATAAAAGCTGCGAGGTATCATTCGCTTGCAGGGATTAAATCCAGTTTGCCGGATGTTTTAAAAATTACGGCATGGACACAGGATGATGAAATTATGGCAGTTTGTCACAAAGAATATCCGGTTTATGGGGTGCAATTTCATCCTGAGTCGATATTGACATCTTATGGGGAGATGATCGTTAAGAATTTTTTAATTAGTGGACATGATCCACGGATTAGCGCGGATTAGCGCGGATTAGACGGATTAACGCGGATTTTTTTGGAGGAGGCTCGCGTGGTTAATAAGCTTCGGGAAGCTTCTATCTCTGTTGGCGTTGCGGTTCATGTGTGGGCGCAGATACCAACTAGCGCTCTAATCTTTTCACCAGCTTTGATAGATTATTGTAAGACGAATGTTTGCGGTTGTTATAATAAATCATGGACCTGTCCGCCTGCCTGCGCTTCAATTGAAGAACAACAAAAAATCCTTTCCTTTCAGAATGTTTTAGTGTTTACTACCAAGCATGATTTAGAAGATTCGTTTGATTATGACGGGATGACAAAAGGCAGGCAGCGGCATACTCTGCTTACCGCGGAAATTAAAAATATGTTAGGTGACGTTCTTGTTTACGGCGCGGGAAACTGCCCCGTTTGCGCTAATTGCTCATTTCCTGAACCGTGTTTATTTCCTGAAAAGCAAATTGGCTCGATTGAAGCTGCAGGGATTGATGTTACAGAGTTGAGCAAGGCGGCTGGTGTGGCGTATAACAATGGGGAAAATACGGTTACGTTTTTTACGATGGTAGTGAGGTGAAAAGAGATTTTTACCATTGTGCACCGGCTAAGACATATTCGGAAAATATTTCCCCTTTGGGCTTAGGTTGATGATGTTGGGTCAGCCGCCTCTAATTAATCTAAAAAACGCGCTAACAAAATAAAAAGATGTCAAGCGCGCTTTCCAACCACTCAATTCCTATCCATCAATTCTCTCAGGGCAAGGCGGAACTCTTCTTCGCGAATCAAGCGTGAATGAAACCGGCTTTCGATCTTTCTGCGGTTTTCTAAAATGCGGTTGACGTAGTTGAGCGTTACTTCGGGCGCTCCTGTGGATCTTATTCTGCCGGCTCCGGCGTTGTACATTGCAAGGGCGGAGATTTCTGTGCCGCCTGAGTTGAGGCATTGGCGCAGGTGGCTGATACCATAGCGGGCGTTTGAGTTGATATTGTAATAAACAGATATTTCAAGATGCGGGAAGGATTGATTGTTCAATTGAAACAAGCCGCGGTCGATGCTTCCGTTGCGATTGCGCCTGTTTATGGCGTTGGGATTAAATCTGCTTTCTTCCCAGCAGAGCGCAAAGGCAAGAGCCGCGGGAATATTATATTCATCGCAGTTGCTTAAAATTGCACGGGCGATTTCATGGTTTGAACAGACGTCGGTAAAAAAATTTATAACCCATTCTTTATAGGCGGGATCGCGGTAATATTCCAGAACAGGATCGGGGATTATTTCTGACGGTTCAAAGAGCGTTGAAAGATCGTCTTTTTCAATTTCGATATAGACAACAGGCGCGGGTCTTTTAAAATAACCGGAATAATTACCAATGAAGGCGCAGGCAAAAAGAGAGCAAAATACCCCTGTAAACAGGGGCATTGCATATTTCATTTTTGTATTGCGAAAACCCCATTCCAAGCAAACTTACCTTTCAATTAAACGAACCCTGATTATTCCGTTAACACTGCGAATCTGATCAAGCACAGGAGACGGAATTTTTTGTTCCGTATCAATGATATTATAACCGTAATCATCGCGGTGATGATTGATTAAATCCTGAATATTTATATTCGCGCCTGCAAGATTGGTTGTAATCTGTCCTACCATATTCGGAATATTTTTATTAACAACAATCAATCTGTACGGGGTGCGCTGTTCAAGTTTACAGCGCGGAAAATTAACCGAGTTGCGGATAGCGCCGGATTCCAGGCAGTCCATTATCTGCTTAACCGCCATTATCGCGCAGTTATCCTCGGCTTCCGGCGTTGACGCGCCAAGGTGAGGAATGCCGATCACTTTTTTACAGGCTAAAAGTTCCTGCGTCGGGAAGTCGGTGACATACGCGCTGATTTTTCCCGATTCCAGAGCGTCTATAATATCCTTATCCTTTACAAGAGCGTTACGCGAAAAGTTGATAATGCGCGCGTCTTTTTTTATTATTCGGAATTTTTCCGCGTCTAAAAGACCTTTGGTCGTATCGCCCAGCGGCAGGTGCAATGTGATGTAATCGGATTTTGAAAGCAGGCTTTCCAGGGTGTCGGCGCGGACAACTTCTCGCGCAAGGTTCCATGCCGCGTCGACTGAAATATACGGATCATAGCCGATGACATCCATGCCAAGAGAAATCGCGTCATTGGCGACCATTACGCCAATCGCGCCAAGCCCGATCACGCCGAGCGTTTTCCCTTTTATCTCAGGTCCTGTAAACTTTGATTTCTCTTTTTCTACAAGCTCCGCAATATCGCTCTTGTCCGCAGCCGAAGCAGTCCAGTTAATGCCTCCCACAATATTGCGCGAAGATAACAACATGGCCGCGAGAGTCAGCTCTTTTACAGCGTTCGCGTTTGCGCCGGGGGTGTTAAAAACCACTACACCGCTGTCGCTGCAGCGCTGAACTGGAATATTGTTATAACCCGCTCCGGCTCTCGCAATCGCAACCACGCCGGAAGGAATTTCCATATCGTTCATTTCCGCGCTGCGAACTAAAATCGCATCGGGATTGGGAATGTCGCTTGCGACCTCGTACTTGTCCCTTGGGAAAAGATCAAGCCCAAGAGGAGATATTTTATTTAATGTCTGAATGCGAAACATATTTTTTCCTTTATTTTTTTCCTTCAAATTTTTTCATAAAATCTATCAGCGCTTTTACGCCGTCAATCGGCATGGCATTGTAAATGCTTGCTCTCATTCCGCCGACGAGCCTGTGACCTGCAAGATTGATAAGCCCAAGCGCGGCTGCTTCTTTTACAAAGCGCGCTTCCTGTTCGGTTTTTTTCGCGTCATCATCAGCCATTGTAACGAAGGGGATATTCATCAAACTGCGGTATGGCTTTTCGACAGGCGAATAAAACATACGCGAAGAGTCAAGGTAACCGTAGAAGAGATCCGCTTTTTCGCGGTTAAGTTTCGCGATTGCCTCAACGCCGCCCAGATTTTTTAACCATTCCAGCACAAGACCGATGACGTAAATACCGTAACAGGGCGGCGTGTTGTACATTGAACCTTCCGTCGAATGGGTATCGTAGCGGAGCATGGCAGGCGTCCACGCCGGCGCATGACCGATCAAATCATCGCGTATAATGACAACCGTAGTCCCGGCAGGCCCAAGATTTTTCTGCGCGCCCGCGTAGAGAATGCCGAACTTGCTGACATCAAGAGGTTCGGAAAGAATACAGCTCGAAATGTCCGAGATCAGCGGAACAGAACCGGTATCGGGAATTTTATCCCACTTGGTGCCGACAATCGTATTGTTAAATGTTATGTGATAATACGCATCCCCCGGTGACGGCGCGGGCGCTGCGGGAATATATGTATACGCCTTGTCTTTAGAACTTGCTTTAACATCGACAGCGGCATATTTCGCGGCTTCCTTCGCCGCCTTATCAGCCCAAATGCCTGTATCGATGTAAGTTGCTTTTTTGCCGATACCGGGAGCGTCCCCTGCGGCAAGATTGAGGGGAATCATGGAGAACTGAAGAGAAGCGCCGCCCTGCAAAAAGAGAACTTTATAATTTGACGGAATACCCATAAGCTCCCTTAACAGGGCTTCTGTCTTTTCGATAATGGGCTTGTAATCCTTTGAACGGTGGCTCATTTCCATTACGGACTGACCTGTGCCGTTGGCATCGGTCATTTCTGCGGCGGCTCTTTCAAGAACCGGCAAGGGCAAAACCGAAGGCCCCGGGGAGAAATTGTATACTTTCATGGTAAACTCCAATAACTGAAACTTTAACTGTACAATACAGGAAAAAAGAGGTTTTGTCGAGATGTGCGAATTGCTAAAACAGTGTTACCGCGCCGCTATCATCAGCCTTAACGCCTCGTTGAAGCGTTCCTGCCTGTTTAATCTGGTGTCGGTAACATCAAACCTGCCAAGCGCTTTTTCCGCGAAGTAAATACGCTGCGCCGGAGCCGGGTGAGTCCTGCCGAATCCTGGACCGGCGGTATGGATAGCTTTCAATTCATTGAGCACATCAATAAAACCTGAAGGCTCATAACCGGCTGCGCCCATTAAATACATTGCCGCAATGTCAGCTTCATATTCCTGTTCTTTTGAATAACCGCTGTTCACCATTGTCTGCATTATCTCGCCGACGGATTCATTGAAGATATCGCTAAGTTCATTAACATCCATACCCTTTGCGTTGCTAACTCCCGCAGCCGCGGTTATTAAAATCGCTTCCGTCATTCTGCTTGTTTTGATGGATTTAATGCCGTGCCTCAGCTGAATATGCGCTATCTCATGAGCGATAACGCCGGCAAGGGCATCCTCGGTTTTAGCCGCGTTTAGAAGCCCGCGCGTTACAAAGATGTGCCCGCCGGAAGTGGCAAAGGCGTTTATTTCATTGGTATCCAGGATTGCGACATGGTAATCATTAAAAATAACAGGCTGAGGAGAGTTAAGAACAATGGCATGGCAGATAAGATTAAGATAATTTGTAAGTTCGGCGTTTCCATTCCAAAGTTTATATCCTGAAAGAATATTCGCCGCTACAGCTCTGCCGATATAATATTCCTGTTCCGGCGTGGCATTTTCCGCGGCGGAACCAAAAGCTCTAGCAGATACGCTGATCACATTTGCGGTGCCGCGATCGATTAATTCCGCATCCGCCGCCGCCTGCGCGGCTGTATCCACATGCTTACAGGCGCTGAATGCCGCCAAAAGTGTTATGGAAATTAAAATGTTCACTATTCTTTTTGTCATTTTAACACCTCACTTAATATTTAGAATCTTCTTATTGCGCGCACTCTGACGGCAAAGGGATAAGAGCCGTCTTCTTTTTCTTTCACTTTTTCAACAGCGCCGTTTGCCTTATCGCCGAAATTCTTATAAAGAACGACCGGCTCCCAATCGCTAGAATCTTTAAGAATATCAGGATTTGGAGGCTCGTCTCTTTCTACTACCCAATTTTCATCAGCAGGCGCGGGTTTCCCGCACTCGGAGCAAAACTTTCCTGCGTTCTTCACTCCCTTATCGCATATCCACCAGCGTCCTACATCGTATAGATCATTTACCGCCAAATAATAATATTTATCAGAAAATTTTGTTAATCCGTAAGAAAAACATTCAAGCATTTTTTTCATGTGCGCTTCGGTCGGTATTTCCCAGCCAAACTTGTGCCACTCCGCGGTGTTTTCATTGCACAACTTTAACGCTTTCTCAACGCTTTCCGGACCGGCGTCCTTAAGCTCGCCAAAATCATAGGGAGAACATTGTATATAACGCCATCCAAATGTATAACTTCCCTTATCGTAAAACACATATCCGCCGTCAGGTCCAATCACATTGGCGATCTCAAGCGCGCAGGTGTTGAGCAAAAAAACCGCGGAAATAGCTGCAATAGTTAAAACTGTTTTTTTCATTTCTGCTCTCCTTAATAAATGCGGTAACAAACGCCCAATAACAAACGATGATTAACGCCGATTAAATTTTTCATATCCATTGTAGTGCGCACGGCGTACCCTGCCTTGAATAACACATGACCTCTGCCGAAATAAAAACCGGTTGCTCCGTCAAACGTAGGATTTTGAACAGTCGCGACGGCGCATTCCGTAACACTCTGAATAAAAGCATATTCGGCGTTCATCAATCCCAATCCAAGCCCGATATACCATCCGCCTCCTTCCCTTGGCTTGCCGTAGGAATCAAAAATCCTGTTGCCAAAAGGCGTAAATACATTAAAACGGGCGTATATATAATTTGAGGAATATTCAACATTGCGCACATTTACATTCTCGCCTGCCATTCCGTTTATGGTTCCCAGCTCAAGACCAAGTTCGAAGAAGGAATACGGCAGAGGCGCAATGGTTGCGTTAAAATTGACAATTAAAAGCGGGGTGGCAAAGGAGGTGCCTAAATTAATTCCGAGACTCCAGAACTTCTTCCCTTCCATAGAGAAGAATTCATCGCGCTCCGACCCAAAAGCAGGGACAGAAACAATAAAGATCATCACAAAAAGCAATAATCCTACCGCTTTCTTCATTCTATTACAGACCCCCTGAGAAAAACACAATTCCTACTATAATGGTATCTTAAATTGACAAAAAAGTCAATTTCTTCCATTAACCAGTTTTTAACGTGACATATAATACAAATACAGTGAGCGATTGACCGTTCAACTATGCGTATTATAAATGACTAAGAACTCTTTAATTCAACAGATTAGTACAAATCAGAATGGGAACCGGTGCGATGGAAAATAATTTTTCGAGCAATGGGATCAGTATCGTAGATAAGCAGCCAATTAGGTTCTATATGACATTCAAACGATCCTTCCCACTCGCCATGCAGAATGTGGTTTTTATGTCTTGGAAGCAAAGGTTGTTCGTTAATAAGCATATATAATACATCATCAAGTTTTTTCATTGCTTTATTACGCTTTTCCATCAATTTACGATCTTTCCTGAAAGGACCGGTGAATGTATGATTCAGCATTATTTAATCGTCCTTGTCCAAATCCGCAAGCATTTCTTCAAATGAATTATACCATTTAGCCGGTATTTCACCGCGCATCATAGCTTTGCCTTCTTTAATGGCAGCTGCCGTTTCAGCGTTATAAAGCGGCTCTCCGGTTTCCGGATCACGGTGTTTAGCGCAGATGGGACACTCTTCGCCGTTTTCAAACCACGATGTATCAGAGGCAGCTTTTTCGATTTCACGGGCATCCTGTTGTTTGATATACCCGACAAAATCAAGAACCTGCGTTATGCGATTCTTTGGTAAAGTTTTAATCTCACTAATAAGAACTTCATCTATGGTCATTTCCGCAACCGGCATTTTATTCTCCTGATAATTTCAATATAGCATGAAAATTAATAATTTACAAGAAGACATTTCCGGTGAAGTTACAATCAATCTCCGTTTTAAAACACGGCGGAGCCTCCGGTTAGTACCCATGCCGCCAGAATTGCGAGGACGAAGGAGCCGACATAGATTGTTCCGCTTTTTCTGTAGAACCATGTTGAGAAGAAAAATAGAACCGCGAATTGCGGAACAAGCAGGATCAATATTGACATGAAAGGTCCGCCGAAAAGCGGGGAGAAAAATAAATCCGCGCCGGGTCCGAAGCCCATGAAAAACGGAATGTATTGAATAAACGCTATGATGAACAATCCGCCGAGCATTACAAATATGCTGTAGCCCCACCATGCAAGCTGTGTAAGCGCGTCTGATTTTTTACCGTTAATTTTATATTCAGGGAGGCGAAGCTGTCCGTAGAGTTTTACGCCCGCGTTGATCGTGAAGAATGCCGCGTATACGGGCAGATAAACAAGGAACTGACCGAAACGCACAAGGTTTATCGGACGGAAGAAGGGCCATATAAAACGAAAGTCCAGCTGAAAAAACGCGGCGCTTACGCAGGTCAGGCTGTACATCGCGCTTGTTAAAATGAACGCCATTATAACGGAACGCACAGCCAGATTTTTCCACTTATATGAAGGGCGGATAATTTTTATTCCTTTTTCAGGCGGTCCTTCCATTCCAATATCTGTTAATGTCCAGCCCGATCTTCTGCCTTCTCCTTTATTAAACCAGCTGCGTAATGAAAAAAAAGCGATAATCATTAAAAGTCCGAGCCACGCAAGAAAGCCGTTTCCGATTGTCATGCGGAACATATTTTCAGGTAACGGAAGAAGCCCGTGTCCCAGCTGGGTTACAAACGGAAATGTTGCGCCGCTTATTAAAACCGCAAGAAGAACTGTTTTTGCGCGGCTCCTGGGCTCAAGCATTTTTGGCGCGGTTTTTAAAGGGATCGACAGGCTTTCAAAATATTTGAATTTGGTAAGAATCAAAAACAAGGGGAGCATGGAAACCATGGCGGCTAACATCGCCAGCAGATTTAAACATTCTTTGAGCCACTGGACGTGGTCAGTATCCGCAAGGTTTGTTTTAACGTCAAGCGCGGTTTTAAACCAGTTCATCGCAGGCGCAAGCGCGTCGCTGTCGTATGTTACAAGGCGGTGATTTGTTTTTATAAGTTCCATCCGCCGCGCGCTGCCGTCGGCGAATGAGCCGTAAGTTCTGTTCCATTCGACAGGAGCGTCCTGACCCATAAAATCGCGGTAGCGCACGGGAGTTTTTTCCAGTCCAAGAATTCTCTGGTTATAATCGCGCATATTTTCGAACTCTTCGATCAGCGCCTGAAGCATCATTACATTGTTGAATTTAATTTTATCAGAATCGTAGTAACTGCGCGGAAAAACCTCTCCGCACTGGTGAACGATTGCGCGGTGTTCGGGAAATTCCGCCGCAACCGACCATGACGACCATGTTCCCATCGAGTGTCCGGTAAGCCCCATTCTTTTTGAATCGACAAACGAAAGCGATGACAGATAACGCCACGCGTCCCTGCCGCCCATTGAACTGTCGGCTAATCCTTCTGAAATTGACGGGCGGAAAAAATCGAGGATGCTGAATGTCATCATTATCATAAAACGCTTTGGACCGGAGATCGTTTTATCAAGATTCTTAATATTGTAATGCGCCCACCCGCGTCCGCGCATACCGGGTTTTGAATCGCCGTGACCGTAACTGTCAATTGAAAGGACAACAATGCCGCGCCTTGCGAGTTCGATGCAATAAGCCATGTTTGTATCTTTATCGCTCTGGTATCCGTGCATCGCAAGCACCGCCGCGGCGGGATTATTATCCGCCGCCGTTTTCGGCTTATAAAGCCTGTAAGCGATTTTTACCGGCAATTCGTTCATTGCCCTGCTCTTCGCAGGCACAATGAAACCTGTCGAAACTTCAATGCTTCCAAAACCGTTTCGCACATGCGCCGCAAGCCCCGAGCAGACAAAAGTGATTATCACACATGCCGCGAAAACAATGAGCGGTTTTACTATGTCTTTATTCATAATTACCCCTATATAATATCCGCCATTTTTATGACAGATATTATATAGTATAATATACATTATGGAAAAACTGTACCGCAGCGCGCAAATTATTATTAACGGAGCAATCAAAGCCAATATGCCCGGCACGGCTGTGCGCGAAGCGTTAAAAAACAGGCAATTTTCTAAAAACCTGAGCCTGCTTGCAATCGGCAAGGCAGCGTGGACAATGGCAAAATCCGCAGACGAAGAACTGGGCGAAAGGATTAAACGCGGCATCGTTATCACAAAATACGGACATTCGTTAGGTGATATTCAAGGCATGGAAATCATCGAAGCGGGTCATCCATTGTCCGATAAAAACACAGTCGCCGGAACGGAAAAGGCCGTAGATATGGCGCGGAATTTAAACGAAGGCGATGAACTTTTACTTCTTGTCTCAGGCGGCGGTTCAGCGTTATTTGAAAAGCCTTTACCCGGCATAACAATGGAAGACATTGTAAAAATCAACTCACAACTGCTCGAATGCGGCGCGGACATTGTAGAAATCAACATGATCAGGAAACGTCTTTCCGGCGTTAAAGCCGGACGCTTTGCACAAATTTGCGCTCCGGCAAAAATATTCACAGTGGCGCTTTGTGACGTTTTAGGAGACCGCCTTGATTCAATAGCCTCAGGTCCTGCCGCAGCGGATATGTCAACAGCGGATGAGGCAATCGCAATTGTCAAAAAGTACAACCTCGATATAAACGAAAATATTATGGAATATCTAGCCAAAGAAACTCCAAAAACTCTTAATAACGCGGAAACAATAATAACAGGCAGCGTCCGCACGTTATGCGCCAGCGCCGCCGAAATCGCCGCAGGTCTTGGTTACGCTCCTCACATTCTCTGCGCGGATATGAACTGCGAAGCCCGCGAAGCAGGCAGGTTAATTTCTTCCATTGCTAAGCAAATTGACAGGGAGCCGTTTTCCTTCAAAAGCCCCTTCGCCTTGATCTTCGGCGGAGAAACAACGGTTACGGTAAAAGGCTCAGGAAAAGGCGGGCGCAATCAGGAACTTGTGTTATCGGCAGCCGAAGGAATCGCCGGCGCAGATAATCTTTTAATCTTCTCTATTGGTTCAGACGGCACCGATGGACCGACAGACGCCGCAGGCGGATTTGCGGACGGCTCAACATTACAGCGCTTAAAAGAAAAGGGCATAAACATCCAAACCGTACTGAACAACAACGACTCCTACACGGCATTAGCCGCAATAAACAGCCTGATAAAAACGGGTCCCACAGGCACAAACGTAAACGATCTGACAGTAATTCTGCATGGCGCGCAGGAACCGTAGACCGTATGTTCCAAGGCTCTGCCATTGAAACGTAATCGCATTTATAGTAAACTTTAGTTATGGCTGACAGAGTCTTTACAGTGCTGGATCTTATCGATCTCGATCTTAAGGAACACAACTCCCTTAATCTGCGCTGTATCTGCGGCAGAAAAGGTCTTGGCAGGTCGATCGACATCCCCGACCTGAACCGTCCCATGGGCGCAATAATGGGCTTTTTTGAAGACTTCGCGTTTCAGAGGATTCAGCTCTTCGGTCGCGGAGAAGTGGCGTTTTTAAGGCAGCTCGAAAACGACGGCAGAACAGAAACAATCAGAGAAATGTTCAACTACCACATGCCCTGCTGCATCTTTACCCATAACCTCAGCCCGCACAAGGAATTTTTTGACATCGCAGAAAACGCGCAGTGCCCGATCCTTCAGACCGATTTGGGATCCGCGGATTTTTCCGCGAGGATCATGCGTATCCTTTCCAGAATTTTTTCGCCGCGCCAGGTTATGCACGGAGTGCTTGTGGAAGTTTACGGTTTGGGAATATTGATTCAGGGTGATTCGGGAGTCGGAAAAAGCGAAACAGCTTTGGAGCTAATTCACCGCGGACACCGCCTTGTCGCGGACGACGTTGTAGAAATTAACTGCATTAACGGAAACACATTGATGGGCGCAGGCGCGAATAAAATTATCGGGCACCACATGGAAATACGCGGACCCGGTATTATTAACATAACGCACCTTTTCGGCGTTAGGGCAATCAGGGATCGCAAGGAAATTCAGCTTTTAGTTGAACTTGAAGAATGGGATTCAAGTAAAAATTACGACAGACTCGGCGCGGAAGATCATACCGTCGAACTTTTGGGCGTAAATATTCCAAAGCTCATAATTCCGGTAAAACCCGGACGCAATATTCCGATTATCATCGAGACAGCGGCGATGAACGAGCGCTTAAAATCGATGGGATACCATGCTGCGAGAGAATTCAACAAAAATATTTTAAAGTGGATCGAAAGCGACGCCGCAAGGTCTGTTTTCTTCGGACACGAAGACATAATTTAAAGGGAAGAGGATGTTTGAGAAAATTGTCAAAGTAACAAACAGGGCAGGCATTCACGCGCGTCCTTCCGCGCTGCTTGTTCAAACAACAAAAAATTTCTCGTCCAACATTTTTTTTCAGAAAGGCTCGGATCGAATTAACGCAAAATCAATCATGGGTATTATAACGCTTGGCGCCGCCTACGGCACAGAATTGAAAATTATCGCTGATGGAGAAGACGAAGAAACCGCGGTAGAAACAATCGTTAAACTCTTTGAATCAAAATTCGAGGAAGAGTAAATTTCGTGCAAAAAATAAAAACGCGCCCTGAATATTTATTTTTAAGCGTAAGGTTTTTAATCCCGATATATTCCCTGCTCTGTTTTCTTACGGTTCTTTTTTCCAGAAACTTTTTTATGGACACTTTAAGAGACGGCGAAATGCCGGGGATTCTTGATCTAATCGTATTTTTTACAATTCCCGTTGTGTTAATAATAATTCTGGGCATTTCAATTTTTAACCTGCTTATGGATTTTATTTTCAAGCGTCCGGGAAGCAAGTTTAAGGCAATGTTACTGGCATACTTCGCCGTTATTGTAGTGTTTTCGATCGCGCCCATTACGCTGATGTCCAGCACAGCGTTAAACGAAATTGTCCGTTTCTGGCACAGCATAGACTCAAACGCGGCAACAAGGGCGGCGAACAGTTTTGTGGCGGATAATTATTCTCTTCATTTGGAACGCTGCGAGAATATAATAAAACAGACTGATTTTTCTTATATCGAAAGAACGGGAGGAAGGCTCCCGCATGACATCGCGGGAGTTCAGACTTTCAGATTGATTGACGGCAATTGGGAAGAAAGCGGATTCCTTGGCAGCGATGATTTCAGGCTTTCGCGCCCTCCCGTGCCGGAGATTGGTTTTATAATGAGGGAAACGCCGCGCGATTTTGGAACCATTCGTTATGTGCAAAAAATATCCAATTCTTCGCTGCGGGTAATAAGTTACAACCTTGGCGCCGATTTTGACACAGGAAGAGCCGCGCTGGGTAATCTGGCGGATCGATTAGAAACTGTAAACCTTCTTAGAAAAAACATGCGCCCCCTTTTGATTTATTTTTACGCGGTTTTTTTCCTTCCTACCATCTTAATGACCGCAATCATCGCGATATCGTTTACGCGGCGCATTACCCATCCAATCGTCGAACTGACCGAAGCTATCCAGCGAGTCGCGGAAGGAGATTTTTCGATTCAAATCCTGTCGCGGCGCAATGATGAGTTTGGCATCCTTATAAAATCTTTTAACTCAATGGTGCAGGATATAGAAAAATCACGCGAAGCGCTTGTAAGAAGCGAAAAAATATCGATATGGCAGAACATGGCTCAGCAGCTGGCGCACGAGATAAAAAATCCGCTGACTCCGATAAAACTTTCCGCCGAACGAGTGTTACGAAGGTGGCAGAACAATCCCGAGCGCATAGGCGAGATTCTTGAAAGTTCAATGATGGCGATAATTCAGGAGACCGAAGGACTTTCCACTCTTCTTAACGAATTCAGAACATTGTCAAAACCGATGGAACCGTCGAACACCGCGACAACATTATGCGAACCTGTAATTGAAGTAATCAACGCGTATTCAAGTTCTTATCCAAAAGTCAGATTCGATATTGAAAATGTGCAGACAGATATTCAAATTAAAATCGATAAAAACCGTCTCTCGCAAATTCTAACAAATCTTGTTATTAATTCCATTGACGCGATGAACGGCGAAGGCATGCTTGAACTGCGGACAGATATTGTAAAAAAACGTGAGGTTTGTTATTGTAGGATTAGCGTCAAAGATTCAGGCAAGGGGATAAGCAGCGAAGAGAGCCAGCACATTTTTACTCCGTATTTTACGACAAAAGAATCGGGCACAGGGCTTGGTCTTCCCATTGTAGAAAGAATCATTACAGATCACGGCGGCGCTATTTGGTTTGATTCGGCGGACGGTATAGGCACAACCTTCTATATAGATTTGCCGTTGACGGAAGAAACATAATGCCGGCAATTTTAATAATCGACGATGAACCCGGAATAAGATCCGCGCTGTCTTCCATACTTGAGGATGAAAAATATAAAGTCTCTGCGTGCGAGGACGCCGTAGCGGGAATGGAAACTCTAAAGCGCGAATCTTTTGATTTAATCTTTTTGGATGTTCTTTTACCCAAACTAGGCGGCATTGAAGCGCTGGAAAAAATACGGAACGGATGGCCTTTAACCGAAGTTGTAATGATATCAGGTCACGCGAATATCGACATGGCTGTGCGCGCCGTAAAACTTGGAGCTTTCGATTTTCTGGAAAAACCCCTGTCGCTTGAAAAAGTTTTAACAGTCTGCAGAAACGCGCTTGCAATAAAAAAACTGCGCGAAGAAAATAAAACTTTAAAAAAGCTAAACAACTTTGCCTGCGAAAGCATCATCGGCACAAGCGCCGCCATAAGAGATATCCGTGAAACTGTAAAACAGGCGGCAGGCAGCGACGCGCGGATTTTAATCACAGGCGAAAACGGCGCGGGGAAAGAAGTGATTGCAAGAGCAATCCATCTTTGCTCTGCGCGCTCAGACAGCCCTTTTATTGATGTTAACTGCGCGGCGATTCCTGAAACGTTAATCGAAAGCGAATTGTTCGGTCATGAAAAAGGCGCTTTTACAGACGCGATAGCCGCGCGCAAAGGACGTTTTGAACTTGCGCACGGCGGAACGCTTTTTCTGGATGAAATCGGCGACATGAGTTTATCCGCGCAGGCTAAAGTTTTACGCGTCATTCAGGAACAGAAAATCGAGCGCGTAGGCGGCGAAAAAACAATCGAAACCGACGTCCGCATTATCGCCGCGACAAATCAAGATTTGGAAAAAGCCTGCAAGGAAGGACGGTTCAGGCAGGACCTTTTTTTCAGGTTGAATGTAATCCCCATCCATGCTCCCGCTCTGCGCGAAAGACCTCAGGACGTTCAGCACCTGTTGTGTTATTTTTTAAACGCAATGGAAAAAGAAATTACCCTGGAACCTGACGCGCTTGAGCTTCTTACAACCCACGATTGGCCGGGAAATGTGCGTGAATTAAAGAATTTGGCGGAAAGAATAGCGGTTATGCACTCGGGAAATACTCTTAACGGCGAAGAACTTGGAAATCTGCTTCATAAAAAAGAAAAAAAACAGGCAAATAATAATACGGAAAATAAAAAATCACAGGAATCAAACGAAAGCCTGCCGGACGGCATTTTTAATCAAAATTACAATGACGCAAAAGATCTTTTCGAAAAACGCTTTTTGGAGTTCCATCTTTTAAAAAATAATGGTATAATTTCTAGAACGGCTGAGGCAATCGGAATTTATCCGAGCAACCTCCATGCCAAACTGAGAAAATACAATATATCAACTTCAGGTAATAAGGAATAGTTTATGAAAGAATTGACAGATCGCCAAAAACAAGTCCTCACCTTCATCGCGAATTATATTAAGAAGCAGTCATATCCGCCCACTATAAGGGAGATTGCCGATCATTTTGAAATTTCCGTTAAAGGCGCGCATGATCATATAACCGCCCTGCGGAAAAAAGGACATTTAAAACAAGCCGACAAACGCCCGCGCACAATGGGTCTTACCCATTTAAGACCGGAAGACGCGGATTTAATGGAAATCCCCATTCTTGGAACTGTCGCTGCGGGCGTCCCGATTCTTGCGGAGGAAAATTTTGACGGAAACATTCTGCTTCACCGTTCCATGCTTAAAAAAAGTAAAAAATATTTCGCGCTTAAAGTTAAGGGCGATTCCATGTCGGGAGCCGGCATTCTTCAGGGTGACACCGCCATCATCGAAAAAATGAACACTGTCCGAAACGGTGAAATCGCTGTAGCCGTGATAGACGAAGCCGTAACCCTGAAACGTTTTTACAAGGAAAGTTCAAGGATTAAACTGCAGGCGGAAAATCCCGCGTACAAACCCATATACAGCCAGGAAGTTAAAATTCTTGGCAGGCTGTACAGTATAATCCGTTCATACTAAATACCAATATGGAAGGCGGCGCGTCAAACTCCTACATTTTTCTTGGACCCGAACTTGGCAAAAAACAGGACGCTGTCGATTCGATTAAAAAAAAGTTTTCAGGAGCCGAGATTTCGGTTTTTTACGCGGGCGAGACATCTGTAAGCGAAATTGCCGATTCAATTCAAAACCACAGTCTTTTCGCCGAAGCGCGGATAATCATCGTTAAAAACGCGGAACTTATTAAAAAAAAGGACGAGATTGAACTTCTTGTCTCCTGCGTAAATAATCTGGAAAGCGGCACATCTCTTATTTTTATCTCAGACGAACTGCGCCTTGCGGCGGGACTTGATGACTGCGTTCCCGGTTCTAACCGCAGGGTTTTTTACGAAATGTTTGAAAAGGAAAAAAATGAATGGCTCATGTCGTTTTTCAGGCGCGAAGGCTTTTCTATCGACAAAGACTGCGCTGCCGCGATTCTTGAACTTGTAGAAAACAATACAGAAGCGTTAAGAAGGGAATGTTCGCGCTTAATTTTGTTTTTGCCGAAGGACAAGCCTGTAAACGCGCAGGATATTGAAAAATGGCTTTCGCATAACAGGGAAGAGTCGGCTTTTACGCTTTTTTCACGCATTGCCTGCGGAGACCTTTCTAAAGCGCTTGAATCGCTTTCAGTTATGTTAGCGGCAAAGGAAAAAGCGCAGGGAATTTTAGCGGGACTTGCGTGGTGCTTCAGAAAATTAAACGATTATTTAACATTGCTGGAATCAGGAAACGCAAATAATAATTTTGAATTAAAAAAAATAGGTTTATCGTCGCCGAAGGTAAGAGACGATTACGCCGCCGCCTCACGCCGCTACAACGTAGAATCTACGGAAGCCTGTCTTGCGCTTACGGCGCAATACGACGCGCTTCTTAGATCTCCCGTCGCCGTAATGGAAAATATTTTAATGGACAGGTATATTCTGGCGCTTGTAAACGCAGGCGCGTAAAATTAAAATTGTTTTATATAGTCTTCGATTTCTTTCACAGCTTCGTCAAATTCACTGTGAATTAAAAAACCCGATAAAGTATCCAGATGTTCCTTAACAGCGGCATCCCACGAATTTTCTTTTAATTTTGATAAAACGTCTTTGGCTGTCTTTTTGTTATAAGCTGAACACGCGTCGCGTATTTCCTGAAGCTTTCCTTTTAACAAAGAAAGATCGCCTTCGCCGCTGTTTTCGCTCTTTTGTATCTTTGATTCAAATTTGTAAATTATATTGTAAAGCGATTCTAAAAATGCCGGAAGCGCGGTTAAAATTGATTTTGTGTCTTTTTCACGCCCCGCGTGCTCAAGTTTTGACGCCTCATCGGAAAGGTCTTTTTCGCCTACATTCGCAAGAGCGCTCTTCATGGCGTGGATATTAATTACAAACATGGAAATATCATCCGCTCTGCGGCACTTGTTAATGAATATCGCTTCCATTACAGCAGCGGCTTTTTTCGCGTCACGGATAAAAAATTCCGCTAACTGCGGCTCTACGGCTTTCAGGTTAGTTCCTTGAATAAGATTTTCTTTTTGCTTTCGAGCGGCTTCAACAACTTCGCGCGGATATTTGTCGCGTACAAGCCTGTTAAGCGTCATATTCAGCTGTCTGATATCGATTGGTTTGGAAATAAAATCATCAAAACCGCTTTGAATAAACATTTCCGCCTGTCCTGTAAGAGCGTTTGCCGTCAGCGCGACGACAGGTTTGTTATAGCCAAGGCTGCGGATCAATTTTGTCGCTTCAATGCCGTCCATCTTAGGCATCATATGATCCATGAATATAATGTCGTATTCGGCGCCTTCCCTGATTTTTTCGATTGTTTCAAAACCGCTGATTGCCGTATCGATCGAAAGACCGTAGGGCGCCATAAGCCCTTTGGCGACATAAAGGTTGGTTTCAACATCGTCAACGATAAGAACGCGTCCGTAGGGCATAAACTCGCGCTTTATCTGCACGTTTTTAATCTTCAGCGCGTTAGCGACGTTTAACTGCATCAGGTTATCCGTAATATCTTTGCCGATAGGATCGCGATCCGGGCATTTCTGCGGAATGTATACCGTAAACACAGAGCCCATACCCGGAGTGCTTTCGATATTTATGCGTCCGTTCATCATCCGCAAAAGATTGCGCGTAATGTTCATGCCAAGACCTGTTCCTTCGGTCTTGCGGTTCGCTTCAAGGTTAAAACGCGCGTATTCGCTGCCAAGCTTTTTAACCTGTTCCGCCGTCATACCCTGCCCCGTGTCGCTGATACGGAAAACAATATTTACGCTGTCCGCATCTGATTCATCTTCCTCAAAATAAACTTTAAGACCTATCATGCCCTCATGCGTATATTTAAAAGCGTTAGAAAGCAGGTTATTCAAAATCTGTTTAATGCGAAGCTCGTCCCCTGTCAGCATGACGGGCACATCTTCATTCACGGTAAGTTTAAATTCGATTGGTTTGCTCTCGTAGCGCATCATGTTCAGCTGAACCGTATCGTGGATAAGGCTTGCGATATCATATTGAGCCTGAATTATTTCCAGTTTTCCGGCTTCTATTTTTGAAAGATCGAGTATATCGTTTATAATGCCCAGCAGCAGATCTGCGGAATTGTATATCCGCTCCAGAGCTTCCTTTGTTACCTGCGGCAGCATATCGTCCTGAAGCTGGATTTCCGTAATTCCCAAAATCGCGTTCATGGGCGTGCGGATTTCGTGGCTCATCTTCGCTAGAAAATCGCTTTTTGCCTTGCTGCTTTCTTCGGCGATTTCCGCTTTTCGCATTTCGGCAATCATCGCTTTTTGTTCGCGCATATCCCTTATATATTCTGTTACGGTAAACTCGCCCTTGTATTTAACGCGTATGCAGATAATTTCAGTTGGAATTTCCTCTCCGTTCAATTTCTTATGCATCCATTCAAACCGGCTGTAACCTTCTGCCAGCGCCTTGCCTACAAGAGCCTGCCCTTTATCTTTGGACGGAATTCCATCGGGCTGCGATTCGGGAGATAGTTGAATAAAGTTATCGATAAAATCCTGTTTATCGATCATGTCAAACATTTTTACAGCTTCGTAATTACAGTCTATCAGAGTAAGGTCTTTATCCCAAAAAATTATGCAGAAGGGAGCAGCGTCGATCATTATCTGAGTTCGTTCATCCGCTTCGCGCACTTTAATTGTCTGGTTATTGCGGTTAACAGCCGCGCACATCATAAGACCCGCCGAAGTTAAAATGCTGATTTCTTCGTTAATAAAAGCGCGCTCATTCCTGCAGTCATCAATGCTGAAAAGCCCCCAAAAATCGCCTTCCAAAAACATTGGAATAATAACGATGGACTTCATTTCGTAGTAACTTAAAAAATCCTTATCCTCTTCAGGCATCGCGGAAATAGGACTGTTGATATTTTTACCGAGTAAAAATTGTTTTTCCCATTCTTTTCTAAGACTGTATGGAAAATGCAAACCGTACGGAACCTGCCTGAGTCCTTTTCCGTAATCGCTGAGCCATTCATAGCGCAGAACATAATGACGCTCGTCATTGATTGTTTCGTTGCGCCAGATTTGAACGCGGTCCGCTTCAAGACAGTGTCCGACAAGTTCCATACTTTTTATTAATGTCGCGTCGAAGGAAACATTTTCGTTCCTTGCCAGTAAAATCGCGGCGGCGGTATTCACCGTATCAAGCAGACGGGTCTGCTTTTCCAGAGCTTTCTTTTTACTGTTAAACATTAATCTGCGCCCTTACCTCTCTAAACAAATCCCTTGCTTCATAAAAAACTTTGGCTATTGCAGGATCATAGTGAGTCCCTGCATTTTCCATAATGATCTGTACGGCTTCATCGTCTGTAAACGCTTTTTTATACGGTCGTTCGGATACAAGGGCATCGTATACGTCTACAATCGCCATAATGCGTCCCTGCAGCGGGATTTCTTCTCCTTTAAGCCTGTTAGGATAACCTTTGCCGTCCCAGCGTTCATGATGGCTTCCGGCAAACAATCTTGCGTTACGCAAAAATTCACCTTCGCCTGTCTGCGCGATGATTTTATCGATTATGCGCTCGCCTTCGTGGGCATGGGTTTTCATTACTTCATATTCGTCATCTGTAAGCTTTCCCGGTTTATTTACAATTATATCGGTAATTGAAATTTTCCCAAGATCGTGCATTCTTGCCGAAGATATTATTTTTTCGATATCCCAGCCGCAGATTTCTTTTTCGTAAACTCCCTTTTTTTTCATTTCGCTTATTAAAATTTTTATATACGCCGAAGTCCTTTCGATATGACCGCCTGTTCCCTTGTCTCTGCTTTCTACAATATTTGCAAGAACCGACACGATGCTGTTTTGAAGCCTGTTAAGCTGGGACGTCCTTTCGCGGATTATATCGTCAATTTCAAGATGGGTTTTTATACGGTTTATAAGCACCGGAGTGGAAAACGGCTTTGTGACAAAATCAATCGCTCCCATTTCAAAACCATGAACTTCCACGATTGGGTCGTTTCTGCCGGTTAAAAAAATCACGGGAATATTCGCCCATGCCGCCTCGGATTTTAATTTTCTAAGAGTGTCAAACCCGTCCATTCCGGGCATTTCTATATCTAAAAGGATTAAATCGGGGATTACTTTCTCTAAAAGCGAGAACATTTTCCCGGAAGACGCCATAGTCATTACGCGATAGTTATTATCCAGCGCCTCTTCCGCCATTGAAAGGTTTGTGTCGCTGTCGTCAACTACAAAAATTGTCTTCATATTATAAGTATAATACAAAACATCGCTCTTTGGAAATAGAAAACCCCCGATCCGCCGTCAAAAACGGTCAAATCGGAGGCATATATTTAAACGAAAACGGACCCCATTTTCGTTTTATACTATTCTAAAACGGATAATTTCCGATTCACACGTAACAGTATAAAAATAATAAAACCCATATTGCGCGTCAAGAAAAATATGAGCGTATTAATGATTGTTATGTGTAAATAATGTCAGGAACTTCTAATTTTTGGTACTTTAATTTGATCATGAGGGATTAAAAGGTTATCAAAAAAAATACTAATTAATACTATTCTCAAAATTAAATTCCTGCCATATCTGCATATATATTATGAATGGAGCTATGGGAAAGAGAGGGTACACTGACTTGCTTTTTCCGTAATTTTTTTACGGCATCTTGACAAGATTTACATAATAATATATGATGATAATAGTATGTTATGTTCATTTTCTGTTAAAAATTATAGAGGGTTTAAGGATAAAATCACCCTTGATTTAACCGCATCTGATTACAAATTCAATAATGAATGTGTAAAGGATGGGTATGCAAACAAAGCGCTTATATACGGCTATAATGGGGTCGGAAAATCAAATTTTGGTTTTGCTGTAATGGATATCATTATTAATTTAACGGATAAAGATAAATCATTACTTCTTAACAATAACTATCGCAATTTTGAAACAGAAAATAAAATTGTAGAATTTGAATATAAGTTCAAGTTCGACGAATCTATAATTGTATATCAATATGGGAAAATCTCTCCCGAATCTCTTGTATATGAAAATTTATTAATTAATGACAAACAAATAATTTCATATAATCGTATTACAAGCGAGCCTTTAATAATATTATTACCAGGCACTGAAACATTAATAAAAGATATAAATAAAATTCGCATATCTGTTTTAAAATATATAAAATCAAATGCAGCGCTGGAACTAACATCCGAAGCAAATTTACTTTCCTCATTTTTTGACTATGTAGATAGAATGTTATTTTTTCGCAATTTGGATGATAGAAAATATGTGGGTTATGAAATAGGCGTTCATAATATATTCGATGAAATAATTAATAGAAACCATTTCCATGATTTTGTGGATTTTCTTGTTTCGGCGGAAGTTCCATCCAATATAGAATATAAAAAAAACGGAGACCAATATAATGTGTTTTTTAGCTACGATTCTGATAACGAAATAAAGTACGAAATTGATTTCTTTACATATTGTTCTACCGGAATGAAAACATTATCTGTTTTATTTTATTGGCTGCAAAATGCCATGTTCGATAACAGATCTCCCTCATTAATTTTCATTGATGAATTTGACGCTTTTTACAACCAGCGCATATCAGAATTCGTAATAAATATAATAAAGAAAATAAACCATTGTCAATTTATACTTACCACCCATGATACAGGCATAATGTCAAATGATATTATGCGTCCTGATTGTCTTTTTTTGATGCATAAAAATAATATACGCTCATTATCAAATTCTTCAAAAAAAGAATTGAGATTCGCGCACAATATAGAAAAAATGTACCGAGCAGGCGCGTTTGATGAGTAATACTATATTGTTTATCTTTGAGGGTGAAACAATTGAAGGACAGATACTTAAAAGCATAGAAAAATTATTTTTATATCCTTCTAATAATGGTAATAATATTATTAAGATTTCTTTTTGCGGAGAAATATACCAATTATGGAAAATGGTAGAGAAAGATCCGGACTTGGAAATTGTAGAGATTCTTAAAGAAAAATTTAATTTAGACAAGAGCCTCGCCAGAAAAAATGTCTCGGAAGTTCATTTGTTTTTTGATCACGATGCACATTCTTTAAAATCCCGCCCTAAAGAATCACAACAAGAATATAATGATAAAATTTGCAGCCTGTTAGAAACATTCAATAATGAATTTGAACAAGGGAAACTCTGGATCAGTTACCCAATGGCTGAAGCGCTTAAACATATAAAGAAAAACCCAAATGATTGTTTTAAAGACACCGGAATAGCGATTTTAGATTATGGTAATTACAAAGAATTTGTCAGTAAAAACAGTGATTATCTTAATATTAAAGAATACGATCATAGTATCTGGTATAAATTAACAATAATAAATATACAAAGAACATATTGTCTTATAAATGATGAATATAAAAATAATATTGAATATGACGAAATAGAAGAATGGTTTGAAGAAAACGCAATCATTGTAAAAATGATACAAGAAAAGCAATATTTAAAATTTATTAAAGAAAAAAATGAAGTTGCCGCATTATCGCCATTCCCTCTTTTTTTATTATACTATTTTGGTAAACCATTTTTAACCACATGTAAAACCGAAGAACAAATAAAAAATTGCAGTTTTGCCTGCTATCAATGAATGAAAAGCACCGCAGCCTGATACACAGTAACCGCGGATTAACGCGGATTTATCCGGGTGTAATTCGCTGTATCCGTGTTGGCAAGAGAGATTATCGTACTTTAGGATTAGCGCGGAACCTCAACCGAGCGAGTCGCAGATGAGCGAAGGCTCCCCTCTTGATTTCTCGGGGAGAGGGTTCCCATACCCATGCCAGCCAGAGAGGTTTTCGTACTTCAGGATATAAGAGAATTAGAGGGAAGGTGAAGATCCCAACCTAAAAAAATAATCCGCGCTAATCCTGAACTAAAATAAAGCTGGCAGCTTACACGCCGCCAGCTAACAACACGCAGAGTAATCCGCTTAATCCGCGGTCCCTGTACACCAAGCCTGTACACCAGGCTTGGGTAACAACCCTCTACTCCACCGCTCCAGGCGCTCCGGCTGTTGTCCAGTCTCTTGTGGTGCCATAAAAGTCTACCGCGGGCATATTCTCCTGCGCCCAGGTGCCGGCGGGGATTAGGGTTTTGGTTGAGGCACTTGGCTTGAAGTCGGTTGTGTTGGCGAATGGGGAGGTGTTGACGATTTTGTCGGTTGGGTATAAGGGTAATATGTCTTGTATGCCGCCGACGATGCCTACGAGGTATATGTCGTAAATGCTATAGCCTTTGTTATCAATACCGCCCGTGGAATAAAAGGAAACGCCAAATTGCGTGGGGATGCTGTTGTGAATTACGTCGGCGTAGTTGCCATAAGCAATATTTCCGGCTAGGACAAGAGTGCCGTTTGAGTATTGCGTAACTACGTCACCCCAGCCGCTGATGTTGCCGTAAAAAGTACAGCCCGTTATTTTTAATTCCGAACCGGAACTGCTGATTCCGGAATTAGCAGAGCCGGTTCCACGGTTATTGCCGCTGAAAATGCAGGATTCCAGGGTAAGGCTTCCGCTCCCGGCATTTACTGCAATAACAGTAGTTCCTGTAAATTCTTTAAACCATATCCTGCTTATTTTAACTTTCTTATTTGCCGCTATTCTTAAACGGGGATTGCTTGATGAGCCTGTAATAATTACGCCGCCGCCATTAATTGTAATGTTTGCGTTTATATTAGGCAGTTGACTTGTAATTTCCATGACTGTGCATACCGGTAAATCTATGACTATTATATCGCCATCCACGGCGTTGGTAATAACCTGTCTTAAAGTTCCGGGACCGCTATTTTCGTTGGATGTTACGGCTATGCCGAAAACAGCCTGCAATTCTGTGTGTTCTTTAAGCGTTAATGTTAATGGATTTGAATTGCCTGATTCCATTCCGTTTATAATCCAGTGTGATAACGCATACCCGCTTTCGGATTCCGCTGTGATTGTAACGGCGCCTGAATAAAAATCGTTTGCGTTTTGCGGTGTTACGTTAACCTGCCCTCTTAAAACGTTATTGACTTTTGTGGAAAGATAATACCCGCTTCCTGTTGCTTTGGCTTGTACTGCTCCTGCTGATGCGCCGTTTGTTATGGGCGCGCCGTAGAAATCAAATGAAGGGTAACCAACAGGTATTGTTTTTAAAATACCGTCCGCTTTTGAACCGGGAAGGATTTTAAATTCGTGGTTTGTTAAAAATCTGTTTGTAATTACGTCGTTAGACGCTATTGGCATTGTGCCGTAAATAGTATCGTAAATAGTATCGTAAATAGTATCAATGTATTTATCAAATACATTATAACCATTAGATTTAATTATTACACCAGGCGTATAAAATACAGAAGGTCCTGCATAACCTGTTGTATTAGCTGCTATATTACCGTAAAATATATTACCAGTCAACGTAAGAGTAGCTGTATTAGGACCGGCATGAAAAATTCCTCCGCTTGCAAGACCTGAATTATTATAGAAGGTACAACCTCTTACACTCATCATACCATAATTTTCAATAGCACCATATGATTTGTTTTTAGTACCGCTGAATATGCAGGAATCCACAATAAAAAGATTATCACCTAAACCAGAATCGTTATTACGAATAACAGAAGCAGTAGTATTATTAAGCTCCACATCTTTAAACCAAATACGGCTTATTGTTCTGTATCGCCCTTTACTGTTGTCATCAGAAGGTGGATTAATTTTAATTAAGCTATCATTATTTAATACCGCAGAGGAAATAACTACGCTGTTTCCTTCTATTGCAATGTTTTTTCTAATGTCAGGCAGAGGCGTTAAAAGCCTTATACTATTATCGAAGTCAGGTAAATTAATATGTATAACAAAATCCCCATTCTGCGCGCTTGTCATAGCCTCACGCAGCGTTCCGGGTCCTGAATCCTCTTTTGAAGTTACTGTAATAAAATTGCCGAATACTGCCTTCACATCTGTATGTTCTGTAATGTTAATTGTTAATGAATTTGAAATGCCTGAAACAGCTCCGTTTATAATCCATGTTAACAAGGCGTAGCCGTTTTGAGGCTGGGCTGTGATTATAATTTTTTGTGAACTTGTATAAAAACCCGAAGAGCTTTGCGGCGATACGCTGACAGAACCTTTATTAATGTCGTTTACGCTCGTTGAAAGATAAAAACCGGTTGTGGTTATTATTTCCTGTATCGCGCCTGCAGAAGCTCCATTTATTATAGGTCTGCCATAAAAATCATATTCAGGGTAACCTTGAGGTAAAATCGTAATTATATTATCCGCGCCGCTGCCTGCGACAACTTTAAAATCATTGGTTGTTATCATATCACTGGTAACTAAATCGTTGGTGGAATGCAGCGGATATTGTGCAAAATAATCAAAGACATTATAATTTGATGTCATTACTCCGCCAGAATTATAAACAGAATGACCTGGATAAGGATTTCCCATATTGCCAGATAGTCCTTTATTTTTGTAAAAAATATTTCCTGTCATTGCAATAGATGAGGAGGTACCACCAGCATGATAAACAGCTCCGCCAACAGCGGCGGAATTGTCATAGAATGTACAGGCATACAGATTTAACTTGCCATTATTATTATAAATAGTGCCTATGGAACTCATGTTTCCGCTAAATATGCAGGATTCAATAGTAAGTTCAGGTCCAAACCCGGTATATATAATTGAAGCATTAGTAAACTGCAGATTTTTAAACCATATACGGCTTAATGTTACGTTGCAGGAAACAGGACTAATTGCTAACAAATGATTATTAAAAACAAACGAAGAAGTAATAGCAACCCCATTACCCTGTATCGTAAGGTTTTTATTAATGTTGGGTAACGGGCTTGAAAGTTCTATTACATTATCGTTTGCATGTAGATTTACACGTATTACATCGTTGTCCTGTGAATTTGTAATTGCCTGTCTTAGTGTGTTGTTTCCAGAGTCGGCGCTTGAAGTTACATTAACAAGTCTTCCAAAAACAGCCTGTATGTCTGTGGGTTCTGTAATGTTAAGAGTTAGCGGGTTTTTATTTCCAACACTAATTCCGTTTACCTTCCATGCTGCTAAAACATTTGCGCCTGTAGGCGACGCTGTAATGTTTACATCGCCTTTGTAAAAACCGCCTGTACCTGTGCCTGATACGCTTATGCTGCCCTTTGCGGGGTCGTTGGATCTTACGCTAAGATAATAACCGTCTGTGTTTGATTTACCCTGTATCGCTCCCGCGCTGGCGCCCGGTATTATACGCTCACCGTAAAAATCCAGCTCGGGGTAACCTGCGGGGAGGTTAGTAATTTTATTATAAGCGGGCGAACCTTGTATTACCTGCAAATTAGCGGTATTTAATAACGGAGATGAAGTAACTGTAAAACCGGATGTATCAAAGCTGATATAGGGAGAATCGATCTGTTTGTCAAGGTAATTGAAACTACCTGAAATATTAGCGTAAGCATTGTTATGGACAGAAGAAGAACCATTTCTGTCAGCATTGCCGTAAAAAATATTCCCTGTCATTTTAAGCTGACCTGCGCTGCTAATAAAAATCGCTCCGCCTTGAGTCATAGCGAAGTTGTTATAAAATGTACAGCCTTTTATTTCGACAATACCTGCTCCACCTATATAAACAGCGCCGCCCCTTCCTACGGAACCCATATAGGCGATATTCATACCGCTGAAAATGCAGGATTCCAGAGTCAAATTTCTGGGCATATCTGAACCAAAATATATTGCACCACCTTCTGAAACGCTGCCTGTATAATCTTTAAACCATATACGTTTTATTTTAACACTGCTCGGATTATTAAAGTCTTCAATGCCTTCATTCTCTTGTCTGATACGAAATGCAGCCCCCGGCTCTATAACCACGCCGTTACCGTCAATTTCAATATTTCCGCCGCGGGAAAACGTAATTCTCCCTTTCAAAGCTATAGTCTTTATGCTGCTGTCTACAACAATTTTCGAATTGGGCCATGCTTTTTCAACGGCTGCTCTAAGGCTGCCCGGTATTGCAGTGTAGTCATCGAGTCCATTTGTTACAACATGAACGCTGTACGTTAAATGCACATCCAGTAAAAGAGGACTTTCATAGACGCTTTCCATGTTTTTATAAACGTGCAGTATTTCACTTAGTTCCACTTTCTTTCCGTAATATAATATGCTGCCCGAATTATATTTACATCCTATCGTTATATCGACGCCGTAATAGCCTGTTTCTAAACTAATAACATCCTTTTGTAAAAAATACGCCTCATTGGCTCCGTCTCTTATAGTAATCAGTTTTTTATCCCCTCCGCCTGAAAGCGGCGTCAGAATAATTTGAATAAAGTCCATGGCATTGGAAACTGAGCTTTGGCCAAACTTGATATCCCACGCAAAAAAGCCTTCGCCTCCGGTATCGTCTGCAGGCGCAAGCGGAACGCTTTTTATTGTTGTCTGCCCCGCGCTTATAACAATGCCGTTAAGGTTTCCCTTAGCCGCTGGATAACTTTTATGATCATCCATGTACGCCGTTACGCGCAAATCCCATGTGCCTGCGTTAATCGGAATTAACGCGGAAAGATTCGCTCTTTTTCTGTCCACGCTTAAAACAGGACTTTCATATTCGCCTTCGGCAAAAAAATCAAGGGTATACAGCGTAAAAACATAGCTCTTTGGCATGATGGTTCTTTCTTCATTTTCGCCGGAAAAAGAAAAATAACCCTGAGCGGGATTCTTATTTAATTCCTGAGGCAAAAATAAATCGCCGCAGGAAATCAATATAAACAGTGAAAATAATAATATTAAGCCTATGGTTAATTTTCTTTTCATTTTATCCTCCCTCTTAGAGCTTTACTTCAAATTCGATTGTCGTACTGTAAGGTACGCCGTCTTTTACAACTTCCAAAGTTAAAAAATATAGCCCGGCGCTGTTATAGGCATTATTGGACGAATCCAGAGTAAAAGAGCTGGCGCTCACTCTTACGGGCGCTTTTGTTAAAAACCATACTATGCTTGAATACTGCTCTGGCTCTGTTACGGCAACAACGGCTGTTTTAGCGCCTCCCGACAAATATATTACAGGTCCGTTAATCACAGGCGTATGATCGATTATCTCGAACGTTATGTCAAATACTTCCTGCCTGCCGACATTAACGGTAAATATATCGCTCTTGCCCATGTATGTTACAACCAGATTCTGACTTCCCAAAACGGCGGAGTTAAACCCTGTTACGCTGACCTGTCTGTAATTCAGAATCTCCCATGAGCCATCGTTATAATACGCCTTTACTTCAAGACCTTCAGTGTCATGAATCGTATAGCTGATTCCTAACACAAATTGCGTTAAGTTAGGCAGTCTTGTAACTTCGATTCTTTCGATGCTTTTAACAACGTTTATTGTAAAGGAAACATAATTTACGGCGTTTATGATTGTCAAAGTTTTTTCGCCCACAGTAGAAGTGTCAAAACCGGAAATGTTGGAACTCGTAACTATTAACTGCTCTTTAAAAGTGACGCTTCCTCCTGCGTAGGTTGCCTCAACTTCAAGACCTGCAAGGGATAGAGCTTCTCC
>Ga0209755_10001543_pt1 | contig 35208 bp, 23 predicted proteins | sample TergutCo191P1_FD_187301 | JGI IMG/M metagenome (GOLD analysis project Ga0209755, IMG submission 187301) | Cornitermes sp. P1 segment gut microbial communities from Petit-Saut dam, French Guiana - Co191P1 (SPAdes) (version 2) | ecosystem: Host-associated > Arthropoda: Insects > Digestive system... | reverse complement strand
AAAAGTTTCTTCCCCACGGTTTTACGAACTCTTCACTTGTGACAGTATACTCTCGATAACTTGGTCGGGTGTTATGCCTTGGGCTATGGCTTCGGGTTTTAGGGTGAGGCGGTGGCGCAGGGTTGGTAGCGCAAGGTTGCGAACGTCATCGGTGGTGACTTGTGTGCGACCGTTTATTGCTGCGTATGCCTTTGATGCTTGCAGTAGGGCGATGCTACCACGTGGGCTTGCGCCGTACATTGCCGCACCTATGCGCCGTGTGGTTTCAACCAGGCGCACGATGTAATTGAAAATATTTTCGTCTACAGAAACGGATTCTATTTCCCATTTTGCCTCGGCAATTTGCGATTCGTCACAAATGGGGGCAAGCGGCTCAAACTTGAAATTGTATTCGCTTTGGGTTTGCAAAATTTGTTTCTCTGCCGCAACACCGGGGTAGGTGAGAACCAGCTTCATCAGAAAGCGGTCGGCAATGGTAGCAGAATATCCGTGCATTTGCGCAGGATTTTTTGTGACGATAATAAAAAACGCATCGTCCATTTGGTTGTCCGGGGCGGGTAGCATACACGCCGCAAACTCGACTTCATCCGCCAAGAAAATTTTGGTGCCGCAAAGGTTTGGGGCTGTATAATCCGGCAACATACGCACCTGCTCGCAGGGGATGTTAACAAGCTGAGAAAAGCTGTGCGCCCACAGGGTTTTTCCCAGCCCTGGTACGCCCTCAACCAGCACATGACCGCCGGCAAACATTGCAGTAAGCATAAGGTTTGTAAAGTTTTCTTGATTCAAAATGCGCAAATTTAACTGCTGTTTGATTTTGTCCGCAAGCTCTTTTAGCATCTTCAATTTCCTCCTCACCCCCCGATTATACCATAAAAAGGGGCGGTGCGAGTGTTGACAATGGGAAAAAAAACGCTATAATTATACTACGTTTCATACTGTTGAAACATTCCTTAATCCCTCCTCAGAAAAGAGTCGCTCCCATAGGCGGCTCTTTTCATTGTACGTTGGGAAATTGAACCTGGCTTCGAGAGAATGCGAATGCTTGAAGACGTGTCATCGGTGTTCGCTGTGCGCCGTGCGCACTTCATTGTGCTTGAAAGGAGCTACTTATGCGTACACGAAAAAAGAAATGGGCGGCAGGCGTACTTACAAACAACCCACGCATTTTGCGAGATGGGGACATTTCGCTTCCCCAGCAACGCCCCGTTCATTTGGAACTGGGCTGTGGCAAAGGGCGATTTATAATTGAAACCTCACGGCGGCACCCGGACATACATTTTGTTGCAGTGGAGCGAGACGAAACTATTTTGGCAACCGCCGCACGCCGTGCAGAAGAAAACGGCGCAGGTTCGCTGGTGTTTATCCATGCGGATGTTAACGATGGCTTGGAATTTATTAAACCGGGTGAAATTTCACGGCTGTACATTAATTTTTGCGACCCCTGGAGCCGCAAAAAAAAGTGGGCAAAGCGGCGGCTAACCCACGATACTTTTTTGGAACTGTACGAAAATTTGCAAATCCCGGAGATTTTTTTCAAAACAGACAACCGTGTACTTTTTGAATCATCCCTGGAGAGTTTTAGCCGCAAAAACTGGGTTCTCTCCAATGTATCCCTAGACCTGCACGCATCAAATTTCCCCGAAAATATCATGACAGAGTACGAAGAAAAATTCTCCCCCCAAGGCCCAATATACCGCCTAGAAGCGCAGGCCCGGCCTGCAGCGATAACCGGGGGCACGTGAACGTGCGTACTCATTCTCTCGAAGCCGGATACCGTTTTGCGGTGCGAAAAGAATAGAACAGCCAACACTCCCTATAGGCTTCCAGAAGCCAAAGCCCCGTCGGGAAATACTTTATCGGATGCGGGGGACAGTGCCGTGCGCGTCCCCCGCATCCGAAAAGTTTTTCCCGAGGTAGGGGCGACCCCCTACGCACCGTCTTCACCCTAAGAGCCTGTATTCATCGCCCGAAACGCCGCCTTGGCGGTCAAATTTCCGCCAGCTTTCGCCGCTTCCTCCTTGCGTGCCTCCAGCACGCCACGTCGAAAGCGACGAAAGCTGACGAAAAATTTGCCGCACCAATTCGGCATTCCGGTCAATGAATACAGGCTCTAAAACTTTCTTCAAAAAAGTATGTCATCGCAAGCTAGACCCACAATCCCCTCCGGCTGTTGCAAGCAAAAAAATTTCTTGCAACCGTTCAAATTCGCCGGTTTGATGCAAATACCCAAACAAAGTTTCAAGACCTGTTGCATGGCGATATTCCGACACATTCGCACTTTTTGCCCGGGAAGCCGAATGCAAATTACGTCCTCGTTTTATAATCGCCTGTTCCTCCGGCGCAAGCAAGGGAAAGATTTTATGATACATTTCCGCTTGCGCCGTTGCCGATACATAAGTTTTTGCACGGCGGAAAATATCCTTAAACGGCACGCCGCCACGCACCAACATTTCCCGCACCATCAACTCAAAAACCGCATCCCCAAGATAAGCCAACGACGGAGTTGAGAGTTGAGAGTTGAGAGTTGAGAGTTGAGAACCGGGCTTTTCGCCCTTAACTCTCCACTCTCCACTCTCCACTCTCAACTCCCTCTCCGCCATCGTACGCCGGATGGGGTGTCCTCCAAAATTATGCCCTTGGCGGAAAGTTCGTCTCTTATGCGGTCGCTTTCTGCGAAATTTTTTGCCGTACGTGCTGCTTGACGGGCTTCTATTAGGGCTTCAATTTCGGCATCGTCTGCGCCGGTTTCTTCTTCCGCAATGTTTATTCCCAAAATGCCGCACAGCTTTTCCATCTCTTCACCCAAGCCGGAAACGTCGCCCCCATCCGCAAGGCAAGTGTTGGCGTGCTTCACAAGCTCGAAAATCGCCGTGATTGCGTCGGCTGTATTAAAATCGTCATCCATTGCCGCAAGAAATTTTTCTGTGAAATTGCTTCCGGATTCGAGAGAATGCGCTGGTTCGCAAGCGTTTTCACGGTTAGATGCGTGCGTCAAATTTGCATAGCAGGTTTTTATCCGTGACAGTCCCGCTTCTGCCGCCTTTAGCACGCTGTCGTTAAATTCCATCGGCATACGATAATGCCCTGTGAGGAAGTAAAACCGCATAACATCGGGGGAGAACTTTTCGGCCATCTCCCGAAAAGTGAAAAAATTCCCACGGGACTTCGACATTTTTTTGTGGTCGGTTGTAAGAATGCCGCAGTGCATCCAGCACCGTGCAAATTCACGGCCAGTAACGGCCTCTGTTTGCGCAATCTCGTTTTCGTGATGAGGGAAAATCAGGTCTTCTGCACCGCCGTGGATATCTATTTCGTCGCCCAAATATTTTTTTGCCATGGCACTGCACTCTATGTGCCAGCCGGGGCGGCCATTGCCCCAAGGGCTTTCCCAAAAGGGTTCGCCGGGTTTTGCAGGCTTCCACAAAACAAAATCCATGGGCGCACGCTTGCCGGCCTCAACTTCTACCCGTGCGCCGGCCTCAAGGTCTTCCAAGTTTTTTTTGGACAGCTTGCCGTAATCCTCAAATTTTTCAACAGCATAGTAAACCGTGCCATCATTTTCATACGCAAAATCTTTTGCAATAAGTGCCAAAATCAGCGATATGATTTCGGGAATTTCTTCCGTGGCAAGGGGATTTTTTGTGGCGGGCTTGCAACTTAAAGCCGCCAAATCTTCCAGGGTATGCGCAATATAACGCTGTGCAATTTCCTCTGTGGAAACGCCCTCCTCGGATGCTTTTGCGATAATTTTATCGTCTATGTCTGTGAAATTTTGCACAAAATTCACATCATAGCCACGCACAAGCAAATAACGCCGTATTGCATCAAAAACGACGTAAAATCTGGCATTTCCCATGTGGATATCGTTGTAAACGGTTTGACCGCAAGTGTACATTTTTATCGTTTTCTTCTGCTCGGATGATGGAAAATCTTCTTTCCGCCGTGTCATGGTGTTATAAATTTTCATTGTACCGACCTTTCTCTCGGATTAGGCAAACAGCGTGTGCCGCAATGCCCTCGCCCGTACCGGTAAATCCCATGCCCTCTTCTGTGGTAAACTTCACGTTAACCATAGACGCAGGAATGCCCAGTGTAGTTGAAATATTGCCTTCCATTTCTTTGCGAAGAACCTGTAACCTTGGTGCCTGTGCAACCACGGTAGAATCTACGTTTTCTACATACCAGCCCGCTTTCGAGAGATATTGCCCCACTTTCCACAAAAGGCGTAAGCTGGAAATATTTTTGTACTGCGGCTGATTGTCCGGAAAGCATTCGCCCAAATCACCCATGCCCGCCGCACCAAGAAGTGCATCCATAACGGCGTGGGTCAGCACATCCGCATCAGAATGCCCCTCCAGACCCTTTTCAAACGGAATTTCCACCCCGCCCAAAACCAACCGCCGCCCCACAACAAGCCTATGAACATCGTATCCCTGTCCAACTCTTAATCGCATATCTAAGAACTCCTCCCATTGAATATATTATACATCAGCGAAAAAACCTTGACAAACCCGTAAAAAAAAAATAAACTCCATTGTGAATGGAGATGTACTCAAGCGGTTTAAGAGGTACGCTTGGAAAGCGTATAGGCCGTGAAAGCGGCGCGGAGGTTCAAATCCTCTCATCTCCGAACATAACTTCCTCGGCCTGGTAGTTGAGGGTGAAAAAGCCCGGTGCTTCCGGGCTTTTTTCTTTGTGCGCAAGTTATTTTTTGACAGTTCCTTACTGTGCTTTCACAACAAAATTAACAATGCGGCCTGGGACGTAGATTTCTTTGATGATTTGGCCGGTGAGTTTATCGCCCAGGGCGGCTTTGGCTTGGGCTAGAACGGCATCTTTTGTAGCGTCTGCCGCAATTGTGAGATTGCCCCGCAGTTTGCCGTTTACTTGCATTGCAATTTCTATGGTATCGGTTTGCAGTTTTGCCTCGTCATATTCCGGCCAGGTTTGGGCGAAAACGGAGTTTGCATTGCCCAGCGTTTCCCACATTTCTTCTGCGATATGGGGTGCGAAAGGCGCAAGCAAAACCGCTAGGGTTTCCAAAACCGTTTTGGGGATGCCGCTTGAAAGTTTTGCAAGTGCCTGTATGGCGTTAGTGTGTTCCATAAATCCGCTGATTACGGTGTTTAGCGATAGGTTTTCGAGCCGTGTTGTTATGTCAAAAATCAGGCGGTGGCGCAGGCGTTCCCATTCGGTAGAATCCGCTGCAGTTGCTTCTGCGGAAAGCCGCCAAACCTTGTTCAAAAAGCGGTACACGCCTTCGATTCCGCTGTCGTCCCATTCTGCATCAAGTTCCGGCGGACCGATAAACAGCTCGTACATACGAAGTGCATCGCAACCGTATTTCGGCAAAAGTTCGTCCGGCGAAACGCCGTTTCCTGCGGATTTTGCCATTTTTTTGCCGTTGCGGTTTATCATCCCTTGGTTAAACAGCTTTGTAAACGGCTCTTGAAAGTCCACTGCGCCAATGTCGTACAGGAATTTCGTGTAAAAGCGGGCATACAATAAATGAAGCACGGCGTGTTCTACGCCGCCTACATAGTAGTCTACGGGAAGCCACTTTTTTAGCGCATCCGGGGCGGCTAGGGTGGTATCGTTGTTCACATCTGCGTAGCGCAAAAAATACCAGCTTGAGCCGGCCCACTGGGGCATGGTATTTGTTTCACGCTTTGCCGGTGCGCCGCATTTTGGGCAGGGCGCATTAACCCAGTCTGTAACCAAAGCCAGCGGCGATTCCCCTGTGTCGGTGGGTTGGTAGCTTTCCACATTGGGAAGAAGCACCGGCAAATCGCTGTCCGGCACAAGAACGGGACCGCAATTTTCGCAGTGGATGATGGGGATTGGCTCGCCCCAGTAACGCTGGCGAGAGAACACCCAGTCACGAAGTTTGTAGTTGGTGGTTTCTTTGCCTAAGCCCTGCGCTTCCAAATTTGAAGTGATTGCGGCGATTGCGGCTTTAACTGTCATTCCGTCAAATTTTCCGGAGTTTACAAGCACGCCGTTGCCGGTGTATGCCTCGGTTAGCGGGGTAGGGGAGGGCTTGCCATCGTGGGAAATCACTTCTGTGATGGGTAGCCCAAACTTTGTCGCAAACTCGAAATCCCGCTCGTCGTGGGCGGGTACGCACATAATTGCGCCTGTGCCGTAATCCGCTAAAACGTAATCCGCAACCCAAACGGGCATATCTGTGCGGCCTGTAACCGGGTTTGTTGCATATACGCCGGTGAAAACGCCGGTTTTTTCTTTCGACTGCATACGGTCTACATTGGAGCGTGATGCGGCTTGGCGCACGTATGCTTCAACTTCGTTTTTGTGGGATGGTGCAGTTATTTTTGAGACCAGCTCATGCTCGGGCGCAAGCACCATGAAAGTTGCGCCAAAGAGTGTATCCGGGCGTGTGGTATATGCGGTGATGGTGGCTTCGTTGTTAGCACCCTGCGATGGGCTAGACGGGGAAGTTTCGCAGTTAGCACCCGGCTTCGAGTCAGACGCTAAACCCCCGTTTATATTCACACGGAATAAAACTTCTGCGCCGTGGCTTTTGCCTACCCAGTCGGCTTGCATTTTGCGTACTTTTTCCGGCCAGTCAAGTCCTTCTAGGTCTGCAAGCAAACGCTCGGCGTAGGCGGTAATTTTAAGCATCCACTGGCGCAGATTTTTCTTTGTGGATTCGCCTTTGCACCGCTCGCATACGCCGCCAACGGCTTCCTCGTTGGCAAGCACAACCTTGCAAGTGGGACACCAATTAAGTGGCATTTCCTTTTCGTATGCCAGCCCACGTTCGAACATTCTCGCAAAAATCCACTGCGTCCATTTGTAGTAATTGGGGTCGGTGGTATCTATTTCGTAATCCCAGTTGTAAATGGTACTCATCTCGTTAAGCTGGCGTTTCATGCTTGCCACGTTTTCTGCCGTGGAAATAGCTGGATGAATGCCTTTTTTGATGGCGTTATTTTCGGCAGGTAAGCCAAAGGCATCCCATCCCATAGGATGAAGAACGTGGAAGCCTTGCAGAATTTTGTGGCGGCTTAGAACGTCGCTGAGAACATAACCACGCCAGTGTCCTACGTGCAAGCCGGAACCGGAGGGGTACGGAAACATATCCAAACAGTAGAATTTTGGCTTGTCCGCAGAGTTTGCCTGAATCGGATTTTGTTCCCACTTATCGCGCCATTTTTTTTCTATGGCACGGAAATCGTATTTTGACATAAAAAAATCACGCCTTTGCTGATTAAGTATTGAAGTATTCTAAAATTATGTAGGAGACTTGTCAAACAGCCAACGAGTAGCTATTATTTGACAAGCAGGTAATTCGGAACTGTCAAGAAATAAGTTGCACATTTGGGCGGCAAATTTTCCGTTCTGCTTCGTCAGAAAAAATCTTACGTACGTCTGTGTACGTGCGGTTTTTTCTTCCTTGCAGAACGAAAAATTTGCTCACCCAAATGCACAACTTATTTCTTGACAGTTCCTTATGCAGCTGTGGCTTGCCCTCTCATCCAACTTCACGTGATGGGAGGTGATTGCATGAAGAATATTTACCGCATCCTAACACTGCTTCTAATGTTTGGGATGTTTCTTCTTGCTCTACTGACCTTTTTATTTCGGTTCAGTTAAAAAAAGTGCCACTCTGCTATGTCCGTAGCAAAGTGGCGAACTAAACACTAAGCAAAGGGCAAGTCACATCTGTGACGATTACCTGCTTTTATTATACCCTAAATACTAATTTAGCACAACCACCATAACGGAAGTATGTTTACATCTTACTGCATCAGGATGACATTGGGAGACTTGTCAAACAGCCAATGAGTAGCTATTATTTGACAAGCAGGTAATTATGCAGCTGTGGCTTGCCCTCTCATCCAACTTCACGTGATGGGAGGTGATTGCATGAGAGATTTTTACAGATTCTTGAGCGTGCTGTTTACGTTCGGAATCTTTCTCATCGCATTGCTGACCTTTATTTTCAGGTTCAGTTAAGAAAAAACCACTCTGCTATTCCCAGTAGCGGAGTGGTCAAACGTACCACAAAGTTATAGGGCAAGTCACATCTGTGACGATTACCTGCTTTTATTATATCAAAAATTTTGCCCAAGTAAACATTTTTTTGTTTTTGAAATGGTTGGTGTCACTAACCACTTCAAAAATTCCGGTTCTAAAAAAAGGGGTTGTCCCATATGTATAGAAAAACAGGAAAACGTGCGCTGGACATCATCTGTATATGCCTATCTGCACCTTTGTGGATTCCGCTTATGGTGGTGCTTGCGCTTCTTGTTAAAGCCACTTCAGCCGGGCCTGTTTTTTTCCGCCAAAAACGCATTATGCAGCACCGCAAATTTTTTCAAATCTACAAATTTCGCAGTATGTACGCCACCGCACCCAAGGACGTGCCAACCCACCAGCTTCAAAACCCGGATGCGCATATTACACCTGTGGGTAAATTTTTGCGAAAATTTAGCCTGGATGAACTGCCGCAGGTTATCAATATTTTGCGGGGAGATATTTCCCTTGTGGGGCCGCGTCCGGCACTGTGGAACCAGGATGATTTAATAGCAGAACGGGAGAAATACGGGGCAAACTCTATCCCCGCAGGGCTTACGGGACTTGCGCAAATACGTGGCCGTGACGAACTTCCCGTTGAGGTGAAAGCGGCGTACGACGGCGAATATGCGGCAAAAATCAGTTTCCTGTTGGATGCAAAAATCCTGTTTCTTACGGCAATTTACGCAATTACAGGCCGTGGCGTTTCCGAGGGAGGGCCGGGGAGTTGAGAGATGAGAGTTGCGAGTTGAGAGTTTTGGTGGTTGGGGCTAGTGGGTATATTGGTAGGAATTTTGCAAAATATGCGGCGGAGAAATTTACCGTTCACACGGTGGATTCTCGGGGGGGATGGGAGGTTATTGATTTTTGCGGGTATTCGTCTGTGGTTTTTGCGGCGGGAATTGCGCATCGTAGGCAGGTTAAAAAAAATGCGCATTTGTACTTCGCCGTTAACCGTGACCTTGCCTTGCGTGTTGCAAAAAAAGCGAAAGCCGCCGGTGTGCCGCAGTTTATCTATTTGAGTTCTATGGCAATTTTCGGCAAAAAAGAGGGTGAAATATCCGGGCATACCAAACCTAAACCGAGGAATAATGATTATTATGCCGTGTCAAAATTTGAGGCAGAAAACTTGCTTGCCGCCTTGCAAGATGAGAACTTTGCAGTGGCATTAGTTCGGCCGCCTATGGTTATTGGCGAAAATTGCCCCGGCAAATTTGCCAGCCTTGCGAAAATCGCAAATATTTTGCCGCTTATTCCCTGTAGCAAAAATGTGCGCAGCATAATTTATATTAACACCCTTGCGGAGTTTTTATGTATGCGCATCTCAAAAGGCGGCGGCGGAATATATCACCCGCAAAGCGGTCATTTTAGCACGTCTCGGCTTATGGTTGATGAACGCACACGTGTAGGCAAAAAATCTTTTGTGTTTGGCGCAAAATTTCTTCTGCGCATTTGTGGTGCGGTTTTGCCGCCGATTAGAACAGCGTTTGGAAGTTTATACTACTCGGAAACTATTAGATGAACGCCTTAGGGCGATAGGGGGAATTCGAACCATGAGAATATTTTTTGAAAAACCGGTAACACAGCCGCATTTATCCGATGTGCGTTGCAATTCTTGCGGTCGTGACGTGGAGAAAGAAGACCCCGGCTACTTCGAAGACCATGTTTCGCTAACAAAAACATGGGGCTATCATTCGCCGTTTGACGGCGAAAACCACGACATAGACCTATGCGTAGATTGCTACCAAGACTGGGTGCAAGAATTTGAAATACCACCTCTCATAAGCCCGCACGACGGGCGGCGATAACCGAGGGCACTTTTGCTAAATTTTTTGCATTCTCTCGAAGCCGGATACTTCTTTTTGAAATTTAATCCGGTTTCGGGAGGGTGGGGTTGTTGCGAAATCTTCGCTTGTTGTTTTTGGACACGCAAGAAAAAGAAATTTGCTGCATACAGTATTTTAGAATGATTTTTCGCAAAAGGTCGAATCGCAAAAAAATCCCTTGCGCATTGCACAAAATTCAAATCCTAATGCGGGGAAAATCATTCACAATGCAGTGTGAAACATCTCCCCTAAACAAAGGATGCAAAAAACGTACATATGTATTGCAGTGCGCAAAAGGGGCTGTTGCAAATTTCGCAACAGCCCCCTTTTTTTACGCCGGGAAAGTGAATCCGGCTTCGAGAGAATTCCTACGCTTGGAGATGTGTCTTCGGTTTTCGCTGTGCGCCGTGCGCATATTTGACAAAATCATCCGCAGGGCGTAGAATTCGAATGTTTGACAAATACTTAGATGGAAAATCGAAAGGAATGGTATTAAATGCAGTTTGATGCAGCGTTTGCGATTGGCGTAGTTGGCGCATTGGTCGCACTTTGTTTTGCCTTTATCCAAAGCCGCAAAGTATTGGCTTTTGGCGAGGGTAACGACACAATGAAAAAGCTCGCCGCCGCAATAAGAGAGGGCGCAGGTGCGTACCTCAAACGGCAGTTTCGCATTATCGCCGTAATTTATGTAATTATTGTTGCTTCCCTTGGTGTGTTGGCAGTTCTTGGTCACGCATCGCCGTTCATACCGTTTGCGTTTCTCTCCGGCGGTATCTTCTCACAGCTTTCTGCGTTTGTTGGCATGAAAATTGCCACCCGTGCAAACGTGCGTACGGCACACGCCGCTTCCAACAGCCTAAACCAAGGGCTTAAAGTGGCATTTGCATCCGGCACAGTTCTCAGCTTCACCGTTGTTGGTTTGTCTATTTTGGACGTTTCCGTTTGGTTCTTGCTTCTGCACTTTGTGTTTGACCAAAGCCCCCAAGCCATTGCCGAAAACATGGTTATGTTTGGCGTTGGTGTTGCGGTTTTCGCACTGTTTGCCCGTGTTGGCGGCGGTATTTTTACCAAAGCCGCAGACGTTGGCGCAGACCTTGTTGGTAAAGTTGAAGCGGGAATTCCCGAAGATGACCCACGCAACCCTGCAACTATTGCAGACAACGTGGGTGACAACGTGGGTGACGTAGCCGGTATGGGCGCAGACCTTTACGAGTCGTATATCAAGTCTATGCACGCCGGTATTGCACTGGGTTATGCGGCGTTTATTGCCGCCGGTGCAGATGTTGCAATCACCGCTATGTTCCTCCCCGTGGCACTTGCCGTTGTGGGTATGGTGGCATCTTTGTTGGGTACGTTCCTTATTCGCACCCGTGAAAAAGCCACACAGGCACAGCTTCTTACAACTTTGCGTGTTGGTACGTATTTCTCCGCAGGGCTTGCGGCAGTTGCGTTTCTTCCTGTAACATGGTTCATTTTGGGAAGCATTACCGATAACTGGTTTGGATTCTACCTCGCAATTATCGCTGGTATTGCGGCGGGTACGCTAATTGCATACTTCACTGAATACTACACCTCCACCCACTACAAGCCCACTAAAGACCTTGCAAAAGCATCCGAAACCGGTGCGGCTACAATTGTTATCGCAGGTATTGCGCTGGGCATGAAATCCACCGTTGCCCCTGTAGTTATCGTGGTTTGCGCCATCGTGGCAAGTTTCCTTGCCGCCGGCGGAATTATGGACACAAACCATCCGGATTACGCAATCAATTTCTCATTTGGTCTGTACGGCATTGGTCTTGCCGCCGTGGGAATGCTTTCCACCCTTGGCATCACCCTTGCAACCGACGCTTACGGTCCCGTTGCGGATAACGCAGGCGGTATCGCAGAAATGTCCCATATGGACCCCGAAGTTCGTGAACGCACAGACGCTCTTGATGCTCTGGGCAACACCACTGCTGCAACCGGCAAAGGTTTCGCAGTAGGCTCTGCGGCACTAACATCCCTTGCACTTCTCGTTTCATATATCAATATCGCCACCCGCCACGTTGCAGAACACGGCGGATACAACCTCTTTAACGAGGCAGGCGAAAGAATCCACGAAGTTACCGGCTACCTTTTCCCCGGCCTTGACCTCCGTATCGACAACCCATCTGTGCTTATCGGAATTTTCTTAGGTGCGATGCTCGTATTCGTTTTCGCCGCCCTAACAATGAGTGCGGTGCAACGTGCGGCACAATCCATAGTAATGGAAGTTCGCCGCCAGTTCCGTGAAATCAAAGGCATTATGGAGGGCAAAGCCGCTCCGGATTACGCCGCTTGCGTTGACCTTTGTACAAAAGGCGCATTGCGTGAGATGGTTGTACCCACCCTTGCGGCAGTAATTTTGCCCATCGTAACAGGTCTTATTTTCGGCATCGAGGGCGTTGTAGGGTTTATTGGCGGCGCAACCGTTGTAGGTTTTGTTGTAGCCGTGTTTATGAACAACGCCGGCGGCGCATGGGATAACGCAAAGAAATATATCGAGGGCGGCGAGTTTGGCGGAAAAGGCTCCGACAGCCACAAAGCTGCCGTTATCGGCGATACCGTAGGCGACCCGTTTAAGGATACCTCCGGCCCGTCTTTGAACACCATGTTCAAACTGGTAGCTACTGTTTCAATTACAATTGTTAGCGTAATTGCGGCATACTCTATCTTTTAGAACACAGGTTCTTAGGAAAATTTTGCGGCGAAGCCCATTTGTGGGCTTCGCCGGTGTACATACCCAATCTGAAAACCCCGGGAAGGAGGCACAGTATGCAGGAATTTAGCGACAGCGAAATAATTCGTATGGTGCTGGATACCTCGCCAATGCCATGCTTTTTGTTCAACGAAAAATTTACCGCAATAGACTGCAACCTTGCCGCCATTGCTCTGTTTGCCATAGAGCCGGATAAACCGCTGTCATATCCCGGGCAACCGGCCAATTGCAACGGCAACTGCGACACCTGCCAAGTAACCTTGGTATGCCCTGCCCGCAAATATCTAGCCTCGCAGGTGCGCTACATACACCCCGGCTATGAGTCCGACAAATTTTACACCGAGCGTGTGCTGGAAGAATCGTTTTCCCGTGCAGAAGCAGAGGGGAGTTTCAAATTCGATTACACCCACTGCACCCTGTACGGCGAAATGGTGCCTTGCGAAGTAACAATTGTGCCCATCAAAATCAAAAATGTTGCGGGCTACATTTGCCATATCCGTGATATGCGGGATAGCCAGCGCATTCGTGCAGAAATGAAACGCCGTGAAACCGCCGTGGAAGAAAGCCGCAGCAAAACTCGTTTCCTTGCACGTATGTCCCACGAAATTCGCACGCCGATGAATGCGATTCTAGGCATCACCGAACTGCATTTGCAAAAAGATGACCTCCCCGAGGAATTTAGGGATGTTTTTTCCCGCATCTACTCTTCGTCGCAATTTTTGCTGTCCATCATCAACGATATTTTAGACCTTTCGAAAGTGGAAGCCGGAAAAATGGACCTCAGATACGCCACGTACGAAACGGCAAGCATCCTCGACGATGCCGTTCAGCTAAACCTCATGTACATCGGCGACAAAAAGCTGGATTTCGAGATAAATGCGCACCCGGCGTTGCCCGCTCGTTTAATCGGCGATGAGCTTCGCATCACACAAATTCTAAATAATCTGCTATCCAATGCGTTCAAATACACGGCAGAGGGCAAAATCACTTTCGATATTGATGTTGAGACAGAAGACGACAACTGCATTATTGTTTTCTGCGTAGCTGACACCGGTCAAGGCATGACACCGGAGCAAGTTGAACGCATCTTCGACACCGAGTACACCCGCTTTGGCGGCACATCGGTAGAGGGTAGCGGTCTTGGTATGACGGTTGTAAAACAGCTGGTGCAACTTATGCAGGGCGAAATTATCGTAACCAGCACCCCCGATGTTGGCACTACAATTATAGTGCGCATTCCGCAAACGCCGGACGGTAATGATGTTATCGGCCAGCAAGCCGCCATGCAAATGAGAGACCTTGCCGGTACACAGTACACCCACAAAAATGTAGAAAAAGTGGAGTTTACGCAACTGCCAAACGGTCGCGTGCTTCTTGTAGACGATACCGAATCAAATTTGTACATCGGCAAAGAAATGTTGAATGCGTACGGTCTGCAAACTGACACAGCAACCGATGGCACCGAAGTTGTTGAAAAAATACGGGCGGGCGAAGTTTACGATGTTATTTTTATGGACCACATGATGCCCGAAATGGACGGACTTGAAGCCACAAAAATTATCCGTGACATGAAATATTCTGCACCCATAGTTGCACTAACGGCAAATGTTGTAGGCGACAACCCGGAGATGTACTTGCGCAACGGTTTTAACGAATTTATGCCAAAGCCCATTGATATAAATTTGATGGACAAAATTTTAATGCGTTATGTCCGAGACAAACACAAAGTTGAGCCAATGTCAAAAAACTGGGAGCAAAAGCCCACAGTGCTTATCATTGATGACGAGCCTATGATTATCAGTGCGCTTTCCTCAATTCTTCGCCCGGCATATAACGTGCTGGCGGCGATAAACGGCAAAGCGGGGCTAAACCGTGCCGAAACCCAGCATATAGATTTAATATTTTTGGACGTAAATATGCCAGGAATGGATGGTTTTGAAGTTTTGAGCAAGCTAAAATCCAATCCAAAATCCGATGAAATTCCTGTAATTTTCCTCACAGGCTCCGATGACCCCGAGGACAAAATAGAGGGCTTGGCAGGCGGTGCGGCAGATTTTATACGCAAACCCTTTACCAAAGAGCAAGTACTGCAACGAGTAAAACTTTACATCCAGGGTGGAACAGCGTGAAAAATTTGTGGCTCGCTATTTAAGACGGGACAGCGTAAGAAATTTACGGTTTGCTATCCAAGACGGAACGGCGTGAAAAATTTACGGCTTGCCATTCAGGGAGGAACAGCGTGAAATATTTGATTTTTGCAATATGCGCCGCTTTGTTTTTGGCGGGATGCACCCCGGACTATTTGGACGATTGCGAAGTCATAATCGGCAAAAAACCCTTTACCGAGCAACGCATACTGGCGCATATTGCCGCACAACTTCTTGCCGCAAACGGCATTGCAGCCGGGTGTACAGTTGAGTTTGCAAACACGTTTGTGGTGCGTGATGCACTGGAAAGCGGCGAAATTGATATGTACTGGGAATACACAGGCACGGCGTGGATTTCCATTATGCTACAGGAGTACATTGCGGGAACATCGTCACTGCAAATGTTTGAACAAGTGCGTGACAAAGATGCAGAAAACGGCATTGTTTGGCTGGATTTTGCACCGCTAAACAATACTTTTGCCCTTGCCATGCAACCCTCACGGGCGCAGGAGTTGGGCATTGCAACCCTAAGCGACCTTGGCGCATTTACCCAATCAAACCCGGGCGAACTGTCGTTTTCGTCTATCATTTCATTTGCCGGCAGACCGGACGGTTTGATGGGTCTTGCCGAGGTGTATGGCATGAACTTTGGCGAAAATATCACCCATATGGCAGAGCATTTGCAGTACCTCGCATTATCTGCCGGGCTAAAAGATGTTATCGTTGTGTACAGCACAGACGGGCGCATAATGCACCACGATTTTGTTTTGCTGGAAGATGACCGGAATTTTTTCCCGCCTTATAACCCCGCTCCAAATATTTCTGCACAGTTGCTTGAGAGATTTCCACAGCTTCCGGAAATTTTTAACCCCATATCCGCCCTGCTTACCAACGAAGTTATGCAGTACCTAAACCATAGGGTAGACAATGGCGGCTATACTCCACAGGAGGTTGCGGAATACTGGTTGCACTCTGTATTCGGGGAGTAGTTACATGAAACGCAAAAAAATAATGCCTGTGATACTTGCCGCACTTTCTCTAATTGCGGTGGCAAACTTGATTTTTACCGCCCTGGCGGCACAGGCTATAAACGATGTACACCACGCATATAAAAAACAGCACGCACTTATTGCCGCAACGTACGAATGGCGGCTTTCTTTTGCGTCCATGTTTCGGCTTTCACGTGCATATGCCGTAAGCGGGCGTGAAGTTCAAGTACTTATGTACTTTACAGAACGGGACAGCGGCAGAATAGAGCGGGCAACCCAAGTTTTTCACGATTTTAATGCACCCCAAAACGAGTTGGACATCCTGCAAAGCATGGACGAGATGCGCACACTTGTGGCGTTATTTACCGAAGAAGCATTTCGCTTGCGTGGCTTAGGATACGCACAAGAAGCTATTGATTTGCTTCATGGGACAGCCCACCGTGATGCGTCTGTGCCGTTGCCGCAATCCATATTAGAACTGCAACGCCTTGTGTGGGAGCGCACCCAAACCGAAATTGACACTGCCAGGGCAACCGCAATTGCGCTGGAAACTTTGATTATGCTGTCGGCGGGCATTCTTGTTGCCGCCGGCGTTGTTGGCATTGTTTTCAAATTTTCTGCAACGCTAAAAATTTTGGCGGTGGTTGTTGTTTTGCTTGCGGCATCACGCTTGTATTTTTCCGCAACTTCATCCCGTGCGGCGGCAGAAATAAGCGAAACATACGCACTGCATACTGCGCTAATGGTTTCGATTTACGACACAGAAATGGCAACGGAAACACTTAACAGATTATCCCGTGCATTTGTAATTTTGGGCGGCGAAATACAGTACAACAGTTACTGGGAAGAAGTTGCCGAAGACCATTTTGGCTACGCCCTGGATACATTTATCACACAACAGGCGAAAAGCCGTGAAATTAACGCATTTGTGAGCATTCTCACAAATGTTATTGCCATGGGGCAAATTGAGACACAGGCGATTCCCCTTAGAATGGCAGGGTATGAATCCCAGGCGAGGGAGCTTCTTTTTGGCAGGGAAGTTTTGTCCCGTGGGATTGCAATAGGCGAGCAAAGCCTGGAACTGCGAGAAATGATTGAGTATCGCATCACGGGCGAGCGATATGCCGCACGTGCGGCACTCCGCACCGGGGGAGCATTATCCGTTGTAAGTGCGGGACTGCTAATACTTGTTGGCATTGTTGCCGTGCTTGTTGCAGCCAGCAAAAAAAGCGACCGCAACGAACATTTTTTGTGGGGTTCATATGTTTTTGTGCGATTAACAAACACATCCATTAAAGCCAGAATGGTTGCGTCGTTTACCACAATTATCGCCCTCTTTTTTATTTATGTGATTGTAACCACATACACCAATGCCGAAATGAGCCGCCTAAACTACGCCAACCGAAATTATATGGCAGAGCGGGTTATGCAAATCCTCTCCTACCAGTACGAATTTGCCGAAATGCGGCGGATTATGCAAACGTCATTTATGAACCAAAGCTGGATAGATACCGCAAACGAGGGAATTTGGCGCAACTACGAACATCAGCTTAGTGCAGTTTATGCGCAGCTTTTAGACTTGGTGGATGACTTCACACTCCTTGTTCATGCAGACCCGCATTTTCCGGTAGTAGAGCATGACAGCCGTTTGCGCCTAATGCACGGGATTGCAGACTACACCTCACGCATATATACAATTTTTAGCCATAATTTTTTTTGGGACAGCGAAATAACTTTAGACTATGGCGATTTGATGTACTACTCACAAGCCACGGAGGACATGATTAGTCTACTGCGCCGAATTGTTACAACCAATCACGATATTTTGGCGGAAGACATTGCAGATTTCCACCGGTTTATAAACGATTTTGCCGCTACAACAATTATGCTGATGTTGGTTCTCACGTTGGTGATGTCGTACTTGATGGTGCAGAGTTTTAGCGGCAAGGTGCGAGCCGCAGAGGTGTATGTACAGCAAATTAGAATGGGTAATTTTTCTGCGGCAAGCGGTAGCAAAGATGAAATTTCGCACATTATTGCAAGCATGGTGGATGTTTTTACACAGCTTGCAAACGAGATTGACAATGTTGCACTGGAAGCGCAAAAGGGAAATCTTAACGCACGCATGGACACTAGCCGGTTTGAGGGCGAGTACCGTGAAGCCGCCAATGCAGTAAACCGGCTAATAAAAACAATAGAGGAAAGCCAAAACCGTGCGAAAGATGCCGCAGAGGACTCTCTGGCAAAAAGTCGTTTCCTTGCCCGTATGAGCCATGAAATACGTACGCCGATAACAGCCGTGTTAGGCATTGCAGAAATTCATTTGCAACTTGCAGGGCAGTCTCTTGCAACAGAGGAGGCTTTTGCGGGTATTTTCAATTCGGCAAATATTTTGCTGGGCATTGTTAACGACATTTTGGATTTGAGCAAAATAGAAGCTGGCAAAATGTCTGTGATGGAAGAACGATACGAGCTGGCAAGCATGATAACAGACGTTGTGCAAATGCACCTTGTATACCTGGGCAGTAAGGACATAGAATTTAAGGTGGAGGCAGACGAAAACCTGCCCGCATACGTTGTTGGCGACGAGCTTCGCATAAAGCAGATTTTGAACAACTTGCTGTCAAATGCGTTCAAATACACCGACAGCGGCACGGTAGAGTTTGCCGTGCAGGAAGAACCGCATGAAGATGCAGGCTTAGTTAACGTGCGCTTTTCTATCCGTGACACCGGTTTAGGCATGACCGCAGAGCAAGTGGAAAGCCTGCAAGCGGAATATGTACGCTTCCACGAGAGCGAAAATCGCACAGGTGCAGGTCTTGGCATGACGATTGTGTACAACTTGGTAAATATTATGCAGGGTCACATGACGGTTGAAAGTGTCGTGGGCGAGGGTACGATTGTTTCCATCGTGCTTCCGCAAAAAATTAGCAGTGAAGAAAAACTGGGCGCAGACACAGTAAACAATCTGCGTCAATCCGAAATTTTGGGGCGGTCTATTGCTACAAAGCTGAAATTTGTGCCGGACGCAATGCCTTACGGCAAGGTGCTGGTTGTTGATGATATTGACACGAATTTGTACGTGGCTAAGGGATTGTTAATGTTTTACGAATTGGAAATTGAAACTTGCACCTGTGCGGCAGATGCCATTGAAAAAATAAAAGGCGGTGCAGTGTACGACATTATTTTCATGGATTACATGATGCCCGAAATGGACGGTATACAGGCTACAAAAATCTTGCGCAACATGGGTTACAACGAACCTATTATCGCACTTACAGCCAATGCGCTAATTGGCCAAGCGGAAGAATTTATCCGAAACGGTTTTGATTCTTTTGTTTCAAAGCCCATTCAAACTGCGCACTTAAACGCCGTTCTCAACAAATATATAAGGGACAAACAACCGCCCGAAATTATTGCCGAGGCGCAGAGCCGCCGCAACAAGGGCGATAACAATTTCCTGGGCATGGACAGCTATTTGAAGAGGGAAGCGGAAAAACTGCGGCGTGATTTTGTGAAAAGCCAGGGCGGCACAGCGGCGGCAATTAAAACCGCCACAGATGCGGCGGATATGATAACGGCACAGCGGCTGGCGCATAATTTGAAAAGCCTTGCGGGGCTTATTCACGAGGAAAAGCTGGCGCAATCCGCCGCCGTGCTGGAGCGGCAGTTCAAAAACGGCGAGTACAATACGCAGGATTTGGCGGATATGTTGGAAGAACTTGCCCGTGTGCTGGCTTACATTGGCGAACCCGAGGAAGAGCCGCCTATAACGGATGAACTTTCCCCGGGCGAGCAAACCGACCTTTTTAACAGCCTGCAACCCTTGCTTGAAAGCGGCGACACCGAGTGCCTGGAATTTGTTTCGAAATTGAAGCAAGTCCCGGAAACGGCAGTGCTTGTGAGCCTGATGGAAAATTACGAATTTGAATCCGCCGCAGCGGCACTTAGGGCGTTACGCACCTATTTATCAGCGTGATGCACCGGGCGTGTAGCCTTGCGCCGCACCAAAAAATGCCTTACAATTTTTTCAAATAACCCACTAAGGAGTGACACAAATGGAAAAAGGAAATCTGTCTATCCATAGCGAGAATATTTTGCCGATTATCAAAAAATGGCTGTATTCCGATATGGATATTTTTGTGCGTGAATTGGTATCAAACGGCGCAGACGCAGTTACCAAACTAAAAAAACTTAGCGATTTTGGCGAAACCGAAATTCCGGCGGAGGAAGAATTTTTTGTGCGGGTAACGGTGGATAAAGCCAACCGACAAATCACTTTCGAAGACAACGGCATTGGCATGACAGCCGATGAAATACGTGAGTACATCAACCAAATAGCTTTTAGTGGCGCAAACGAGTTTATGGAAAAATACAAAGATAAAACCGATGCCGCAGGCGAAATTATCGGGCATTTTGGTCTGGGATTTTATTCTGCGTTTATGGTTGCCGACAAGGTTCGTATAGACACGCTATCCTATAAAGACGGCGCAGAAGCGGCCAGTTGGGAATGCGACGGCGGCATAGAATACGAAATGGGTGCATCCGAGCGGGCAACCCGAGGTACAACAATCACCCTGTTTGTTAACGAAAGCGGCGAAGAATTTCTTGAACTGTACAAAACCCGTGCGGTTCTTACGAAATACTGCGGTTTTGTTCCCGTACCTATTTTCATAGACGAAGCAAAATCGCCGGAAGAAGACGTAGCAGAGACAACAGCGGAGGGCGAAGATGCCGAAGCGACCGCTATTCCCGAGCCGCCCGCACCCATAAACGATACCGCACCGCTGTGGACAAAACCCGCAAACGAATGCACCGACGAGGAATACAAGGCGTTTTACCACAAGGTTTTCACAGATTTTAACGAACCGCTTTTCTGGATTCATCTGAACATGGATTATCCGTTCCGTCTCAAAGGCATACTGTACTTCCCCAAAATGAAGCACGACCTGGAATATGCCGAGGGGCAAGTCAAACTTTTCAATAATCAAATTTTTGTGGCGGACAATATTAAAGAAGTTATTCCGGAATATTTACTGCTTCTTAAAGGTGTGATGGACTGCCCGGATTTGCCGCTTAACGTGTCTCGCAGTTTCCTGCAAAATGACGCAACCGTAAAAAAAATGAGCGGCTATATCTCCCGCAAAGTTGCCGACAAGCTAAACGGCTTGTTCAAAAAAGACCGGGATGCGTACAACGGCTACTGGGATGATATTGCGCCGTTTATCAAGTACGGCTGCATTAAAGAGCGGGAGCTGTACGACAAAATCAAAAAGAGCGTGCTGTACAAAACCACCGACGACAAATATCAAACCCTGGACGAATTCACCGCAAATTTGGAAGCCCCTGCACCCGAGGGTGAAAATCCAACGCCGCCAAAAAAGGTTGTGTACTATGTATCAAATGCGCAAATTCAGTCGCAGTATATCGAGATGTTCAAAGAGCAAAATCTTGCGGCGGTGCTTCTTACCACAAATTTGGATGCGCCATTCATAAGCTATTTGGAAATGTACGAGCCTGAAATAAAATTCACCCGCATAGATTCCGACATTACCTCTGCGCTAAAAAGCGATGACTCCGCCGCCGAACAGCCCGAGGGACTTGAAGCGAAGTTTCGCAAAATTTTGGGTGACGAAAAACTCAAAATTAGCGTGGATAATTTGAAATCCACGGATATTTCCTCCGTTATATTGCTGTCCGAGCAATCACGGCGGATGCAAGAGATGACCAAAATGTTTGGCGGCGGCGCAAGCCTACCGGGAATGTTCGAAGACGAGCTAACCCTTGTGCTAAACCGCAACCATTCTCTGGTGCAAACTTTGGTAGAAATTTCGGACGATGACAACCGCACCGCAGACGTTGAACTAATCGCCCATCATCTCTACGACCTAGCCATGCTTTCTCACAAGCCGTTACCTACCGAGCAAATGACCGGGTTTATCAAGCGTAGTAATCAAATTTTGGAAATCGCAACGAAAAGATAAAACCGTGGGACGCTGTCCCACACCCTGCAAGGGGACAGTGATAGGAGTGAGGTGAATGGTAAAAGTTTTAACAACGATAGCAGTTTTGTTGATAATTGCATCTGTTGTTATGGAGGGCTTGTACCTTATCATGCTGGTAGTTGGCGGAGGTTTTTTGCTGGTTACGCTTTTGGTTGGCGAGTTTTTGGAAATAGAGGGTACTGCCTTTCCGCTTATGCGACCGTCATTGCTGGCGGCGTTTCTTACAATTGCCGGTGCAATTGGGACGTTTATGGGGGATACGGTTCCTCAAATATTCCTTTTTCCGGTGGCTTTTGCGGTGGCGTTTGCTGTTAGCCTGCTTCTCAACAAGCTGGTGATTGAACCGCTTCACCGTGCCCAAAATACCAGCACGGTTTCCCGAGACGAATTGGTGGGGATGGTTGCGGTGGTGGATTCTCGCATTGCCCAGGGCGGCTTTGGGCGCATTGTGTATACGGTTAACGGAAGCCGTGTAACCAGCTCGGCTTCCGCCATGGACGGCGCAGGATTTAACGCAGACACGGAAGTAGAAATAGTACGCATAGAAGAAGACGGCACCTGCATCGTAAAGCGGCGGGCCCGGCCCGCAGCGAAAACCGAGGACACGTCTACTAGCGCAGACGTTCTCTCGAAGCCGGATTCTGCCCACGGCAACTAAGGCGGGTGCGACCCGCAGCGAAAACCGAGGACATATCTACTAGCGCAGACGTTCTCTCGAAGCCGGATTCTAAAAACTAGGAGGTTTTGTTATGGCATTTGAGTTCTCCGGTCCGGTTGTAACCGGGTTAATAATTTTGGGTGTGGTGTTTGCTGTCATTTTCATCACGGCGGCACTTTGGAAGCGTATTCCACAAAGCAAGGCTGCCGTTGTTACAGGCATCAAAAAGCGTGTAATAAGCGGCGGCGGCGGCTTTGTTATTCCCATATTTGAACGGTATGACATCATCTCCCTGGAAAATATCCAGGTTGTAATTAATATTGACGGTGCAATTTCGGAACAAGGCGTTCCCGTTAGCGTGCGCAGTGTTGCGGTTGTTAAAGTTAAATCGGACAAAGAATCTATACTAACGGCAATGGAGCAGTTTTTCCGGGGCGGCCACGATAAAACCACCAAGGTAATAGAAGAGCAATCCGAACTGGTGCTTCTGGGTAAGTTGCGTGAAATTATTGCAAAAATGACAGTGGAAGACCTGAACCGTGACAAAGATAAATTTATATCCGAAGTGCAGGGTAACGCCGCCCGTGACCTGGCAGGGATGGGGCTTGAAATTAAAGCCTTTACCGTAAAGGACATAAGCGACAAAAACGGCTACCTGGAAGCACTGGGGCGAGAGCAAATTGCCGCAGTAAAACGCCACGCAGATATAGCCGAAGCCGAAGCACAGCGTGAAACCCGTATAAAAGTAGCCGAAGCAAACAGACTGGGCGAGGAAGCGGAACTGCTTGCCGCTACGCAAGTGGCCGAGGCAACCAAGGAAAAGGAGCTGAAAATCCAGGGCTTCAAAAAGGAAGAAGAAACAGCACGAGCCGTTGCGGCTTTGGCCTATCAAATTCAAGAAAACAAAACCAAGCAGGAAGTGACGGAAACCGAGGTAGCGGTTCAACTAACCCGCACCCAGCGTGAAACGGAAGTAGCAACGCAAGAAGCCTTGCGCAAAGCGGAGGAGCTAAAGGCAACAGTAAACGCCCAGGCCGATGCCGAGCTGTATCGCCGCCAACAGCAAGCGGCGGCGGCCAAAGCCGAGGAAGTGGCCAAGGCACAAGCCGAAGCGCATCATATAGAACTTGACGGAACGGCAACGGCAACCGTAATAAAGGCAAAGGGGCAGGCCGAAGCGGATGCCATAAAAGCCAAGGGTAAAGCCGAAGCAGATGCAATACTGGCCAAGGGATTGGCCGAAGCGGAAGCAATGGACAAAAAAGCCGAAGCCTTGAAAAAATACGGCGAAGCGGCCGTTACCCAGCTTATTGTGGAGCAACTGCCCAATATAGCACGTGAAATTGCCGCACCCATAAGCAATATCGAAAAAATTGTAGCTATCGACGGCGGTTCAAATTCCGGCGGCGGCGCAAACAAAATCACCGGATATGTAACAGACTTAATGTCGCAATTGCCCGAGGTAGTGGAGTCCCTTACCGGGCAAAATATCACAAGCCTAATAGGCAGTGTGCTAACCGCCGGCCAACCCGCAGTAAAAGAAGCACCGCCTACGGAGCAACCTGTTACGCCTGATAAAAAGTAGTATGTGACAGCAAAATATTTACCCCGATGAGTATAAGAATAACGCCGCCTGCAAAGGCGGCTTTGTTTTTGTATTTTGCGCCAAAAATGCCGCCTAAACGTACGCCTGCGGCAGAAACCGCAAATGTAATCACGCCTATAACCACTGCGGCAAAAACGATGTTTACATACAAAAACGCCAGCGAAACCCCAACCGCCATCGCATCTATGCTGGTGGCAATGGCAAATGGCAACATCACCCGTGGCGCAAGGGATGAGTTTGCACTGTGTGCGGTTTCGGTGAAACTGCCGTGAATCATTTTTGCGCCCAGCAAAGTAAGCAGACCAAAGGAAATCCAGTGGCTGTATGCGGTTACGTGTGCGGCAAAAAAAGTGCCGGCAAAAAAGCCGATAACAGGCATTAACCCTTGGAAAAAGCCAAAATAAAGCCCCACAATGCCCGCACTTTTATTGCTTGCTTTACTGCTTAGTCCAATCCCAACTGCAACCGCAAACGCATCCATAGACAGCGCAAGCGCAAGTACGATTAACTCGAAATATGACATAGGGTTTGCGAGTCTCCTTTAGTGTGGGAGGTGTGTAAAATTTGCAACATCCCCTTTTTTTGTCATTCCGGGCTTGACCCAGAATCTCCCCTGTCCTGCACTAGCTGAGGGGATTGCGGGTCAAGCCCGCAATGACGGCGAGGGCTGAAAGTGGCGGTGTGTAAAATTTGAACTGGTTGGTGTGACTAACCGGATGGTTTTGAAATTCACGTGCAACTATAGCATTGTTTTTGCGCCGCCACAATGATATAATGGTAAAAAGAGGTGGATTGTATGGATTATTCTCAGTTGGGAAATAAAAAGCGAACCCGTATGCAAAACCCGCACACAACAAGGCTTCGCAATAAAATCGCACTGCTGCTGCTGCGGGTAACGCTTGCGGTTGTGCTGGTTGTGGGCTTTGGTGGCATGGGCGTTGCACTGGGCGTGTACATTGGCGTGTTAAACAATGCGCCGGAGCTTGATATTCGTGCGCTCGGGCCTATTTCGCCACGTGCGCTTAATGCAGGGATGCCAACAGGCGGCTCGCCGGGGATGCTTCTTAGCTCTTTTATCGTAGACCAGGACGGAAATCAAATTGGCGAACCGCTTCACCAAGGGCATAACCGTGAGTTTGTACCCATGACGGAAATTCCTCGGCACGTTTTGTATGCCTTTGTTGCAATAGAGGACGAGCGTTTTTTTGAGCATAACGGCGTAGACCCACGGGGCATTGCCCGTGCAATTTACGTTACAACCATTCCCGACCGCCCAACCGAGGGCGCAAGCACAATAACCCAACAGCTGATAAAAAATATGCTTGAGGTTATGGACAACGATTTTATCACCAAATTGCAGGAGCAATACCTTGCCATAAACTTCGAACGCTATCTTGTGCAGGAGTTTACCCGCCTGGGCTACGAAGACCCGGGAATGGCGGCGAAGTACTTTATTTTGCAGTCGTACTTGAACATGATTAACCTTGGGCGCAGTAATTACGGTGTGCAAGCGGCGGCATGGTTTTATTATGGAATAGACGTTTCGGAATTATCCATTGCCCAAGCCGCAACAATCGCTTCAATTACGCAAAACCCTTGGCGTTTTCCGCCTGATACCCGCCCGGAGGATAACTGGCGGCGCACCCGTTTTGTGCTAAGAAATATGTACCGTCTCGGGTTTATTAACACGGAGGAGTTTAATTACGCCATGCGTGAACGCCCTGTGCTTTGCCCCGAAACAGGCGTGCATTTGCAAGACGAGCGGGGCGAACCTCGTATGGTTGGTTATGTGTACGACACTATTTTTCGTGTGTATGGCGGCGGAACTCGCCCTATAATATCCGACTTCGATTGCTTTACCGACGCACTTTTAGACCAACTGCGTGACGATTTTATGCGGGAATTTAACATGAACATGGAGCAAGCAAACCACCGCATTTTTAATACCGGTTTGCGAATTTATTCCACCCAAAACCTTGAGCATCAAGGCGTGGTAGACCGTGCGTTTTTGAACGAAGAAAACTTCCCGGGCCCCGGCACCGGGTTCTCTATTGAAGTAACGCACTACATGACGGTGTACAACTCGATTACCCAGCAACGCCGCCATTATTGGGACAGACGCAGTGTAAATAACCACGAAGCGGCAGAAGCGTTTATCGCCGGCCGCCACGAAAGTTTGCTAACAACCGCAGATGAAATTGTGGACGAGAGAATTTTTAAGTTGCCGCAACCACAGGGTGCTTTCGTAATTATGGACCATCACAACGGTCATGTTACCGCAATGCGAGGGATACGAGGGCCTAAAGAGGGCAACCGTGTGTTTAACCGTGCCACAATGGCAACCCGTTCGCCGGGTAGCCAAATGAAGCCCATCGTACCCTTTGCCGTGCTTTTTGAAGTGGCGGGAATGTCGCCCTCTACGGTAATTGATGACATTCCGTTTACGTTGCCGGGTTCTGCCGGCGGGCGGGCGTGGTCGCCACGCAATCACTGGGCGGGCTTCCGTGGGCTTTCCACAATTCGCAACGCAATCTATGCGTCGGGCAATGTTTTGTCGGCACGGGCGGCGGCAGATACTTCAATTGTCCATGCCGGTGTGCCTGCAATGGTACGCTTTCTGGAGCAAATGGGCGTAACAACCCTAGACCGTAACGACGGCCCCGCCATTGTGCTGGGCGGAATGACCCACGGTATGCGCCTTATCGAGCTTGCCGGCGTTTACGCCACCATTGCCAACCTTGGCGAATATAATCGCCCCATTTTGTACACACAAGTGCTGGACCACGAGGGCAATGTTCTGCTTATAAACGGGAACAATCCGCAACGGGTTTTCCGTGCTACAACCGCCTATCTTGTGACGCATTCCATGCTGTACACGGTAACGCAAGGCACCGGCGGACGTGCAAACTGGACGACGGGAAGCGGCTTGCGTGGGCAAATACCAATCTCGGGAAAAACCGGGACATCTCAAAGTAATCGTGACCTTGGCTTTGCCGGGTCTACGCCGTATTTTACGGCCGCCGTTTGGTTGGGCAACGATAATGAAACTGCCCTGCACGGCAGAACAAACCAGTTCCACACGCCTTTGTGGCGCACTATAATGGAAGAAATTCATTTGGACTTGCCGCCACGGCAATTTACACGCCCAACAGGTATTGTAACGGCGTACGTTTGCAGAGATTCCGGGCATCCTCCCAGTGAATATTGCCGCCGTGACCCCCGTGGAAGCCGTGTGCGCCGTGAGGTTTTTGCCATGGGCAATGTGCCTTCGCAAGTTTGCCGTGTGCATCAATACTTCACGTACTGCACCGAAAGTGGTATGATAGCATCGTCCAACTGCCCATACTGGGCGGTTCATTCCCGTGTGGGGCTTGTGCGTGCGCAACCCATAGACCATATCGAAACATCCGTTGGCGACCGCCAATGGGAAGTTCCCCGTGCTGTGCGAGAGGGGCAAGTTTGCGCAACCTGTTGGGGCGGGGCAACTTTGCCGCCCGGCGAGCAAGACATTCCCGGCGTTGTTATTCCCAATGACGGACTGCCTGTTTGGGATGCAAGTTTGGGGCAGTGGATTACTTTCCCGCCCATAACCCAACCGGCAAATCCGTTGCCGCCAACTCAAAACGTAGCCGGTGATGCAACCATTGGCGATGATGCACCTGAAGAGTGGCCCGGGCTGGGTACGCAACAGCCTGCGCCCACGCCCACCCCACCGCCGCAAACAGAGTGGCAGGGCTTAGGCGAAGTGCAAGAAGCCCCCACAGTACAAGAAGCCCCACCGGCAGACACCACCGAAACCATTCAAGAAACCAACCCCGACATTCCGCCGTCACCGTTCTTTTTCCAACCGTAAAGTCGTGGGGGATTCACCCCCACACCCCCACAAGGGATTTCATCCCTTGACCCTAAAATTTGCGAGGGGAAAATTTGCAAATTTCAGTTTTTTGAAAGGGGGTTTGGGGGGAAACTTTTTTCCCAAAAAAGTTTCCCCCCAAGGTTCTAATGAAAAATTTTACGCATATCCCCGTGATGCCGCAGGAGGTGACTCATGCACTGCAAATAAACCCCGGCGGCACGTATGTTGATTGTACATTAGGCGGCGGCGGGCATTCGCAGCTAATTTGCGAACGCCTAACCACAGGCCGTCTCATAGGCATAGACCGTGACGAAGCCGCAATTTCTGCGGCATCCGAACGAATAAATTCGAAAAATTTCACCGCAGTACACGGCAACTTCCACGACCTGCCCTCAATTTTGGACAGTCTGGGCATAACCACAGTACACGGCATTTTGATAGACCTTGGCGTGTCGTCCCACCAAATAGACACGCCCGAGAGAGGATTCTCGTTCCTGCGAAACGGGCCGCTGGATATGCGAATGGACGTTAACTCCCCCCTAACTGCGGCAGAAATTGTGAACACCCGAGACGAAAAAGAGCTTGTGAAAATCTTTTTCGAATACGGAGAAGAACGATATTCCCGCCGCATAGCCCGTGCCATAGCCGGCCGCCGTGAAATTTCCCCAATCGAAACCACGTTACAGCTTGCAGAAATTATAGAAACCGCCGTACCAAAGACGTTTTCCGGCCCGCACCCTGCAATGCGTACGTTCATGGCTTTGCGCATTGCCGTAAACAACGAGCTTTCTCCGCTGGAATCGCTTTTGCGAAACGCCACAAACTTTTTGCAAAAAGGCGGGCGCATTGCCGTAATCACGTTCCACTCCCTGGAAGACCGCATCGTAAAAACAACCTTTGCAAACTTGGCAAACCCTTGCGATTGCCCAAGAGACATACCATACTGCGTGTGCGGCAAAACTCCGTCGCTGCGGGTACTTACACGCAAGCCCACACTTCCATCCCCGGAAGAAATTTCCGAGAACACCCGCTCCCACAGCGCAAAATTACGTATAGCGGAGGCGATTTGATGAAAAGAAGACCTACAAAAAAAACTCGTCAAGTTTTGCCGCTTAAAGAACGAGAAGCGGCACGTCTCAAACAACGTGAAGACGACCGTGAGCGGCTAAGGGCGGAAAAATTTCGTCTTGCCAAAGAAGATAATCCATATCACGGCACAACAAAAAAACGCCGCCGCATGGGCAAAATTTTGCTTTTCCCCGGTGCGCAAATTCTGGTTTCAAAAGATACGATTTACCACAAATACGTGCAATCATTCAAAAATTTCCCGTGGTTTAAGCTCACGGTTACGTTTTTACTTATCCTCTTGGGCGGCATCGGCTCTGCAATGTTTCAGGCGAGAAACGCAAACATCCGCACCGAAATATCCAGCGTAGAACGTGAACTGCGAGATTTGCACGCAGATATTTTCCGCCGTGAAGCAGAACTGCGTGAACGCTACACATTCGAAGAAATAGAACGTGCCGCAACAGAACGCCTTGGCATGGCGTTCCCGGATGCGTCGCAAATTATTCACATAAACGTGCCGCGCATTGGCGGCGTTACCTTAAACACCGCAGAATATGCACTCCCAAGGCATAACTATTTTTGGGAAGACGTTCGCAATTTTATGTCCGGGATTGTTGACCAAATTTTTGGCGGATAGAAGTGAGGCTCAAATGAAAAAACGTAAACGGCAGGCTAGACCGCAAGTTGAGGCAAATGTTTGGACCAGGCGACAACATATAACTTTTGTGCGGCGCAGCTTGCTGGTTGGCGTTATGTTTTCGCTGTGCTTGGTAGGTCTGCTTTTTCAAATTTGGCGATTGCAAGCCGTTTACGGCGATGAATATAGTAGGTTTGCGGCGGCGCAACGTGCCGCCCGTGACATAGACCGTGTGGCGGAGGTTTTTGCGCCGGTTCGGGGCGGCTTTGTAGATAGGCATAACCAGCCGATAACTGCGACAGAGCAGGTTTTCACCGTTACCCTTGACCCGTATGCACTTAACCGCAGATACCGGAGCGGTCGCCAGCTACGTGCCGACAATGATATACGGCAGGATGTTTTCGACCGCATCGCAGATGTGCTGGATGTATCACGTTTTGACGTTGCAGAACTTTTGCGCACAGACCCCGACGGCGAGCTTCTAATTACAAGCGGACGGCGGCGGAGGGTTCTTCAGCATAATGTTCCGGCGGAAATCGCTCTGCCGCTCTCAAACGGTGTACCCAACGAAGACCCGGAGACATCACGTGAAATGCCTTTCATCCACCCGCCTATTCCGGAAATCCATTTGGAGCAGACATCTCTGCGATGGTATCCAGACCCGTTTTTTGCACCGCAAGTAATCGGTTTTACCCGTGGCGATGCCGTTTGGGGTTTGGAAGCACAGTACCGTACCGAGCTTGAGGGCGAGCAAGGGCGGCGCATTTGGGTGCAGGGAGAAACGGAAACCGTGCCCGTGCGTGACGGATACACCATTGTCACCTCGCTGGACGGCGATATTCAGCGGCTTGCGCAGTACTACGTTGATAGAACTATTCGCCAGCATCCGGCAGATTTTGTAGGCATGATTGTAATGGACCCCTTTACCAGCGAAATTTTGGCAATGGCGCAAGCCCCCACGTTTTCGCTGGAAGACCCGTTTAACCCGGAATATTTCACGGATGCACAGCTTGCGGCGGATTGGATTTACAAAGACGAAAGTGAGCGTTCTGCCGCAATAATGCGGCTTTGGCGTAACTATCACACAACCAGGAGTAACGAGCCGGGTTCTACTTTCAAGCCATTTGTAATTGCCGCCGCAATTGAAGAAGGCAGAATTAGCAGGAATCATCCGTTTAACTGTAACGGCGTGATTCAGATTTTGGACAGGGAAGTTTTTTGCTGGAACGAGTGGGGCTGTGGCTCGCTTAATCTGCGGGAAGCCTTGGCACGTTCGTGCAATATGGCAATGGTTGAAATTAACCGCCTACTTGGGCGAGATTTGTTTTACCAATATCGTGGCGACTTCGGTTTTGGCGAGCGCACAGGCATAAACCTACCCGGGGAAGAATGCGTATCCAGCCACTATGTAATGTACCCACGGCATAGGCTTAACCCTGTAGAAATGGCTACGTCATCCATGGGGCAGGGCTTCAACGCCACCACAATTCAAGTGCTAAACGGCTATGCCGCTCTCATAAACGGCGGAAATTTGCGCCGTCCCACCCTTGTTTCGCAAATTATAGACAGCCGTGGTGCCCCCGTATATGAAGCAGACCATTCTATAGTGCGCCGTGTAATTTCCGAGCAAACCTCAGACTTTATCCGAACCGAGATGCGCTATGTTGTTTCCGCAACCACTGCCACCCATGGCTTTAACGGCACCGCACGGCAGTCTTACATTCCCGGCTTTGCCATCGGCGGCAAAACAGGTACGGCACAGCAGGGAATCCGTGGCAGTGACCAGTACATCCCCACCTACGTGGCGTTTTTGCCGCTGGATAATCCTCAATTTTTGGTGCTTCTTACAATAGACCGCATACGTGACGTAAACAATCGTTTTGCCGGCTCAACCTTAGCCCCTATAATGCGAGAGTTTATGATGGATTTGATACATTTGCGCAATATACAGCCTACCGGTGATGCCCATGTGTTTGCATCCGAATTTGCGGGAACGCCAATGCCAAACCTGGAAGGTATGCGCCTTGCAGATGCGGCGAGGGATATCTCAAACCTTGGCACAGGGGGATACCAAGTTGTAGGCGGCGGAACTATTGTTTCCCACCACTGGCCGGCACCGGGGCAAACCGTGCCGGAAACTTCCCCCGTGATTCTCTACACTGACCCGTATTCACGAATTCCCGAGCGAATGACTACCGCACCAACACTCATAGGCTTGCCGGCTACACAGGCACAATTTTTGTTGGAGGAAGCAGGGCTTCCGGGCATTCTCTTCACAAATCGCCCCGAGCCGCCGGATACAGACCAGTGGCCTGCAACCGCCGGCTCCGGGCCTGCAAGCGAAACTCCCACAGCCCCGTTGCCATACATTGTGTACCAGCAATTCCCCGTTGCCGGTAGCGAAATAGAAATTGGCACGCCGGTTATTCTTAGGGCAAGATAATACAGCTTCTCAAGGTTTTCAAATGCAAACGAGTATGAGGAGTGAGAGTTTTGTCTCAGTTAAGCGGAGTAAACAAAATTTTTGAGATGGTAATGGCTTTTAACGGCGAAACCCGTTACGAAAGTCTGCTTAATACCATCTTGGAAAAAATGATGGAGCTTACTAACTCGGATGCGGGTACGCTGTACATCTTGGAAGACGGCGCACTGCATTTTCGCATAATCAAAAATATTACCCTAAGCATATTCCAGGCCTACGATGACGGGATTGATTTGCCGCCCGTTCTTCTTGAGCCAACCAATATCGAAAATGTGAGTGCGTATGCGGCAATAAAAAACGAAATTGTAGTAATAGACGATGTGTACAAAGATAACCGTTTCAATTTTACAGGGCCAAAAAATTACGACAAAATCACGGGGTATCGCTCACGGTCTATGCTGGTTTTGCCGCTTACAACATATCGAAGCGAAAAGCCCGAGGTTATGGGCGTAATACAGCTAATGAACGTGGTGGACCCAAAAACCGGAGAGCCGGATATCTACCGAGATATTTTTGAGCCGCCGGTTATTCCTGCGCTTGCAAATATTGCGTCAAATACCTTGGCAAACTTGATTCACTTGAACGAAATACGTATGCTTTTCCACTCCTTTGCGGCGGCTATGGCACGTGCAATAGATGAGAGGTCGGCGTACAACAGCAATCACACATCAAATGTAACAAATTTTGTGCAAAAGTTTAGCGAGTATTTGAGGGCGGCCTTCCCGCTTGGACATCGCTTGCATTTTGATGCAAAGCGGTCGGAGGAGCTTGCCATGGCGGCTATTTTGCATGACATTGGCAAAATCATCACCCCGCCGGATATTTTGGATAAAAGCGACAAGTTGGGCGGTAGGCTACTTGCCGTACGTGACAGATTTTTCATCCGCAAACTACAACTTGAAAACGAGCGCATGGCAGGGCATCTTTCCGGTGACGAATTTGAGGCTAAAAAGAGGGAACTGGAAAGGGCACGTTTGCTTGTGGAAGAAACCGTTGTCCCGTCCTATCTTTCCGACGAAAAAATTGCCCAGTTGCAAAAATTATCGTCCCTTACGTATGTAAATTCCGAAGGCAAAACACTTCCGATACTTGAAGCGAGAGATATCGAATCACTTAGTGTGCGCAAAGGCACGTTAACCGAGGGCGAACGTGAAATAATGCAGGAACACGTTGCAATAACCGGGCGCATATTGGAAAGTGCGGCTTTTTCTAAGTATTACAAAAATGTGCTGAATTGGGCAAGCGGCCACCATGAATTTATAGACGGCACGGGATATCCCAGCCAGTTAAAAGCGGACAAATTGCCCATAGAAACACGGATTCTCACAATTTTGGATATTTACGAGGCACTTACTGCCGCCGACAGGCCGTACAAAAAACCATTTTCTCCGGAGAAATCATTCGCAATTTTGAAGAGCATGGCGGATGAGGGGAAGCTGGATACAGAATTGGTTACGTTGTTTGAGCAAAGTAATGTGTGGAAATCGGGGGACGGAAAATGAAGCTGAAAATTTATGGATGCAGAGGTTCGTCGCCGGTGTCACGCCAGAATTCTCGCTATGGCGGAAATACTTCTTGCATGACTGCGGAGTCCGGCGGCGATATGCTTATTTTGGACGCAGGAAGCGGGATTATCGCCTTGCAGGAAGAACTTTTTGGCAGGTCGGGCAAGAGCGAAAAGCCCGTGCATATTTTGGTAAGCCACCTTCATCTGGACCATATTGTGGGGCTGGGTACGTTTGCGCCCGCATGGGGGGCGGATGCGACGGCGCATATTTACACTTGCTCCCGTGATTCCAGACCCCTGCGTGAGCAGATTTTTGGCGTGTTTAGCCCGCCATACTGGCCTGTTGCCATGACAGAGCTTTCCGGTGCAAATGTCATTCAAGTTGAGCCTAATGTGCCGTTTGAAATTGGCGTTTTTACAGTTACGCCGTTTTTGGCAAAACATCCGGACAAGACACTCTCGTTTCACGTAACGGACGGCAAAAAAAGTTTTGTACATCTTTTGGACAGCGAAACGTCAAAAATGAACCGTGCAGAGCATGAAGAACTGGCTAGGTTTTGCAAAAACACGGATGTAGTGGTTTTTGATGCGGCGTATTCTGTGGAAGAATATCGGATTTATGAGGGCTGGGGGCATTCTACCGTAGCCGATGGCGTAGCCCTTGCCGCCGAATGGAACTGTAAGCATATGCTGTTTTGCCATCTTGGGCGGCATTACACCGACGACGAGCTGGACTCGTGGATAAAAGATTTGGACGGCGAGAAATTTATTATGTCCTATGATGGTTTTGAGATGGAAATTTGACGAAGTGAACGGGGGTTGGTTATGAGAATATTTGCGGTGATTGCTATTGCGGTTTTGTTTGTAACAGCGGTTTATGCGAATGATGAGCCGATAATAGGTGATACCAACGGTGACGGGCGCATTACAAGCGCAGATGCGACTAAACTTGCACGGTACTTGGCAGGGCAATTCGAACATGACCCGTACCATATTACGCATACAGATGAATGGCGCAGCACTGCGGACATTAACTGCGACGGCGAAGTAACTTTGGATGATTTGGTGCGGCTTGCACAGGCGTTGGTGGGGCATTTTGCTACGCTTTGCCCATATGGCGAGTGCGCAATGTGCGTTGTTGGCTTTGCGGCCGGTACTCTAGGCGACATACCCGTAGGCGACCGTGTATACATCCGTGAAAACGGCGTACTGGTGCCGTTTATCGTGGTGCAACAAGGCCGCCCGGCAGGGCTTCTTCCAAACGGCAATATCAACCGCCCTGCCGTGCCGCCCGATAATATGTTTGTACGAAACACCACGCAAATTACCGCCTACGCAAACTGGACCTACTCCACAATCCTCATGCGTGAGCGGGTCATAAACCCCATCCGCATGGGCAGAACGATAGACCGCACAGGCAACGTCTTCCGCCACTCCGATGTTTTTGCCTGGCTAAACGATACCTATTTCACGTGGCTAAACCAGCCCGTGCAGGACGCAGTTATCAACAAAACCATCCCGGTGGTGCAGTGTTCGGGGCAGTATCTTACCATGGATAGGCAAGCCCGCCCGCCGCACATTGGCAACATGACCCAGCGGCTGTGGATTTCCAACATGAACGCACGGGTTTGGATTCCCAATGCGGCA